>Ga0335074_10016529_pt1 | contig 10391 bp, 9 predicted proteins | sample Lox_Sample_23_FD_206715 | JGI IMG/M metagenome (GOLD analysis project Ga0335074, IMG submission 206715) | Soil microbial communities from Loxahatchee National Wildlife Refuge, Florida, United States - Lox_Sample_2.3 | ecosystem: Environmental > Terrestrial > Soil > Wetlands | place: USA: Florida...
AATCTAATACGCCTTCCAAACGCTTGATACTTTCTAATTCGCGTTTTGTGCGAGGGTCATTGGGATGCTTTGCACGCCATTTTATGTCATCTGGATGAAGGTAGTAAGCACGTTGAATGTCCACGAGGACCTCTTCAGGCGTCATCCTTCAATTCGAGGCCTCAGAAGACCCAAGTTCAGGAAGTTCAGACAACAAGTGTGAGGGACGACGTGTCGTGAAAGAATCAAATTAAATTCGAAATTCGCGTCGTGAATTACAAAGGGGGTGATAAGCGGAGACTCCGGTGAGCCACAACTCAGTGCAAATTAGCACGGCTCCCAGGCGCTGCGGAGACTGGCTGATCAGATCAGATCAATCGTTTCATCTGACTTCAAATTGTTACAGAGGAAATAGCAGTCACCAACATCCTCAAAGGGGACAACATCTGCATTGAAAATAAGATTCTATCCTCCATACTAACTTTAAACCGCATCAACGCAACACATGTCCTAACATTAGATACAGCTCCATAGTCTAGGGAAGCATCTTACCGAATCCCCGGGACAAATGTTATCAACATCCTGCTGAACCCCAAAAAACCTTTGACATACCTCAACTTGGTGAGAATCATCTCCGTCAATACAAAAGCCGAGAAAACCACTGGGTCCCTTGCAATTCTGTGTGAAGCCACCTCCACTTGGTTCAGCCGGCAAGGGAACGCAACACATATCCTACATACACCGAGGTCAGTACAGTGGCTATGAAGTGGCTGCTATTACAACCAGAATGTGCAAGGAAGTGGGGCGATACAGTGGTGGCACATGTATTTGGGTTCTCTAGAATGTAGTCGTTGAAAATACATAGACTGACGTTGTCTTCGTTGCTGAGATCTAGGCAAAATCCTTGTCTGCCGCTGAAGAGTCCCTCGCAAAGTTCGGCATGAATTTCTGGGGCAAAGACCATTCCTATGGCGATAAAACTTTGCCAATGTGTGAATACGAAGCTGCATGTCGAGTAATTTGAAGAGACGGTAAAGAAGTCAAGCACAATCAGAATCCGGACGGAGTTATATAAGAACCTCAAATTCGAGCGTACCATTAGAAGACCGGACAAATGCCGAAAGGTTTGAGATGGCTGTTTTATTTTGCAAACATAACGAGATCATGGCGACAAATCTGAGAAGGAGAATCCTTTAATCCGCTTATGTATACTCTCTTACGGACGAAGCTCAGATGTCGTCATTAGAAATGAAGAGCCGATACTCGGGATCGCTTTATTTGGAAGAAGTATAAAATTTTGTGCGTGTCGAAGGAATCCAATGAGGGATCAGTAACGAAGAATACCGCCCCGCAAAGGGGGAAGCCGTTCCAAATGGGGATTCAAAAAAGTGACGTTTGTTCATTACCACAGGCTGGATGGCATCTCCTGACGACATTTAAGTGACATGAAAGGAGAAAGGGTCAGATCCGACTACGGTGGATGAAATATTGCCATGTGAAAGGTGGGCTGAACGACTCGTATGTTTCAAGTCAAAGGCTTCGTGGTCGTCGTGATATCCAACTCCAACACGGCGGGTATGCTGTGATGCGGTCACTCTTAGAGAGCCGCCATGATTCGCGATTAAATCCCTATCCTTCGGCGCAAACCATTCCATGTGTTGCACTTTTGCAGAAATTAAAAGTGATTCAATCGATGATGTTGATGGCCAAGATTGATAGCGCTTTTTCGGAGACCTGTGAATGATTACAGAGGTAAAGGACGGAATTGGGGTTTTTGTGCAACGGTTTGAAAGCATAAGAGGATTGGCGTCAACTTACTAGAAAGCTATGGAAGGCAATACATACATACATACATACATCTGTACATACAAGAAGAAGAACTAGTTAACATAGAAATATTGGTCCTACTGAATTCGTTGCTCGCCTTCCTTCCACTATAATCAGCTCTTATAATATGATGGATATGGTTTCTCGTCAGAGTTCCATTCAAGGTCCGGGAGCCTCGGCTTTGGTGTAAACGGAGTTCCGTATGTTAAGTCTGAGAAATGGGTCGGATTCTCCTGATAAAATACCTTTATCCTTGGTTTTGGGTCGAGTTCTGAAAAGACGTTTGAAAAAACCACTTCTGGGTCCATCCGAACCTGGTATGGGAGCGAAACCCCCCTATTGTAGGGTAGCAAAACCTCCTTAAACGGGACCCAACTCCAATAACCAAATGTGAAGGACTGTAGTTGGACAAGTCTCGCCAAGCAATCAACATGATGTGGATCAAATATGAAATTCAGCAATGTCAGGTGATGTAGACCTCTCAAATGCTCTGTCAACGATTCTAACATATCCGACGTACCCCTGTAATCGGTCGGGTCCGCTTGACGCAACGTGAGGGATCGAAGGTTGGAGAGACAGGGGTGAGTAAAGGAAATCGAGCAGGCACTCGGGTCAGAAGGATTGCCGTTGCGCTGGTCAAGGTTGAGCGAAACCAGTTCGGAGGAGATTTGAGATAAACACGAATAATGGACGCCGTAGAGTTTAAGATGTCGAAGATTGACAAAAAGCTTCAAATTGAACTTTGATGAGTGGTAATAGGTGGTTTTATCAGGACCAATTGCAAGATAGGTAATCGATTTAGCGGAGCGTACGGGCAAAAGCGAGTCGGGGATGCCCCATGGGTCGTCGTTGGCCGGGAATTCAGGGATGTCCAGATGAACGAGATGTGGAAACGAGTCAAGAGAGCCAGTCCACCGTCTGTGTGCTGTCAATCGGAGGTATTGAACATTCGGGAACGCAGTGGCGAGTGTCGTTAAGTCAGCCACAGAGGTGTTATGGATTTCGATTGCAAGTTCAACCACGCCAGACCAAACACACGTCAATAGTATCTGGGGGACGAAAGAAACCCCGAGCTTTCGTGCAGTCTTTCGAAAATCGGGAATACGTGTGGCGATGATTGGCAATAGATGCAGGTTTAATTGGGGCTCACAGGGGAGAACCCAATCCGTTTTTGCCTCCAGGCGCTTGACGAGGCAGGGATCATCCAGTAGAAGGTTGAAAAGAGCAACATATCTTCTATAATAGTTGCTCCAGCTGTCTTGGTGGCGCCGACGCCCGCCCAAATTGCGGAAGAACTCGAAATCAAACTCGAGCCACTTTTGAGAGTGCAAGAAGACAGTCCGGAATCGACGGGATACGTGCATCAGAGCAAGTGGTTGTGGCATCAAAAGGGGATAGCCTGATTCGTGGTACCCAATTACGAGGTCCATCGGGATGAAATCGAACACGCGATCACGAAGTTCATTTGATAAAGCGTCGATGTAGCAGGGTGAATCTACTCCGGCGAACAGTGTCGAAGAGTGCATTTCAAGTCCCGAAAGAAGGCGATCACGGCCGAACGTTCCGAACGATCCGTTTCTCATTCCAGTCCAGCGCTCCAGTGCCATTTTCAGTCACCTACAACCTGAACCTTAGTCCTCGAATAAAAACCGACTGAGGGAGGGCGAAGGAACCTTGCAATACAGCCGCAGATCCACCTTCAAATTTCACTGCCGATCGGAAAATCCAAGACGAATATACGGGAATTATGTAAGGCTTCACGAGTCGGAATTGCTAGAGGACGTCCATGCTCTATCTCACGAGTATCACACAACTTTCAATGCACTATTTCCGTAGACTAGTCATCCAAACCCAGACACCCAGCCAACTCATATGGTGTAGTAACGAGCGTATTAGGTCCAACGTCAAGGGTCACTCTTCCAGGCTCCGATATAGCTCGACAAACCATATCCGCTTTGTGAGTTACTTCGCTAATGGGCAAAGCAGCGTGACCCTCTCCGCAATAATCGAAACGTGATGTTTCTCCTCGACGGCTCGCGTCCCATTGGTTCGACCATAGACTCGCCATGACGGTTCCTGTTGCTCTTACATCGCAAGTCATTTCGAATTGCACCTGCAAGCGGTTAGCGGGAGCAAGTTGGAGTGAGTACCATTACTGGTTGGCAAAACTGTCCTTTGCTTAACGTCCAAGTCATCCGGTTGATCTGGGAACTAACACCTCCTTCATTGAACTGGTCATTCCGTTCGAAATCGACGGAAATTTCTTGGAGAATTCCACCCCCGCTAATTGTCGTGCCGAGTTTCCATCCAACTTTGTTGATAGCAGTGACTTTGCTGATGAGGACAACACCATACGAACAACTACTGAGCCCTGTGCAAAACAAAGCTATATCCTGAGACACATACACAGGAGGTCGTAAAACACAATTACTGACTTCCAACGAGTAGTCATATTCCACGTAGGTGTATACTCCGAGTTGAGAGGATGCTAGTTCATGAGTTCTGGATGTTTCGCTTCTGAATGTTCCGCCTCGGGGAACCAGTCTCTGTGCGAATTCGTTGATCATATCTTTGAACGTTTGAGCGGCGTGGAGTTGCCCCTGTAAAAGACCTGAGGACGGGAGGATTGTCCAGATTGGTGCGACGGTGTCTGCTGTGGCCGTTGCATTTGTTTCATGGGCAAGTTGAGCTAGTGCTGCGCTGGCGGAAAGTAGGAGAAGCAAGGATATCGTCAGTGGGGATAGCCGTATAGTTGCAAACATTTTGAAATCCGGGCTTTGTCGGATCGATCAGCTTCTCGATTTATCTTGAAATCCAGAATTTGAGTTTAAGGACAAAGTTGATGTCAGCGTGGAACCGTGTTTACGTGCTGTGGCCAATCGTCTCGTTGAGTGGACCCCGGAATGGGTCCATTAAATCATTGAGATCTGTAACCCAATCGTGGCTCATCTGGCCAGCCACATCGGTTGTGTGGACCCCCAACGCACCAATTCCAATGTTGAAATTTGATGTATCAGAATTGTGGAGCCAATCTTGAACGAAGAGCGCAAGCAAAATGCGCACGCGTGAGACAGCGCTAAATTGTTTACTCAGCCTGCGATTCGGGGTTGACCTTTTCCGGCACATTAGTCGTTGAAACCAAGGCAACCCTGTAGATGTGGCGTTTCGAGTTTAGATTATCGACGCAGGAATGGACCATTTGAGCCAATAGATTGCTTTGGGTAACAAATCTGAAAAGGTGTGGCTTTTGCGTCAAAAGACTTCAAAATTCTCCAACTTTAATCAACACAAGCTTCATGCCACAATGTTACTATCATCGCTTCTCTTGCTTTCTGTCAACGCACTAGGCGTACCCGTCGAAAGACTTCCCTACACAAACGGAATTACCACAAGTGACACGGTATCACCAATTTGGAACACCTTCTCCTCCTCAGGCGGATTATTACTCGGCTCACCAGGGAGGCCAACAAACTTTAGAGAGGTAGTCGACGAATTCGCGCAAAAACTAGTTCAGAAGCGAGACATCTGCAAGTCACGAACAGGGGCTGCAATTCCAATTAATCGCGGGATGCATTAGGACAGGAATGTCGACTGGAGGGAGAAATCATCGATAAATTGAGGAAATAAAAAAGTAAAGAAACTGACTATCACAACACCACCACTGCCATCTTGAAGAGCGCAAGACTTCACATTATGACATCCAGCGCCACTCTGATCAGTGTTTATCTCCTTGTTTTGCCTTACATCACCTTTCAATCGGGTTTGAAGCCTACACCATCAATCTAGTAACTTTCAATAAAGCAACAACCATTCAGGCAAATGGCAGAACGGTCTTCGCAGCCTCCCTCTTCTGTACAGAGTCCACAAGCGCCCAGGGACTGGCACTGCTCATCTGTCTCATATACACAGCTGAAATAAGGGCCATAGACGTGGCAGGTCCCATTGCAAAACATGCCTCCACAGTTCATCTCGTCCGCAGGGGAACACACACTAATCTGTGGAAGTTTACCGCCGCGTGGAGTTTTACCGCCGGGGCCGTAGCAGGGTGGTATTTTACCAGGAGGGCAGGGAAGATCTTCAGGGAAGTGCACCGGCGCACAAACGACTTGGCGATCGACCGCGAATGTACGTTGGTTTGCTTGGCCTAAGCAACCCGTAGCGAGAAATGCGAAGAGTAGGTATGTCAACATCCAGACAGGAAGGGCACGTGAAAATGCTGAAAATGTGAGTTGGAGTTGTGTGGGAAGGGAAAAATGCGGGGAGTTCATACATCCATGGAACTTTAGGCTAGATTCAGTGTCAGGTCCTCGTTTAAGACCCATCACTACATATACAAAAACTCCAATCACATCGCTGCTCCGGTTATTCCACGCCGATTTGAGTCTCCCGGTAAAACGAGGGAACACCTGGCGCTACATAATTAGGTTTGCACCCCCAATAAGGTTCCGGTGATAGGCTGTGCCGAAATCGGCTAGGGTGCTTCCGCCCTTTGAACTCTAAACATCGTATGAGAACTGGGTTCGATTCACTCCACGTTCCTTTGTTGGATTGTTCTCCACGCGATGATCGTCTAAATTTAGAGTGCACAGGGACACTTACCTAGCCGCTAAGCCAATCAATAGTAGCGACTTGGATGCAGACTTAGAACCGAAACTGAAAGCGCAAGAGCGCAATAGAATAAACCCCCACAAATGGTTGCCAATGAGAAATCAATAAATTTTTTCTTTAGCCTTTACATTGATTTAATGACTTTGTGACTGTCAGTGGAAAGTTATGACGGGACGCATTGGACCTGTAGTCCAATTAACGTTTGAGGACAAAGAACCGATGCGAAAGTGTGCCATTGTTCGTTTTGTCTTTTCTATGAAAATCCTATTTTGGGATATTCCGGTCTATGTAATTGCATTTGAGATTATATTATTGTACAAGGCAAGAATGGTGGAGAGGCAAAAAGTTACCCAAATCTGGGCCAAACTTTTCAAGCTGAGTGCAATGAATTGAATTTCCCCGTCACGAAAATTCAGCCGCAGCCGAAACAGTTTTCCGGCCCATCCCTCATCAATTTTCCGGAGGATCGGCAGTGAAGTGGCATTTGAGCCGTCATATGCTGTACCTGAATGCGGGGCTGTGGAATCTAATAATAAACAAGTGTTATGTCTTCTTTGCTTTCGATGGATTCGTCTGGTTCGAAATATGCCGTATCTGGACATTGTACCTAGAAACTAATTTCGCGACGTTGTAGCGCAACTCCTGAACACGTGACAATATTTCACTGCCACTCCCTTCACTGCCACGTAATGAACAACTGATACTTAAGAACGACAACTTCGCCACCGATTAAGGCTCTTATGGGACTCTTTGAGTATCCGGTTACTCTTCCAATCCCCTTAGGACGATGGGGTAGAGTGCTCTTTTGGATTGTTGCCATTTTGTATGTCGTATTAATCACTATTCTCAACGTTGTCTCGGTCGGATACGAGTATGTTCAGGTCATTTCACCCAATTACAACGCCACCAAAAAGTTGTGGTACGAGGCTTTGCCATTTGGAAGCTCGGCGCCAGCGAGTCTGATATGCAATCCAACTCAGATAAGCTGGGATGAAGGTAAGTCAACCTAGCTTATCTGAACACTGACCTGAGTTAAGTTGTTTCGAGTCAACACAATGTTTTTACTTATCAGGTCCAGTGGGATGTCCTTCCTCTCACCAACGATCAACAGCCTGCTATACCGGGAACAGCAAGTTACGCCGGTGGATCTCTCAACTGCGGGGACCTTTCATTTTCAGTTTGCTTTGGCAGCCCCGGAGATATTTCCCTTCAGGCAAGCTCAGTAATACTCTGTGGTTGACTTGGATAGTTCCTTGCGGGCCAGTGTAACCCAGATGGAGGGCCATCAAACCTCAGCCTTGCTTATAACGCATCCATAGATGTGACACAAGTACCCTCCGCACGTTCTGTTGGCCCGAACACCGCTTTCCAGATTACCTCGAGTGTTCCTTCGGAACCAAATTCAATCGTACGACTCATCGTGTACTATTCTGGTGTATTGTTCGATCTCCTCAGTCCTATACCTCAAGTGTCAAGTTGGAATGTTCCCTCGAATATTTCCGGCACTTGTTTGGACTACTCTCTAATGACGCCCAACACAATTATAGTTTTCAGTCAGAGCCTCAGTGTCCTGGGTGAAATCATATTCAATCTCACCGATCCAACAGACTGCAAGTCAGGAATCTCATCCGCCTATTTCGGTCTATCACCAGACTTTCCGGTTTGTAGCCTTTTCAGCTGGGTATTTGGAGTTTGGAGTTCCCTCGCCCTTTATGACTTTGGCCAGCTCTACGATCTCGCATATTACCAATCGAATCCCGGACCAGTCGATTCTCTCATTAACCAAAACCTCTTCGTAAATAATGAGGTGTTGCAAAATTACAACTCGTTTCTTATGAACGTCTTATTCCCCTTCCAAGGTCTCGATGCGGCACGTAATCTTCCACCAGTTATGGCACTTAATTCAACCACCCGACTCTTCGCCGTTCCGACGCCGTTCGCACTTACCTATTCCTGTTCACAACGTATTATAAAGGGCTGGCTGTCACTTCTCATTTCAGTACTCGCTGCCGATATTGCGTTGATAATTGGTGCCTATAACCTTTTCATTTTTGTTGCGGGATATGTCCAGAAACGACGCATTAAGGCCGGCAGTATGTGCGTTTCGGGTAACGGTGCTAATTCTCAGAAAGTTTCATCAAAGTTCAAGAAGATTGAGGGCCAAAGTCGAATTGAGTCCATTAGATCAAGTGAATACTTATAAAGTATCTATGTTGCAGTCCTCAAAACTCGCATCTCGGTGGCTTTTCCCGTTGATGCTGTGTTAGTATTTGCCGCACGGCTAGACAAAATGTACAAAGTCTTAAGTACCTCTTCTAGTTGGCATTGCTTTGTTTTGTTAAAACTCGAGGAAGGCGTAATCCCCCGCTCCAGAGTATCTTTTAATGCTGACTCCAATGAATTTCATTTTGTTAAACATGCAAGTGATTGATAGTTAGAACTATCCTTAATTAAGCTTGCAAGATTCATATCGCAGAGTCCCATGTCGATATAGTAAACCGCAGAAGTAACCCATCCATGTCGTAAACTAACAAGGATGCTGGCATGAGCGCGCATGAAACTCACATATTTCGCCCAGCAGCTCAGGGGGTCGGTATCCTGATGTTCCCCGTCCGTCTTCGCTCGGGATGAGTCTGCTGGACATTCCTTCCGACGTGAAACCAAAGTCTGTCACTTTTCACGGTTTTTCCCATCCACGACTGCAAAATAGGACTGTCCAAATTAACGGGGTGAACGTGAGATACGTGACATTTTTCGGCTTTAAGTCTCGATGAATGTGAACATTTTGATGCATGAATTGAAGCCCAGATTTGCGCAGCAACGACGCATGTAGTGTGCAGGCTTTGATGGATTATATGTGAGTGTGGGTGGGTTAATTGTATACAGGAGGTATAGATCTGGCTTTATATACATCAGATGGAGGCACAGAAATTACCAGAATATTTCTAACAGGCGTTCAAGCTGGGTGCATCCTCTGCGAAATAATCGCGGGTCAAAGTCATCTCCGAATGCGATGGTCGGGGGGAGGGAGCGATTGCGAAAAACGTAATTGATGTAATCGTACAACGTCCATTGTAAACTCGAATCGAGTGGTGGTACATTGTCACTTTATAGTGGCGTTGTTCGCGGTTCATTCAGGATAGGCAAGCAGTGGCGACCAAGCACCTTTGAATCAGGACTGGACAAGCGATTGCAGTTAATAATCGACGGATGGAAAGTGCAAAATGTGGGACACGTGTCCACAGTCCCACAGACCACACCAGCATTCGCTTCCACGAAACCTTAAATTGGCAGAGTGCCCTATAGTTATCACATAGCGACTTGACCACGTCTCGCGTAGCCACGTTCAAGGGATATGCCTCCCTTCACGTACCAGCCGGCCCTTCCCACCTTGCAAACTAACCAACAGGGTGTCGTTGAACCGCCTCCTAGCCCGCAAACGAAGAACCACTCCCAATGCTGAGCCGCCGTTTCCCCTGCCTGCCGAAATCATCGATGAAATCACCGCTCACCTCAACCTCCTCGATGCCTGGAAGGCACGAGGCATCAACCGCGCCTTCAACGTCTCCTGTCTCCGCCACATCAGCCAACGCCTTACCCCCGCAATCAAATTTGACCTCAGCTGGTTTGAGAATGCCACCGATTACCACCTCCCGAGTACTCGCCTAGCGGAGGGAAAGCTCATCCTCGAACCCAACGAGTTTGCCCTCTGTCAGTGGATGGTCGACCTGCGGTTCACATCATTACACACTCACCCGCGACCCTGCACTTACGGCGAAGTCAAAATGTACTTTACCTTTAACCGGTCCCAAGAAGCCGCTGAGGCGATGATTTGTAGTCTTTACAAGGAGTGGCTGCGACCTCGGTCGCGATGGCCAGGCAACATCTTCACCAATACGGGTGATCCTACGCATGTTCAGGCGCTGTGGTTCGATCCGCGAGATGGAAGACTGGCGGTCGGCGTGATTTACAAGCCC
>Ga0335074_10016530_pt1 | contig 10390 bp, 11 predicted proteins | sample Lox_Sample_23_FD_206715 | JGI IMG/M metagenome (GOLD analysis project Ga0335074, IMG submission 206715) | Soil microbial communities from Loxahatchee National Wildlife Refuge, Florida, United States - Lox_Sample_2.3 | ecosystem: Environmental > Terrestrial > Soil > Wetlands | place: USA...
GGGGCCCTGACGTGTGGCGCGTCGCCCGGACTGGCCGTGGCGCGGATGTGGCTGCTGTCCGCCGCGTGCGAGACCTGGCTCGCCGCCGCTGCGTGCGGCACGCCGCGGCTGATGGGGTCGGCCGAAGCCGACGCCTGGCGCGCTGTCGCGGCCGAACTCCTGCCACGACTGTGGCTGCACCTGAGCCGCAAAGCTGGCGATAATGACGCGACGGCGAACGGAGGCTCATGATGACCGATCTCGAGGCGGTGGCTGCGCTTCTACTCGACGCTTATAAGACCCGCACGCCGGTCCAGCCGCTGACGCAGACCTTCGACGGCCTGACGCTCGACGACGCCTATGCGGTACAGCAGATCCAGATCCGCGCGCGCATGAGTGCCGGAGCGGGCATAGCCGGTTACAAGGTCGGGCTGACCTCCGAGCCGATGCGGCAGCAGTTCGGAGTGAACGACTCGGATTTCGGCCACTTGCTTACTGACATGGCGTATCTGGCCGACGCTTCGGTGCCGGTGAGCGATTTCCTGCAGCCGCGGGCCGAACCGGAGATCGCGCTGGTACTGGGCAGGCCGTTGCGCGGGCCGCGGGTGACAGTTACCGACGTCGCGGCAGCCACTAGCGCGGTCGTCCCGGCGATCGAGATCATCGACAGCCGGATCGCGGACTGGAAAATCAGCCTGCTCGACACCGTGGCTGACAACGCCTCAAGCGGCGGCTTCGTCGTCGGCCAGTCACCGGTGCCGCTGGAGAGCCTCGATCTGTCGCTGACCGGCTGCGTGCTGCGCTACAACGGCCGGATTGCGGGTACCGGCGCGGGCGCCGCGGTGCTGGGCTCGCCACTGCACGCGGCGACCTGGCTGGCGAACGAGCTGATCGGCCGCGGCGCCCAGCTCGAGCCTGGTCACGTCATCCTGACGGGCTCGGTGACGGCCGCGATTCCGGTCACCGCCGGTGACGCGGTAACCGCGACCTTCGACCGGCTGGGCTCGGTCACCGCGGTCTTTGACTAGGACGGCTTCGACGAGGAAGGGCCACCTCCGTGGATTCGATCACTGCCGCGATCGTCGGCTCGGGCAACATCGGCACCGACCTGATGCTCAAGCTGCTTCGGGCGGGCGGCCCGGTCGTTCCGCGCTACATGGCGGGGATTGACCCCGGATCCGACGGGCTGGCCCGCGCCCGCCGCCACGGACTTGAGACGAGCGCGGATGGCGTCGACTGGCTGCTGCGGCAGGACCCGCTGCCGGATCTGGTATTCGAGGCCACGAGCGCGCGAGCGCATGCCGCCAACGCGCCCCGCTACGCCGAGGCAGGTATCCGGGCAGTCGACCTGACGCCCGCCGCCGTCGGCCCGTACGTCTGCCCGCCGGTCAATCTCGATCTCAACCTGGACGCGCCGAACCTGAACCTGATCACGTGCGGGGGCCAGGCGACGATTCCGGTCGTCGCCGCGGTGAGCCGCGTCGTTGACGTGGAGTACGCCGAGATCGTCGCATCGATTGCCTCCCGGTCGGCAGGTCCTGGCACCCGCGCGAACATCGATGAGTTCACCGAGACGACGGCGGCGGCACTGCGTGATGTCGGCGGCGCCGCACGCGGGAAGGCGATCATCCTGCTCAACCCGGTCGAGCCGCCGATGATCATGCGCAACACGGTGTTCTGCTCGATCCCGGCGGAGGCTGCTGAGCCAGGCGCGCTGCAGGACGCGGTGTCCGCGAGCATCGGGGAGATGGCGGAGACAGTGCGCGGCTACGTGCCCGGGTACAGGGTGCGGGCGGATCCTCAGTACGATCCGCCGGATCGCCGCTGGCGCGGCATGGCACGCGTGGGGGTCTTCCTCGAGGTGCGCGGCCGCGGTGACTACCTGCCCGACTACGCCGGGAACCTGGACATCATCACCGCGGCAGCGACCCGCGTCGGCGAACTGCTCGCCGGCCACCTGCTCGCCGGTCACGTGCTGGCACCGCGCGCGGTTGCCGCCGGCGGCGCGGCATGACCGGGCCCGCCGCCGAGGCTCACAGCGTCCGCCTGACCGACTCGACACTGCGCGACGGGTCGCACGCGCTCGCGCACCAGTTCACCGAGGAGCAGGTGCGCGCCGTGGTGCACGCGCTCGACGCCGCCCGGGTCGAAGTGATCGAGGTCTCGCACGGTGACGGACTGGGCGGCTCGTCGTTCAACTACGGCTTCTCCTTGCGCGACGAGTTCGAGCTGATCGCGGCCGCCGTCGACGAGGTGACCCGGGCGCGGGTCGCGGTGCTGCTGCTGCCGGGCGTAGGAACGATCGACGATCTGCGGCACGCGCGCGACGCCGGAGCATCCGTCGCGCGCATCGCCACGCACTGCACTGAGGCCGACGTCTCGGTTCAGCATTTCGGGGCGGCGCGTGACATGGGCATGGAGACCGTCGGCTTCCTCATGCTGTCGCATCGCATCGGCCCGGACGAACTGGCCCGGCAGGCCCGCATCATGGTGGACGCCGGCGCGCAGTGCGTCTACGTCGTGGACTCCGCGGGAGCGCTCATCCTTGCCGATGCGCAGGCCCGGGTGCAGGCACTGGTCAGGGAGATCGGCGCCGATGCGGAGGTCGGCTTCCACGGCCATCAGAACCTCTCGCTCGGCGTGGCCAACAGCGTGCTTGCCGTGCAGGGCGGCGCCCGCCAGATCGACGGCGCCCTGTGCGCTCTCGGCGCGGGCGCCGGCAACGCTCCGACCGAGATACTGGTCGCGACGTTCGAGCGCCTGGGCATCTCCACCGGAGTCGACGCAGTTGGCGCGATGGCCGCGGCGCAGGACGTCCTCCGGCCGACGTTGCCCCGGCTGCCGAGCGCAGACCGATCGGCGATCGTGCAGGGGTACGCCGGCGTCTACGGCAGCTTCCTGCTGCACGCCGAGCGAGCTGCTGAACGTTACGGCGTTCCCGCCCACGAGATCCTGCAGAAGGTCGGTGAGGCCGGCTACGTCGGCGGTCAGGAAGACATGATCATCGACATCGCCATCCAGCTCGCCGAAGAGCGGGATCTGGCGCTGACGAAGTGAAGTTACCGGGGTCCTAGCACCACTAACGTCACAACGTCAGCCCGCGGACAGCTCCGGACGGCGAAGTGCCGCCAGCGCGGCGATCACTGCGTCGCGCAGCGCCCCGGTCCGCTGGATCGTCCCCGCAGTCATCAGGCCGACGAAGCCTTCGGCGAGCCTGGAGTTGCTGGTGCCGAAGAACTCGTCGCAGGCGTGACCGAGCTCCTGCCCGTCCAGCACCAGGTCCATGAGCGCCGATGGCACTTCCATCCGGATGCTGCTGCCCACTCCCTCGGCACCGGACGAATCGACCACCGCCGCCCAGCCGCAGTTGAACCAGCGGTCCTCGATGAGCTGAAGGCCGCCTTCGTGGCCGACGCCGAACTCCGCGTTCGATGCTTCGAGCGCCCGCGCCGCCCGCAGCTGTGCGCCGCGGATCGACTCGGTGTCCGACATGGGCTGGGCCGAGACACCGGACTCGACCGCGTAACCAACGACGTCCCAGGTCTCCTGCGGCCAGAGCTCGGCGAAGGCAAGTCGCGCCGACTCGATCTTCGCCGGGTTGCCGGAGCCGACCGCTACGAACATGGCGCCTGATCGTAGCGACTCGGCGCGCTGTCAGCCTCCGGCCATCGCACCGACGACGAGATAGGGCTCCCGCCCCGCTGCGACCGGCTCAGGCAGCAGGTCGTCCGGCGGTTCATGCGACAGGTCCTCCTCGCAGGCGAAGAAGCGGATGAACGCGCGGCGCCGCAGCGTCTCCTGGTCGCGGATCGTGCCGCGGAGCATCGGATATCGGCTCTCCAGTGCGTCCAGCACCGCACGCTGGCTTACCGGAGCCGCTACCTCGAGCCGGACCTCGCCATCGATCTGTGCCAGCCGCCGCAGGTGAGCTGGCAACACGACCCTGATCATGGCAGCGTCTGCACCTCGACCGACAGAACGGCAGGCAGGTCCCGCACGATCGGCTCCCAGCTGTCGCCTGCATTAGCTGATGCGTAGACCTGGCCGCCGGTGGTGCCGAAGTAGATGCCGCAGTCGTCGAGCTTGTCCACTGCCATAGCGTCGCGCAGCACGTTGACGTAGCAGTGCTGCTGCGGCAGGCCCGTCGTCAGCGGCTCCCATTCGTCGCCGCCTGTCCGGCTCCGGTAGACACGCAGCCGGCCGTCCGGCGGGAAGTGCTCGGAGTCGCTCGTGATCGGGACGACGTAGACGGTGTCCGGCTCGTTCGCGTGCACGTCGATCGGGAAGCCGAAGTCCGTTGGCAGGTTGCCGCTGATCTCATGCCAGGACTCGCCCGCGTCGTCGCTGCGCATCACATCCCAGTGCTTCTGCATGAAGAGCACATCAGGACGGTCCGGGTGCTGGGCGATGCGGTGCACGCAGTGTCCGACCTCGGCATCCGAGTCGGGGATGCCCTCGGACTGCAGGCCGCGGTTTACCGGTCGCCACGACTCGCCGTAGTCGTCTGAGCGGAACGTTCCGGCAGCCGAGATCGCCGTGAACATCCGTTCCGGCCGTATCGGATCCAGCAGAATCGTGTGCAGGCACATGCCGCCAGCGCCAGGCTGCCAGGACGATCCGGAGCCGTGGCCGCGCAGGCCAGGCAGTTCCCGCCAGCTGTCGCCGCCGTCCGTCGACTTGAACAGGCCGGCGTCCTCTACGCCTGCGTAGACGGTATCCGGATCGTCGAGTGCCGGCTCGAGGTGCCAGACCCGCTCGAACTCCCAGGGATGCGGCGTGCCGTCATACCACTGGTGCGTACCGGGCGTGCCGTTATAGCTGAACTGATTCCCGACCGGTTTCCAGTTCACGCCGCCGTCGTCGGACCGCTGGATCACCTGCCCGGACCAGCCGCTGCACTGTGAGGCGTAGATCCGGCTCGGATCGGCGGGCGAGCCTTTCACGTGGTAGATCTCCCAGCCGGAGAAGTACGGTCCGCTAATCTCCCACTGGTTGCGCTTGCCGTCGGCGGCGAGCACAAACCCGCCTTTGCGTGTGCCCACCAGTACCCTGACGCCGCTCATCCGCCCTCCATTCCGGTTATCCTGACCAGTCTCCCGCTGTCCCGACGAACGGGAGGCCGGGTTCCGGACATCCGGGTCCTGGAGGTCTTAGTCGCCGAGCAGCCAGCGGCCGGGCGCGATGAGCGCGCGCGCCTCAGCCGGCCCCCAGGAGCCGGGCGCATACGGCACGACCGCGGGCGGATTCGTCAGCAGCGGGTCGGCTACCTCCCACACGGCGGCGAGACCGTCCGGACGGGTGAACAGCGACCGGTCGCCGATGAGCACGTCGTGGATCAGGCGCACGTACGGCGGCAGCGGATCCGCGTCGTGGAGCGTGGCCAGCGGGAGCGCCGTCTTCGCGTTATCGAGCATCAGGCCGACTCCGGGTTTCTTGGCGACCAGGGTCAGGTCGATCTCGCCATCGCCGGCGAGGGAGAAGCACAATGCGTTCGCCTCGTCGGGCACATGGTCGGCGAGAGGACCGCCAGGCTTGCGCAGGATCACGCTGACCTGCTGCTTCGTAGCTGCCAGTCGCTTGCCCGTCCGCAAGTAGAACGGCACGCCCCTCCAGCGCGCGTCGTCGATCCAGAGCCGGGCGGCAACGAACGTGTTCTGCTGCGACTTCGGATGGACGCCGGGCACATCGCGGTAACCGGTGAACTGGCCGAGTACCACCTCGGCTGGATCGAGCTTGCGGAATGAGCTGATCACCTTCTCGCGCGCTGACTGCAGGTCGTCCGCGCCGAGGCTGGCAGGCGGTTCCATCGCGATTTCGGCCGTGACCTGGACCAGATGCGTCACCAGCATGTCCAGCACTGCGCCGGTGGCGTCATAGAACACCGACCGGTCCGTGACGCCGAGCCGTTCCGGCACGTCGATCTGGACGGACTCGATGTGCTGGCTGTCCCACATCCCGGAGAACAGGCCGTTGGCGAAGCGCAGCACATGCAGGTCCTGAGTCGCCTCCTTCCCGAGGAAGTGATCGATCCGGTATACCTGCTTCTCGTCGAGGACCGAGTGCACGGCCCGATCCAGTTCGCGGAACGCCTGCTGCGATGTACCGAAGGGCTTCTCGTAGACAACACGGGAGTCCTTCGCCAGATTGTGCTGGCCGAGTGCCTTGGTCAGCTCGGCGAACGCGACCGGCGGCACTGCGAGGTAGTGGACGTACTGCGGCTCATCGGCCAGCGCCTTCGTCGCCTCGGCGATCACGTCGAGCAGGCTGCCCGGACTCTGCGTGGTGAAGCCGCCGCCCGCGAACCGCAGGTGCCCGGCGAACTTGTCCCAGTCCGGTTCCTCCGGCTTCGGGCCGAACTGGGTCAGCACATCATGCACATGCTTGCGGAAGTCCTCGTGCGAGACGTCTCCGCGCCCGTTGCCGACGAGCAGCCACTTCTTCGGCAGGAGGCCCTGCTGGAACAGGCCGTAGAAGGCCGGGAGGACGAGCCGCTTCGCCAGGTCGCCGGTTGCGCCGAACAAGACGAAAACCGTCGGGCCGGGGGCCGGCATGGACATGCCGCTATTCCTGGTCGCCATGAGTCAAACGTACGGGACCCGCCGCCCGGAATCCGAGCGACCCGTCTCTTGCTCGCGGTCGCCGCGATTGCCGGGCTGGCGTGGTACCGCTGCGCGCAGGTCTTCCGGAGCCAGGAGAGCATCCGGAGGATCCGTAGCAGGCTGGTCGGGGGAGTTCTGAGCCGGGTGCCGCGCTGGCCGTGGCTGGCCGGTGGCCAGCGGCGACCTGCCCAGCATGACGATGCCGACGACGGCGGTCGCCGCCGCGAGCAACTGCAGCGCCAGGCCGCCGGGCGAGGATGCAAGGCGCTCGCCGAAGACGACCGTGCCGATGACCACACCGGAAACGGGCTCGACGGTGTCCATGATGGGCAGGCTCATCCGGAGGGCGCCAGCCTGGTACGCGCTGGCGGACAGCAGCAGGCCGACCGCACCGAGGACGATCAGCACCCACGGCTGCCAGCCGGACAGGACCGCGGCCACGCCGTGGGACCGAAGCAGCCTGGACATGCTCAGCGTCACCGCGGCGGTCATTCCCATGACGACTCCGGCGGCGATCGCCAGCAGCGAGGCCCGGGCCGACGGCTTGCTGAGCAGCCCGGCGGTGACAGCTCCCGCACCGATCAGCGCGACGACGGCGAAGGCCAGCAGCCAGTCATCGGCCGGGGCCACCGATCGCCCGTGCTGCTGCGGGGCCAGGGCGAGGAACAGGGTTATGCTGCCCGCGACCAGCACGCAGCCGACCCAGTCCTGGCGGCGCATCCGGCGGTGCTCCCAGGCGGCGGCTACCGGCAGCGCGAACAGCAGGTCAGTTGCCACCAGGGGCGCGACGAGCGCCAGCGGGCCGAAGGCTAGCGCCAGGGCCTGCAGCAAGTAGGCCACCACGGCCAGACCGATCCCGGCCAGCCAGAGCCGCCGTCGGGCCAGCTGCGCTAGCAGGCGCACTGGCGCCCGGCTGGCCTCCTGGCGTGCCTGCCGATGCTGGAGCGCGACGCCCACGCCGAATGCGCAGGCTGCACCCAGGGCCGCCAGGATCGCGATGAGGATCGCGCTCGGCTGGCCCGTCACGGCGCGCTAGTGTTCCGCTTCTCGTCTGCGGGCTCATGATCGACAGGCATTGGTGGGTGAACAGAGCAAGCCGGGCGGGTTGTTCCCCGCAGGTCAGTTCCCGGCGGCAGCTGAGGCGGACGCGGCACCTTACGCCGCAGGAACAGCAGCCGGAAGCAGATGACCAGGACGCCTGCACCGAACGCCGCCCACGGCGCCAGTACAAGTACGTCACTTCCGGACATCATTTACTATCCCTCGCCTCTCGGGCGCGAGCTATCCCTCCCGGACACTCGGCGCGAACTCCCACTAGTGCACGCGGTGGCCATGCGGCCTCGGTGTAGTGGCCGTGGTGGTCACGTGGAGAGGCAGCGTCAGGCTCGCGTGCGGCTACCGCCCCGATCGCGGTCGCGCTGCGGCCCGGTGCGCGCTGGCGCACCCCGGTTCGCGGGTCTGCGCTCCGGCGGTCGGCGCTCCGGCGATCTGCGCTGCGGGTGGTGGCTGCACGCCGGGCGGAGCGGCGCCGCCATGCCATCAGCCGCCGGATGAGCTCGACGAGGGCGCTGACAGCCACGGCAGCGCCGAAGGCGATCAGCAAGCCCACCCAGGGCCTGTCCTCGAAGGCAGCACCGCCAAGCCGGCCAAGCAGGTAGGCGTAGCTGGCCCAGATCAGCGCGGCGAACGCGGTAGCGGGCACGAAGCTCCGGCGCGGATAGCCGATGACGCCGCAGGTCAGGGTCACGGCCGTCCGGCCGCCCGGGATGAACCGGCAGACGATGATCAGCCGGGCCCCGTAGGTTTCGAGCTTCTCCCGTGCCCAGGCGAGACGCCGGGCGCCGCGCTGGCCGGAGAACAGCCGTCGCTCCGCGACTGCCCCGAATCGGCTGCCGATCCAGTAGGCCAGGTTGTCCCCGGCGAATGCGCCGAGCGCCGCCAGCAGTACCAGGACGACGATCCGCGGATCGGTGCTTCCGGCCGTGGCCACGCCAAGCGCGATGACCACCGTCTCGCTCGGCAGGACCGGGAAAACCACGTCGAGCGCCGGCAGCCAGAAGGCGGCCAGATACGACAGGGGCGATGCGACCGCGAGGTGCTCGAAGCCTATCATGATATGTGCCGTTTCGTCGGTTTCTAGAGAGAGCGGCCGGGACCGCGCTGACGAGGCGGGCAGCACCGTCGCAGGCGGCAGAGACGGCACAGCTCCGTCGCGCTGGGCAGGCTGCCCGCCCGTATGGGCAAGTTCACCCCGGACATATGCAGGCCGTGTGGAGGTGGCGTGCGGGGACGATAGAGCCGCGGGCACGCAGGAACCCGGCGGCTAGCTGCCGTCTGCCGCCGCTGCTATGAGCGGGCTGACGGCGCGCTCGACCTCGCGGGCGACGATGGTGTCGCCCAGCTCGGACAGGTGGGCGCCGTCCGTCCACGGCGACAGGTCCGGGCCGAGCCGCCGTGCCGCCGTCATGACGGGCTCCCACAGGTCGACGACCTGGATGCCGCGGCTCCCGGCGATTGCGGCGGCGTCCTCGTTGTAGCGGGCCAGCTGCCGGTTCATCGCCGCGGCGTCAAGTGCCTCGTCCCAGCCGAACGGGGTCTCGCTGACGCACAGGACCCGGCGGGCCCAGGCCGACAGACCCTCGACGAGCTCGGCGTAATTCGCGCGAAACTCGTCCGGGTGAGCTGCCAGCCGCGGTCGGCCCTGGAAGCATCGCCAGACGTCATTGATTCCGACGCCGAGCACCGCCAGGTCCGGCCCGGCTGGCTGGGCCCGGATGGTGCGCCGGACAACGTCCAGGACGTCTCGGGACGTCGCGCCGCCGAGGCCGCGGTTGTCGACGTCGAAGCGGACGGCCGGGAACGTCGTCTGGAGCCGCAGGTAGAGGACGTGGATCCAGCCCCGGCGCCGGTGGCTGTCGATCACCACGGTGCCGCCGACGGCCGGCAGACTGTAGGGGCGCTCGAGATCGGCTGAGTGTGCCTCGAGGTGTTCCATGATCGACGTGCCGAAGAACGTCGCGGCGAACCGGCGGCTGGTCACGGCGCGGACGCCTGCAGCGGCGGCTTGCGCCAGATCAGGAAGTAGCGCCAGAAGACCAGCCGCCGCACCCGTGCACCGGGCAGAACGGCTGCGGCCTGCTGCCGGACCTGCCGGGTCGTGAGCGCCGGCTCGAGGACGACCGGCATGATCGCGCTGCTCGCCGGCAGTTCGTACCAGTCGCCGCGCCCGGCGGCGCGCAGCCCGGCGAACGCCGCACCGTAGAGGCGGTGGCCGGCTGCTCCTACCAGCTCGGCAGGCAGCTCGCGGGGTAGGTCCGTGCGCGGCAATGCCACTGCGGCGAGGACGCCACCCGGCCGCAGTGCCGCCGCGAGCCGCGGCAGGACGTCCGTCAGCGGCAGGTGGTGCAGGGCGGTGAGCGAGACGATCGCGTCGTATGCGCCTGCGGGCAGCGGGTGGGTGAGCACGTCCGCGTGGAGGCAGGTCACGTTGCCCGGAACTGCTGCCCGGGCCAGCTCGATCATCGGGCCGGACATGTCGAGCGCGTCGACCTGGCTTGCGACCCGCGCGAGCTTGCCGGCGAGATCGCCTGCTCCGCAGCCCACCTCGAGAACACGCGCAGGCGCCGGGGGGAGCTGCCGGAGCAGCAGGCGGTGATAGTAGGCGTTGTGACTCCAGGCCAGTGCCGGGCGCGTCATGCCGTCTTCACGGCTCCCAGGCTAGGCGCACGGGAGTTTGCCGGGGGGCCGGCCGGGGGCATTGCTGGGGATGTGACCGGGGCAGGTCCGACGACGGACAAGGCCGAGTGCGCGGC
>Ga0335074_10016531_pt1 | contig 10390 bp, 9 predicted proteins | sample Lox_Sample_23_FD_206715 | JGI IMG/M metagenome (GOLD analysis project Ga0335074, IMG submission 206715) | Soil microbial communities from Loxahatchee National Wildlife Refuge, Florida, United States - Lox_Sample_2.3 | ecosystem: Environmental > Terrestrial > Soil > Wetlands | place: USA: Florida...
GCGAGCGCGATGAGCCCGCCGACGGCCACCCCGGCGAGGAACCCGGCCAGGCTGAGCAGCCCGACGATAAAGCCGTGCCGGTACCCGGACATGGCGAACATGAGCGTCAGCGCGAGCAGGATGACGTCCAGGAGATCGCCGGGCACGCCCATAATGTAACCGCCCCGGCCGCTGACCAGGACAGAGAATTTCTAGACTGGGTGCCGCTCCCGCCGCAGCCGCCTGGAGACGAGCTGGCGGTGGCGCCGGTGGCGGTTGCGGCGCTGGGCCGAGCGAGTCGACCGGCGGCGGTGATGGTGGCCGCTGAGCGCAGCGGGCGCGCCGCAACTGGAATCGCTTGCAAGGTCGGTCAGCAGGTGAGCGATATCAGCGGCGGCGCCGGGGCGGGCCAGGCCCGCAGACGCCGCGCGCATCGTGCCCAGGGCCTCGGGATCGTCGCGGAGCGAGCGGACCGCGCTGACAAGATCGGCCGCCCTGGCGGCGTACCGGCCTGCACCGGCTTGCACCACGTAATCGGCGTTGCCCTCTTCCTGGCCGGGCACGTAGGAGGTGAGCAGCAGCGGCGCGCCGCAGCAGGTCGCCTCGGCGATCGTGCCGGGCCCGGCCTTGCCGACGACGACGTCGGCGCACCGGAACCAGTCGGCCATGTTGTCGACGAAGCCGTGCACCGCCAGGCGGCCGCCTGCCTGGCCCGCGAGGCGGGTCAGGCGGCGCCGCAGCGCGTCGTTGCGCCCGCAGATCACGGCGACGTTGACGTCCTCGACCTGACGGAGAATCGCCGCCGTGCGGCGGTGGATGCCTCCTGAGCCCTCGGCGCCGCCGGTGACGACCACGAGGAACTGCTCCGCCAGCCCGAGCGACCGGCGCAGTGCGCCGCGCTCGGCCAGCGTGGCCGGCGGCCGGCAGAAGTCCGCCGAGACCGGCAGCCCGATCTCCACGTAGTGGCCCTCCGGCATGCCGTCCTGATGGCACCGGCTCGCGATGGCCGCTGACGGCACGATCACCCGGTCGACCGCGGCGTCACGCCACGACAGATGCGTGGTGATCAGGTCGGTGATGACGGTGACCACCGGGAGGAGCTGCGCGGTGCGCTCCCGGACGCGGACCGCGGGTTCCGACGTCATCGGGTGGAAGGACACGATCATCGCGGGCCGGTAGGCCGCGACCACCCTGGCCACGCTGCCGTAGGCGGGCGACATGAACGTCCGCCGCAGCCAGCGCAGCGCCCGTGGCGATCCGGAGGCTCGCCACAGCACGCCCCACAGCCAGGGCGTCAGCCGGATGGCCGGGCCGTACAGCGCGACCAGCCAGCGAAGCCGGCGCGGCGCCTGCGGTCCCTGCAGCGGATCGCAGATGAACGGGGCGAACCGCCCCGGCCAGGCACGGTCGAGCGCCTGAGCGACGGCCGCAGCAGCACTGCGGTGGCCGCCGCCAGTGTCGCCAATCAGGAACAGCAGCGGGACCGGCGCCTCGTCCTGGCTGCTCACAGGCCACCTGACCGGGTCGACAGCGAGATATAGAGGTCCTCCCACTCGGCGAGCCATCGTTGCCGCTCATGGCCGCTGATCAGGGCGAGGCTCGCCACGGACATCCTGGCCCGCAGGCCTTCGTCGCTGAGGAGCCGGTCCAGGCCTGCCGCCAGGTCCCCGGCGCTGCCAGGCCGGCTGAGGAACCCGTTGTGCCCGTCCCGGACGAGCTCGCCAAGCGCGCAGGCGTCAACGGCGACGACCGGCAGGCCGGTCGCCATCGCCTCCATCGTGGTCAGGCTCTGCAGCTCGGCCTCGGAGGCGATGGCAAAGATGTCTGCCAGGCGGTAGAGGCCGGGCAGGTCCGCCGCCGGGACGAAGCCGAGGAACCGCACCAGCCCGCTCAGACCGAGGCGCTCGGCACGGGCGCGCAGCTTCGCCTCCTCCGGCCCGGATCCCGCGATCGCAAGCTGCGCGTCCTGGCCCAGCTGTGCGGCCGCGTCCAGCACCACCTCGAGCCGCTTTTCCGGGCTGAGCCGGCCGACCGACAGGATCAGCGGACGATCCGCGCGCAGGCCGTACCGCTGCCTGAGCTGTTCGTCGCCCGCCCCGGGGCGGTAGGTGAGCAGGTCCACGCCGTTGGACATGACCCGAGAGGGCACGGTGAGCCCTTGCTCTGTCAGCAGCCGCAGAGCGGTCGCGGTGGGCGCCGTGACCTGGGTGCACCTGTTCGAGAAGCCGACGATGTAGCGATAGAACAAGGCGTCCAGGGCCGACGACCGTGATGTCAGCGAGGGCTGGACGTTGGCCGGCAGGTAGTGGTTGGTGTACACGACCGGGATGCGCCGGCGGCAGGCACCGCGCCGCGCAGTGATCCCGAGCGTCACCGGCGAGTGGATATGCACGACGTCGGGCGCGAACGAGGCGATAAGACGGCCCGCGTGCTGGAGCCGGGAAAGTCGCATGCCGTCGTACCAAGGCCACCGCACCGACCCCTGGTAGTGAATGCTGACCCGGTCCCTGGCAGAGATCCCGGCGGCCATGGACGGGCTGGGGACGACCAGCGCCACCGCATGCCCCCGGCTGGCGAGACCATGCGCGAGATCTCTCGTAACGGCCGGAACGCCGCCGACCATTGGCTCGTACTGGTCTGCGACAACCATGATGCGCAGCGTGGGCGCCGTTAGTGACTGAGGATATGCCCGCATTGGGATGATCCCGGTTGCTGCCACGTCGGAAGCATGGTGCCTGCAGGAGACAGATAGCTGAACAAAAGAACAAAGACCGGCGGTCGGGAGGTGACGTCGAGGCGCATCGCCGTCCCGCACCGGGTCGGTCAATGCCGCGTCCGTTACCGTGCCGCCATGGCACGCGGCCGCCGCTCGATCCTCATCGACGCCAGGGTGAACGCTATGCCCGGCGCCTACGGCCTCGCTCGCTCGGTGCTGAATCTCGCTGCGCACATTCCTGAGCCGGCCGACGGGCTGGCGCTCCGCGTGCTGGTCAGCAGCGACCGCGCCCAGCTTTTCCCGCTCTCCGTACTGCCTGCGCACGCCGACGTCATCGGCACCGACATCACGGCCGGGGCTGTGCACCGGTGCCTGGACCTGGCCAGGCTGATCCGCTCGGCCGCGGCCGCTGTGCTGTACGTGCCGTACCCGACGTTCACTCCGCTGATCCAGCCATGCCCGTTCGTGGTCACCGTCCATGACTGCACCATCGAGCGGGACGCGCGGTACGCCGGGAACCGGCTGCGTCAGGCCGGCCTGAGCACGGCCACCCGGATCGCGCTGCGCCGTGCGGCGGCTGCGACCGCGCCCACCCTGGCAATCCTGGCCGAGATCCGCCAGCACTACCACGTCGTCCCGCACCCGACTGTGGTGCCGAACGGGGTCGATGCCGGCCAGTTCGGGAACGTAACCGAAGCCGAGGCAGCGGCCGCGCGCATCCGCTACCAGCTTCCCGAGCAGTTCATCCTTACGGTCGGCGCGCACCGGCCGCACAAGAATCACGCCGTCCTGATCCAGGCGCTGGCGCAGTTGCCTGCCAGCGTGGCGCTTGTCATCGTCGGAAGCTCCGATCCCAGGTTCCCGGATCCGCTGCCGGGGCAGATCGCCGAGCTCGGGGTCCAGGCGAGGGTGAAGCTAGTGCCGGACGTGGCCGAGAACTGGCTGCCTGCGGTCTACCGGGCGGCGTCGGTCTTCGCTTTCCCATCGGTGTCCGAGGGGTACGGTATCCCGGTGCTTGAGGCCATGGCGGCCGGCACGCCGGTCGTGATCAGTGCGATCCCGACGCTGATCGAGGTGGCGGGCCGGGGCGCGCTGCCGGTGCCGCCGCAGGACGTCACCGGCTGGGTATCAGCGCTGGCAGCTGTACTGGCCGATGCTGACCTGGCCAGCCGGATGGCCGTTGCCGGGCGAGCGGTCGCTGCCAGCGCCAGCTGGCAGTACGGCGCAGCGACGCTCGCCGACCTGCTCGGCTCCGTCGCCGCGGGACGCCTCGCGCCCCCCGCCGGTATGGTGACCTGATTAGCTGACCGGAGAAGCTGACCGGAGAAGAAGGGGCGACGGGTGACGGCGTACCAGGAGATTCTGTTCGAGGTCGACGACCCCGTCGCGACGATCACCCTGAACCGGCCCCGGGCGCTGAACGCCTGGACCGACCGGATGGGTCATGAGGTCCGCCACGCGGTCAGGATGGCGGAGCAGGACCCGCGTGTCGTGGGCATCGTGATCACCGGAGCCGGTCGCGGTTTCTGCGCCGGCGCGGACATGAGCAGGCTGTCCGCCGTGAGCGCCGGCAACCGCACTGTCGAGGAAGCGTTCGACCTGGCCGCCGATCCTGGCGACGAGTCCTTCGGCGACGACCTCAGGCTCGGTACCTACACCTACCTCATGTCGGTACCGAAGCCAGTGATCGCTGCCATTAACGGGCCGGTGGCCGGAATGGCGGTACCGATCGTGCTGGCCTGTGACCTGCGCTTCATGGCCGAGGACGCGGTGCTGATGACCGCCTTCTCCCAGCGCGGGCTGATCGCTGAGTGGGGCACGAGCTGGATGCTGCCCCGGCTGGTCGGCACTGGGGCGGCGCTGGACCTGCTGTTCTCCTCCCGCAAGGTAAGCGGTACGGAATGCGCCTCGCTCGGGCTGGTGAACGCCGCGCTGCCGCGCGAGGACGTGCTCTCGCACGCCGTGCAGTACGTCCGCGATCTGGCCGCGACGTCGTCCCCGACGTCGATGGCGATGATGAAACGGCAGGTGTATCAGCAGCTTCATGCCGGGCTGCTGGCCGCCGAGCGGGAGGCGCGCGAGCTGATGATGGACAGTTTCAGCCGCAGCGACTTCCGGGAGGGCGTCAGCTCGTTCCTGGAGAAGCGACCCCCGGCGTTCGGCCGGCTCGGCAGTTAGGCCACTCAGCGGGCGAGCGCGCGCTCCAGCTGAGACTTGGTCATCGTGGACCGCCCCTTGATGTTGCGCTTCCTTGCCTCGTTGTAGAGCTGCGCCTTCGTCGGGCCGCCTGCGCCCGAATGTGAGCGCTGCCCGCCACGCTTGCCTGATGACATGTCCCGAATCGATGTCTTGCTTGCCGTACGGGACTCGCCGCTACGGGCCCGTTCCTTGTTAACAGTCCTTGCGGCTATCTCGCTGGCCCGCTGCGGGCTTTCGCCGCGCTTGCGGGTGCTCTCTTTAATGTGCTCGTACTGTCGCTCCCGCTTCGGGCTTGATCCGCGTGGCATCGCACTCTCCTCGAGTCCGGGCGCCCTGAGCGCCGGCGGTAGTCGATCCGCCGCTTCTACCCGGCCGGTCATGCCTAAACGCGCACCGTTTAGCCGGCCAGGTCCGGGTAACGACTGATGGGAAGTGGTATTTCGGGGAGGCGTGATGGCAGACGTTTTCGAGGTCCTGGGCAAGGACCATGCGGACACCAAACAGCTGCTCGACGCCCTGGAGGCCAGCCCGGGAGTCGCCGGCGGCGCCACCGAACGGGTGGTGATGGCGCGCAGCGCTGCCGTCATGCGGCTGGTGATCGACTCGTCCGGTCACGAGGCAGCCGAAGAGCAGTATTTCTGGCCGGTCGTCCGAAGCCGGCTGGCCGATGGCAACGAGCTGGCAGACCGGGGCGTCGCTCAGGAGGCCCACGCCAAGGGCGTGCTGGCCAGGCTCGACAAGGCGGGCGGTGCCGACCCGGAGTTCGACGACCTGGTGCAGGCGTTCATCCCGGAGTGCCGAGCCCATATCGAGTTCGAGGAAACCAGGGTCTGGCCGGGACTGCGACAGGCGCTGAGTCCGGCCGAGGCGGAGGAACTAGGCGAGAAGATCGCGAAGTTCAGGAAGCACGGACCCACCAGGCCGCACCCGCACACGCCGCCTAGCCCGAGGGTTCTCGCCACCGTCGGGACCGTGGCCGCGGCCCTGGACAGGCTTCGCGACGCTGTCGACCGCCGGGACGAGCCAGGCCGCTGAGCCGCATCCCCGCACCCTTGCCTCTCGGTGGCTGACACCCGTCACGGCATCCACCAGGGCCGCTGGCCCCTGTCCCGGAGCGCGGTGCTGGCCGGAAGCTGCTGCGCCGGAACGGTCAGCGGGGGACCGCCCGGTGTTCCTGCGGGCTCTCCGTCGGCTGGCGTGCGGGCGGGCTCTCCGTCGGCTGGCGTGCGGGCGGGCTGCCCGCGGGCCGGCCTCGAAGCCCTGGGCGCGACCATGTGATCCGGCCGGAAGACCGGCGGCAGGGCCGCCACGAACTGCTGGTCGGTGCGGGCGCCGACCCTGGCATAACCGAGGAACAGCAAGGCGCTGGTGACGACAATCAGGATCCACATCGGGTGGCCGTTAACCCGGCTCCAGTCGTTCAGCCCGTGCAGCACCGCTGCGATGGCCAGGCCGACCCAGGCGATCAGGTACCACGCGTAGCGCCTGGTGACGGCGAGGCCAATGAAATAGCCGGTTATCCCTGCCCAGCACGCATGGGTAATCGGGTCGGTGACGAACCGCCAGACGAACTCGATGATGAAGAACCACACCGGGCCGACGAGAACGGTGAAAATGGAGGCCGGTGCGGAGTGCCCGGTGGCTATCAGGTGCCTGATCGCCGGGCTCGCGGACTGCGCGGTCTGATAGAACGCGGCGACTGAGTTTGTCGTGAAGTAGTGGACTACCTCGCTCGCACCGAAGGCCAGGCCGCTGACGGCGCCGAGAAACAGGTAGTCCCTGGGCATGAGGATCCGCCGCCGGCCGTACAGCAGCGCGATCGCCAGTACCGGAATGGCCTTGACGAGTTCCTCGGGAATGCCGACGGTCGCAATGCTCAGGCCGAGCGTCGCATCGGTGCTCTGGAGCGCGGTTTCCAGCACGATCGCAAGCGGCACCTGCGTGCACAGCGCGATCACCACAACCAGGGCGAGCATCGGCCGCGTGACAAACATCGGCTGGACGATGATGCCAAGGAGCAGCAGCCACGCGACCGCGAAGTAGGCGGCGAAGATCCAGGCGGCAGCAGTGAACCGGCTCGCATCGATAGTGGCGCTGAACGTGACCAGCGCGATTGTCGGCACGCAGACCAGTGCCAGGAACAGCACGATCGGAAAGCTGCGCAGCGCATGATGACCAAACCAGTCGTTCAGCGGGAACAAGTCGCCGATGCGGCCAGCTCGGCGCTTGTCTGCTGGCTGATCCTGCGGGTCAGTAGAAGTGGGCATGGCGATCCCCCCGGCTCACCGTGGCTTGGTCGTCTTCTTACCCGCTGGATGACTTCGGGACGATCCGCCGGGCCTTTCGCCGAAACTTGCTGCCGATTGATCGCTTTTGTCGCCGGTTGCCGCTGCCCTGCTTGCCGGGGCAACCTAAGTGGGCGTAGAACGACTCCGGGACGTCCCGGTCCCACTCACCGAAGGGCCTGCGCCTATGAAGCTGCCGCCTGTCGACTACGAGGCGCCTGACACGGTCGCGGATGCTGTCGGGCTGCTGGCCAAGTACCAGGATGAGGCGAGCGTGCTGGCCGGTGGCCAGAGCCTGATCCCGCTGCTCGCGCTGCGGCTGGCCCGCCCGACCGTGCTCATCGACATCAACGGCGTGACGGAGCTATCCGGCGTGTCGGCGGCTGACGGCTTCGTGACGATCGGAGCCATGACCCGGGAGTACGTGGCAGCGGAGTCCGCGGTGCTGGCCGAGGCAGTGCCGCTGCTGGCGGCTGCGCTGCCGCTGATCGGGCATGAGGCGATCCGCAGCCGCGGCACGATCGGAGGGAGCCTGGCTCATGCTGACCCGGCTGCAGAGCTGCCCGCGGTCGCCAGGGCGCTGGACGCCGAGTTCGTGGTCCGCAGCGAGCCGGGCGAGCGCGTGGTCCCGGCAGCGGAGTGGTTCGAGGGCTACCTCACCACGTCGCGACGTCCAGACGAGCTTCTGACCGCGGTCCGGTTCCCCGCCGCGGCACGTGGCACCGGCGCCAGCTTCCAGGAGGTGGCACGCCGGCACGGTGACTTCGCCATTGTCGGCCTGGCGGTGTCGCTGACGCTGGCCGGCGGGGTGATCCACGACCCCCGGCTGGTGTTCGCCGGAGTGGCGGACGTGCCCGTTCGCGCGGTGGATGCGGAGGATCTGCTGGCCGGCCAGAGGCCGTCTGCCCAGCTGTTCGCGGCAGCAGCCGACCGGGCGACAGCCAGCCTCGATCCGCCCGGTGACCTGCATGGCTCCCCTGAGTACCGGAAGAAGGTCGCGGCCACGCTGGTGCGTCGCGGTCTGCAGGTGGCGGCGGACAATGCCGCCGAGAGGCAGTGAGAGATGGCGGACATCAGCCTGACAGTCAACGGCCAGACGCGGTCCGGCTCGGCCGAGGCGCGCAAGACGCTCGCGGACTTCCTGCGTGAGGACCTCGACCTCACCGGCACCCATGTCGGGTGCGAGCACGGCGTCTGCGGCGCGTGCACCGTGATCGTCGACGGCCGGGCGGTGCGCTCGTGCCTGATGCTGGCGGTCCAGGCGACCGGAAGCGACGTCACCACGATCGAGGGACTGGGTTCTGGCGGCGAGCTAGGCGAACTCCAGCAGGCCATGTGGGATTCGCATAGCTTCCAGTGCGGTTTCTGCACGCCCGGATTCCTCATGCAGGCGGCCGCGTTCCTGAGTGCTCATCCCGACGCCGACGAGCGGCAGATCCGCGAGGCCCTGTCCGGCAACATCTGCCGGTGCACCGGCTATCAGAGCATCATCGAGGGCGTGCTGCTGGCCGCCGAGCGCGGTCGTGACGGAGAGCGGTCGTGACGGATGTCGGGTCCGTGGATAACCGGCGTCACGCGCAACTGCGTCAGTGCTAACTGAGGAGCGACCAATGACAGGAATCGTGGCGGAGCGCTATACCGGCGCCAGCATCAAGCGCTCGGAGGACCCGCGCATCCTCGCCGGCGCGGGCCGGTACGTCGACGACATCAAGCTGCCCGGCATGCGGCACGCCGCGTTCGTGCGGTCGCCGCTGGCGCACGCTCGGGTGCTCGCGGTCGACGTGTCGGCGGCGCGGGCACTGCCGGGAGTCGTCGCCGTGTTCTCCGGGGCGGACCTGGAGGCGATGACCATCCCCGGGCCTGACCTGCTGTTCGCCATGATGGGTGGTGGCGGGCCTATGCCGGAGTACAGCCTGCTGGCGACGGACAAGGTGCGATTCGTGGGCGATCCGGTAGCGGTTGTCGTTGCCGAGAGCCGCTACCTGGCTGAGGACGGCTGCGATCTCGTCGAGGTCGAGTACGAGGACATGACTCCGGTGGCGACTGCATCCTTCGCCCTCGATCCGGGCAGCCCGCCGCTGTTCGCGAATCTGGGCGACAACATCCTCGGCCCGCATAAGCGCACCGAGTTCGGCGACGTCGCCGGCACGTTCGCGGGCGCTGACCGGGTGGCCGAGTTCCGCATCGATGTCCACCGCCACCAGAACGTGCCGATGGAGGGTCGCGGTTGTGTCGTGAGCCCCGATGCGGACTCAGGCATCCTTACCGTTTACGCCGCAACGCAGAGCGTTCACGTCACCAGGATGGGTGTCGCCGCACGGCTCGGCATCGAGGCGGAAAAGGTGCGCGTCCTCGCCGGTGACATCGGCGGGTCGTTCGGTCTGAAGATCGGCGCCTCAAGAGAGGAACTCGCAGTCGCGGCTGCCTCGCGCGCCCTTGGCCGGCCGGTGAAGTGGGTCGAGGATCGCAGCGAGAACCTCATCGCCTCCGGGCAGGCGCGCGAGGAGAGTTTCGACGTCCGGGCCGCTGTCAGCGACGAGGGTGACCTGCTCGGGCTCGATGTCGCGATGGTGATCGACACGGGGGCCTACCCGGTCATGGGCACGATGGTTCCGTCCATCATGGAAGCGATGCTGCCAGGCCCGTACAAGCTCGCCGCTCTCGGCTTCGAGTCGACCGCGGTCGCCACGAACAAGGCATCGTATGTCGCCTATCGGGGCCCGTGGGCCTCCGAGACGTTCGTGCGTGAGCGCGTCCTCGATTTGCTGGCGAGGGACCTCGGCCTTGATCCGCTGGAGATCCGGCTTCGCAACGTGGCCCCGCGAACCGATCCGCCGCTCACGATGGTCACCGGGCGTCCGCTGGTCGGAGTGACCACGCAGGAGTCACTGGAACGGCTCGCTCAGCTCGTTGACATCCCTGCCTTCCGGCGAAGGCAGGCGGAAGCGCGAGACCGCGGACGTTACCTGGGTATCGGGCTTGCCACCTTCATCGAGGCAGCTCCGGGCCCGCGCGAGCCTGGCGGACCCAGCGGTCCGATGGGTCTGGAATCGATGCGCCTGCGACTCGACGAGGACGGCATTGTGGTGCTGTTCACCGGTCAGATGCCGCACGGCCAGAGCCATCAGACGACCCTGGCGCAGATCGCCGCTGACGAGTTCGGCGTGCCGTTCGAGCAGGTCCGCGTCGTGGTCGGCGACTCCGACGTCGT
>Ga0335074_10016532_pt1 | contig 10389 bp, 10 predicted proteins | sample Lox_Sample_23_FD_206715 | JGI IMG/M metagenome (GOLD analysis project Ga0335074, IMG submission 206715) | Soil microbial communities from Loxahatchee National Wildlife Refuge, Florida, United States - Lox_Sample_2.3 | ecosystem: Environmental > Terrestrial > Soil > Wetlands | place: USA...
TTGACGCAATCCACTCGACATCCAGATGCATCCCAGAAGGATTATCATCGAGCTTCAGCCGGAAACGCCTGAGTCCTTCGAGTAGCTCCACGGACAACGGGCCGATCTTCACTTCGTCGATCTTCGGACGCAGAGTGCGCGACGCGCGGAAGTTGTACTGTTTCCCCTTATGCCAGACCGTCGCGAAGCCGTCCTGCACGTTCTTGTTCAGATACTGTCCAACGCCAAAGCCGAGCATCGTATCTTTGTCGCGCACGTCGTAGATACTCACATAAATACGCTCAGTCCACTCCGGACTGTCTGTATGAGCATGATCTAGGGTGGCAGGGAGCTGATGGCACATGCGCTCGTCAAATGAACTCAGCATTACTTCTCTCCGTTATCGTGCGTATCGGCGAACGCCCACATTTCGCTAATCAGAATCCCAACGCTTTGGCCGCCATATCCAGAACGACCGGCACTGAATAGGTCGTGCGCGCCAGCCGCAAATCCTTGTTCCGTCCATCGGCGAACAGGCCCGACGCGCTTAGCCAGAACGCGGTACTGCGCATCATATATAAGATGTCGTAATAGCGGCAAACCTCGAAGTCGATAGTCAGTCCGGTCAGTTGCTGATAATAGTCAATGAAGAAATCTCTCTCCACCAGGCACGACAGCAGCGGTGAGCTCTCGCGATTGAGATCCGAAAGCACGTAAGCCACATCATACATCGGATCGCCAATCACTTGCAGTTCCCAATCGATTATCGCCGCGATCGCGTCGTTATTGACGATCAAATTCCCCGTCCGATATGCGCCATGTACGAATGCCAGCCGCTGCGCCACGGGTGCGTTCGCCTTCAGCCACATCAACAGTTCCGTCAGCACCGGCTCGGGCTTGCGCGCCGATTCATCGATCAAACGTTCCCATTTGGCTATTTCGCGCAGCGCAAAATCATTGCCAGGTCTGGGCACTCCGAGGAAATGCAGTCCGGCCGCCTTCCAGTCTAGATTGTGGAGTGACGCCAGCGCCTCGATAAAACTCTTCGGCAGCTTCCCGCGTTTGGCCGCCTCGGCATAAAATTGCTTGCCCGCCCGTGACCACGGATTTGGCACGTCGCCCTCTATCTTCTCCATCACGAAGAACGGCCCGCCCAGCAGCGACGGATCTTCCTCATACCAATAGGCCTTTGGCGTCGGTGCGGGCGTTGCCTCTAGTGCTTTCAGCACGTCGTAATGCTCGCGCAGGCTCGAAAGCTCACGCAGTAGGCCAACCCCTGGATCTTTGCGTAAGCAGAAACCCAGCCGCATCGTCCGACCATTCTCGTGCCAGTTCCCGTAAAAAATATGTATCTCGTGCGACCATCCGCCGGGCGAATGCACCCAGTCGGTCAACTCCAGGTCGCGAGCAGCCGGAATTTTGCCTTTTAGATAGTCGCGGATCTTTTCCTGCACCGATTTGTCAGCGGCCATCCTCTAATCCTCCGCCTTGCCGGCGATTTTAAGTTCCTGATCGAGTAGTTGGCGCAATGCTTGGCGGATGCGCCGGTTGGCAATTCCAAACGCCTCTTCACCCATCGCCTGACGATTCTGGTAAAGCCGCTCGATCAGTTCGCACAATGCGGCTTCAGTTTCCGCATTCGGCGCTCCCAGACTTTTCGCCTCTGGCAACCGCATCAAGTCATGAAACAGCGCGTGCAGCGCTGCCTGCTTCTCCTTGGCGATATCCGCGCGTTCGTCCACCTGGCGCGCCACGAACTCAAGCACCACCGCCGCCATATACGCCTGCGACTTCTGAAATGGCTCCGTGACCGCCGGCGCGATAACATTCCGCAACGAACTCACCACTTCAGCAATTAACTGCTTGGCCGGTATCATCTCTATAACCTGTCCATCCTCGCGCGGTTCCGGTCGGCCAATCTGAGCGCCGCCGCTAGCCCACGCAGCATATAACGATAGCCGCGTCATTTCTAATTGCGAACGATCTCGTTTTTCACGGTCATACGCGAAGAGCAACGGCATCTCGAAATGACAAAAATGCGCACGATGTCAACTTGACAACGAGGTAGGGCGATGAAACAGTTGCATCTCTTAGGCGCTCATACCATTAAGTGGCTCTGTTCACAGGGCGCCGCAGAGAAAATCATTTCAGAGGGGAGCCTATGCGCGCTGCGTACGACGCCGTGGTCATCGGTTCAGGGTTCGGAGGCTCGGTGGCAGCCTGCCGCCTCGCTCAGGCGGGCTTTTCTGTGGGCGTCTTCGAGCGCGGCCGCAGTTACGAGAATAATTCATTCCCGCGCAACTGGAACGATCCGGCCGACGGCTGGCTATGGAGCAACGGCCAAGGGCTATTCGACGTAAAGCCGTTCGAGGAGATGACGGTCGTTCAATGTGCTGGCCTCGGTGGGGGATCGCTCATCTATGCGAACGTTCACCTGCGCGCCCCAGCCGAATTGTTCGCCAATGGATGGCCGCGCGGCTACACTCGCGAGGCGCTCGATCCCTACTACGACTTGGTAGCCTACATGCTCGACATCAATTCGATCGAAAAGTCGTCTCATCTTGATATGCCTGCCAAGACCAGGCTGATGAAGGATGTCGCGAGCAAACTCAATCGGTCGGAACAGTTCTGTTACCCGAACATAGCCGTCAGTTTTGGGCCGCCCGAAGTTGAACAGCGCAATAAGTTCGGTGCCATGCAGCAGGGATGTAGATATTGTGCCGAATGCGACATCGGATGTAATTATCACGCGAAGAATACACTTGATCTGAATTACTTGACTGTCGCTCGAAGCGCGACCGCCGAGATTGCTACTCAATGCGAGGTCATCTCGATCGAGCCAATCCTTGATGGCGAGCACAAGTACAATGTCAACTTCAAGGATCATGCGAACGGCGGACGAACCGAGAAAGTAAAGTCGAAGTATGTATTTGTCTGTGCGGGTGCAGTGAACTCCACTGAACTCCTGCTTCGTTGCCGTGATGTGTATCGTACCCTTCCCAACCTCAGTGTTCGCCTGGGGTATGATTATTCTGGCAACGGCGATTTTCTCGCGTTCGCATTTAGCACCGAAAGCCCTTTCAAGCCATCAGAGGGGCCGACCATTACGACCGGCATTGTCTATAGCCGAAACGATAATGGCTTCGACAACTGGTTTATCTTTGAAGAAGGCGGATATCCAAAGGAAATCGGCGGCCTCCTACAGCTTCTGAATCCTAAGCTGCGACTGTTCCGCGAGTCTGAGATACTCACTCGCGATGCATTCCACAACGCTTTCCACTCCAAGTCATCAGGCAAAGCTGGTTTCCCGGATCCAAAATCCGATAACACAGCAATCTTCCTGGCGATGGGCCGCGATTTGGCGAATGGTGTGATCGGGCTGCATTCGTTCTCCAAAGACCTGAAAATCAAATGGGACACGCCGTCGAATCTTCCTCTCTATTCCGCAGAGCAGAGATTCTCGACCGACGTGGCTGAAGCTATGGGCGGGAATGTTGCGCTTAATCCTCTCTGGCGCCTATTCCATGTTCCGGTTTCGGTCCACAATCTCGGCGGATGTTTGATGGCCGATTCTCCGGACTCGGGCGTAACCGATGCCAACGGCGAAGTTTTCGGATATCCGAATCTCTTTGTACTCGACGGCGCGATTCTGCCGAAAGCTACAGGCGTGAATCCGTCGCACACCATCGCCGCGGTCGCAGAACGGAATATCGAGCAAGCCATTCGCCGGCTCAAGTCGGATAGCAACTGGCGGGCTCCGGACTCAGTTCACGCCGTTCCGATTATTGATCCGCTTACTTCGATAGCTATCCCATCAGGAGGAACTTTGCCTACCAAGACACCCACTATCGGCATCGCTTTTACCGAAACGATGAAAGGCTATATCGCAAAAGCATGGACACCGCCAAATGATTATTCTGCCGCGGACAAAGCCGGGCAGAAATCCAATTCGCGTGGACAGTTTACGCTAACGATCACGATGCCCGACCTGGACTCGTTCCTGGCCGACCCGCAGCATCCCGGAAAGGCTGTCGGCACAGTCATCGTCGATGGGTTCACGCCTCCAGCAGGAGTGCCAGTAACCGAAGGGTTATTCAATCTCTTTGTTAACGGTGATGAATTCTATCAGCGGCGCATGCTCTATGCGCTCCCATTCATCGGTAGCGACGGCAAGCCATATTTGCTTGACGGCTTCAAGGACGTGAGAGACGACGGTCATTTCGACGTATGGGGAGCAACCAGCACGCTCTACACTGTCATTCGGGAAGGTCATACGCGCGAGGGCGCAATCGTTGCGACAGGTATTATGAAGATTCTCATTCCAGACTTTCTTCATCAGCTGACGACCTTCAATGCGCCCGGCGCGACCACCCTCGCGCAGAAAACCAGCGCGCTCACGCGCTTCGGCGAGAGCTTCTTTGGGAGCCTATGGGACGTCTTCGTTCGCCCTCACTTTGAATAATTGCGCTGCGAACGGCGGAGCGATTACCACATGCGAGTGTTAATCAGCAGAGGACCTCTTCGATGAATATTCCGGCTACCGAGAACTACACGTTCAATGCGCCCGATGGTGTCGAGAATCGGCTTACCCGTTACCGTGGCGGTGCGAAAGGCCCGGTGATGGTTGTGCATGGTGCGGCCGTGTGGAGCGGAATGTTCTCGCTTTCAACAATTGACGAGAACTTCACTTCATACCTCGTGAAAAATGGCTACGACGTCTGGCTACTCGATTGGCGCGCCAGCATCAAGCTTCCGCTCCGCCAGTTCACATTGGACGAGGCCGCTGAAAACGACTTTCCGGCGGCGATTCGTTTTATCATGGAGCACACCCGATCAGATTCGATCCAGGCGGTAGTTCATTGCGCGGGCGCCAGCGCCTTCTTCATGACGCTTGCGTCCGGACTCGCCCCCGGCGTCCGCTGTGTTGCATGTTCACAGATAGCGCTCCATTACAAAGTACCCTCAGCAATGGAGACCAAGTGCCTGCTGCATCTCGACGTAATATTGAAATTGATGGGTCTTGACTATCTTTCCTGCACTGACGAGCCAGAGCATCCACATTTTCAAACTATGCTTACCGACTTTGTGAATCTCGTCCATCACGAATGTACCAGCCCAATCTGCCATCGGATAACGTTTCTCTTCGGCCATCTCTATCGCCACGACAAGCTCAACGCGGCAACCCATGAACACCTCGCCGATCAATTCGGCAAATGCAATATTACGGCGTTCCGCCATCTCGCTCAGATCATTCGGCACGGATCGGCGCAGAAATACGACTATGGCTATGTCGAGAATCTCAAGCGCTACGGGGCGGCTGAGCCTCGGAGCTATCTGAAGCCTGAGCATCTTCGCATTCCGATAACTTTTGTTTCTGGTGAATTGAATCGGACTTACTTGCCCGCATCGACTGAAGAAACCTTCGATTGGCTAACAGCGCATAATGAGCCGGCACTCTACAAGCGCTACGTCGTTCCCGATTACGGACACATCGACAACTTTATGGGGTATCGCGCGAATATAGACTCTTATCCACTTTTTCTCGAACAACTGGAAGCTTGCCCGGCTTGAGGAATCGGGCCCGCTGAAGTATACGGAAGGAATTATTTGCACGGGAGATATTCTATGTCCGTACGTATTCAGCCGATGATCTGTGGCTGGCTGGAAGTCGATACCAAGTTTATCCTGCAGGATCAGCCGGGCCGGGTAAAGCTGCCGATACCGAGCTTTTTGATTGAGCATCCGAAGGGACGCGCGATTTTTGACTCGGGACTCCACCGCGAGCTGCAAAAAGGTTCTGAGCGGCTCGGAGGTCTGGGCAGAGTATTCAAGGTCTATTACAAAGCAGGCGAGGATCTCGCAGCTCAGCTAGAAGCGCGGCAGATCGCGCCGGAGCGAATTGACTATTTGATCAACTCGCATTTGCATTTCGATCACGTCGGCGGAAATGCCGATCTGCCGAACGCCAAACTGATTTTGCAAAGGCGTGAATGGGAGGCGGCAGGCGACCCGGAACTTGCTAAACGTAATGGCTATAACCGAGCAGACTTCGACCTCGGGCAGCAGCTTCAGTTGATTGACGGCGAGCACGACCTCTTCGGCGATGGCAGCGTGATGTGCATTCCAACTTACGGCCATACTGCAGGCCATCAGTCGCTGGGCGTGCGCACCGCTAACGGCGAGGAGGTGCTGACGGCAGACTCGTGCTACATGCGCAAGGTTCTCGACGAGATGGTCCTGCCCCCCTTCGCGCATAGCTACGATGACATGCGCAAAGTGATCGAGCGGTTCCGGGCGATGGAACGGGCGGGTGCGCGGCTCATTTTCGGGCACGATGCGGCGCAATGGCGAGAAGATGGGAGCCCGGCGGCGGCGTTGTAAGGAGAGTCCCTGCTCCGGTAAATTCGATCGAGATCTGCAACGGATGTTTCACGTGAAACACCCGTTACAGACTGCCTGTTCTATTTTGACGTGATTTTAGATCGTGTTGGGGAAGAATTTCACCCAAGGCATCCGCGTTTTAACTGCGATTACTTAGCGCTTAGTCCCCCAAAAAGACCTGATTGACGGGCGAGGTCATGAATTCCAAATACTTTTGCTGAGCGGTTTCTTCCTCAAGATATTCGGCGCGTTGACGCTTTAGCTGGTGCAACCGGAGGTAGTCGGCTTCGTCGCCAGCATAGACACATTGGCAAACGTAGGGATCGGAGAACCAGAAGAGCAATTTGCCCTTATACTCAAAATAATGAAGCTTAAGTGGTGTAAGACTACTCAGAGCTTCGCGGCGATCGGTCGTATCGGCGGGAACGATTCGGAAACCGGCCTGAGTGAGAAGCGGGTCAAAGCTTTGGGCGCGCTGAGTCCCAGTCTCGGAACAGCCCGCGATAACGCACAGGAGAAGAATAGTGGGGAACAGTCCAATTCGTTTCAATTTGTTTGAACCCTCTAACCATATCTAATGTTCATCAGACTGAGAGTAAACAACTATTGGCTGCTGCGCTTTCTGAGCTCGTGGTTGGCGTTTCTTCCTAATGGGAGCTTTTCGGGTGACTTCTTTAGCTGCATGGCCTTTTTGAGCTAAGTCCCACGAAGATAGTATGAGGTTCTATGCAAGCGCGGCCATATCTAATCGGCGCTGCATAGAAATCCTGAATGGCCGGTCGCAGTATTACTGGATCAAGTCGAAGCGAGCTTCCCAAATTACACAATGGTGCCATGACTCACCGGTTTGGAACTATGACACGAGAAGCGTCACTCACCCCCGGCAGTTCGTACGATAAGGGATTACGGGTCTCTGCAAGGGCGAATGACCAAAAGGAATCTCAGGCCCTCTTTATAGCGCCACGCGCCTAGATCGGAATTGGTAAAAGTAAACAGCAGTTGAAACTATGAAACCGGTGGACTCATGCGGTTGCGATAGCAATCCTGACCTATCTGGCGACCACCCTTGGGTCTTCAATGTTGCAGCGGCTAACCGAGCATTTCCTTTGAATTGGCGACGTCGGTGCGTTCGCTCGCGAACAACTACGACCTCTCGGTTCTCTCGGGGCACGGCTTCGGCCAGAGAATCGGGCATACCCGAACTTGGCGCCACGCTAGTCTAGAGAGTCGGCAGAGAGATGAACGAGGATGCTAAATGCATCGCTCGCGGATTCCCGATATCTGACCACGGGACATCTACGGTCCCACGACCGTTTTTGATTATGAGAGGATTGCTGGAGCGGGCGACCGGGATCGAACCGGCGACGTCCAGCTTGGAAAGGGCGCCGACGCGGGAGGGCCAGGGAGACCCGAGGATGAAAATCCTTGAACTAAAAGGATTTTCTAATTTTCGATTTCCCGCCTTTGACCCGGATTTTCGCTCCTTTCCCGGCAACTTTGGCAGAAATTTGCCAGAAAATCTTCCCTTCAGAGGCGAGCCTGATTCGACGAAGACAAACCTCCTAATGACGTCCAGCTTCGGACGCGCGAGCGCGAACTACTCAGCTTCGCAACCGGACGTTTGCCAGAAAGTTGCCTGAATCGAATCGTTCAATTCGTCTCGATGGCTCAGCGATATCCGTGATCAGGGCCGCGCATTTTCCGCCAACTCGGTTTTGCAACTCCGAGCTCCCGTCAAGCTCACTCGCCACGAAGTACTGTGGTCTGTAGAGTTCTGAATGCCTCAGGGGGTTGAATCGCAATGCCGGACTATTTCATCATCCGCTCTACCACTGATCCGAATGCAAAGCCGTGGATATTGAGCGAAGTCGAGTCTGGCAGGCTTCGCCAAGGCTGGTTCGCAGCAAAAGGCACCGATCTCGTTGCTGGCAAGGGGGCGATCATCAGCCGGAGTATCTGGACTAAAAAATTTCAACAAATTGTACGCAGCCGAGTTCCGAAACCTACGATTCGAATGTCTAAGAGCAAGGCCGCAGAGAGCGCAAAACTCAGGTCTATCGAATTTGCTCGCGATAAGTACGACGACTTCACGAAAATGCTCGATATCTCTGAGGGCACGCGCATAGTGCTGCCCAAACTCGATGGTCAAGGTCGCGAAGAAGGGTTCGTCATCGCGAGAGCGGCCAGGGCAAGGTCACGTCTTGGGCCGAGGCGCGGTTGCTACATCTTCGACACAAAGACGAACACACCGCACAACGACTACCGGCACGTAGTGGTGGTAGACCCAGACAGCGTGCGCGTTATCCCTGCGCGTCTTTCAAAGGTATCGCAGCGAGTCCACGACGCGCTTGGGAGGGGCCGACGGCACCCCGTTATTCACAGTAGAGACGATCGATTCAACCGCGATATCGAGAGTCTCTATACTTCCTCGTCACCTGTTTCCAAAGCTCACCTGCCTCCTGCCCCGAGCAGCGCCGAAGAGAATCAGGCGAGAGAGCGGATCGAAGCGGAAATTATGCGACGTCGCGGACAGCCAAAGTTTCGCCAAGATCTGCTCGATGCGTACGGCCGACGCTGCGCCATTTGTAGCTGTGATGCCGAAGCCGCGTTGGAGGCAGCACATGTTCGCACGTACAAACGCGCGGACGTAAACCATGTCCGAAATGGAATCTTGCTTCGGGCCGATCTGCAGACGCTGTTCGATTTGGGTCTAATTGCTGTACGTACATCGACATGGACGGTCACGGTTGCGGCCGAGCTTGAGGGTACGGCGTATGAATCCCTCGACGGCAAACGCGTGAGATTACCGGCGAACAAAGCGGTCTGGCCGAAGCAAGCACTCGATCATCATCACCAGAAGGTCTTCAATCCGTAGCAATCCGTTCGAAACTCCTACGGTCCGCGAGTCCATTCTGCGCGAAGGAACTCTGGCTGTCAGGCGTCATGTGAAAATCCCCCCTCAGATATCAATTGAAACTCCCCCCTCCCGCAGAACGATAGGAGACGGGAGCAATGGAAGAGGAACGGGAACAGGTAGTTTCTTCGCCGACCGAAGTGAGATCGGCGGAGGAACGGATGCTGGAGGTGGACCTGGTACAGGAGATGGTCGCGCGGCAAGAGCGGGGTGAAGGAATCAAGCGGATTGCGCGCGAGCTCGGGGTTGATCGCAAGACGGTCAAGCGCTGGCTTAAGCTGGGCGCATGGCAACCGCGGCAACCGCAGAGGCGGGAGCGTCAAATGGACCGCTTCGCCGAGTTTATCGAGCGGAGCACGCCGGAAGCGGGCTTCAACGGCGTCGTGCTTTACCGCGAGCTGCGGGGTTTGGGTTTCACCGGCGGCCTGATGCAGGTGTAGCGTTTCGTCAGGCCGTATCGCGAGCAGCGCCGCTGGTCGGAGTTGGCGACGGTGCGCTTCGAGACCGGGCCGGGCGAACAGGCTCAAGTCGATTACGGCCAGCTCCGGGTCTGGATCGGCGCACAGCCAGAGAAGGTTCATCTGTTCGTGATGACGCTCGGCTATTCGCGCCGGCTGTATGCCCACGCTTATCGCCACGAGCGGTTGACGACTCTGCTCGACGGTCATGAGCGCGCTTTTCGCTGGTTTGGCGGGGTGACTCTGACTTGTCTTTACGATAATCCGCGCAACCTGGTGCTGGGCCGGCGCGAGCACAAGGTGCTGTGGCATCCGCAGTTCGAGGACTTGGCCCGCTATTACGGCTTTGCCCCGCGCGCCTGCCAACCGTATCGGGCCCGTACCAAGGCAAGGTCGAAAGCGGCGTCAAGTATGTCAAACGCAACGGGCTCGCGGGCCGGCGCTTCACCTCATGGGAGGATCTCAACGATTGGCTGGAACGCTGGAGCGTCGAGGTCGCCGATAGGCGGATTCACGGGACGACTTACGAACGGCCGGCGGATCGCTTTGCCGGCGAACAACTTACGCCGCTCGGAACGCGGCTGCCGTATCGTTACGAGCGGGTCCAGCAGCGCCGGGTCGCCAATGATGCCCTGGTAACGGTGGGCGCGGCGCGCT
>Ga0335074_10016533_pt1 | contig 10389 bp, 8 predicted proteins | sample Lox_Sample_23_FD_206715 | JGI IMG/M metagenome (GOLD analysis project Ga0335074, IMG submission 206715) | Soil microbial communities from Loxahatchee National Wildlife Refuge, Florida, United States - Lox_Sample_2.3 | ecosystem: Environmental > Terrestrial > Soil > Wetlands | place: USA: Florida...
CGATGCTAACCGAGACGCTAGCGCCGGCGACGAGCGAGAGCTGCTGTAAGACGTCAATGTCACGAATCACGAGAGGCGAGCGCGTGATCAGTGCAGCGGGCGTGTGATAGTCTCGCAATGCCTCAAGGACGCCGCGCGTCAGTTTGTAGCGGCCTTCCAGGGGCTGGTATGGGTCCGTGACAGTGCCGATCGACACGGTCTCGTGTTGCCAGGAGCGTTTTGCGAGTTCGGAACGCAACACAGAAGGCGCGTCTGTCTTAACCTTGATCTTGCTGCCCCAATCAGCGACGCCGTCGATGTTTAGATATGAATGCGTGCGTCGTGCGTAGCAAAACACGCATTGGTGGAAGCATCCGCGGTAGCAGTTGATGGACCATTTGAACGGCATGCCGTTGACTCTGTTGAGCAGCGATTTTGCCGGCGCTTCGATGACTTCTACTCCGCGCATAACTTGGTTATGACCTGACACGCCGCGCGCGTCGCTCGTTTAAATCTCGCGCGACAAGCGTGGGAGCGAGGTTCGTACCGACGGCGAGTTCGCGAGTGAGACGAAGGTTTTCCGCGAGTAACTGATTGTTCTGGCGCTCCAATTCAACAATACGAGCTAGCAGGTTGCGGCGCCGTTGTTCCGATTGCGACACTCTCTGAATCTGGTGCGACATGAGCGTCGCATCGATGACCTTTACGAGTTCAGGGAACCGATAGAGGGTAGCTGAGCTGACGCGGGCCTCTCGCGCTACGGCCTGCTTGGTGACTCTTACTTGAATTCCTATATGCAAAGGATGCGTTGCCTGACCGCTGCGCAACCGCTCGATCGCGGCTTCGATTTTGCTGCCAGTTTGACTGCGTCTCTTATGTCGCTTATCCATCTGTGAGCCTCCCTATAATCTCGGACGCAGTGGTCCGCTGGCGTTCAAGAGCATCGCTGTGCAAATCCAGTTGACTAAGTTCTACAAGGTCAGCCTCGACCGCGCTCAACTGCTCTTGCCAGAAGGGCAAGTGCGAAGTCTCCACAACGAAATTCTTGCAGCCGACGCATGTCTGTAGACCGACGTTTACAATGCTTCCCGCGCACCGGGCTGATGAGGCTTCGTAGAAACAGTCGCCGTAGACATGCCGTATCACTCGGAAGCCGGGATCGCCGATAGTCGACTCGATGCATGCCTTTCTTGCCTCAGATGCTGCATCGCTGTCTCCGCGAAATGCCGCGTTGCGCCGTAGAATCTCCTCGCCTTTAATGCCCGCAAGTCGGTCGGATTTCAGAATTGCTTCTAGGTGCGCGATGTCGGTCTCGAACGATTGCTCAATGATTTCGTCCATTAGATCCGTATCTGTTGGAAGGTACCGTTCCGTCATCGCTATGCTCACGTGTTTAAAATGGCGCTGTAATGCCAAGACTGCGTTTGGCGCCGACAACGTTACAAAACGGGCAAACGTCTTCCTGAATTGGTGCGCTGCAAAGCGCCAGTCTCGTATGCCACAAAATGCTGCAAACGCATTAATGCGGTGGGCGATCGAGTGACTAGAGCGCCCTTCGCCGCTCCAGCGACCTCCTCGGGACTCACGTATCGGCGTGAACAAGAGAAGCTGTGGGTCGAGTGGGCCGTGTCTCGAATGTAGCGCTTCCAAGGTGCCCACGGCTAATCTGACTGGATTACGGGGCTCGTCCCAGCCAGCAATCCAGGATGCAGCTTCTCCGCTGTCCGATGCGGACGTCTTGTATAGGGTTCCGTTAAGGAGTAGCAGATTGCGGCCGTCCGATGTTGGAATGGTTCTCAGACACCCCGCCCTCAAGGATAGTGCTTCGCTGAGCCTCATGCCCGTGAGCCCAGCGATTAGCACGTAGCATGCGGACATCAGGTGATTGAGCCACGAGCGCAACCGAGTTCGCTGAAGCGCGCCAATGTTGTAGTTGCAATCACCTATCGTGACCGAGATCGGATTGTGATCTGCATCGTAGAAGGCTCTGTAGCGCCGAACCATTGCCGAAGAATTCGGAGATGATGATTTAATGGCGTCGAGGGCAGCACTGCGAGCTAGCAAACAAGGCCCGATCTCGTCGACCCACGTGAGCGCGCTGGAAAGCAGGCGAACAAAAATTTCGTCGGGTATGCGAGGCGTGAGGCCGCCTCGTCGTGGCGCTTGCGCTTTGGGTAGTAATTCATCAGCCAGCTGCGGCGAGAGCAGGGCGCCGTCCGGGATCAATTCTTGAAGCAGCACTATTGTGCGAAGTAGAAAGATGGCGTGACGTCGATAGGACTCCGACCAGAGCTTGTCGGTCGTCCGGAAGGTTCCGTCTCCGCTTCGTTTGTGGACCTTGCGCTCGTATATCGAATTGCGAAGCGCAATGATGTGCGCGTCCGTTAGATCCGAAAATCGATACAGGCCTCTTTCGGACATAGACACAATAACAAGTCTAAGAATCTCACCTCGTGACATGATGCTGCGGGCTCGAATTCGCCCCCGTAGTCCAACTGAGCCTCGAATGATGTGAAGGAGAACCTGTTTGCATCCTATTAGCCAGGTGCGATGTTGAGCATCCGTTAGGAGCGCTCCGTCAGCGAGCTTTATTTGCCAACGCATCGTTAGGTAGGGTTTTCCCGGGAGGTTGCTGTCGAAATGCCATTCATCCTCATCGAAGAGGCTTTGCGAGGAAATGCGCTCGCCATACAACGCGCCATCGGCCTGAATACTATGCGCTGACTGCATTCTCAATCGATCCTCGGAGCGGGAGGCAATGTCATAGCGATTGACTTCGCTTCCTCGATGAGGCGAGCGTCGATCGCAGGGAGATATCGTGTTTCAATCATCCGGCGTTTCTGAAGGTAGAGCTGCCGATAGCGCTCTGCCGGCATTCGAAGCTCGGCGTCGAGTAAGGCTTCGTAATCGCGAAGGAGGAACGCGACGGGGCGCGGTTCCAACCGCATCACAAAGTGGCGATCGTTGAGCGGCCAGAGAAGGCTCGCGCAGAGACCGAATTCATCTTTACCGTGGTCGTGGCTCGTCGGGTCACTGCAACTGTGACTCGATTGACTGAAGGTCCCCGAAGCCGGTGCCGCCTCTTCCAGTCGCCGATCGCTGCCGCGTAGAATGGATCCTTGCGCGTCTGCGATCATGGCACTATCGACAGCGGCCACCTCGGCATGATCGAGATAGCGAATCGTTTCTCTTAGGTGCTTATGTTGGGCGATGCGTTGAACTCTAAACGGATCCAATGACTTCTCATACTCGTCGACGAGTCTGGTAGGACGAAGCATGTTGAGCGTTAGCGTTGACCGAAGATTCTTGGACCTCTTGTAGCGGCGAAAAGCCGGACTTGGTCTCAACGTCACTAACGGCAGAACGGACCCCTTTTGGGAATAACCGAGAAAAAGAAACTTGCTGTAGTCGTCTGGTGCGAGGGGCACGAGGGGCTCGGTGAACGATAAGACCGCTCGTATCAGCCACGGTACACTAAGCGCGCCGTAGTCTGCGACGGAAAATGGAGGCATGTCCGGCGATCGGCCCTTGCGGAGTGTTACTAGAAAACGTCTTCCTAAGAGCGGATTATCGATTTCGCGCAGGCAATTACGTTGCATCATTGCAACCGCATCGACGTTGGCGGCAAGTTTGTGGATGAGAAGGATGAAGTATGGAAGAAGTGTTTCGGCCGTAGGGTAGCAGAAGCGAGCTAATTGTCGCGTGTTATAGTTTGTCTTGTGTTCGCGATTGACGCGGGCAAGGAACGCATTGTATTCAGAGCTCAATGGCGAATTGCCGACGTGATCGGGAAGAAGACCACCGTTCCTTTGAGCGAGCGATCTCGCAGCAAGAATAACGTCCGGATGCTGCCAAGACGAAGCGTCAGTTCGATCACGGTAGTGGCTTAAGGCGTCCTCGCGAGCGCATCGAATTAGCTCCTTCAATTCATCTCGCGGCGCCGTGCGGATCGGATTATTGTCACGCCTGAATGGGTTACGTGTCCGCAAGATCAAGCCTTGCGTACGTGCCGCCTCTCGCAAGATCGCCGCACCCATCTTATAGGCGTTATGGCGACTCGCCGGCCGCACAGCCTCAGCAACCTGTTTGACCAATGCATGTTCGCACTCTGCTGCGGACAAAGCACCAGCTGCCTGCGGTGCTAGCGCTCGAGCCAGCAGTCGAACTGCCTTAATGGCATTCTCTACGGTCGCCGGCTTCGAGTGGACGTAGAGGCGTTTCGCGGCATTCAGTAATTCAATCGCGTGGTTCCCTGCTAGGGCGTGCTCGTCGGTGAATTCGGCGGTCCGAACCTTGAGGCGTATCGTCGTGTACGTCCAGGAGAGAGAGGAATCGTACCCGATGTCGGATGAAGTCATCGAACCTCCGGGACGTCCCAGGCGTCCTGAAAAATGTCAGACAGATAGAATTCACGGGCCCGAAGATATATCTCAGTCGAAGCCAATGTTGTGTGCCTCATGAGGTGCCTCAACACGAGCAGGGGATTGCGCGCGCGAGCATCATCGTTTGCGGCCGTTCGCGTCAAGCGGTCCAACATCGTTATGGCATACGTGTGCCGCAAGTCATGAAACGTACCGGGTTGAATGCCGGACTTCTCAACGGCTTGTTTGAAATTCTGGTAAATGGAGTTCGGGCGTAGTGGTTTGCCCCAACGCGAAAGCCAAATGGCAGAGGGCTCGGAATTGCCACGCTTCCGAGCATTTCGTGCGACGGTCCGGCGCTCGAAGAGGGAGACATAACGGTAGGTCTCGTCGAGCAGCCAAGTCGGCACATAGAGATCGCCGCCAATTGAACCCTTGGTAACCTGGAGCCGAAGACGGTACAGGCGAGTAGCGCGGTAGCCGTCCTGCTCGGGGATTTGGTCGACGGTCAGCGCGCAGAGCTCGCTCTCTCGCACGCCCGTATTCAGAGCCCAGAGGACCATCAGGCGATCGCGCATCGAGAGATGATTGAATATGAGCTCTTGCTCTGATTTTGTGAAGAAACGCGGGATACGTTCACGTGCTGACCTTCGAGGGACAAGCACTCGGCGGACGGATGTCGATGTTGTGTTTAGGTGCGCAAGGAGACGCCGCGAGATTATGTTGCTGCCCCGGGCTTCGAAGGCGACGGGAAGATTTCGGAGATGACCCCGCGATTTTGCCCATTCGTAGAACCAGCAGACGACGAGCATCTTACGGGCTATCGTCTTCGATGACAGAATCGGTTTGCGGCATTCGAGCGCATTGCGATAGTGAGCCAGAAGGCGCTCCTCAGGGCTGCGCCAGTCCCAACCGTTCGCATCGCTGTATTGCAGCCAGTCCAAGAGACCGAATGCATAGTTGCGCCACGTCCCAGGGGACCGAATCGACCCTCTGATGACCGCCTGGAAGATGATCCACTCGGTCGGCAGATGTTCGATCCGCATCGTCTGGGGATCGATAAAGAGCGGGAGACCGGGGTAGGCTAATTGGTCGATTTCAAAGCCTTCGCCGGTGAAGAAGAGAGAAAGTCCCAAGGTTCTCTCAATACTGGGAGGCCAGGGCCTTGTTTAGGGGCTGGCAGAGCAAGTTGTGAGTCATGCCGGCCAATATACCGTAAAACCGCGGTAGGGATTGATGGACCACTTGAACGGCATGCCGCTAACGGCATTGATGATGCTCTTGGCGTGCTGCTCGACCACTTCAACCCCGCGCATGTTCCAGCAAGTATAATACGAACATACGTTCGTATCAAGGGGCCACCGCACGCGGGTGTAACCCCGAGCCCGGAGAGAGGTTATCAAAGAGAGCCATGGCTTATCAAATGCAACCCAACCGGTATGGGCGTAGTCTCGCCACGCAGTCGACCCAGTCTTTGCTCGGTCAGGTCCTTGGAATTACCGCGCTCGGTATGTGCATCACCGCGCTTGCCGTTTATCTCTTTCCGAACGCGCCCTTTAGTTGGCTGGCCTTTATTGGTTCGTTTGCGCTCATCATTGCGATGAATTTCACTCGCGCCAATCCCGCGCTCTCACTCGTAATCTTTTATGCCTTTACGTTTCTCGAAGGCATATTCATCGCGCCGATCGTGACGTATTACGCGCACACGGCCGGAAATATGGTGGTCTTCAACGCCGCGTTGACGACGGGCCTCGGCATGTTCGCGCTCGGAGCGATCGTATACGCGACGGGGCTCGATCTGCGCCGTTTTTCTGGAATTTTCTTCGGCGCGCTGCTGGCGCTGATCGTCATCGGCATCATCTCGATCTTCGTCCATTTCCTCTCGCCGACGATCTACTCGTGGGCGATCTTGGTTATCTTCAGCGGCCTCGTGCTGATCGATTTTGCCCGGATCCGGGCCGGTGGGGACGGTCTGAGCGCGGTGCAGATCGCGACGTCGATCTACCTCGACGCCATCAATATCTTCCTTGCGTTGCTGCAGATTTTCGGCGGCCGAAGCAGCAGTAGAGATTAAGCACAGACGGAACCGCTCCGGCCTGCTAGAATAGCTAGCAACAGCGATGTGCGGGATTACGGGGATTTTGACGCCGGGGCGCGACGCGGCACGCCTGGCGTATTTCGGGCTTTATGCCCTGCAGCACCGGGGACAGGAGTCCGCGGGCATCGCCGCAGCCGACGGCGGCACGATCCGCTCGCACAAAGACATGGGCCTGATCGGCGCGATTTTCGACGAAGAGTCGCTTGCCCAGCTCAGCGGCCATATCGCGGTCGGCCATACTCGCTACTCGACCACCGGCTCCTCGATCGTGGTCAACGCGCAGCCGCTGCTCGAATCGACTGAGATCGGCGACTTCGCCTTCGCCCACAACGGGAATCTCACCAACACCGACGAGCTGCGCGAATCGCTCTCCCCCAGCACCACCCTGCAGGCGACCTCCGATTCCGAGGTGATGGCCAAGACCATCGTCGAGGCGCAGGGGACGATGCTCGACCGCATCGCGCACGTCCTCAAGGTCGCGCGCGGCGCGTACTCGATCGTGCTCTGCACGAAGGATGAACTCTACGCGTTCCGCGATCCCTGGGGCGTGCGGCCGCTGTGCTTGGGTCAGTTCGAGGACGGCGGCTACGCGGTTGCGTCGGAATCCTGCGCGCTGCCCACGATCGGCGCCAAGTATCTGCGCGAGATCGACGCCGGCGAAGTCGTGCGCATCACTCAGAGCGGCATAGAGTCAACGGTCGTCGTGAACGAGCGCGCGCATCCCGCGCTGTGCATGTTCGAATACATTTATTTTGCCCGGCCCGACTCGACGCTCAACGGACGCTCGATCTACATGGCGCGCTATGCGATGGGACGCGCGCTTGCGAAGGAGCATCCGGTCGAAGCCGACGTGGTGATGGCGATTCCCGACTCGGCGGTGCCGGGCGGCATCGGCTACGCCGCCGAGAGCGGCTTACCGTACATCGAGGGCTTGATCAAGAATCGCTACATCGGCCGCACGTTCATCAGCCCCGATCAGGGCTTGCGCTCGCGCGGCGTGCAGTTGAAGTTCAATCCGGTGGTCGAGAATCTGCGCGGCCAGCGAGTGGTGGTGGTCGACGATTCGATCGTGCGCGGCACGACGACGCCGCGTATCGTCAAACTCTTGCGCGAGGCCGGGGCAAAAGAAGTGCACCTACGCATCACCTCCCCTCCGATCAAGCATCCGTGTTATCTTGGCGTCGACATGGCGACGTACGATGAATTGATCGCCGCGAATTTTTCGATCGAGGAGATCCGTGAAAAAGCCGACGCCGACTCGCTCGGCTACCTTTCGTTGAACGCGCTGGTCGCGGCAACCGGGCGCAATCGCGGCGAGATGTGTCTGGGCTGTTTGACCGGCGAGTATCCCAACGTTCCGGCGGCTCACGCTGCACGCGCAATGGTTGGTTAGCGCCGCAGCGTGATTGAATACGTCCTCAAAGACGGGCGCTCCCAATTACGCGTCGGACGCGTAACTATATCCCAGACGACGTTTTTGATGGTGACTGCGGTCATTGTCGGTGTCGGCGGCGGTTTCGGCGCGGTCGGCTTCCGCGCGCTAATCAGCCTTGAAAACAACCTGGCCTTCAACGTCATTGGCGCGGGTCTCGGCCACGTGGTCGGCGTGCTCGCGATTGTGGTCCAGCTCGCGCTTGGCGGCGTGATTGCGTCGTGGATCGCGTCGACCTTTGCACCCGAAGCTCAAGGTCACGGCGTGCCCGAAGTGATGGAAGCGGTCGCGCTGCGCGGGGGAAAGATGCGCCCGCGCGTGATCGCGATCAAAGCGGTCGCATCCGCCACATCGATCGGGTTCGGCGGGAGTTGCGGGCGCGAAGGACCGATCGTGCAAATTGGATCGACCATCGGTTCGGTTCTGGGTCAGCTGGTGCGCGCGCCGGCGCCGATCGTGCGCACGCTGGTCGCCTGCGGCGCCGCAGCGGGCATTTCGGCAACCTTCAACGCACCGATCGGCGGCGTGTTCTTTGCTGCAGAAGTCATTCTCGGCGAATTTGCGCCGCGTTCGTTTGCGGCGATCGTGGTTTCATCGGTGCTCTCGGCCGTCATCGGGCGCGCATATTTCGGCGATCACGCGTCGTTCTCGGCAGCCGGATTCGAATTGGTCTCACCGTACGAGCTGTTCTTCTACGCGATCCTAGGCGTGATTGCCGCGGTGTGGGCAATGGGATTCGTGCGCATGCTCTACTTCTTCGAAGACCGCTTCGAAGAGTTCAAGATTCCGCCGTGGGTCAAGGGCGGCATCGGCTTTGGGCTCGTCGGCGTGATCGGCATCTGGGTTCCGCAGGTCTTCGGCGTAGGCTACGTGTCGATGCAGCAAGTCCTCGATCAGCACGTGGGCACGGGCCGCGCAATCGCGCTCGCAATTGCAAAACCGCTCGCCACCTCGCTGACGCTTGGTTCGGGCGGTTCGGGCGGCATCTTCGCACCCTCGCTCTTCACCGGCGCGTTCCTCGGCGACGCCTTCGGACGCCTCGTGCACCAGCTCTTCCCGCTGTGGACCGCGCCCGGCGCGGCCTACGGACTGGTTGGTATGGCGGCGCTCTTTGCGGCGGCAGCCGAAGCGCCGATGACCGCGATCCTGATCGTTTTCGAAATGTCGAGCGATTACCGGATCATTTTGCCGCTGATGGTGTGCGTAGTGATCTCGACGGTGTTGGGCCGCAGGATGATCGGCTCTACCATCTATGAAATGAAGCTGATCCGGCGTGGGATCGATTGGCAGCGCGTGCGGCGTCCGCGCTTCCTCAGTCGTGTCAATGTCGAAACGATCCGGCGCGATCCGCCGATCGTAGCGCAGCTCAACGACGAAATCGAAAGCGTGGCGCTGCGCGACGGTGAGGCGGGCGAACTGGCCGTGCCGGTTTGCAGTGGCCGCCGCTTCATCGGCATCGTGACTTCGGCCGACCTGGCACGAGCGATCGCTGAAGGGCGCGGGCGCGATCGCGTATCCAGCGTCGTGCATACGATGACGCATGTGCTCCACGCCACCGACACGGTCGAGCGTGCGGCCACGCTAATGGCCGATGCGCCCGTGCCGCTGCTGCCGGTGATCGACCCGACCGACGAGCATCTGCTCGGGATCGTAACGCGCCGCGACGTGTTACAGGCCTATCGCAGCCTGGCCGACGTGTAAACGCTGCAGGACGCTGCACGATGGATGCCCGAAGGGAACATCATGCGGGGCGTGCTCAGGCTCGCGTCCTTTTGCGCGCTTAGCGTTACGCTTGCTGCGTGCAGCGGTGGCGCGCGCACCGGCTTGCCGCCGTCATCCGCCGGTGCTCAGGGATCGAAGCAAATCGCGACATTCACTATCGTCGTGCCGGCGAAGAGCACGGCGGCGCGCGCCGGCCGCCGCCCGGCATACATCTCGCCGGCTACGCAGTCGATCGCGATTTCCGTCTATAACAGCACGGATACGACCCTGATCACGACCGCGAATCAAAATATTACCACCGGCGCCCCGGGCTGCACGACTCCCACACCGATTTCGTCACTGACCTGTGCGATCACGATCGCGCTCAGCGCCGGTTCGTACAGCTTCGATTTGACGACCTACGACGGGCTGCTCAACGGCAGCGGCGATCCTACCGGCAACCAGCTTTCGGCCGATCTCGACGTGCCCTTCACCATTGTGGAAGGGACGGCTAATAACATCGGCGTGACGCTCGGCGGACTGCCGGCGTCGGTCGTGCTGGCGCCCGGAGCAACGGCGACGCTGCTCGGCAACAACAGCGCCGGGTATTCATTGAGCTCGTGCGTGAACACGCAGAGCGTGAGCGTCTTCGGCGTCGACGCCGACGGCAATTACATCCTCGGCACGGGCGCACCAACGGTTAGTCTAAGTTCCTCGAATACGAATGACCTCAACGTCGTCGCAGTTGGCAGTTCCAATCCCAACGGATTCACGCTTTCGTGTCCGTCGTCGGTGCCGTGGAACGTCTCGCTAACGCT
>Ga0335074_10016534_pt1 | contig 10389 bp, 7 predicted proteins | sample Lox_Sample_23_FD_206715 | JGI IMG/M metagenome (GOLD analysis project Ga0335074, IMG submission 206715) | Soil microbial communities from Loxahatchee National Wildlife Refuge, Florida, United States - Lox_Sample_2.3 | ecosystem: Environmental > Terrestrial > Soil > Wetlands | place: USA: Florida...
CAGTTCTGCCGGAAGGCGACGAACTCGAAGTCCCGGCCGGACAGCGGGTGGAACGGGTGCGCCACCCGGACACGACGGTACCAACCGTGCGGATCGGGTGTAGTTGACGATGCGGGGCAAGCCAACCTGCGAGAGGTTTTTCAAGACCCTGCGGGAAGGGCTGATCCAGCACCTGCCCGCCTACAAGGGCCCGGACATCTACAGCCGCGGCGAGCACGTCGAGGACGCGGCGTTCTTGTTCGTCCGCGAGCTGGAGGACATCATCCGGGAGTGGATCGCGCTGGTGTACCACAGGTCCCGGCAAGACGGGCTTGCCGTGCCGGAATGGCCGCGCCTGAAGCTGTCCCCGAACGAAATGTACGAGGCCGGCGTCGCCCGCGCCGGGCTCCTGCGCATCCCATCCGCGCCGGAGCTGGCGTACGAGTTCTTCGAGGTGCACCCGCGGACCATCCAGCATTACGGGGTGGAGGCCGGCGGGCTGCGCTACAACGGCCCGGCGCTGGATGCCTACCGCAACGCCCAGAGCCCGTACGGGGGACGGTACGCCGGGAGGTGGCCGGTCCACGTCAACCCCGACGACGTGCGCTGGGCGTATTTCCAGGACCCCGCCGACAGCTCGTGGCACCGGCTGGAGTGGGAGCACGCCGCCGGGCTCGGCACGCCGTTCAGCGGCGAGGCCGCCCGGTACGCGCGGCGGCTAGCCGCCCGCTCCGGCCGCTGGCCCGACACCGGGCAGGCGCTGGGCGAGCTGCTGGCCCGGTGGGACCAGGGCATGGTCACCAGCCAGAGAGAACGCCGCATGGCGGTGCGGCTTGCCGCCGAGCGCCCCGCCCTGCCCGACCCGCCGGACACGGAAGCGGCGCCCGGGGAAGCCGTGCTGCACGCCGTCCCGGACACGGCCGGCGATGACGATGACCCTGACGAGATCTTCGACGATCCCGATGACGCTGACTTCTACGCCGATGCGTTCGAGATCATCGAATGACCAGCTCGCTCTACAGCCTGTCGCGCAAGGAAGGCTGGCGACGCTACGTGGACGCGCCCGCGCCGCCTCGCCCAGCCGTTGCAGCCCGGTGAGCTGCAACGGCTGGGCGAGGCGGCGCGGGAGGACTACGACGAGGCCCGGCATGACTGGCACGCCAACTTCGGCATCCTGCGCACCCCGCAGCTGGCCGCCGTCCACGACGAGCTGGACCTGATCGTCTCGGCCGGGCGGCAGGACCCCGACCGGGTCCGCGGGGCGGCCGTCATCGACGCGCTGCCAGGGCTGGGCAAGACCACCGCCGCCAGCAGCTTCGCCCGCGGCCTCGACCGCGCCGAGATCCGCCGCCACGGCCCGGTGACCGGCGAGGGCCACGAGCGCGTCCCGGTGTTCCGGGTCGGGCTGACCTCCAACACCACGCTGCGGACGCTGAACCGGATGATCTGCGAGTTCTACGGCCACCCTGGCACCGACCGGGCCAGCGCCGCCCAGCTGGCCAGCTACGCCCTCGACTGCGTCCTGTCATGCGAGAGCCGTGTCGGGATAATCGACGACATCCACTTCATCGACCCGCGCCGCAAGGACGGCCTGGACGTCAGCAACCACCTCAAGTGGCTGGCCAACGAGCTGCCGGTGACGTTCATCTACACCGGGGTCGGGCTGGCCGGGCGGGGCCTGTTCGCCGAGGGGCTGACCGGGCAGAACGCCGTGCTCGCGCAGACCGGCCGGCGGTGGACCCGGCTGGAGCTGCCGCCGTTCGAGATCGTCTCCGGCCAGGGCCGCGTGCACTGGCAGGGGCTGCTGAAGGCCACCGAGCGGCAGCTCGTGCTCGCCCGCGCCCGGCCCGGGATGCTGACCCGCCTGGCGGGTTACCTGTTCGAGCGGACCAGCGGCCACATCGGCTCGTTCATCACGCTGATCACCCGCGGCTGCCTCAAGGCGATCCGCACCGGGGAGGAAACGCTGACCTCCTCCCTGCTGGACACCGTGCGGATCGATGAGGCATCCGAGCAGGCCCGCCGCCAGCTCGCCGCGGCGTTCACCGCCGGGCGGCTGTCCGCCACAGTGGCCCCCAAGGGCCGGAAGCCGAAGGCAGCCGCCTCGTGACCTCCCTCGGGCGGATGCTGCCGCTGCGAGTCCCGGTCGCTCCCGGCGAGCCGCTGGACAGTTGGCTGGAGGCCCTGGCCCGCCGCAACCAGACCACTGTCACCACCCTGGCCCCGGCCCTCGGCTTGCAGCTCCCGGGCACCCCCGGCGGCCTGATCGCCGGCATCCCAGACACAGTCTTGCGCCGCATCGAGCACCAGGCCGGTCTGCCACCCGGCCGCCTGGACGCCGCGGTCCTAGACCGCCACCTCCCGCAGGCGGGCACCATCCGCCGCAACGGGTCACCGTACTGCCCGGCCTGCCTGGCCGACCGGGAAGGCCGGTGGCTGCTGTCCTGGCGGCTGCTATGGACGTTCGCCTGCACCACCCACCGGCTGCTGCTGCGCGACACCTGCCCGGGCTGTGGCCGGCTACCCCGCGCCCGCACCGGCCCCGCCGGACTCAACCCGCCCGGCACCTGCGCCACGGCTACTCCCCGCCACACCTACTGCGGCGCCGACCTGCGGGAGGCCGCCGCCCGCCGCCTGGCACCCGGCGACCCGGCGCTGGCCGCCCAGGACTGGGCCAGCGCCCTGCTGCCCCCGGCACAGCCCGGCCAGCAGGCCGCACCGGGCCGCGTGCTAACCGACCTGGGCATCGTCGCCTCCTGGGTGCTGCGCCACGCACCCGAACGGCACTTCGCCGGCTACGGGCCGGACGCGCTGGCCGCCGCGCGGGCGTGGAAACGCCAGTCCGCCGTCAGCCAGGGCAAGCCGAGTCATTTCCCGCCTCCCAGCGCCCCGCTGACCGCCGCCCTGGCCGCCACCGGCATGGCCATCCTCAGCGGCGGCGACACCGCGGCGATCGGGCACATCCGGGCGCTGCTGCCGCCGCACGGCGACCTGCGGCGGGCCCGGCCCGCGGGCATGCCCGCCCGGCACTGGGCCAGGCTGTCCGCGTCGGCGCGGGGCAGGTTCCTGCGCACCCTGGACCCTCACCTCGGCCCCGCCGAGCGGATCCGCTACCGCACCGGCGCCCCGATGGCGCGCATCCCCGGGGACCCGCCCGGCCTGCTCGCCGCCCGCGCCCGCGCGATCCCGCAGCTGCTGTGGCCTGAGTGGGCGATCCGGCTCACCCCTCCCGAAGGGCTGCTGCCCGGCCCGTTCCGCAGCGCCCTCGCCGCCTGCCTGCTGCTGCCCGGCAACCCCGCCCCCGCCACCAGGAAGGCCATCACCGCGCTGCACGTCTACCGCAGCGCCTTCGCCGTCAACGCGGTGCTCCGCGCCCTGGCCGGGCACCACGACAGCGTGCTCACCGCTGTCGCCAGCCTGGCCGGCTACCTCGACGACTACGGCAGCCCGATCGACTACCAGCGCCGCCGCGACCTCATCCCCGCCCAGGCCATCACCCTGGACCAGTGGCGGGAGCTGTGCCTCGGTGCCGACGTCCACCCCGGGGAGGCGCGCCGCCACCGCGACGCCCAGCGCTACCTGTTCCAGCTCCTGACCGGAGCCGACCTGAACGACCCCCGGCACGCCCTGGCGTTCACCGGCGTCGGCGACCGCGCCCGCCACCAGGCCTTCACCGACACCCTCCCCACCAGCCTGCGCACCGCGCTGCACCGCCACGCCGCCGCCCTGCTCTCCGGCCTGGGCATCAGCGAGCCGCTGACCTGGGCACCGCCCCCGGACTGCTGCGCCGCGCTGAACCTGCCCGGACCCGACCCCGGCCACATCGACCTCGACGCCGTCAGCAGCCTCATCATCACCGGGAAGGCGACGATCAGCGACGCCGCCGCGCAGCTCGGCACGAGCGCCGGCCACATCCGGTTCGCCCTCGAACGCGTCCCCCGCCCCGCACGCAGTTGGGGACCCGGCGCGCTGCCGGCCGCACGGCGCCGGCAGCAGCGTGCGCGCAGCGTCTTGACCCGCGAGTTCTTCGACCGCGAGTACCGCCAAGCCGGCAAGACGCTGCGCGACCTGGAAGCCGAGACCGGGTTCCCGCGCAAGTTCCTCGCCGCCGCCGCCCGCGAGCACGGCATCACCCTCGCTACCGCGTCCGAGCCCGCCCCGATCAACGGGGACTGGCTGCGCGAGCAGTACCAGGCCCGGCACCGCTCCTATGCCGGCATCGCCGCCGAGCTCGGCGTCAGGCCCGAGACCGTGATCGCCGCGGCCCGCCGCCACCATATCCCGTCCAGGCCCTTTACAGTGCACAGCAGACCAGAAATGACCACCAGGCTCGAAACTGCCGTCCCCCGCGACATCCGCCGCGCCGTCGAGGGCAGCCTCCAGGGCTGGCACCGGCTGCGGCGTTTCCAGGCCGCCATGGCCTTCCCCACCATCGAGGCCGCCGCCACTCACCTGGGCACCAGACAGTCAGCACTCATCCACCAGTTCCGCCGGCTCGAACGCGACATCGGCGCACCGCTTTACCACGCCTCCGCCCCCGGCAAGCCGATGCAGCCCACCCCGCGCGGCACCACCCTGCTGGCTGCCCTGAACCAGCCCGAGATCCATGCCCTCGCGATGGAGCACGCCCCCGACATGTCCGGCCCCGCCAGCAGCCGCAACCGCGGGCACGAGCCCGCCGCACCCGGGCCAGCCGCCACGGCCGCGCAGCAGGCCGCCCCGCTGTTCCGCGCCCTGGCGGAGCCCGCCCGGCTGGCCATCCTGCTCACCCTCCAAGACGGCGAGCAGCGCATCACCGACCTTGCCGCCCGCCTCGGCGGCACCCAGACCGCCATCTCCTCCCATATCACGGTGCTCAAAGGCTGCGGCCTGATCACCGGCCGCCCCCAGGGCCGCTCGGTCTACTACCACCTCACCCAGCCACATGGCCTGGTCACGCTGCTGGAAGCCGCCGGGCAGTTGACTACCGCCCCCGGGCGGCCGCGGCTGCGGTGACGGAGGACTCTACCGGCTGCGGCCGTAACGCCAGGCCGCCAGGGGCATGAAGACTGCGATGAACGCGGCGGACCACAGCAGCGTCGTGACGACCGGGTGCTGCAGCGGCAGCGGCGCGGAAGCGGTGACGGCCCCCGGGTTGCCGAGCAGGCCGCGCAGTGCGGACACCAGCGCGCTGATCGGGTTCCAGTCCGCGATGACGCGCAGCCAGGCCGGCATGCCCGCGGGCGAGACGAAGGTGTTGGCGAGCATGGACACAGGGAAGGTGAGCGGGATCAGCGCATCGGCGGTCGTGGGGTTCTTGACCAGCAGCCCGAGGTAGGCACCCAGCCAGGCGAGAGCGTAACGGAACAGCACCAGCAGCCCGAGGGCAGCGACCGCGCGGGCTGGCCCGGCGTCGGCCCGCCAGCCCACGATCAGCCCGACGGCGGCCATGCCGCCGATGGACAGCAGCCCCGTGGCCAGGTCCGCCAGGGTCCGGCCGAACGGGACGGCCAGGCGCGCCATCGGCATCGAGCGGAACCGGTCCATGATTCCCCGCGCCGCGTCGTCGGCTACCGCGAGCGCCAGCGTGCCCATGGCGCTGACCTGGGACATGGCGAACAGGCCGGGCATCAGGTAGGAGCGGTAGCTGCCGCCGCCGGGCACCTGGATGGCGCTGCCGAAGACATAGCCGAACAGCACGACCATGACGATGGGGAAGATCAGGTTGGAAGCGATCTCCAGCGGGTTGTGCTTCAGGTGCAGCAGGTCGCGGCGGAAGATGGTAAGCCCGTCCCAGGCAGGCCACCACCGGCCGCCGGGCGCGTCCGGCGTGAGCGCGGTCATCGTGAGGCTCCCGTTTCTGGCTCGCTGGCTGTCCCGGGCCTGCCGGTGAGCCGGAGGAACACGTCGTCGAGGGTGGCGCGGCGCACGGTCAGGTCCTCGACCGCGACGCCGGCACCGTCCAGCTCGCGGACCAAGGCGGCCAGGCCGGCGAAGCCGCCGCGCACCGGGGCGCTGACGATCCGCTGCAGGCGGTCCACCGCAGGCACCGACGCGGTGACCCGCTGCAGGCAGGCAGCCACGGCGGCGATGTCGCGGTCACGGGCGACGGTCACCTCTACCTGGTCGCCGCCGACCCGGGACTTCAGCTCGCCCGGAGCGCCCTGCGCGATCACCCGGCCGTGGTCGATCACCACGACACGGTCGGCGAGATGGTCGGCCTCGTCCAGGTACTGGGTGGTGAGCAGGACCGTGGTGCCGTCCGCGGCCAGTTCCCTGACGCTGTCCCACATCTCGCTCCGGCCGCGCGGGTCCAGCCCGGTGGTCGGCTCGTCCAGGAACAGCACCCGGGGTGCGACGATCAGGCTGGAGGCCAGGTCCAGCCGCCGGCGCATGCCGCCGGAGTAGGTGCTCACCAGCCGGTCAGCTGCCCCGGCGAGGCCGAACCGGTCCAGCAGGCCATCGGCCCGCTTCCGTGCCTGCCTGCCCGGCAGGTGGCACAGCGCGCAGAAGATGCGCAGGTTCTCCCGCCCGGTCAGCCTCTCGTCCACGGCGGCGAACTGCCCGGCCATCGCCACGATGCGGCGCACCCGGGACGCCTGCGCCACGACGTCGAATCCCGCCACCGTGGCCCGCCCGCCGTCCGGCCGGGTGAGCGTGGCCAGGACCCGGACCACCGTGGTCTTGCCCGCCCCGTTCGGCCCGAGCAGCCCGGTCACGCTGCCCCGGGGGACCAGCAGGTCGAGCCCGTCCAGTGCCGTCGTGCCGCCGAACCGCTTGCGCAGCCCCTCGGCGACCACGATGGCACCCGAGGCCGGCCCGCTGGCCGCCTGCGCGAGATCGCCAGCCCGCCTCATGATGCCCGCTACCGCTGGCCGCCGGCGGCAACGCCGCCGAGGTCATCACGGATCGCCGCGGCCAGCGCCTCGTCACTCAGCAGCCGGTCCACCAGCGCCCGCAGCACATCCTGAGTGGTGACCCTCGCCCGGCCGAACTCGACCGCGGTCTCCCCGCACCACGCCTTCAGCCGGGCATGCTGGGACGGCGACAGGTCGACCGTCGCACGCACCGGCTTGGCGGCCAGCTTCCGCAGGGCCGACCCCTCCGGCGCATTCCGCTCCTCCGCGACCCGCCCCGCCTTCGACCTCAGCTTCGCGGCCCGGTCCTCGCCCGCGCTCATCACGCACCTCCCAGTCCCTGGTGACCGCCGTGGGCCACCTGCTGCATCGACTGCAACCCAGCTTATCAGTAACTCAGTAGATCATCAAATACTGAGTTACTGATATCGGTCATGGGCCTCGGAAGGCGGAAGCGATACCCGGGCCCGCGGCCCCCGGCACCGACCGCGGCTGCTGCCGAAGCCCGCAGACAGGAGCATCAAGCCGATAGCGATGACCGCAGCACCGAGGAAAATGACAATCCGGTGAGAAGAAGCTGTGCCGACACGCTGATGAGAATTCCGCAGACCCGCAGCTCAGCCCGGCCACGGGCGGCAACAAAGATGAAAACCTACACCCGCCTGGGTGAGAGCAGGCGGGGCCGCCCGCCGTGCTGGCTGGGCGGCCCGGCCTGGCAGCAGGCGTGCCGCCCGATGGCGAGGTCGCGGGCCAGCCCGTAGGCGCGTGCCCAGGCAGCGACCGGGATCGGCACAGGCGGGCGCGGTGCGGCGCGCAGCAGCAAACCGAGGGTGACGTCGAACACTCCAGGGCCGCAGCACGAACCACTGCTGCGGCTGGCCGGCCGGGGGCCGGGGCGGCACGCTGCCGCCCCGGCTGCCCTGGGGGGTACTCACGCGGCACCCTCCAGTTCGGTGCCGTTCTGCTCGGCGCCGTCCGTCTCGTCCGCCGTGCTTGCCTCGGGGGCGGCGTCGGCCGGCTGGGCGGGCAGGCGGAACTTGCGCGGCTTCTCGGTGGCCACCTCGGCCTGGCCGAGCTTGACCAGGGTCTCCAGGGCGTTGGCGATCGCCCCGGAGCTGTGGCCGTTCACCTTGTGGATCTCGTGCGGGGTGAACTCACCGTGGGGGTGGGCCGCCAGGTGTGCCAGGACCTTGTCGCGCAGCCCGCCGGGCCGGACGGCGGGGGCCGTCCGGCCGCCGATCGCGGCCTTCAGCGCCCGCCGCGCCTGGGCGGCCTGGTCGGTGATCTCGTCCAGGCCCGCGAGTACGGTCTTCAGGTCCCCGCTCGTGACCAGGTCCAGCCCGGCCTCGTCGGCGGCGGCCTTGATCCGGTCGAGGTGCTGGGTCAGCTTCGTGACGAGGGCGAGGTCCGGCACGCCGCCGGACTCGCCGCCGGCGTCTGCCGGGGCGTCCTCGTCGTGCCGGGCGTCGCCGCCGTCCGGGTCGCTGCCCGGCTCGGCCCCGGCGTCCTGCTCGTCCGGGACGGCGTCCTCGTGGTCGTCTCCGGCAGGGGCGTCGAGCGACTCGGGCTCCGCCGTCTCCTGGGCGGGCGCGGCGGGGTCGCCGGCCTCGGCGGTGCCGTCCTGCCCGGCACCGCCGGCCGTCTCGTCCTCGGCGGCACGGTCCGGGCTGCCGGCGGGGTCATCGCCGGGCTGGACGGCCGGGCCGGCTTCTGGGCCGGCCGCCGGGCTGGTGCCGTCGGGCGCGGGGCCGACGAGGGTCCAGGTGTCGGGGATGCCGGGCTTGGCGCCCTTGACCCGGGTGGCGGTGCCGGCCTTCTCCATCTCCAGCAGGGCGGCGCGGGCGCCGGGCTTGCCGGTCCCGGCAGCGTCCGCGATGGCGGCGACGGCGCTGCCGGGGTTGGCCGCCAGCGCGGCGGACACGGCCGCTGCCGGGCTGTCGGCGGCGGGTGCGGCACCGGGTGCCGGGGCGGGGTCCGTCGCGGCGTGCGCGGCGCTGGGGGCGGTACCGGGGGCGGTCTTCGTGCGTGCCATTTCGTGGCTCCATTTCATTTCCGGCGGCATTCCGTTTTGCCTGCGTCCGGTTATTTCTGGACGACAATCGCTCTGCACCGGATATGAAGTCAAGCCGCTCCGCAGATATTTTCGCTCCGGCCGGAAACAATGAACTCCCCGCACGGAACAAGCGGAATCAACACGCGCCGGGACCTCGCCTGAACTGCCTCCACCTGGTACTGGACTCAGTCCAGGCATCCCGCAGACTCACGGAAAAGACTTTAAGGGGAATCTCCCGAGAACACCTCGCGAGGTTTATCTCCCGTCCGATCCTCCATATTGAATTATTCTTTTCCCGGGCGGTCCTCCTTTTGCCGGGTACTGCTTTTCGCGGGGTCTGGTGATTGAGGCCGTCTGGCGGCGGGCGTGCCTGGCGCCAGCGGGCGTGGTCGCGGGCGGCCCGCCCGGTTTCCTGCCGGGAAGGCATCGGTGAAGGCGGCGGCGTAGGCGGACACGGCGCGGGGCAGGCCCCGGTCGGCGGGCTCGATGCCGAGATCGCGGGCGAGGTCGCCGGGGTCGTGGCCGTCCGCCTGCGGCTCTTGCGGCCGCGGGGGACGCGGGAGTCGTGGCGGAACGGCCAGGAGTCGTAGTGCTGCACGACCCGGTACAGGCGGTCGCTGCCGAGCGCAGGCCCGAGTGCCTCGCGGGCGATGCCGCCGACGGGGTTGCGGCTGCCGTGGCTGATCTGTGCCCGGACCTCGTCCCCGGCGCGCTGCGTCGTGGGGCCCGGTGCCGCGGTAAGCGGCGTGCTCGCCGCGCGGCCCGCGCGGCTGAGGGTGAGGCTGCACCCGGCCGGGGCGGGTGCCCAGGTGACGGCGTAGCCGTCGGCCAGCAGGTGCCAGGTGATACTGCGTACCTGGGCGGGGTACCCGCTCGTCGCCGGCTGGTCTCCGGCTCCTGGTGGTGGCTGGTGCGGACGGCGGCGGTGCCGGTTATGGCGGTCGGCTCCTTTCGCAGGGGGCGGGGGCGGGCGGGGCGGCCCGCCCCGGCAGCGGGGGTCAGGCGGTGAGCGCGCGGGTGGCGGCGCGGGCGATGGCGTCGATGGCGTCGGCGGGGCTGGCGGCCTCGATGACCTGGCAGTCGGTGTACGTGCAGATGCCGGCGTAGCCCCGGGGGGTGAGGATGATGACGCCGCAGCCGGCGCGGTGCAGGCGGGTGATGCGCTGCTGGACCCCGGCCGGCTCGCCGAAGGCCACGAACATGGCGTCGGAGACGATGACCAGCAGGCGGGCGGTGCCGGGGCTGGCGAGGCCGAGCGCGCCGTCGAGGGCGTCGATCGCGCGGCAGGCGCTCTCGGTGCTGGCGGTGGCGGTGAAGTCGGTGACCTCGGCGGGCTTCTCGCCGGGGCGGGTCAGGGCGTAGACGCCCTTGCCGAACAGCACGCTCGCGGTGACGGCGGAGGGCAGGTGCCCGGCGGCGCGGGCGAGGATCCAGGCGGCCGAGGCGACCGGGCCGGCGAAGGCGCCCATGGAGCCGGAGATGTCGCAGGCGATCCCGACCCGTAGCGGCGGGGCGGGGACC
>Ga0335074_10016535_pt1 | contig 10389 bp, 8 predicted proteins | sample Lox_Sample_23_FD_206715 | JGI IMG/M metagenome (GOLD analysis project Ga0335074, IMG submission 206715) | Soil microbial communities from Loxahatchee National Wildlife Refuge, Florida, United States - Lox_Sample_2.3 | ecosystem: Environmental > Terrestrial > Soil > Wetlands | place: USA: Florida...
ACCATGACGCCTACCGGGTGCTGGCCGGGGAACTAGGCATCGAGCCGGGACCCGAGCTGCGTGAACTGCACCAGCAGATTCTCACCGCCGATCCCGCCCTGGCTCGGACGAGGTCCAGTCAGCCAGTCGCTAATTCGCTTGCTGGCACTGGGCCGTAACTGGTCGGATGTGTGATCATGACGGGCAGTCGCGAGTCCTCGACGAGCTACGAAGCCGCCGATGGCAGCGCGCTGCCCATGCTGGTCTTCGAGCCAGAAGAAGGCACGGAGCCCGTGGCAGGCATCGTTATGTTCCACGGCGGCGCCCTGCACAGCGGATCGGCCGACGGGCTGGCCCCGCACTGCGCGCGGTTGGCGTCGCGCGGCATCTTCGCAGTTTCAGCTGGGTACCGGCTGATCGATCAGGGTGCTATGAGCATCGACGACTGCATTGCCGACGTCCGGCGGGCGGTTGATCACTTCGTCAGATTGGCCGCGGTGCACCGGCTGGATTCGTCCCGTGTGGCCTCAGGTGGCAGTTCGGCTGGCGCTCATCTGGCGCTGGTCGCCGCGATGATCGCCTCTGACGGGCCCTTTCCGGCGCCGGAGCCGGGCGTCGCGGCCGTGGTGGCCCTGAACCCTGTGGTCGATCTGCTCGCCTACTCGCCAGAGGAACAGCAATCCGTTGCGCAGGTCGCTGGCATTGCCGCGGGGAGGCTGATGGCGTATTCGCCGATCGAATTTGTGCGGCCCGGGAATCCGCCAACGCTGATTCAGCATGGGACGCACGACGAGGTTGCGTCTGTCGGCCAGGTTCGCCGGTTCCGGGACGCGATGGCGCATGCTGGCAACGACTGTCTGTTGCTTGAATACGAACACGCCAGGCACGCGTTCCATTACCCCGGCCCTGGTGGGCACTTCGATGACGTTATCGATGCGACCGCGGAATTCCTCCTCGGCCGGCTGGCGGCGGACTGAGGACCGGCCACCTCGGAAGAGCCTTCCCGCTCATCGTGATCAGGGATCGTGGTAGCCGAGACCCATCTGGTCGAAGAGGAATGTGTACAAGTCTGTGGTCTCCTCGATGTTCTGGTCGAGCGACCCGGCCAGGTGACCTGTGGGGTCCAGCCTCAGCAGTACCGGCCGGGCCGAGGACGTTGCCTGCTGGAGTCGAGCCGTCATCTTCTTGGCATGCCAGGCATCGACCCGGGTGTCGTTCTGTCCGGCGGTCAGCAATACGGCTGGGTAGGCCGTCTCGTCCACGACGTTGTGGTAGGGCGAGTAGGCGAGCAGCGCCGTGAACAGATCCGGATCCTCCACTGTGCCGTACTCGGCCGTGTTGAACCTCCCGTTGACGGTGGTCTCGGCTCGCAGCGAGTCCATCACCGGCACCGCTGCCACCACCGCACGGGCGATGTCCGGACGCTGGGTGAGCACAGCACCCATCAGCAGTCCCCCGTTCGAACCGCCCATGATCGCCAGCCGTTCGCGGCTTGTGATCCCACTGCTGTGAAGGTGATCTGCGCAGGCGATGAAGTCGTCGAAGCAGTTCTGCTTGGTGGTGAGCCGGCCGGCGTGGTGCCACTCCTCGCCGAACTCGCCGCCGCCGCGGATGTTGGCCACCACGTAGACCCCGCCCTGCTCCAGCCACAGCAGCAACTGGGGGTTGAATCGCGGCACCAGCGAGATGCGGAAACCGCCGTACGCGGTCAGCAGCGCCGGCGCGGTTCCATCACGGGGCGCGCCGGGTGCGGCGATCACGTTAAGGGGGACACGCGTACCGTCCTTGGACGTCGCGAACTCGCGGGTCACCTCGTACCCGGACAGGTCGGCGGGAGTAATCGTCCGCAATGCCGTTGGCCGGGGCACTTCTCCGCGGGCTGCTACCCACCAGGTCGCAGGCTCGGTGAAGGACTCGCGCGACCAGGCGATCCGGTCCTGTCCCAGCGTCGACAGACGAGCGGAGTAGGACGACACCGAGCTGACGGGCGGGATCACTGCCGGAGGAAGTCGCGCGCCCTTAACGTCGAAGGCGCGCACCTGCTGCGGCCCGCCATCCATGTCGACCACCCAGACCGTACCGCCAGTTACCGCCAGGTCTTCGATGACCGTGTCACCTGCCGGCACAATCTCGTCGGCGTCAGCGACCACTGCGCCACTGGTCAGCGGCAGGCGGAGCACCTTGCCGTTCGGGGCGTCACGGTAGGAAAGCAGGTACAGGGCGTCCGTTCCGAAGACGGCGTGCACGCACTTGTCGGGGATGTCGGCCACCTGCCACCACGAGCCGTCGGCGGCCTGGCTCCTGAGGTAGACCTGCCATTCACCTCCATCCCCCTTCTGCACCCGGTCCATCACCCAGTGACCCTCAGGAGAGGCTGACAGGTAGTTCTCGGCGATCCGCTCGTCGGCGAAGGGGCCCGCGAGATCAACGCGGTCAGGGAGGTCACCGAGTTCGCGGAACCACACCTGCTGCCGGAAACCTGCGGGGTCAGCGCAGCGCGTATACCAGAACCCCGAGCCGTCGTGACGCCAGGCCACCGACCCGCCCATCAGATTCACATGCGCGATCGGCTCGTCAACGACCTTCTCGCTCTCGACGTCGTAGACGTGCAGCGACCCGTCCTCAGTGCCATGCTCCGACAGCGAGACCGCGACCCGCTTGCCGTCCGGGGACGGAACAAAGAAATCGATGGCGGTCTCGCCCGACGGGTCTATGGCATCCGGATCCACGACGACACGCTCGCTCGCAGAGTCATCAACGTCGGTCCGCGCCACCAGGAACGGCTGCTGCCGTGGCGTCTGCACCTTCAGCGCGAATAAGACGCCTCCGCCGGACACAAGCCGCTTGTAGGTGGTCCTCTCCGACTTCAGCAGCTGGCCGACACGGGCCCGCAGCGCGTCTCGCCAGGGGATCCCGCTGAAGTAGGTACGGCTGCGTTGCTGCTGGGCCTTTGTCCAGGCGATGGTCTCCTCCCGGGAGGCGTCCTCCAGCCACCGGTAATCCTCAGTGACAACGACTCCGTGAAAGGTGTCTGTCACCGGGATCCGCGGAGCCCGCACCGGAGGGAGGTCGCTCATCTGATCAGTCAACAACCGAGGCCCGGTGTCGGCCAGCTATTGACACATGTGCAATGAGATGAAACGAAGGAATGACAACGATGTCAACAGCGCGCCGTCAATAGCAGGTGCCCGCCGGCTGGCGGTGCGCCGCGGACGAGGAAACAGCATGCCCGGTCACGAAGACAACGCCAGCCGCCAGGAGGGTCGTCAGGAGGCTGGCACTGCAGGCCAGGTACCCCGGCGGAATTTCCTGCGCTACTCGGGGAGCGTCGCCGCCGCAGGTGGCCTGGCCGGTGCGGGCCTGCTCACCGGCAGCGCCGCCCAGGCGGCCACGCGGGCCGGGGCAACGGCCGGAGCGGTCGGGCAGCCCGCCGGGTTAGCGGCCGGGCAGGCCGCCGCGTTAGCGGCCGCTGACGGCAGCCTGGCTGCCCGCCCCATCCGGCCGCCCGCCGCCCCGCTGGTCGTCCGCGGCCCGTATCTGAGCACCTGGCTGCCGTCGGCCACACTGCCGGGTACCTGGCAGCAGTTCTGGAGCGGCCACACGACGGCGATGGGCGGCAGCGTTCGCATCGACGGCACCTCGTATCAGTTCATGGGCGACCCCGGAATCATCCTGACCGTGCCGAACGGCAACTACGGGACTCCCACGACAGTGGAGGACTTCCAGCTCGCTCTGCAGCAGACCCTGCTGGAGGTCACCCCCACTCGGTCGATCTTCACCCTGGAAGGCGGCGGCATCCAGCTCACAGTGGAGTATTTCTCTCCGATTGAGCCGGGTGACATCCGCCGCCAGTCGATCCCGTTCAGCTATGTCCTCCTCCGCACGCAGAGCATCGACGGTCAGCCTCACGACGTGCAGATCTACGCCGACATCAGCGGCGAGTGGTGCAGCGGCGACGACAGCCAGGTGATCACCTGGGCCCCGTCACAGGTCACCGACGGCCGCCAGACACTGCAGGTATGGACGGTGCAGCTGCAGAACGAGCAGGTGCTCACCGAGCAGGACCAGCAAGCAGCCTGGGGCACCATGGTATGGGCGACACCCGTGTCCGCCCGGTTCAGCTACCAGTCCGGCCAGGACGTCGTGGTCCGGGGGCAGTTCGTGGACAACGGCGTGCTGGCCGATACCAACGACACCAGCTACCGCCCGATCTCCGACGACTGGCCGGTCTTCGGCTTCTGCGCCGACCTGGGCCAGGTGAACAGCCAGCAAGTCAGCATGCCGCTGGTCATCGGCCAGGTCCGCACGCCCGCGGTGAGCTATCTGGGCCAGGACCTCCAGCCGTTGTGGGCGTCCTACTTCGCGAGCTGGCAGGACATGCTCGGGTTCTTCTTCACCGACATGGCCGCGGCCCAGGGCCGGGCCGACAGCCTGGACCGGAGGCTCACCGAGGAGGCGCAGGCCGCAGGCGGAACCGCCTACGCCGGCCTGTGCGCCATCGCGCTGCGCCAGGCATACGGCGGAACCGAACTGGTGACCGGGCCTGCCGGAGAACCGTGGGCCTTCCTGAAGGAGATCTCCAGCAGCGGGAACGTATCCACGGTCGACGTGGTATTCCCGGCCTCGCCGGCCTGGGTCTATCTCGACCCGGGTTACCTCGCGCTGCTGCTCGAGCCGCTGCTCGCTTACGCCGAGACCGGGGGCTGGCCCGAAACCTACGCCGAGCATGACCTGGGCAGCTCCTACCCGGTGGCCTCCGGCCACAACAACGGGGTCGAGGAGAACATGCCGGTCGAGGAATCCGGCAACATGCTGATCATGACGGCGACCTACCTGCAGCGGGTGCCCGCCGCGACGGCGAAACCCTTCGCCACCGCGCACTACTCCATCCTCAAGCAGTGGGCCGACTACCTGGTGGCGAACCTGCCCGACCCCGGGTACCAGAACCAGACCGACGACTTCGCCGGGTCCATAGCGCACAGCGTCAACCTCGCGCTGAAGGGAATCGTCGCCGTGGCCGCCATGAGCCAGATCGCAGCCATCAACGGCAACGCAGCGGACGCGGCCAGCTACCGGGCCGACGCCGAGCAGTTCATCGGGTACTGGCTGACACACGCCCAGGATCCGTCAGCCCCGCACCTGGACCTCACGTATAACGGCCCGGACGGCGGCAACGGGACCTGGGGCACCATTTACAACGGCTTCGCCGACCGCCTCCTGGGCACCGGCCTGATCCCGGCGTCCGTGCTCGCCGAGCAGGCGGCGTGGTACCAGAGCCTCAGCAATCTGTTTGGGCTGCCGCTCCAGGTGCCGCACAGTTACGCCAAGTCGGACTGGGAGATGCTCACCGCCGCCCTGCTGTCTGACTATCCCGTGAAGCAGCAGCTCATCGAGCAGGTCTACACCTATGCCAACACCACCACCAGCCTGGTGCCGTTCAGCGACCTGTACAGCACGGTCACCGGCGACCAAGTCGGGTTCCAGGCCAGGCCGGTCCAGGGCGGCATTTTCGCACTGCTGGCCCTGCTCACGCGCACCTAGCAGCGAGAGGCTCTCCCGGTGCCGCCCAACACTGGGATGTGGGGCGGCGGCCTAGTCGATCCGTAACTCAGCATCGTCGCCTCTGGCCAGCGCCGCACCGGACCGCCGAATCGGCGCGTGAGATTTCCCGCTGGGTTTTCGGCGGGAGGGCGCGCAGATTTATCTTCTCGGCCTGGCGGACCTTCGACCGGCTCTGGGCAGGCGAGCGCTTCCTTCGGGTGGGCGATCCGGACGCCGTATTGCATTGCGCGCTCGACATGGCGTGGCTTGACCTAGAGCGCGCTCCAATTTCTGCCGCTGGCGACGTAGGCCGATGCCTTGGGATAGGACAGGAGACATGACTTCCGTACGTGCCATCGTCGTCGACCCGCGGGCGGCCGGCGGGTTTGGCGTCACCGACGTGGACGCGCCTCGTCCCGGCCCGGGAGAGGCTCTGGTCCAGGTCGAGGCCACCTCGCTGAACCGGGGAGACCTCCTGGCGGCCCAGCAGGCTGACGCGGGCTGGCGGCCGGGTCACGACGTGGCGGGGATCGTGGTCACGGCCGCCGCCGACGGGACCGGCCCGAAGGCGGGCAGCAGGGTCGTCGGCCTGCTGGATGCCGGCGCCTGGTCCGAGCAGGTGGCTGTGGCCACCGGCCGGCTGGCGCATATCCCCGATGTCGTCTCCTTTGCCGAGGCCTCCACGCTGCCCACCGCTGGACTGACCGCGCAACGTGCCTTGGAGAAGGGCGGGTTGCTGCTCGGCAAGCGGGTACTCATCACCGGATCGACCGGAGGCGTCGGGCTGTTCGCCCACCAGCTCGCGAGAAGCAGCGGCGCCTTCGTCGTCGGCACCTCGCGCCGGGCCCGTGACGAGGCCGTCGTACGCGCGCTCGGCGCCGATGAGGTGGCCGTCGGAGAGGATCTCTCGGCTGCTCGCAGCCACGGCCCTTATCACCTGATCGTGGAGTCCCTGGGCGGGGTGGCCCTTGCCCGGGCAATGGCGTGGCTGGTGCCGGGGGGAACCTGCGTCACTCTGGGCTGGTCGGCCTCGCCGGAAGTCAGCTTCGACCTGCGAGAGTTCCTGGCCGTCGGCGGCGGCAGCCTGTACGGACTGCGGATGTACAACGAATTGCGGAACCGGCCCGCCACCGACGACCTTGGCTTGCTCTCTCAAATGGTCGCCCGGCAGCAACTGCGCATTCCCATCGAGGCCGAAGGCACGTGGGACGACATTGGCGACATCGCGCAGCGCCTGCTGGACAGGCAATTCACCGGCAAAGCGGTCCTGCACCTGGGACGGTGACGGGATGGTGAGCCGCCGCGATCAACTGCGCCGGGGACCAGGACGCCTGGCTCAGCGGCGGTCGTGGAGGGTCACCTGGTAGCCGTCGGGGTCGGCGAACGTGAATGTGCGGCCGAACGGCCCGTCGACGGGCGCCGAGACGATCGTCGTGCCGGCGGCGGCTAGGGCGTCGTGGATGTCCTGTGCGTCGGGGGCGTGAAGCCACAGCGCGATCCCCTGGCCCGGCTGCGCGATGGCGTCCAGGTCGGTGCCCGCGACGACGTCGCGGACGGCGAACGCGATCGGTTTGGTGCCGAACACTACGGCGTGCGGCGGTCCTGCGTCGGAGCGCTTCAGCCCCAGGTACTGCTCGTAGAACGCGGCGGAGCGCTCCAGGTCGCGCACTTGCAGTGAGATGAAGTCGGGTCCGGTAACGGTCACGATACTTGCCTCCTCATGGAATGTCAGTTGTCTGACATACAAGAATGTATGTCAGACTACTGACATGAGTCAAGGCGAGCCCGGAGTCGAGCTGGACACATCGTTGGGGTACATGCTGAAGGCCGCCGCCAGCGCCCTGCACTCCGCCCTGGAGGCCGTGCTGAGTCCATTGGGCATGACGATCACCCACTACTCCTGCCTGGAACTGCTAGCCCAGCGACCGGGCCTGTCCAACTCCGAGCTTGCCCGCGGCGCCTTCGTCACCCGCCAGTCGATGAACGTTCTCCTGCAGGCCCTCGAACGCCAGGGACTCGTCACCCGCCCAGCACAGGCACCCGTCGGCAGGGCCCTGCCCACCGAGCTGACCGCCAGCGGCCGCCGCCAGCTCAAGACGGCCAGCGCCGTGGTCCGCCGCGTCGAGCAAGACATGCTGGCCAATCTGGATACCAGCGAACAAGATCAGATGCGGCGCCTGCTCACTTCATGCATCGCCTCACTGACCGAACCGCCCGCACCGGCGACGTAGCTGCTTCGGAATCTAAGACTTTGCCGTGTTCCTACCTTGCTCCTCGACGCTGCTGCGATTCCGAGCCAGCAGACGTGGGCGAGGCAGGTGGCGGGCCGGCAGATCAGGTGACACGGCGCTGGTACACCAGCCGGACTTTCGCGTCTGCGATGGCGTAGTCGGTCAGCCGGAGATTGATGGCTGGGTGCTCGCCGGGGAACAGAGACCGGCCGCCTCCCAGGAGGACGGGGACAATGCCAACGGTGAGCGTGTCGACGGCGTCAGCGGCAGGAGTGCACCAGAAGTCCACCCCCAAAAAGGAAGCAGTGATGGCCTTGCTGACGGGCTGCCGTCACCGCGCTCACCGCGTCGTCGCAGAACTCGATGCGGGGCAGGTGCCGCGTCGGCCAGCAGCGGCTGAGGTTGCAACAATGACCCGTTTGCCGAGCGTCACGTAGTCCTCGGACTGCCCTTGCTCGTAGCAGTGGCGCCCCATGACGACGATGTCGACGCTTCAAGGAAGTCATCGAACGGCAACTGGTGTGCAGTGTCGAGTCTTGGGCTGGGAACTGGGACGATCCAGTCGAAGCAACCATCGTGGTCGGCGATGTAACCGTCGAGACTCATGGCCATACGGACGCTGATGGTGCCCCGCGCGTTGTCCATGCTGAACCGTAGCGGCGGATACCGTTGCCGCCTGGCACCGTCTTCAGCCGGAGACCGCCAGTCGCTCGATGCGCGCCAGGACCGCGGCGGCACCGTCCTCGTCTGCGATCCGGCGCGCCAGGCCGGCCGCCCGCTCCCGATAGCCGGGTTCCCCGAGGCACTCCCGCAGAGCGCTGCTGAGGGCTTCCGCAGTCAGCTCTGCGAAATAGATCGGCTCCGGGGCCACGCCCAGGCCACGGAGCCGATGCGCCCAGAACGGCTGGTCGGCGAGCACCGGCACAGGGACGGCCGGCACGCCGGCCCGCAGGCCCGCTCCCGTGGTCCCGGCGCCGGCGTGGTGGACCACCGCTGCGACTTGGGGAAACAGCCAGTCATGCGGGAGGTCCCCGACGGCCAGGATCTGCTCGCCGGTCCCGGTCAGCCCAGCCCAGCCCGCCTGGACGACGGCCCGCACGCCGGCCCGGGTCACCGCGTCCGCGATCACCTGGCTGAGCTGCTCGCCCTTGCCCGGGGCCATGCTGCCGAACCCGATGAACACCGGCGGCGGGCCCGCGGCCAGGAAGTCAACCAGGCCGGGGGGAGGCTGCCAGCCCTCAGGCCGGGCGGGCCACCAGTACCCGGGCACCTCCGCCCCTGACGGCCAGTCAGCCGGACGAGGCACCACCAGCGGGCTGAAACCATGGCAGACCGGCCAGACGGCGCCTTCCGCCCCGTCGCTGCCGCCGGCCCGGCCGGGCGGCAGGCCCAGGTGACCGCGCAGGCGCGGCAGGATGCCCGCGTACAGCGACCCGGCCCCGGCCAGCAGCTCGCGCCCGGCGGCCAGGTTCGCGGCCGGGCCCGCGTCACCAGACTGGGGCAGGCCGGGCAGCGCGAACTCCCCCGTCGGGACGGCCGGAGCAAGGTAGGTGCCCAGGCAGGGCAGGCCCAGGGCCTCGGCGGCCACGCGGCTCAGGGGCGCCGGACCAAGCGCGGTGAGCACTACGTCAGCGGCCTGGTCGGCGGCGGCAACAATCCCCTCGCCCAGCCCCTCGAGGAACCGGACAGTGCCCGACCGGGCCTCCCCGGCCGATCCAGCCGCCGTCCTCGCCCGCACCAGGTCCCGCGGATCGCCCGGCAGCGGCCGGTGCTCAAGCCCGCACCCGCGGACCAGCCCGGCGAACGTATCGTGGGCGGCCAGGGCGACCTGGTGGCCCGCCTCTTGCAGCCGCTGCCCGAGACCCGTGAAAGGCGCGACATCGCCCCTGGAGCCGGCCGTCACGATCAAGATCCGCACCGCGACGATCCTATCCACGCCAGCCTGGTTCCCGAAGCCTTGCAACACGCCAGCCCTGGCCAACCGACGGACCCGCCGGGCACGGCCAGCCGCAACGCTTTCTTGCTTGCGAGCAGTGAGCTACTTCTGTTGAAGCTAAATGTCAAGCGTCTTTGAACGCATCGGCGGATCCGGCACGTTCACAGATGGTTTAACCACCAGTGCTGTTTTCCCAGTAGCGTGTCGTCTGATCGCGTTTCAGAACTTCTCGCGAAGCGAACGCTGAGGCAGGCCATGCCTCAATCAGGTGATGTTCAAGCGGCAACCGTCGCGGGTCCACACGGGCGTGGTGCATGGCTTTCGCGTCCCTTCCCCGCACGCTGATACGGACTGTGAGGTATTCGGCGCGGCGGCCACCGGTCAAATCGGGGAACTGATCCTGGACAGCCAGTTGATCGGTGTAGATCTGAACCTCAGCCCGCGGTGCAATTGTGGCCTGCTCGACCGCCTCCCAGCCGGCAACGCCTGCCGCAGGGTCGGATTCAAGCACACGCACGTCCAGCGTGATATATCCGGACTGGTGGCCGGTCCTGATTTTCAGGGCCGGACCCGAGCCCGGCACGATTAGGCCCTGAGGCACTCCATGCACGACGTCCGTACCAAAGCCGCCCAGCACGTCGTCGGCCGTGATGTCGTGATCGCCTGCGGCTACGTAGTACGTTTAGTGGTCTATCTCCAGCA
>Ga0335074_10016536_pt1 | contig 10388 bp, 10 predicted proteins | sample Lox_Sample_23_FD_206715 | JGI IMG/M metagenome (GOLD analysis project Ga0335074, IMG submission 206715) | Soil microbial communities from Loxahatchee National Wildlife Refuge, Florida, United States - Lox_Sample_2.3 | ecosystem: Environmental > Terrestrial > Soil > Wetlands | place: USA...
CGCGGACCACGTCCGGCCGGGTGAGATTGAGAATCTCGTTGCAGCCCTCGTGCCCCTCGAAGTCGTCGAGGGTCAGATCGAAGCTCTGCAGCATCGTGCCCATCGCGCCGTCCGCGACAAGCACCCGCTCCTGCAGAGCCTGAAGCAGTGCGGCAGGTGAGAGGCGCTGCGAGGTGCCAGCCATTTCGGGCCAGTCTATCGACGAGGGGCAGCCGGCCCGGTCGATTTAGGTGCTCGCCGGAACGGCACCGGCGCGGACCCGGCATACGCTGGCCGGGTGGCTGTCGAACGCGTTCCCGGCGACCGACCCCGGATGATGATCGCTGCGTTCGAAGGATGGAACGACGCCGCGGATGCCGCGACCAACGCCATCGAGCACCTCGAGCGCGAGTGGGCAGCGACGCCGTTCGCCGCGATCGACCCCGAGGACTACTACGACTACCAGGTCAACCGTCCGACGGTTCGGCTGGTCGACGGTGTCTCGCGGCGGATCGACTGGCCCACCACTCGGCTGGGCCTGGCAACCGTCGGCGACACCGAGGTCGTGCTGGTCCGCGGGCTCGAGCCGAACATGCGCTGGCGGGCGTTCTGCGAGGAGCTGACCGAGTTCGCGGACGAGCTCAACGTCGACCGGGTGGTCTGCCTGGCTGCGCTGCTCGCCGACGTTCCTCACACCCGTCCGATCGACATCAACGGCTCGGCGTCCGACGAGGCGACCGCGGTGTCGCTCGGGCTCTCGCGGTCGCGGTACGAGGGACCCACAGGTGTCGTCAGCGTGTTCCACCAGTCGTTGTCCGAGACCGGCCGGATGGTCGTCACGTACTGGGCGAGCGTCCCGCACTACGTCGCGCAGCCGCCGTGCCCGAAGGCCACGCTGACTCTGCTGCATCGGGTGGAGGACGCGCTCGACATCGCCATCCCGCTCGCGGACCTGCCGGAGCAGTCGCTGGCCTGGGAGAACGGCGTCGACGAGCTCGCCCGGGAGGACGGCGAGATTGCAGACTACATCGCCTCGCTCGAACGGCGCGATGACGCCGCCGAGCTCCCCGAGGCCAGCGGCGAGGCGATCGCCAAGGCGTTCGAGCGCTACCTGCGCCGCCGCGACGACACGTTGTAGCGCTCAGACGATCCCGAGCAGCGCATCGACAGCGGTCGCGGCATCTACAGGTGCGGCCCGGTCGGCCCCGCCGGCCGCCACCCATGCGTCGACCGCATCCACGGCTGCCGAGGTGTCCTGCCCGTCCCGGAGCGCGTGGCGTAGCCGGCGCACGAGCTCGGCGGCGGGTGATGCCGACGGGCGCGAGAAAGCCTCGCGCCACGACGTCAGCTTCGCGGTCGCCGCCTCGATCTCCTCGTCGTGCCACTCCCAGGCGGTCGTGTGCGGGTGCCGCAGCAGCGCGATCCGGATCGCCATCGGATCGACGCCCCGGCGCCGGAGCGCGGAGACCAGCACGAGGTTGCCGCGCGACTTCGACATCTTCTCGCCGTCGTAGCCCACCAGCGCCTGATGCACGTACGCGTGCGCGAACGGATGTCGTCCCGAGGCCACCTCCGCGTGCGCGGCGGACATCTCGTGGTGAGGGAACACCAGGTCGTCTCCGCCGCCCTGGACGTCGATCGTGGGACCGAGGTGAGTGGTCGCAATCGCCGTGCATTCGATGTGCCAGCCAGGGCGGCCGTGGCCGAGGGCGGTGTCCCATGCCGGCTCGCCCGGCCGCTCCGCCTTCCACAGCAACGGGTCGAGCGGATCCTTCTTGCCCGGCCGGTCAGGATCGCCGCCTCGCTCGCCCGACAGCCGGATCATCTCGGCGATCGGAAGCCTCGACACCGTGCCGAAGTCCGGCGCTGCCGCGACCGAGAAATAGATGTCGCCGTCGACGTCGTACGCCGCACCCCGGTCGCGCAGCGCCGCCACCGCGGACACGATGTCGGGAATCGCTTCGACCGCACCGATGTAGGCGTCGGGCGCGATGACCCGAAGCGCGGTCATGTCCTCGCGGAACAACTCGGTCTCGCGCTCGGCGATCACGGTCCAGTCCTCGCCGGTCTGCACCGCACGCTCGAGCAGCGGGTCGTCGACGTCGGTGACGTTCTGTACGTAGCGCACGTGCTTGCCCGCGTCGAGGCAGGTCCGGTAGAGCTCATCGAAGAGCAGGTAGGTCGCGGCATGGCCGAGATGAGTGGCGTCGTACGGCGTGATGCCGCACACGTACATCGAGATCTCGCCCTGCCCGGTGCCGATCTCGGTCAGCCGTGCGGTCGAGGAGTCATGCACCAGGATCGGCTGGTCGGAAGCCTCCCCCGGGATTCGCGGCACGGTCGGCGAGGTCCAGGAGCGCACGCGCAGAGCCTATGCGCCCGGGGACGGCGAACCCGCTAGAACGGCGGCCAGGGCACGGGCGGCCAGTCGCCGTGCGGGACCGGGTGCCGGCGGGTGGACAGCAGCCGGTCGATCCGGCGCTCGGTGGCCCACACCTCGTCACGGCTGAGCAGCTCGCGCAGGATGCGGGCCAGCCGGCCGGAGCCGTCCAGATCCGCCTTGAGCGCCGCAAGGACGTCGAGCGCCTCGTCGGTGAGCCGCTTGCCCTGCCATCCCCACAGCAAGGTGCGCAGCTTGTCCTCGACCGAGAAGCAGACGCCGTGGTCCACGCCGTACACGTGACCGTCGGGCAGCGGCAGCAGGTGACCGCCCTTGCGGTCGGCGTTGTTGACCACCGCGTCGAACACCGCCATCCGCCGCAGCGGCTCGACGCCGCTGCGCGCCAGCACCCCGAGGTCGACGTCCTCGTCGACATCGATCCACAGCTGGCACATGCCGATGCCGTAGGGCCCGTCGCGCAGCACCGTGGGCGGCACGATGTCCCACCCGGTCGCGCTCGACACCTCGAACGCCGCCACCTCGCGCGCCGCGAGGGTCCCGTCCGGGAAGTCCCACAGCGGCCGCTCTCCCGCGACCGGCTTGTAGACGCACGCCGCCGTCACGCCGTCGCACGTCACGGTGCAGAACAGTGTCGCGTTGGACGCATCGATCAGCCGGCCCTCGACCTCCAGCTCGCCGGCGCGTAGCAACGCCAGCGCACCTTCGAGGTCGATCTGGCCGATGGACTCAGTCATCGCTTCCAGTGTCACCCGGCGTGTAGATGACCGTTCTGCCGCGGGCAGATGTGGCCCTCCGGATCGAGCGGGTTGCCGCACAGCGGGCAGGGCGGCCGGCCGGCGGCGACAACCCTCAGCGCGCGCTTCGCGAACGCGCGAGCGACCGCCGGCGACAGTCGCACCCGCAGCATGTCGGCGTTGGTCTCCACATCCGAGGGCGCGACGTCCTCGTCCTCCTCGCCACGATCGGACTGCGCCTCGATGATCACGAGGGCGTCGTCCTCGTCCCAGGCGAGGGCAAGGGTTCCGACCCGGAACTCCTCTTCCACCGGCACCTCGAGCGGCTCGACGTCCTCGAGCTGCGGTGGTGGGACAGCGGGGACGACCGACGCGGCGCCCTGCCGGCGGCGTACCTCGTCGAGCAGCTCGTCGAGGCGCTCGGCCAGGGCGGATACCTGCAGCTTCTCGAGCGCGACCGAGATCGTTCGACCGTGACCGGTCGCCTGAAGGTAGAAGGTGCGCTCGCCGGGTTGGCCCACCGTGCCGGCTACGAATCGGTCCGGCGGGTCGAACGCGAACTCCCGACCAGCCACGCGATCACCCTATGTCGCGGCCCCGGCGCCGCCGCCGACGGCGGCGTCCGAGCTCGGTCTGCGCCGGCGGCCGCCGCGGCGTTTGGGGGGCATCAGGTCGGCGACCGCGCCACCGGTGTCGTTCATCCGCAGGACGAACGGGCGCAGCGTGGTGTAGCGCACGACGGACACCGAGGCCGGGTCAACCTGGATCCGCTGAAACGCGTCGAGGTGCATGCCCAGCGCGTCGGCGAGGACCGCCTTGATGACGTCCCCGTGACTGACCGCGATCCAGGTCGCGCCGTCGCCGAGCGCGAGGTTACGGCTGCGGATCGCATCCACCGCGCGGTCCTGGGTCTCGCGCAGGGCCTCGCCACCAGGGAAGCGTGCCGCGCTGGCATGGCTCTGCACGACCTTCCAAAGCGGGTCTTTGGCAAGGGTCTTCAGCGACTGGCCCTCCCAGTCGCCGTAGCGGACCTCACCGAGCCGCTCGTCGAGGTCGACCTCGAGCTCACGGCCGCCGGCCAGCAGGTCCGCGGTCTCGCGGCAGCGCGGCAACGGGCTGGAGACGATCGCGGTGATCGGTACGCCGGCCAGGCGGGCCGCGAGGGCGCCGACCTGCTCGCGACCCTTGTCGGTGAGGCTCACGCCGGCCGTCCAGCCGGCCAGCACCCCGCTGTTGTTGGCGTCCGTCACGCCGTGCCGGACCAGCAGAACCGTGGTCATCGCGTCATCGCGTCATCGTGCGCGTCGCCGCCGGCTACTCGCCGACGCCGGACTTGTCGAGTGCCTGCGCAGCAGCCCGGACGGTCGCGATCCGGTCGTCCTGGGTAGCGCCGTAGCAGCTGATGTTGAGGGTCGTGACGCCGGAGGCGGCGAGTGCCTGCATCCCGTCAGCGATCCGCTCGACCGGCCCGAGCAGGGAGGTCCGATCAATGAACTCCAACGGCACCGCGGCGGCCGCCTCGTCGTACTTGCGGTCGAGGTACAGGTCCTGGATCGTGGCCGCCTCGGCCTCGAAGCCCATCCGGGCGGCGAGCCGGTTGTAGAAGTTCTGCTCCCGGGAGCCCATGCCGCCGATGTAGAGCGCGGCAAAGCCGCGGGCCGGGCCGGCGGCTTCGCCGATGTCGTCCCCGACGATCACCGGCATGGTCGGTGCGATGTCGAACGGAGCATCGGTACGACCCGCGTTGGCCCTGCCCGCGTCGATCGACGCGACCAGCTCGGGAGCGAACTGCGGGTCGTAGAAGATCGCCAGCCAGCCGTCGCACTTCTCCCCCGCGAGCTCGAGGTTCTTCGGCCCGATCGCGGCCAGGTAGATCGGCATGTACTCGCGGACCGGATGGATGATCATCTTCAGGGCCTTGCCCGGGCCGTCCGGCAGCGGGAGCGTGAAGTGCTCGCCGTCGTAGGCCACCCGTTCCCGCGACAGCGCGAGGCGGACGATGTCGATGTACTCCCGGGTCCGGCCGAGCGGCTTGTCGAACCGTACGCCGTGCCAGCCCTCGGAGACCTGTGGGCCGGAGACCCCGAGGCCGAGCCGGAACCGGCCGCCCGACAAGGTGTCGATCGTCGCGGCCGTCATGGCGGTCATCGCCGGCGTACGGCCGGGGATCTGGAAGATCGCGCTGCCGAGGTCGATCGTCGTCGTGTGCGCGGCGATCCAGGTCAGGACCGTTGCGGCATCGCTCCCGTAGGCCTCAGCGGTCCACACACAGCTGAAGCCGAGCCGCTCGGCCTCCTGGACCAACCCGACGTTGTCCGCGTCGCTCACCAGGCCCCAGTAGCCGAGGTTCAGTCCGAGTCGCATTCGCGCAGCCTACTGAGGCGGTTCCGGCCGCGGCCGTGTCGCGGGTCGATGCCCGTCGGTGCCGCGGATACCCTCCGGCCATGAAACAGCGGCGGCTCGGCAGCACCGGTCTCTACGTCTCACACCTCGCGCTCGGCACGATGGGCTGGGGGCGCGACACCGATGAGGACGACGCCTCGAACCAGCTGGCTGCCTTTGTCGAGGCCGGCGGCACGCTGGTCGACACCGCCGACGTCTACGCCGAGGGCGAGAGCGAGGCAATCCTCGGCCGGCTGCTGGGCACGGTCGTCAACCGCGAAGACCTCGTCATCGCCACGAAGGCGGTCAGCGTTCGCGGCGGAGACCGCGACCGCGACGCCTCCCGCCGGCACCTGCTCGATGCGCTCGACGCATCGCTGAAGCGGCTGAACACCGATCACGTCGACCTGTGGCAGATGCATTCGTGGGATCCGCGCACGCCGCTCGAGGAAACGCTCGGCGCGCTCGACTCGGCGGTGGCGTCCGGCCGCACGAGATATGTCGGGATCAGCAACTACACGGGCTGGCAGACCGCAAAGGCGGCCGCGTGGCAGCGCGCCTGGCCGGGTCGCGCGACGATCGCCTCGACCCAGGTCGAGTACTCGCTGCTCGAGCGCGGGATCGAGCGCGAGGTCGTCCCGGCCGCCCTCAACCTATGGATCGGGATCCTGCCCTGGTCTCCGCTCGGGCGCGGGGTGCTGACCGGCAAGTACCAGGGCGGCACCCCGGCCGAGTCGCGCGCGACGACCGCCGACTACAACCGGTTCGTCACGCCGTACCTCGACGAGCGGGCCAGCCGCATCGTCGGGGCGGTCCTCACCGCCGCGGACGGGCTCGGGGTCTCCCCGCTCGCCGTGTCACTCGCCTGGGTCCGTGACCGTCCCGGCGTCGTCGCGCCGATCGTTGGTGCCCGCACCGCGGGTCAGCTGAAGGCATCGCTCGAAGCCGAGGCCACCGTGCTGCCGGACGAGATCCGCCGGGCGCTCGACGACATTTCGACGCCGGTCATGGGTTATCCCGAGGGGCCGGCGGCACTCGGTTCCTGAGTCCGGATCACCACCTACGCTCGCCCAGGTGGATACGGCGTTCGAGGCGTTCTGTGCGGCCGGCCTGTGGCCTGGTCTCGGGAAGCTGTCCGCCCAGCTCCCGGCCGCGCACATCAACGGTCCCGACGACGTGACGCCCGAGGCGCTCACCGCGATCACGACCGCCGCCAAGGCACAGCGCCTGGTCCGCGCCTTCGACGACGCACGTCCGCGACTGGCGGTTGCCGAACTGCTGTTTGCCGCGGGACTGCCGGCTCGGCTCGCGTTCGGTGCGGTCGACCTCTACGGGCGGGCGGCTCCCGACGAGCTGCGCAGCGACCCGTGGCGGCTGCTCGGCGTTCCCGGCGTCGAGGTGCGCGAGGCCGACCGCTTCGCGATCGCGACGCTCGACGAGCGTCCCACCAAGGAGGATCCGCGGCGCGGTCGTGCCGTCACCGCGTGGGCGCTGGGCCGCGCAGCCCGGGACGGCCACACCCTGATGCCGGAGCCGACCGCGATCGCGGCGCTGGCAGGGGTCGACATCCCTGAGCCGACCCAGGCGATCGCGGCGGCGGTGGATGAGGGCTCCGTCGTCGCGTACGACGCCGTGGAGGCCGAGCCGGACGCGGCGCCGGCAATCGCCCTGCTCCGCTACGCGGTCGCCGAGGACACCGTCGCCGAGGGGTTGCTGCGGCTCGTGGCAACTGCACAGCCGATCGCGGACGACTCGGATCTCGCGGCCGTTGCCGACGAGCTCGACCCTGCGCAGCACGCCGCGATCAGAACGGTCGCCGCGCACGGCGTAAGCGTCCTGCACGGCGGCCCGGGCACGGGCAAGAGCCGGACCGTTCGTGCACTCGTCGAGCTGAGCCGCAAGCGCGGCAAACGGATCGCCCTCGCGGCGCCGACCGGGCGGGCGGCGAAGCGGCTCGAGGAGCTCACCGGCGAACCCGCGTCGACCCTGCACCGCCTGCTCGGCGCCCGGGCCCGAACCGGGGACTTCGTCCGCGGCGAGGGTTGGCCGCTCGACGCCGACGTCGTCGTGGTCGACGAGGCGTCGATGCTCGACGTGGAGCTGGCGGCGGCGCTCGTCGCCGCGTGTGCCGATACCACGCACCTGCTGCTGGTCGGCGATCCCGCGCAGCTTCCGTCGATCGGGCCCGGCCGGGTGCTCGGCGACGTCCTCGACGCGGGAGCGGTCCCCGCGACCGAGCTCACGACGCTGCATCGCCAGGCCGAAGGTGGCTCGATCGCAAGGGTGGCCTCCGCCGTGCGTCGTGGCGAGCTTCCGGCGGTCGACGACCCGACCCGGGAGGTCGTCGTCGTACCTGCCGAGGGCAGTGGCGACGCCGCCCGGCGGGTCCAACAGCTGGTCACGGATTCGATTCCGCGCGCGCTCGGGATCCCCGCGAGTGAGATCCAGGTCGTGACGCCCGTCCATCGCGGGGCGGCCGGCACGGTTGCGCTCAACGCGGCGCTGAAGGCCGCCCTCAACCCCGGCACCGGCACGCTCGGCGCATTCGACGCCGGCGACCGCGTCGTGGCGACCGCCAACCATCTCGACGACGGCTTCGCCAATGGCGAGGTCGGGGTCGTCGGCGACGTGGCCGACGGTGCGCTGCAGGTCGACTTCGGCGCCGGTCCGGTCGCCGTGCCCGCCAAGCTGCTGGGCGACCTGGTGCACGGCTGGGCATTGACCGTCCATCGGGCGCAGGGATCCGAGTGGGCGGCCATCGTCGCGGTGTTCCCGCCGGAGGCGAGCGGGATGCTGTCCCGGCCGCTGGTCTACACCGCGCTCACCCGCGCGCAGCGCCACCTCTCGGTCGTGCATGCGGCCGGCACCGCGCTGACGCACGGCGTTCGCGAGGTAGGCGCGCGGCCGAGACGAACTCGGCTCGCGACCCTCCTGCGCGAACAGGGATAGCCCGGCAAGGCGATGGGTACGCCGGGCGCCGCGCGCTACGGTGGCCGCAGTGGTCGACTACGAGTACCAGCGGATGGATCTGCCGCGCCATGTCTCGCGCAACGTGGCGCGGCGGTTGCTGACCGATGCCGCAGAGTACGGCCGCTGGGAGCTCGCCCGGCTCCGGCTCTACCCCGACGGCCGCCGCAGGATCGTGTTGCGCCGCCCGATCTTGCGGGTGCGGTCCACCCTCGTCAGCAGGTCGCGAGAAAGCGGCTGAGCGCGCGGACGCCGAACTGCAGGCCGTCGATCGGCACGCGCTCGTCGACGCCATGGAACAGCCCCATGAAGTCGAGGTCGGCCGGGAGCTTCAGCGGCGAGAAACCGAAGCATCGAATCCCCAGCTCCGAGAAGGACTTCGCGTCCGTGCCACCGGACATGCAGTACGGCACGACGCGGCCGTCGGGGTCCTCCGCGAGTACGGCGGCCGACATCGCCGCGACCAGGTCGCCGTCGAAGGTCGTCTCGTAGGCGATCTGGCGCTGCACGATCTCGACCGCGACCTCCGGCCCCGCCAGGCGAGAGATCTCCGCCATGAATTGGTCCTCGCCGCCGGGCAGGTAGCGGCCGTCGAGGTAGGCGTAGGCGACGCCGGGGATGACGTTCTGCTTGTAGCCGGCCTCGAGCATCGTCGGATTGACGGTGTGCCGGACGGTCGCGCCGATCATCTTCGCGAGCGGGCCGAGCTTGTCGAGCGCGCTTTCGACGTCGTTCTCGTCGAAGTCGATTTCCAGCGCCGCACAGATCTCTTTGAGGAACTCGGTGACGGTCGGGCCGAGCTCGATCGGGAAGCTGTGCCGACCGACCCGGGCCACTGCCTCCGCAACCGCGGTCACAGCATTGTCGTCATTGAGCATCGAGCCGTGCCCCGCTCGCCCCTTGGCCACCAGCCGCAGCCAGGCGATGCCTTTCTCCGCGGTCTGAATCGCGTAGAGCCGGCGGCCGCCGATCGTCATCGAGTAGCCGCCCACCTCGCTGACGGCCTCTGTGCAGCCCTCGAACAGATCCGCATGATGATCGACGAGGAAGTGCGCGCCGTACACGCCGCCTGCCTCCTCGTCCGCGACGAAGGCGAGGACGATGTCGCGTGGGGGCCGCTTGCCCTGGCGAACCCAGTCGCGAAGGACGGCGAGCGTCATCGCGTCCATGTCCTTCATGTCGACCGCGCCGCGCCCCCAAATGCACCCGTCGCGGACCTCCGCGGCGAACGGGTCGACCTGCCAGTCGTCGGCGTTCGCCGGTACGACGTCAAGATGGCCGTGGATGAGCAGCGCTTCACGACTCGAGTCGGCACCCGGCCACCGCGCCACGACGCTCGCCCGGCCGGGCTCCGACTCGTGGACCTGTGGAGAGAGGCCGGCGTCGGTCAGCTGCTCGGCGACCCACTCCGCCACCTTGCGTTCGTTGCTGGTCGGGTTCGATGAGTCGATCCTGATCAGCGACCGGCAGATCTCGACGACCTCTGCCTCGGCGGCCTCGGTCAAGCCACTCTCACTCACCACTGCACCGTATCCGGTGATTCCCGGCTCAGCTGCTGGTCAACCCGCCGAGCAGCCCGCTCATCCCGTTGCCACCGCCCTGGCCGAAGAGGTTCGCGAGACCGAGCAGGCCGGGGAGGTCCGGCGCGACCGCTCCCGACGGCTTGATGACTGCCGGTCCGCTTCGCGCGAAGGTGACGGTCAGCGGCCAGGCCACGCGGGCATGCGGTGCCAGCTGGTCGAGGTTCACCGTGAGCGAGCTGAGCGCGCCCTCACGAACCGCGGCATCCAACGTGACCGACCTGTGTGCGATCCCGTGTAGGCGGGGCAGCCGGGCGGGTCGGTGCGGTGCGAACGAATGCATCAAGACGCGGAGCTCGGCGGCGAACGCCGATACCTGCTCGCGCAGGACCAGCCGGTCGGTCG
>Ga0335074_10016537_pt1 | contig 10388 bp, 8 predicted proteins | sample Lox_Sample_23_FD_206715 | JGI IMG/M metagenome (GOLD analysis project Ga0335074, IMG submission 206715) | Soil microbial communities from Loxahatchee National Wildlife Refuge, Florida, United States - Lox_Sample_2.3 | ecosystem: Environmental > Terrestrial > Soil > Wetlands | place: USA: Florida...
GAACGGTCGCCGCCAAGAAGTACGACATCGAAGCGTGGTTCCCGCGGCAGCAGGCGTACCGCGAGGTCGTCAGCTGCTCGAATTGCACCGACTACCAGGCGCGTCGGCTCGGGATCCGGCTGGGGAAGGCGGGAAAGCCGGGGAAGCGGGTGCCTCACACGCTCAACTCCACCGCTGTCGCGACCTCCCGCGCCCTCGCCGTGATCCTGGAACAGTACCAGCGCCCCGACGGGACCGTGACGGTCCCCGACGTGCTGCGGCCATACCTCGGCGGACTCGGGGCCCTCGCGCCGGCGCCGCGAGCGGGTTAGCCCGACGGGTCGGGGCGGGGGTCGTCGTGCCACGCCAGCGTCTCCTCGACGATTTCTCCGCCCCCGGGGTTCCGTCCGCCGACCCGCCGATCGCGCCCGTCCGGAGAGCTCAGCCGCCGGGATTGCCCGGGGTGTGGCGCGTCCGCGAGGGGTACGTGGAGCATCCGCTCCTCCGGAGCGGGGTCGTACGCGCCCTTCCGTTCCAGATGGACTTCGCCCGCATCGGGCTCGACGAGGACCTGTTGGTGGTGCTGCCGACGGGGCTCGGGAAGACCGTCATCGCCGCTCTCCTCTCCGCCGAAGTACTGCGCCGATCCTCCGGGAAGGTCCTCGTCCTGGCGCCGACCCGACCGCTCGTCCAGCAGCACGCGGATTCGTTCGCGAAGTGGCTCACTCCGATGCGGTCGGCCCGGTTCACGGGCACGGTCCGGCGTCCGGTCCGCGAGGGCAGCTGGGAGTCCGCGGACCTCGTCTTCGCCACGCCCGAGATCGTCCGGAACGACCTGGTCGCCGGCCGGTACGCGCTGACGGACGTCGCCCTCGTCGTCTTCGACGAAGCGCACCACGCGGTCGGGAAGTACGTCTACGTCCCGATCGCGGAGCAGTATCGCGCCGAGCGCCCCGAGGGAGGGCGCGTGCTCGGGTTGACCGCGTCCCCCGGATCTCGCGACGAGCGAATCGAGGAGGTGGTGGGGGCGCTCGGCGTCGCCCGGATCGAGGCGCGGTCCCGCGACGACCCGGGCGTCATCGAGTTCGTTCAGCCGACCCAGGTCCAGGAGCGGTGGGTGGACCTTCCCCCCGAATCGGTCCGGATCCGCGAGCTCCTCGGGACGGCCGCCCACACCACCGCGCACAAGCTGCAGAAGATGGGCTATCTCCGCACGAAACCGATCCGGTCGCTGTCGGTGAAGGACCTGGTCGCGCTGCGAGCGGAGATCTTCGCCCGGCCCGGGCCGATGGTGCGCCGGTTCGGCCCGCTGTTCCACCAGCTCGTGCTCCTGCACCTCCACCACGCCGAGGAGCGACTCGAGACCCAGGGCCTCGAGCCGTTCCTTCAGTACCTGGACCGCGTCGCCGCGAAGCCGAAGCCGAGCCGCGGCGACCTCGCGTTCCTGAAGCTGCCCGAGGTCGTGCGGGCCCAGGAGGAGGCCCGACGATTCCTCGCCTCGGGCCAAGAGCCGTCGCACCCGAAGCTGGACGCGCTCGTCTCGCTCGTTCGGGAAACCCTCGCCGAGCCGCGGACCCATCCCCCGCGGATTCTCGTGTTCGCCCAGTACCGGGACACGATCCAGGGGATCCAGTCGGTGCTCGAGCGGGAGGGGTGGACCGTTGGACGGTTCGTCGGACAGGCGACCCGGGACGCCGACGATCCGGGGATGAACCAGAAAGAGCAGGCGCGCGTCCTCGAGGGGTTCCGCGGCGGTCGTTTTCCCGTTCTGGTGGCGAGCAGCGTGGCCGAGGAGGGCTTGGACGTCCCGGACGTCGACCTCGTCGTGTTCTTCGAGTCCGTACCGAGCGAGATCCGGGCGATCCAGCGACGGGGGCGCACGGGCCGCAGCTCGCTCGGCCGCGTCATGTTGCTCCTGACCCGGGAGACCCGGGATGTCCAGTACCAGGTCGCCGAAGAGCGTCGCGAGAAGTCGATGCGACGGATCGTTCGCCGCCTCTCCACCGAAGCGCGGGCGCGCGGCAGGTCGAACGGGGCCGAGCCGGACACCGGGGGGGCGGGCGGATGAGGGCCGCGGGATAAGACTTCCGAGCGCGTGCTAGCGCATGCCCGTCCGTCGGCGAGGCTAAATAACCACATCCGGGTCGAACGCCGCCCAGGTGTCGATGGGGACGGTTTCCGCGCTTGCGCAGAACTTCGGACTCGTTACCCTGACCGTCATCGCCATCGTGCTGACGGTCTACCTTCTCTACGCGATGATCCACCCCGAGAAGTTCTAGGGAGCCCGTGGTCGCCCTCCAGTCGTTCTGGGACGTCATCGTCGTTGTAGCGCTGGTCATTGCGATCGCCCCGTGGTTCGGGGAGTACCTCGGCCGGGTCTACATGAACCGACCGGCGTTCGGTGACGCCCTCCTCGCTCCGGTCGAGCGGGCGGTCTACCGGCTCCTCGGCACGTCTCCGCGGCGCTCGATGCGCCCCTCGGAGTACATGCTCGCCGTCATCCTCGTGAACGCGGGCGTCTTTGCGTTCCTCTTCCTCTACTTCTTTTTCCAGGCGAGCCTTCCGCTCGACGCGACCGGCGTTCCCGGTCTTACCTGGGACCTCGCCTTCCACTCGGCGGCGAGCTTCACCACGAACACCGACTTCACGCACTTCACCAACGAGTCCCAGATGAGCATGGGCTCGGAGCTGATCGCCTGGCAGCTCGCCCTGTTCGCCTCCGCGGCGACGGGCCTCTCGGTCGCCGTGGCGATGGTCCGGGGGTTCATCCGAAAGGACGGGACTCTCGGCAACTTCTACGTCGACATGGTCCGGAGCGTCACCCGGATCCTGCTGCCGCTCGCGATCGTGTTCGCCGTGATCCTCGTGCTGATGGGAGTTCCCGAGACGTTCACGAACTATGTGACGGCCCACCCGCTGACCGGTGGTACCCAGACGATCTACCTCGGCCCCGCCGCGTCGTTCCAGGCGATGTCGTTGCTCGGCACGAACGGCGGTGGGTGGTACAGCGCGAACGCGGCCTCGCCGCTCGCGAACCCCTCCGCGGTCTCGAACCTGTTCCAGGTCGGGGTGATGATGCTGATCCCGTTCTCCACTCCGTTCGCGTTCGGGGCGATCATTCGCAAGCGCGGCGAGGCGTGGCCGTACATGGGCACGATCCTCATCGTGTTCGTGGTCGCGCTCGGTCTCTTCATCGCGTACCAGGCGGCGACCAACCCCGCGCTCGCCAGCATCGCGAACCTCTCGCAGGGGGCGAACGGATACCCGGTCGGTCAGGAGACCCGGTTCAGCCTGCCCGAAGCGTCGCTCTTCCAGGTCGTCAGCGTCTACTCGAACGTCGGCGCGAACAACATGGCGATCGGCTCGCTCTCCCCGGTCTCCCAGATGGTGCTGCTGTTCGGGATGTTCACCCAGAGCACTCCCGGGGGCGAGGGGACCGGGTTCGGCACGCTGCTCCTGTTCGCCGTGCTCGCGATCTTCATCGCCGGTCTGATGGTCGGACGGACCCCGGAGTACCTGGGAAAGAAGATCGAGACCAGCCACGTCAAATGGGCCGCCCTCGCCCTTCTCATCCACCCGGCGGTGATCCTGATCCCATTCGCGGTCGGCGTGGTCGTCGGGGCTCCGGGGATCGCCGGCGCCAACATCCACGCCTCCGCTCACAACTTTACCGCGGTGCTGTACGAACTGACCTCCGAAGCGGCGAACAACGGGAGCGCGCTCTCCACCGCCTCGTTCACCGATAACACGCCGTTCTGGAACGTCACCGGGGCGTTCGTGATGCTGGTCGGCCGGTTCGTCCCGATCTGGGCGATGATCCAGATCGGGGGCCTCTTCGCCTCGCAGAGCGACCGTCCGCCCAGCTCGGGCACGCTCCAAACGGCGAGCGTGACGTTCACGATCTACCTGACGCTGATCCTCGTGATCGTCTCCACGCTCCTCTTCCTGCCGGTCATTGCGATGGGCCCGCTGGCCCAGATCATCTGAGGGGGGTTCGGTGGTCGATACGGACGCGGCGCTACCGGCCGGAGAGAAAGTCTCGGTCCGGCGGGTCGCGCACACCTCGTGGCGGCGGGTCCTGGTCGACTCGTTCAAGATGTACGACCCGCGCCGCGAGATCCACAACCCGATGATGTTCGTGGTGTGGGTGTTGTTCGTCTACCTGGTCTTCCTGACGTTGTTCCCGCAGGTGTTCCCGGATATCGCACGATTCTACAACCCGAGCTACTACCTCGGCGTCACCGTCATCCTGTTCCTGACGCTGTGGTTCGCGCACATCTCCGAGGCGATCGCGGAGGCGCAGGGCCGCGCCCAGGCCGACAGCCTTCGTGAGATCCGCAGCGGGATCCGCGCGCGACAGGTGCGCCCCGACGGCACTCTCCAGTGGGTCGCCGCCGACGTCCTGCACGTGGGCGATACGGTCGAGATCCACCCCGGGGAGCCCGTTCCGCTCGACGGCGACGTGATCCAGGGCGCGGCGCTGATCGACGAGTCGATGATGACGGGAGAGTCGGCCGCGGTCATGCGGGAGAGCGGCGGCGACAAGACGAGCGTGCTCGGCGGCTCCCGGGTCGTCCAGGGAACGATCAAGGTCCGCGTGAGTGCCGTACGGGGGGAGTCGTTCCTCGACCGGCTCATTCGGCTCGTCGAGGGCCAGGCGCGCGAACCGACGCCGAACGAGCTCTCCCTCGGTGTCTTCCTCGCCGCGTTCACGATCACGCTCTTCACGGTCGTTGTGACGTTCATCTACATCGCGAATTTCACCAACATCGTCGCGGTCGACCTCGCGACGATCGTGGCGCTGTTCGTCTGCCTGATGCCGACGACGATCGGGGCGCTGCTCCCCGCCATCGGGATCTCGGGGATCAACCGGGTCGCCCGCACCAACGTCATCGCGAAGTCGGGGAAAGCGGTCGAAGCGGCCGGTGACCTCGACACGCTGATCCTCGACAAGACCGGTACGATCACGATCGGGAACCGCCTGGCGGTGCAGTTCGTCGCGGGGCCCGAGGTCCCGATGGCGACCGTGGTCGAGGGCGCGATGCTCGCGTCGACCCTCGACGACACTCCGGAAGGGAAGTCGATCGTCCGGTTGGCGGCGCGCTCGTCGGTTCCGGTACGGCGGGTGGAACCGGGGTCGTTCAAAGTGCTCCCGTTCACCGCCGAGCGGCGCATGAGCGGGATCGTCCTCGCGGACGGGACCGAGTTCTACAAGGGGTCGATCCAGGCGATGGAGCAGTACGGCGCGGGACTCGCCGCCCCGCTCCTCAAATCGGCGGCGGAGGCGTCGCGGCAGGGCATGACGCCGCTCGTCGTTTCCGTCAACAAGAAGGCGGTCGGCCTCGTCTTCCTGAAGGACGTGGTCAAGCCCGGTATCCGCGACCGGATCCATGAGCTGAAGCTGATGGGGATCCGGACCGTGATGTGCACGGGCGACAACCGCCTCACCGCCGCCGCGATCGCGCAGGAGAGCGGCGTCGACGACTTCGTGGCCGAGGCCAAGCCCGAGACGAAGCTCACGCTGATCGAGAAGGAGAAGGCGGAGGGGCGTCTGGTCGCGATGAGCGGCGACGGGACGAACGACGCGCCGGCGCTCGCGCGCGCGGACGTGGGGCTCGCCATGAACAACGGTACGAGCGCCGCGAAGGAGGCGGGGAACATGGTCGACCTCGACAACGACCCGACGAAGCTGATCGAGGTCGTCTCGATCGGCAAGCAGCTCCTGATCACCCGGGGCGCGCTCACGACCTTCTCGATCACGAACGACGTCGCGAAGTACTTCGCCATCATCCCGGCGATCTTCGTCGCCTCGGGAGCGGTCGCCCTGCCGGGGGTCGCGTTCCTCAACCTCCTCGGTCTATCGAACCCGCAGCTCGCGGTGCTGTCGGCGCTCCTGTTCAACGCGCTCGTGATCCCCTTCCTGATCCCCCTCGCGCTCGCGGGGGTGCCGTTCCGGCCCCGACCGGCGATCGACCTGCTCCGCCGGAACCTGATCTACTACGGGTTCGGCGGGCTCGTGAGCGCGTTCGTCGGCATCAAGCTCGTCTACCTTTTCCTCGCCTGGCTGGACGGGTTCGGCTGGGTCCAGGGGATCGGCGTCGCCGTCGGGCACTTCCTCCCGCTGGGGTTCCTGTGAGCGCTCCGTCCCCGTCCCCCGAACCGCCCGCGACCGCCCCCGCCCCTCCCACCTCCGCCACGGCGTCGGTCCCGGCGGCCCGGGGCGCGAGCGCGCTCGTGGCCCCTCCGTCCGCCCACGACCTGAAGGGCCACGCGCGGGCGACGGTGGTCTTCCTCGTCCTGCTGATCCTCGTCGCGGGGTTCGGCTATCCGCTCGTCGTGACCGGGATCGCGCAGGTGATCGACCCGTCGGCCGCGAACGGGTCGCTGCTCACCGACCCGAACGGGACGATCATCGGGTCGACCCTCATCGCCCAGAACACGAGCGCTCCGTACCTGTTCTGGGAGCGGCCGTCGCCGACCGACTGGAACACCACCGACGGTGCGGTGACGCCGTACGGCCCGACCGACCCGGCCCTGGTGAACGAGACCCTCCAGTACATCGCCCAGTACGGCAACGGCACGGTCAACGCCTCCCTGCCGTTCTGGCTGGTGTCGCAATCGAGCTCGTCCGTCGACCCGGACCTCACGCCGGGGGCCGTGCTCGTCCAGGTACCCCGGGTCGCCTTCTACGGCAACGTGACGGAGTCGTGGCTCACCGGGTTCGTGAACGACCATATCACCGAGCCGCCTATCCCGTATCTCGGCGTGCCGTACGTGGACGTGTTGCAGCTGGACATCGATCTCCTGCCGCACATCGGGAGGTAGGGCGTGTACCGACAGATCCTCGTTCCGGTGAGCGAACCCGCGGAGGTCGAGCCGATGATCCGCTTCGCGGCGATGCTCCTCGACCCCGACGGGGAGATCCGGATCCTGCACATCATTCCAACCACGACGCTTCCCCAGGTGACGCGGGAGTGGCGGAACTCGGTGAATCTCGTCGTACCGGCGCACGAGGCCGCCGCCGCGCTGGACGTGAAGGTCGACCCGGAAGTGCGCGCCTCCACGGACGTTCCCGGCGAGATCCTCGAGAGCGCCGAGTCGCACGGGGTGGACGCGATCCTGATGACGCTCCGGGGCGACAAGCGCAGCCGCAACCCGTTCGTGGGCCATACGGCGAGCGGGATCCTGCACCACGCGCACGCGGACGTGCTGATCCTGAACCGGCTCGCGCTCGGGGCGAGCAAGACGCCGCGGATCCTCCTCCCGTCGTTCCACGACTCCCCCTCGCCCCGGGCGATGCAGGTCGCCGAGGAGATCGCGGTCCACAACGACGGGGCGTCGGTCACCACGCTCACCCTGGAGCCCCGCACCGGCGGCGGCGACGAAGGGGCGGCCGACCGGGAGGAACAGACGTCCCGGGGGGTCCCGGTCACCCACAAGCGGGTGTTGTTCGCCGGCTCGTTCGTCCGCCGGGCCCGAATCCCCCAGATGATCCTCTCCGCGGCCCAGCGGGAGCGGTTCGGTCTCCTGCTCGTCAGCGAGGAGGGCGACCAGTCCGGCGGGGCCCTCCTCACCCGTCCGTTCCTCGAGGAACTGTTCCGCGAAGCGCCGTGCCCGGTCCTCGCGCTCCGGAGCTAGGTCGGGCCGTGGCCGAGCTTGCCTTCGTGGGCCTCGGGCTCTCGGACGAGCGCGGACTGTCCGAGCGGGCGTGGGAGGTGCTCCGCGCGGCCGACGAGGTGTTCGCGGAGGAATACACCGCGGTCGCCCCCGCCGGGACGCTCTCCCGGATCGAGCAGCGGATCGGCCGAGCCGTACGAGCGCTCGACCGCGCGTCCCTCGAATCCGAGCGTCCGATCCTGGACGCCCTCGGCCGGTCCGGTCGCGTCGCCCTCCTCGTGGTCGGCGACCCGTTCGCGGCGACCACGCACGTCGCGCTCCGGGTCGCGGTCGAGCGGGCCGGTCACACCTGGCAGTACGTCCCGAACGCCAGCATCCTCACGGGCGCGGCCGGCTTTCTCGGCCTGCAGCAGTACCGGTTCGGACGGACCGTCTCCCTGCCGTTCGCCGAGCCGGGGTTCGACCCCCGCTCCCCGCTGGACCAGATCGCCGCCAACCGCTCCCGGGGGCTGCACACCCTCGTTCTCCTCGACCTGCGCCCCTCCGACGGGCGCTTCCTCACCGGCGCGGAAGCCCTTCGGAGGTTGCGCCGCATGGACCCCGAGGGCTCGGTCCTGCCGCGGGAGACGGAGGTGGCCGTCGTTGCGCGCGTGGGCCGCGACGACCCCGCCGCCTGGTTCGGCCCGCTCGAAGCCCTGGCGCAGCTCGACTTTGGCGCTCCGATGCACGCCGTGGTGGTCCCGGCCGTGGAGCTCCACTTCGAGGAGTCCGCGGCGCTCGCGCGGTTCCGGGTCGGTTAGGGCCGGTTCGCGCCCGTGGCGCCCGGCATCAGCGCCTCCGCGAACTGGCGGATCCGGAAGGGGCGCAGCAGGACGACGTCGGGCGCCTTGTCCCGGTCGGGCGTCACCGTCGGGGGCCGCGACGCCGGAGCGACCAGGATCACGCGCAGCTGGGGCGCCGCGCGGCGGGCCTCCCCGACCAGCGTCGACGAGCTCCCTTCGGCGAGATTTACGTCGGCGACGAGCAGGGTCGGGTGGTGCTCGCGGATGAGCTCGAGGCACTGGGTGGCCCCCTCCGCCTCCCCATCGACGCGAAAGTGGTGCAGGCGCAGGAGTCCCCGGAGCAGGACGCGCGTTTCCTCGTCACCCGCGGCCACTACCGCCGACGACGCCGGGGGGGTTGAGTCGACCATTCTGCGTGACCGGCCGCATTTGGCCTCCCGAAGGCCCGCTTGCTGGTCACCGAATAGACACACGTTGGGGTATTTTTGCCTACCCCAACTATTGAAGTTCGGAAACCGACTTCCGGCTAGGTCGACGCGGGGTGCGACGCCGGCTCTCGTTCGCCCCAGTCGGCGACCCCGGCCGACTGGAGAAGCGCGTCGAGGGCGGCGTGGTACCGCTCCGCCGGGGCGACCAGGACCGAACGGGCCCGGTCGGCGAGCGTCGCTCCGAACTCCTGCTCGGTGTGGGAGAACTGCCAGGCGTGGGCGTTCCCCCGGCCGAGCGCGAGGAGCACGCCGTAGGCGATCCCCCGTTCCTTTCCTTCCGAGGGGAGGGCCTGGAGCAGCGTGCGCTCCGCGGCCGTCGCGCCGTGGGTCCGATACTCCCGGGCGATGCGGTCGACCCACGCGGCCTCTCGGGCCAGCCGGGCATAGCGCGGGAGCTCGTCGAGCACCTGCTGCTCCTCGCTGCTGCGCTGGGCCCGCTTCAGGATCTCGGCAACGCGGCCCGGGGCCCCCCGCGCCTCGTTGATCCATCGCTTCGCTTCCGCCGGGTCGGGGACGATCGTGGAGACGATCACGTCGGCGTGGTCCGGCCAGAGCCGCTCGAGGGCGCGGCTCGCCGACGGTTCGTCGACCTCGAAGAAGCCGTCGACCTCGCGCAGGGCGGCTGCGACCGCTTTCCGCTCGACCGGGCTCGCGAGGAGCGCGTCGAGGAACGCCTCGCGGTCCGCCCCGTAGCAGGTGCCGCCCGCGACGAACGTCGGGCGCCGCGTCCCCTCGATCCGGGGTCGGATCTCGTCGGCATAGGCGTCGAGGAGTTGACTGTCGGAGAGTCGCCCGAGCTCGTACCGCTTCCGGATCGCCTTGGGGAGCTCGGGGAGCCGGGCGTGGACGCACTCCTCGCCGCCCCGGCACCGGACGTTCCACTGCGCGTCGACCAGGAACTCCGAGCTCGGGTCGGGGGCCGCGGCGCCGTCGGAGACGCTCGAGAGGAGGTGGCGCTCCGACTTCGCGCACTTGCGGCATACCCGGAACGCGGTGTTCGCGCCGGGCCAGGCGACCTCGAGGAACGGTCGGGGCTCGTTCTCCTTGAGATGGACGCACAGGAACAGGTGCTTCGCCGGGTCCTCGATCAGCCGATAGGGGAGGTCCGCCACCCGTTCCGCCCGGAACTCGGGGGGAGGGGTCGGCGATTTTCCCGTGCACCAGAGGGTCCGGCGGGTCGCGAAGAAATGGAACCCGCGTCGGGCCCACTCGACGTACCCGAGGAGCAGGCGGGTCGGCTCGTCGGACTGCTGGACCGCGACCTCCGTCTCGCGCGGCGCGCGGGCGAGCGGCGCGAACGAGACCATGCCGTCCGGGAGCGGGAACGACTCGACGTTCGGGGTGTCCGGATTGAGATAGAACTTCAGGAGGCCCGCGTACGACCGGACCATCGGGTCCCCCCAGCGGGTCAGGCGCTCGAGCCGTTTCTCGTCGTCCCGCGCGTCCCGTACCTCCTCGAGGTCGGTCCGCAACCGCTCAAAACGGTCGGTCGGGCAGTCGGCGGTCAGGCGCGGGAGGAGCG
>Ga0335074_10016539_pt1 | contig 10387 bp, 7 predicted proteins | sample Lox_Sample_23_FD_206715 | JGI IMG/M metagenome (GOLD analysis project Ga0335074, IMG submission 206715) | Soil microbial communities from Loxahatchee National Wildlife Refuge, Florida, United States - Lox_Sample_2.3 | ecosystem: Environmental > Terrestrial > Soil > Wetlands | place: USA: Florida...
CATTAATAGTCCGAACGTACGGGGGTGACTCCATCACCGCACCTGCTGTCACGGTCGTGGTCGACGTGGCGAACGTGATGGGCGCCAGGGCCGACGGCTGGTGGCGGGACCGGGCCGGCGCCGCGCTCCGGCTCTGCCGGTCGGTCGCGGAACTGGCCGCCCGCGGCGTCCCGGCGGCGCGCATGCCGAACGGGCTGCCCGCGCCCGCCGCCTGGGTGCTCGTGCTCGAGGGTCAGGCGCGGGCGGCGGCGGCGTCGCTGACCGATGTGCCGCCGGAGGTGCGCGTGGTGACGGCGCCGGGGTCGGGAGACGACGCGATCGTCGCCGAGGTGGCATCGCTCGCCGCGGATGCCGCGTCCTGCCTGGTGGTGACCGCGGATCGTGAGCTTCGCCGCCGCTGCGCGGCGCTCGGCGCCGGCGTGGCGGGACCCGGGTGGCTCATTGAGCTGCTGTGAACAGCTAATATTGAGGTAATCCTCACCCCTGCATCGCACGATGTGGTTGTCCTGTCCGCTACCGGGAACCTGATGCGCATGTACGTGATTGCCGTGGTCGCCGTTGTCCTCATCGCCGGGCTGCTGTACCTGCTGGACCGTGCGCTCAAAGCGGTCCAGACGGGCCGCAGACGCCGTGACATCGCCTCCCGGATGGCCCCCGCCATGGCGCACGCGGAGGAACAGGCGAAACAGAAAGAGCAAGTGAAGGAAGCCAGTTCCGCGCTGACCTCGGTGCTCCCCTCGATCAAGCAGCCGGAAAAGGGCCCGCGACGCGTCGCGTAGTCGTCCTGTCCGACACGCATGCGCCGCGGCGGTGGAAAACCTGCCCGCCCGCGGTCGCCTCATGGCTGCGTGCAGCGGATCAGATCCTGCACGCGGGCGACGCGTGCACGGCGGCGGTGCTCGACGAGCTGGCTCAGTACGCGCCGGTGACCGCGGTCATGGGCAACAACGACGGCCCCGACGTGGCGGCCTGGGGCGCGCCGGAGACCGCTCTCGTGACCGTGGACGGCCTGCGGATCGCGATGGTGCACGACAGCGGGCCAGCCGCCGGCCGGCTGGCGCGGCTGCGGGGCCGGTTCCCCGACGCCGGCCTGGTCGTGTTCGGCCACTCGCACATCCCGCTGGACGTCGCCTCTGCTGACCGCGGGTTCCGGATCTTCAACCCGGGCTCGCCCACCGACCGCCGCCGCCAGCCGCACGGCACGCTTGGCGTCCTTGACATCGCCGATGGCCGGGTGGCCGGCGCGAAGATCGTCCCGGTCACCTAGCAGTGAGCTGGTGAGCACGCGAGCCGCGTCACCAGCGGTCGCGGTGCACGACCTCGTCGAACGGGCGGCGGTCCGGGTGGCGGATCAGCGTCAGCGGGCGATCGGCCGGGTAGCCAAGCGAGATCAGGTAAGCGCAGAACCTGTCGTCGGGGAAGCCGAGCAGGCCGCGCGCCAGGTCCTGGTCGGTGACGCTCGCGTGACCGCTGCCGATGCCGAGGCCGGCCGCCGCGAGCATGATGCTCATCGTGGCCTGGCCGAGGTCGTACTGCACCCGGTTCCGCTGCCGCTCGCCCTGCGGCAGCGGCGCGATCAGCGCGATTGCCGCGGCCGCGTGGGCCACGTGGCCGGCTCCCCGCCATACGTGCGCGAGCTGGAGCAGCTGCTCGCGCTGCCGTACCAGGATGAAGTCCCAGGGCTGCCAGTTCTGCGAGGACGGCGACCTGCGGCCGGACTCGAGGATCTCGTCGAGATGGTCGTCGGCGATCGGCCGGTCCTCGAACGACCGCACGTTCCGCCGGGACCGGATCGCCTCCCACGTCTGCACATCCGTAGCCTAGCGATCCCGGCTACCGGTCGGGGGCTACCGCTCGGGGGCCAGCCAGAGCACCCCGAACGGCGGCAGCGCGATCGACGCGGAGGCCGGTCGGCCGTGCCAGGGCTTCGGGACCGCGGTGACGGCGCCCAGGTTGCCGACGCCGCTGCCGCCGTAGACGGTGGCGTCGGTGTTGAGCACCTCGCGCCATCGGCCGGCCAGCGGCAGGCCGATCCGGTAGTCGTTGTGCGGCATCGCGGAGAAGTTGGCCACGCACGCCAGCACGGGGACGCCGTGCTCCTGCGAGCCGAACCGCAGGAACGACAGGACGTTGCCGTGCGCGTCGTTGGCGTCGATCCAGGAGAAGCCGTCGGGGATGGTGTCCTGCGACCAGAACGCGGGCGACGAGCGGTACGCGGCGTTCATGTCCCGCACCATGCGCTGCACGCCCGAGTGGAAGTCGTACTGCAGCACCCACCAGTCCAGGCCGTTCGTCTCCGACCACTCGCTGTTCTGGCCGAATTCCGAGCCCATGAACAGCAGCTGCTTCCCCGGGTGCGCCCACATGTAGGCGAGCAGCGCCCTGAGGCCGGCGAACTTGCGCCATTCGTCGCCGGGCATCTTGCCGAGCAGCGAGCCTTTCCCGTGCACCACCTCGTCGTGCGAGAGCGGCAGGACGAAGTTCTCCGAGAACGCGTAGACCAGCGAGAACGTCAGCTCGTTGTGATGGTACTGGCGGTAAATCGGGTCCCGCCGCATGTAATCGAGCGTGTCGTTCATCCAGCCCATGTTCCACTTGAAGCCGAAGCCAAGGCCGCCGAGGTGCACCGGCCTGGTGACGCCGGGCCACGCGGTGGACTCCTCGGCGATCATCATGATGCCCGGCACCCGCTTGTAGCAGGTGGCGTTGGTTTCTTGCAGGAACGAGATGGCGTCCAGGTTCTCCCGGCCGCCGTACGCGTTCGGCGTCCACTGGCCGGGCTGCCGCGAGTAGTCCAGGTAGAGCATCGACGCGACCGCGTCGACCCGGAGGCCGTCGATGTGGAATTCCTCGAGCCAGTAGATGGCGTTGGCGACCAGGAAGTTCCTGACCTCGGAACGGCCGTAGTTGAACACCAGCGTGCCCCAGTCCGGGTGCGACCCCAGCCGCGGGTCGGCGTGCTCGTACAGCGGCGTGCCGTCGAATTCCGCGAGCGCCCAGGAGTCGCGCGGGAAGTGCGCGGGGACCCAGTCGACGATCACCCCGATGCCCGCCTGGTGCAGCGCGTCCACCAGGTACCTGAAGTCGTCAGGCAAGCCGTACCGCGAGGTCGGCGCGTAGTACGAGGTGACCTGATACCCCCACGAGCCGCCGAACGGATGCTCGGCGACGGGCAGGAACTCCACGTGCGTGAAGCCCATGTCGGTCACGTAGGCGGCGAGCTCGCCGGCCAGCTGGCGGTAGGACAGCCCGGGCCGCCACGAGCCGAGGTGCACCTCGTACACGCTCATCGCGCTGGTCACCGGCTGCCGCGCCGCCCGCGCGGTCATCCAGTCCGCGTCGGACCACTCGTACGCCGACTCGTACACCACGGAGGCGGTGGCCGGCGGGGTCTCGGCGAGCACGGCCATCGGGTCGGCCTTCTCCCGCCACTCGCCGTCGGGCCCGCAGATCGAGTACTTGTACCGCGCCCCGGCGCCCACGCCGGGGACGTAAAGCTCCCACACCCCCGCGCCGCCAAGGGAGCGCATCGGGTGGGCGCGGCCGTCCCAGAAGTTGAAGTCGCCGGTCACCCGGACGCCGCGCGCGTTCGGCGCCCACACCGCGAACGCGGTGCCGGTGCCGCGCGGCCGCGCGCCGAGCACCGTCCACAGCTGCTCGTGCCTGCCCTCGGCGATCAGGTGCAGGTCGAACTCGCCGAGCGTGGGGAGATGCCGGTACGGGTCGTCCTGAAGCGCCGTGGAGCCGGCCGCGTACGTTCCGGATGATTCTCCCGGATACGTGACTTCGAGCAGGTACTCGGGAACGGATGCCTGCGACTCCGGCAGCGTCACCTCGAACACGCCCTGGTGACGGTGCGGCATCGGGAACCGGCTGCCGTCGGGCAGCACCACGGCGACCGATTCGGCGAGCGGCCGCAGCGCGCGGATCGTCACGCCGTGCGGGCCGAGGTGCGCACCGAGCACCGAGTGCGGATCGTGGTGCTGGCCGGCGACCACGCGCTCGATCTCGCGCAGGGATACGCCGTCTGTGCCTGGAGCGGTCTTTCCCGCTGACGCTGAAGTGGACAAGTCGTGTGTCATCTAGAACTCCGCGAGTGAGTCAAGCGGAATCTGCAGCCAGGACGGCCGGTGCCTTGCCTCGTACAGCACTTCGTACACCGCCTTGTCCAGCTGCAGCGCCCGCAGCAGCACGTCGTTCTCGTCCGGGTCCTGGCCGCCGGCTTCCGCGTACCCGGCGCAGAAGGCGCTCGCGTTCCGCCGCACCCAGTCGCCTGCCACCGCGTTGAGGCCGAACTGCTCCGGGTGGCCGATGAGCTGGTGCCTGGCCGCGTAGTCGAAGGAGCGGAGCATCCCGGCCACGTCGCGCAGCGGGGAGGAGCGGGCGCGGCGCTGCGCGAGCGGGGTGGCCGGCTCGCCCTCGAAGTCGAGCACCACCCAGCCGGTCTCCGTCGTGCGCATTACCTGGCCCAGGTGGTAGTCGCCGTGCACGCGCTGCACCGGGATCGGGTCGCGCAGCTTGGCCAGGGTGGAGTAGGCGTCGCCGATCATCTCGCTGTACCTGCCGAGCTCGGGCACCGCGGCCTCCGCCAGGTCGAGCTTCCTGAACATCTGCTCGGTCAGCTCCCGCAGCGCGATGTCGCCGAGCACGTCGGCGCCGAACGCGGCGCTCAGGTCGGTGTGTATCTGGGCGGTGGCGATGCCGAGCCGGTACGCCTCGCCCGCGAAGTCGCCGCCGGCCTCGCCGGCGCGCACGCCGTCACCCGTGCCGTCCTCCATCGCGTACAGGTCACGCACGCTCGTCGCCGCGAGTGACCAGCCGTCGGAGGCCAGCCGCAGGTACCTGGACAGGATCGCCAGGCTGGTGGGCACGCCGTCCAGCGTGGTCTCCATCCAGCCGAACGGCTCGGCGATATGCTGCGACCCCAGCCGCGCGAGGGCGGTGGTCACCTCGAGGTCCGGATTCGGGCCCGGCGACAGCCGCCGGAACACCTTGAGGATCGACTCCTCGCCGTACACCAGGCTGGTGTTGCTCTGCTCGCCGCCGAGCACCAGGCTGTCGAGCCCGGTCTCGAAGGAGGCGCCGGGTATCGTCCGCATCCGCAGCCTGCCGATCGACTCATCGGCGGCCATGCCCGCGAGCAGCGTCCTGGTGAGCTCGGCGTCGTGCAGCCCGTCGTACGCCTGCCGTCCGTCATCGGACGGGCCGATGCGGGCGTGCTGCAGTTCGTCAGGCAGCTCATAGCGCAGCCCGGTCAGCACCTGGTAGTAGTCGACGGTCGTGTCGTAGGAGACCGTGACGATCAGGTGCCGCAGTTCAGGATCACCGCTGACGACCTCGGTATCCGCGACGATCGCGAGATCTCGCAGCCCGCGTCCTTTGCCGGCGAACCACCGCTGCCTGATTAGCCACGTCGCTAGAGCTTCCTCGAAAGCCATCGGCCTCGCTCATCCCATGGGTGCCGCTTACAGACCCGGCTGGTGCCCCAGTTCTATCGCACGTGCCGACCTGGGCCGCTGGCCGGCCTATCGGTCATGTTCCTCCCTCATCGGGGGGAGCTGAAACCAGTAGAAGCCATGTCCTGGCAGCGTCAGCAGGTACGGCAGCTCGCCGATCCGCGGGACCGTCACGCCGCCCATGCACTCCACCGGCGTGACGCCCATGAACCTGCGCAGGTCAAGCTCGACCGGCTGCGGGAACCTCGACAGGTTGTTGACGCACAGGATCCGGTCGCCCGCGTCGTGCTCCCAGGTGAGGCCGTGCTCACTGAGCAGCCGCTGCGCCGCCATGGTGCCCGCCGCGTCGTACTCGCGGACGAAGGCGAGCACGCTCGGGTTGCTCGAGGCGAGCTCGTCGTAGGCGCCGAGCCCGAAGACCGGGTGCCGCTTCCTGATCTCGATCATCCGGCGGGTCCAGTGCAGCAGCGACTGCGGGATGCGCTGCTGGGCCTCGACGTTCAGCGCCTGGTAGCCGTAAATCGGGTCCATGACCGGCGGCAGGTACAGCCGCTGCGGGTCGCAGCTCGAGAAGCCGCCGTTCCGGTCCGGCGTCCACTGCATGGGCGTGCGCACGCCGTCCCGGTCGCCGAGCCAGATGTTGTCGCCCATGCCGATCTCGTCGCCGTAGTACATGACGGGCGAGCCGGGCAGGCTGAGCAGCAGCGCGGTGAACAGCTCGAGCTGGTTGCGGTCGTTGTCGAGCAGCGGGGACAGCCGCCGCCTGATGCCGATGTTCGCCTTCATCCGCGGGTCCTTGGCGTACTCCGTGTACATGTAGTCCCGCTCGTCGTCGGTGACCATCTCCAGCGTGAGCTCATCGTGGTTGCGCAGGAAGATGCCCCACTGGCAGCCCGCGGGGATCTTCGGCGTCTGGGCCATGATCTCCGAGATCGGATAGCGCTGCTCGCGTCGCACGGCCATGAAGATGCGCGGCATCAGCGGGAAGTGGAACGCCATGTGGCACTCGTTGCCGCCGGTCTCCGGGTCGCCGAAGTACTGCACCACGTCGGCGGGCCACTGATTGGCCTCGGCGAGCAGCACGCGGTCCGGGTAGAGCCTGTCCACCTCGGCGCGGATCCGCTTCAGGTACTCGTGCGTTTCCTTCAGGTTCTCGCAGTTGGTGCCCTCCCGCTCGTAGAGGTAGGGCACGGCGTCCAGCCGGAAGCCGTCGATGCCGAGGTCGAGCCAGAACCTGAGCACCTCGATCATCGCGTCCTGGACCCTGGGGTTCTCGAAGTTCAGGTCCGGCTGGTGGGAGAAGAAGCGGTGCCAGTAGTACTGCCCGCGGACCGGGTCGAACGTCCAGTTCGACGTCTCGGTGTCGACGAAGATAATCCGCGCGTCGGCGTACTTGTCCGGGTCGTCGGACCAGACGTAGAAGTCGCCGAACGGGCCGTCAGGGTCGGTGCGGCTCGCCTGGAACCACGAGTGCTGGTCACTGGTGTGGTTCATGACCAGGTCGGCGATGACCCGGATGCCGCGCTTGTGCGCCTCCTCGACCAGTTCGACGAAGTCGGCTATGTTCCCGTAGTCGTCGAGGACCCGCATGAAGTCGGAGATGTCGTAGCCGCCGTCGCGGAGCGGAGAGTCGTAGATCGGCAGCAGCCAGATGCAGTCGATCCCCAGCCACTGCAGGTAGTCCAGTCGCGACGTGAGGCCCCTGATGTCGCCGGTGCCGTCGCCGCTGGCGTCCTGGAAGCCGCGGATCAGCACCTCGTAGAAGACCGCACGCCGGTACCACTCGGGGTCCCGCGGCCGGTCGAGGGCGAAATCGGGCACCGGTTCGTTCGGCACCGCGGCGAACGAGCCGGTGGTGCTCGCGAGCGGCGAGATGCTGTCCTGCGGGGCAACTGACCAGCCGGCTGCCGGCTCGTGCTCTGTCACTGCTTGCTTCTCCTGGATATGCGCGGCCTACGCATGCCAAGGCTAATCCGTCATGCCAGGTCACGCGTAACGGTGAAGATGTGTGCGGGCCGCCAGGCCGGGTCGAGGCGTACGTAGTTGGCCTGTCCCCACCGGTACGATTCGCCGTCGAGTTCGTCCGTGACGGTGAACCCCTCGGGCCAGTCCATGCCGAGCGCAGGCATGTCAAGCCAGACCGTGGCCTCTCTGGCCTGGTGCGGGTCAAGATTCACTACGACCAGGACGGTGTCCGCGGCGACCCCGCTCTGTTCCGCCGCCTGCGGCGCTGCCTGTACGGAGGATCTCTCCGCGCTGGTCCCGGCCCCGTAGGTGCTTCCCGCACTGGTCCCGGCGCCGGTTATCTCCCGACCCGACACGCGCTTGGAGAAGCAGATCAGGTCTGGCTGATCCACGTGATGGAACCGTAGATTACGCAGCCAGTGCACCGCCGGATGAGATTTCCTGATCCGATTCAGATCTGTGATCAACGGGGCTATCCCGAGTCCGTCCCGCGCCGCCGTCTCCCAGTCCCTGGGCCGGTACTGGTATTTCTCCGAGTCCAGGTACTCCTCGCTGCCTGGACGCAGCGGTGTGTTCTCGCACAGCTCATATCCGGAATAGATACCCCAGGAAGGGCTAAGCATGGCTGCTAGCACGGCACGAATCTTGAACGCGGGCGGCCCGCCGTGCTGTAGGTACTCGTGCAGGATGTCAGGCGTGTTGGCGAAGAAGTTCGGGCGCATATAGGCGGACGCGGGACCCGCCAGTTCACGCATGTACTCGGTCAGCTCTTCCTTGCCATTGCGCCAGGTGAAGTAGGTATATGACTGGTGGAAGCCGACCTTCGCGAGCGCGGCCATCATCGCCGGCCTGGTGAACGCCTCGGCGAGGAACAGCACGTCGGGATCGGTCTGCCGGATCGTGGCGAGCAGCCGCTCCCAGAACCGGAGCGGCTTGGTGTGCGGGTTGTCGACACGGAAGATCCGCACGCCGTGGTCCATCCACAGCCGGACCGTCCGCAATATCTCCGCGTAAATGCCCTGCGGGTCGTTATCGAAGTTGAGCGGGTAGATGTCCTGGTATTTCTTCGGCGGGTTTTCCGCGTACGCGATCGACCCGTCGGCCCGCGTGGTGAACCACTCCGGGTGCTCCTTCACCCACGGGTGGTCAGGCGACGCCTGCAGTGCCAGGTCGATCGCCACCTCGAGCCCGAGGTCCCTGGCCTGGGATACGAACGTGTCGAAGTCCGCGAACGTGCCGAGGTCCGGGTGGATCGCGTCGTGCCCGCCCTCCGGGGCGCCGATCGCCCAGGGTGAGCCGGGGTCGCCTGGCCTGGCCTCGAGCGTGTTGTTCCGCCCCTTGCGGAACGTGGTCCCGATCGGGTGGACGGGCGGCAGGTAGACGACGTCGAAGCCCATGTCCGCGATCGCCTCGAGCCGGCGGGCGGCGGTGCGAAACGTCCCCGGCTCCGGCTCCCTGCGGCCCATCGGGTCGAACTGCACGCCCTCGGACCGCGGGAAGAACTCGTACCAGGAGCTGTACAGCGCCCGCAGCCGGTCCACGAGTACCGGGTACCTGGCGGACCTGGTGAGCAGCTCGCGGAGCGGGTACCTGGCGAGGATCTCCCTGATCTCTCGCGCCTCGGTGGCCGCCAGCCGGTCCCAGGGCGGCACGCCCCGGTCCCGCAGCTTCCTGGCGAGCGCGTTCAGCGCGGTCCTGGCCGCGGCGGGCCTGGCCGCGCCGGGCGGCTGCCTGATCGAGCGGGCCGCCCGCTCGAAGAGCAGCGCGCCTTCGGTCAGCATCAGCTCCACGTCCTGGCCCAGCGGGACCTTGATGGCCGCGTCGTGGTGCCAGGCCGCGATCGGGTCGCTCCACGACTCGACCTGGAAGTACCAGGTGCCCTCTTCCGTGACCGTGACCTCGGCGCCGTACCGGTCCGTCCCCGGCGCCAGCGGGCGCATCCGCGCCAGCGGGTCCGCTCTGCCCGCCGGATCTCGCAGCACCACGCCGGCGCCGAGCGCGCCGTGCCCTTCCCGGATAACGGTGGCGCTGACCTGGAAAGTCTCGCCGACGACTGCCTTGGCCGGGCGGCGCGCGCAGTCCACCACTGGCTGGACGTCAAGGATGGGAATGCGTCCGATCACGCCGCAACCGTACCCAGTACAGATTCAGGAATTCCAGCGGGCCAGGGGTTGTGACGACCCTGCCCGACAATGGGCCGCGGGCACGGGCCGTGGCCGCTTATGATGACTCCCCGTGAGAGCGATCCGACGTTTCACGGTCCGCGTGACACTTCCGCAGCCGCTGGCGCCGCTGCACGACTTGATGCTCAATCTGCGCTGGTCCTGGCACCCGCCGGCGGTCGAGCTCTTCGAGTCGATAGACCCGGCTGGGTGGGCCGCGTCCGGTGGGGACCCGGTAGCCATGCTGAGCACGCTGCGGCCGGGAAGGCTCGCCGGCCTGGCTGCCGACGAGGACTTCCTGCGCCGCCTGGACGCAGCGGTGGCCGACCTGCGCCAGTACACCGACGAGCCGCGCTGGTACCAGTCCGACGCGCCGGCCGCTGCCAGCACGCTGCCGAACGCGATCGCGTACTTCTCCCCCGAGTACGGCATTACCGCCGTGCTCCCGCAGTACTCCGGCGGCCTCGGCATCCTGGCCGGGGATCACCTCAAGTCGGCCAGCGACCTGGGCGTCCCCGTGATCGGCGTGGGGCTGCTCTACCGGCACGGCTACTTCACCCAGTCGCTGTCCGCCGATGGCTGGCAGACCGAGCGCTACCCGGCCGACGACCCGAACGGCCTGCCGCTCACCCTGCTGCGCGATCCTGAGACGAACGACCCGGTGCTGGTCAGCGTCATCCTGGCCGGCGGCAAGCTGCTCACCGCCCAGGTCTGGCTCGCCCAGGTCGGGCGGGTGCCGCTGCTGCTGCTCGACTCCTACGTCGAGCAGAACGAGCCCGCGCTGCACGAGGTCACCGACCGGCT
>Ga0335074_10016540_pt1 | contig 10387 bp, 9 predicted proteins | sample Lox_Sample_23_FD_206715 | JGI IMG/M metagenome (GOLD analysis project Ga0335074, IMG submission 206715) | Soil microbial communities from Loxahatchee National Wildlife Refuge, Florida, United States - Lox_Sample_2.3 | ecosystem: Environmental > Terrestrial > Soil > Wetlands | place: USA: Florida...
CGTCGCCGCCTCCTCCAGCGGGCGAGGCGCGACCTCATGAGCGAGTTCGACAAACATGCTGGTCGAGCGCGCTGGGATCTCACTCAACGGCTAGACGGCGTACGCCAGCGTTTCGAGCTGGCGATGGTTGCAGAGCTGGACCGCTCGGTCAAGACCATCCTGCGGGCCACGGAGCGCGCCAAGGTCCTCCGCTCGTTGGCTGAGCTCGAGCGCGACTCGCTCCAGCAAGCCAACGACACGGCTCGTCGCGCTGCGCGCGATGCGCTCGCGCTCGCCTCCCAATGCTGAAGGGCTTCGGGTAGATGACAGCCGGCTCAAGTGGAGAGAATAACCCGGAGCGGGTCGAGGTCACAGTCTCCGCTCTAGCCAAGATCGCCGTCCTCTTGCACCATTTCGACGACCAACTTGCGTGGCTGAAAAGTGAAACCTCGCCGGGGCGGCTCCTGTCCATCAGCGCTGAGGACGCAGAGGTGGACCGTGCTCTCCGCGGGCTCGAGGAAGCCTTAGCAGACGCGGTGCGCACCCTCCACATCCAACCTGAGCATGTCGACGTACGCCAGCGTGTGCGTGGCCCGCTCAATATCCTCTGGGCGGACCTGGTCGAGATGTCACCCGCGCGGCTCCGCACGCAATGGCGGGCCCAAGACGTCCCGGAGCGCTGGCCAGAACTGCACCGGCGCCTCCTCCTAGCAGTCGAAGGAGCGATCAAAGAGCTGAGCTGAATTACCGTCGCCCAGCCGGTCGAGCGGTACCCCAGCCGAGCAGCGCTAAAGACCGACCTCGCTGTGCGCCAGCCGCGAAACGCCTTCCGTCTGGAGCGCTTCGAGGTCTAGGTGGGTTAGAGGCTCGTGGCCTGAGTGGCGGGGCCAGCGGCTGCTTCTCTCGGGTGATCGCGCCCGGTTGGTCTTTCCCCGAACACTCGCTGGTACACGTCCTCGCCGTAGGCGGTCGCCTCGGGCGCGCCCTCAACAAGCTTGAAAGGCTTGGCGCCAATTTGGCGCGGAGCGTGCAGGAAAAGAGCTTCATGGAGGCCCTTGTTGTAGAGGCTCTCCGCCAGGTCGTAGAGGTGAGTGACTACGAAGACGCTGACACCGGCCTTGATTAGCGGTAAGAAAACCTGGCGCCCTATGTCCGAGCCTTCTCGCTCGTTCGTAGACCCGAACGGCTCGTTGCAAAGCAAAACGCTGCCCCTGGATATTTGAGAAATGGTCGTGCTCATCCGCCTTAGCTCCTCGTCAAGCTTCCCGCCTCTCATCGCCGCGTCCTCATCGCGCTTGAAATGAGTGAACATACGAGGGGCGAGACCGGCTTCGAAGGAGGTCGCCGGAGCGAACATCCCGCTTTGCAGCATCAACTGCGCGATGCCGACGCTGCGAAGGAACGTGGACTTGCCGCCCCGGTTTGCGCCAGTTATGACGACGAGGGCCTTGCCGTCCGCAACTACGTCGTTCCCGACGACGCGGCCCTCCGTGCCAAGGCTCAGGCACGGGTCATAAAGGCCTTCAGCCTTGAACCCGCCATTCGAGCGCAACGGTACAGGAGTGCAAATTGGCTCGCCCTTGTTCGAAAGGGCGTCATGCAGGTTGAGGCAACCAATGTAAAAGGCCAGTTCTGTTCGGAGCGAGGTGAATAGGCCCAAAACCTTTTCCACGGACTGCGCCAAGGCGTTTGCTGCAATATTGACTCCTTTGGCCTGTAGTTCACCAAGAGCGCGCAGGCCGTTCTCGTCCCGTTCGGGCACCGTGAAACTGAGGCCTCGCTGGCCCCGGTTGGCAAGCCGTTCTCGCCAGCCACGCGGAGGCGCTGTGTGCAACAGGTAGGCCGTGGCTTTGTTGGCTCTCCCGAGTTGTGCGCTTACGTATAGCCCACGAGTGAGCTTGAGCTCGTCCAGGTGGCGCTGCAGCACCGTCATGTAGGCGTCGTCGAGCTCGACCACCAACATCGAGCGCAAGCGCGCAAAAGCGCGAGAGGACATTCCTTGGCCCGGCCCTTCCATGAGGCGCCTTAGCCGCACGAGTTGGCCCAACAGCATCTCGAGGGCCTCGATGGACGCGTAGCGCAGGCTTTCGGGAGACGCGCTGGTCCCCCAAAAGCTTCGCCTCCGATGGTTGTCGAGCGTCTCGGTAGCCAATACGTAGAGCTCTTTGGCAAAGCCGGGGTTCGCGATGCAGTCGGTGAGGACCTGTTGGCGCCAGACGATTTCCTCCGGCTCAGCCAAAGGGCACAGGACCGCCGCCTTCGCCACGGCGAGCACGAGCTGGTCCTGTCCGGCCATTGCCTGGAAGAGCAGGCCGAGGCCGAGATCTTCCACGAGGTCAACCGATCCGGGAGGCGGCTCGCGCTCGACGTGGAAGTCCTCCTCCGGGTGCATAAGCAGGATCCTCATCGCGTCACCTTCTCCGACACGGCGTGGTAAGTGAGCCCGTAGTGCTCTGCGAGAGCGGCGGCGTAAGCGAGACCCTCAGGCGGCTTGCGCACCAATTTGTAAGTGCGCACGACAGGATCGTCGGGATCGACCGTTGCCACAAGGCTCACTGTCGCTTCGTTCGCAGAGGCGAGCTCGTCCACGAACGTCACGTACAGGCACAGCGCACCACGCGACAAGAGCTTCGCAAGTACTGCTTTGCCCAGCACTCCCGCGTCATTGAGTGTCGTCGAAGAGAAGCTCTCGTTCATGACCACGACGCTTCGGGGCGTTGAGTGTTCGGAGACGTAGCGGAGCTGGACGAGCTCGTTCTCCAGGTGGCTCCGATCCGACCCGAGCTGCTCGGCTTGAGCGAAGGAGGTGAACACGTGGTCGGCGAGGACGAGCTCGGCCTCGAGGGCCGGCACGAGCAGCCCCAGGCTCGCCAAGTAATGAAGTTGCCCGAAAGTTCGAGCGAAGGTCGTTTTACCGCCGCTATTTGGGCCGGTAACGACCACTGCCCGCTCTCGGGGGCTGAGGTTGAGGTCGTTGGTGATTACGCGTGCTGATGAGCCTTGCTTGGTGATGTTCCCTGCAAGGGAGAGATCGAAGGCGGCAGTGGCCAAGGTACGGCCGGGCGCGACCGACACCCTCGGGTAACAGAAAGGTAGCCCGGCCCTGCGGATCGGCTCGATGTAGTCGAGGTACGCCAGATAGAACTGCGAGTCTCTTTCGAAAGCGGCGATGCCGGCGTCAATGAAGGCTTGCCGACGATGGAAGTAGTTGTCCAGCTCGCCGAACGGGCCCGGGTTGAGCCGGGCCACCAGGTTTAGGACCTGGCCCTCGACGTGGTCCATGTCCAAGAGGCTGCGAAAATTCGCCCGGTAATCCTTTACGGCACCTTCCCGGAACTTCGCGAAGGCAGTCTCCACCTCCAGGGCGTAGTCGGCCTCCCCACGATAGGGGCTAACCGTGACCCGCGTGCCCTTGATGTGAACGCCGTACCGGAGCTTTCCCAACATCTCGGCGATCTGATCGGCTTCTTGTGACAGCGAAGTGAACTCGACCGAGGCGCTATAAGCCCTTAAGTACTCGTTGAAGGCGCGCACACCCCTCGCGCCCGGTGCCAGCTCCCGGAGGGCGGCACCAAGGGACGCGACGTTGTGGCAATAGGCTGGTACGGCCTCGAGAAAGAGACGCTCTTGCTGCCAGTGGTTGTGCAGCTTGCTCGCCGCCGCCAGGACGTCTCGCACCTGGCGCATGCCCTTGCCGAAGGCCCTTACCGCTTCCGCCAAAGGTGGGTGCTCGAAGTCCGCGAGCACTTCGTGCCGGTAAGCGACGAGGTCGACGTCCCCGAGCGGCGTGTACAGGACAGAAGCGAGGTCGAGCTCTTGGCGGCCCGCCGTGAGAGCGTCGAAGACCTGGTCCAAGTTGAGGTCCGTTGCGAACCTTCGGTCCTCCAGAGGGGCGAGGCTACCCTGGTTGCCCTCCGGGTAAAGGATTGAAACGACCATTTGGCTTCCACCGCTAGATTTTCGGTAGAAGCCATCAGCCAATCTGGCGGGTAAAGCGGGCTTCATCGCTCAGTTCTCATAGTAATCGCGCCTGGGCTGTTAGCGGCTAACAGGCAACACGGGGTCCCGCCGCGCCGCTGGTTGGACCAGTTCGTGTCACACCGCTCGGGGGAGACCGAGCACCCGCCTTACGGCCTGCCATAAGGCGCCGCGGCTATCACGTCGCCCCTCAGGACTTGATTACCCCGTCGAGGTCCCAAAGGTCCTCCCAGGGCTGCCCCTCCCGCCAGAGGAACACATGGCCTTTGATAAGCCGGTTGCCCCGGTCGGTCCTGGCGATCGCTCGCATCTCGTCGCCTGTCAATGGGTCACTTACGACACCTTCGAGGTTGGCGCGGTAATGGCTCGCTTTTGTCGAGAAGGGTATAGCGACGTGCCCGTGCTGTACGGCCCATTTGACGCAGACCACGGCGGGGTGGACGCCGTGATTTTTGGCAATCTGCACTATCACGGGGTCCTCGATGTCGACTGTGTCGTCGGGTGACCGGTCACGCTCTGGACGAGCCGGTGAACCGACAGGTGAGAAGCCGATGGGCTGGATGCCCTTGCCCACCAGGTACGAGAACAGCTCGGGCTGCTGGAAATGCGGGTGGAGCTCCATCTCGTTGACCGAAGGGGCGACCCGGGCGTCCCGTAGGAGCAGCTCCATCTTCGGGATGGTCATATTTGAAGTGCCGATATGGCGGACGAGGCCCCTGTCCACGAGGCGCTCCATCTCGCGCCAAGTGGCCATGTACTCGTCGTGGATGTAGGGCCGGGCGTGCGGGCTTCGCGAGTTGATGTCGACCCCGCGGTCGTGGTGGTTGGGGAACGGCCAGTGGACCAGGTAGGCATCGAGGTAGTCAACGTTGAGGTCGGCTATCGATCGCAGACATGACGGCAGGACGTCTTGGGAGGCGTGCTTGTCGTTCCACAGCTTCGATGTGACCCAGAGCTGCTCACGTGGGAAGCCTTTTAACACCCGGCCGATCTCGTCCTCGTTGCCGTACACGGAAGCACAATCGAAGTGCCGGTACCCGGCCTCGAGAGCACCTTGTACGGCCTCGGCTACCTCTTTGGCGGCAGCGTGGTCGCTTCCGAACGTCCCCAAGCCGATAGCGGGTATCGTCGCGCCGGAGCTAAGTTTCATGGTGGGGACCCGTGCGGGGTCAACGCTCATTCGCTCTCCTTGGTGGCGATGGCGGCAATGGCGGCGCAGTGCTTTCACGCACGACCAGATCTGTCGCTAGCTCGACGCGCCGGTGAATTGCGGCCCCTTCGCTTTCAAGCAAGAGGCGTACCGCGAGGGCTGACATTTCTGTTAGGGGCTGGTGCACCGTCGTAAGTGCCGGCGTCGTCCACGCGCTGAGAGGTAGGTCGTCGAAGCCGACGACAGAGAGCTGGTCCGGGACCCTCAGGCTCGCCTCGCGTGCCGCTCTCAATACCCCAAGAGCCGACAGGTCGTTGCCCGCAAAGATGGCAGTCGGTGGTTTGCGCAGCCCTAGCAGGGCCTTAGCATGCTGGTAGCCGCCCTGGACACGAAAGTCTGCCGAGCGGACGAGTTCGCCGTCCACCGACAAGCCGGCCGTCTCGAGGCCGGCACGGTAGCCATCGAGGCGGGCGCGGCTGCAGAGCAGTTCCCCCGGGCCCGTGATGATGCCTATGCGCTCGTGGCCGAGCTCGATCAGGTGCTTGGTCGCCGCAAGCCCGCCGGACCAATTGGTGGCGCCCACCGAACTGACCTCCGGGCCCGGTTCCGTGCTGGGGTCGACCACGACTATCGGCAGTTGACGTGCGGCGAGCTCAGCCCGCTGACGTGCTGTCAGCTGGTAGAGGAGCAGGATGATCCCGCGCGTGCCGCGTGAGGTTATGTGGTCAAACCACACACGCCGCTCGCCAGCCTCGGACAGGGCCGTGAGAGCAATCGTGACGCCGGCCGCTTGGGCGGCGGCCATCGCGCCCCTCACGAGCTCCACCGCCCAAGGACTGTCAAAGTCGTTGAAAACGACATCGACGACTGGAGACTCGCCTACACCGCCGGCACCGCGTCGGCGGTACCCGCGAGTGACGATGATGTCTTGCACGAGGGCACGCGTACGGGCGGACACGTCGGGCCTCCCGTTCAGCACCTTGGACACCGTCGCGGATGAGAGGCCGCTCTGCCTCGCGATCTCTGCGATCGTGATCGGCTTGGCCCTCCGGGTGAGCACAGGCAGGCCCGTCCCGCCGCCGTCCGCCTTGTACTTCGTCCCCTCGGACGTCGCGGTCACGGCGGGCCCAGACGGGGCTCGACGGCTCGGCCGATAGTTTTCGGGTACCTCACTGACGCTGCCTTCCCGTAGCAAACGCGCGCTCTTAGTTGTGACCCAAGGTAGCCCGGCCGCGCCTGACGCGGTAACCCTCGCCCACCAGGTGCCCTGGCAGCACACGCTGCAGCAGGACCTGGGCGAGCGTCGGAAAACACGCTCGGAGCCGGTGGATGCCGCGCACTTCGGCGAGCGCGTACCCTCTGGCACGTGGTCGAGGGGCCTCTCGACCATGGCACGCGCGAGACATTGTCGATAATAGTGACAACAGAGTCACGAAAGTTATCGTCATGATCGGAACTCAACGCTGCGCCTGACCCGTACCCGCCGTTGCCGTTCCAGGCCGGCGCTCGACGGCACCTGAGCTCGCTGCTCGAGCAAACTTGGCAGGTAAGTAAGGCCGTCGCGGCTTGACGGCCGGAACGAAGGGGGATAACGTATACCCCCGTAATATCCCAAGTCATCTTATCGAAAATATTTCGATCAGCGTGATGCCGACAAGATGGTGAAAGAAGAGACGGCTCTCCGCGCGAGGTGCCGTTAGGCAATCCACCTGCCCCGAAGGGGCCAGAGGAAGGGGAGAACAGAGGTGACCCGAACATCACTCAAGCTTCCGCGGCTGTCCGGCCGGGCAGCCGCCTCGATCGCGGCGGGCCTGTCAATCAGTATGGCCGCCGCCGTCGTAGTGCCCGTCGCAAGTTCGTTCGCTCAAGGTTCGTCCGCACCGACAGCCAGCATCCAAGTCTGGATGGAGGCCAGCGGCACACCCGTGGACAACTACTGGGCTGCACAAGCCAAGGCTTTTGACAAGGCCAACCCCGGCGATAGCGTCAGCATCGATATAGAGCCGTCCGGCTCCTACAACACCAAGGTCGCGACGGGCCTCGCCGGCAGCGACGCCCCCGCGCTCTTCTTTGGCTGGGGCGGTGGTGACCTGCAGACGTTCATCAACTCAAAGGTCGTGCAACCTATGGCCGACGCAGGGCAGAGCGACGCCGGGAACCCGTCGTGGAAGAGCTCGTTCGTGGCATCGGCGCTCGGGGCCGTGACCTTCGACAACAAGGTCTACGGGATCCCTGTAGGCGGGACGCAGCCGGTCTTCTTCTTCTACAACAAGGCGTTGCTTGCCAAGTACCACCTGAGTTTCCCGACTACGACCACACAGTTGATAAGTGACGTCACCCTGCTTGCTAAGCACAATGTAACTGCCATTGCGCTTGACGATAGCGGCGGATGGCCAGGCCTCATGTACCTCGAGTACTTCACGGACCGGATCGGCGGCCCCCAGGTGTTCGTCAATATCCAGAACAGGCAGAAAGGTGCCTGGTCCAACCCTGCCATCATCCAGGCGCTCACCGACATCCAGACCCTGGTGAAGGGCAATGCTTTCGAACAGGGCTACCAGGACATCAGCTTCGGCACCGGCTTTACGGAGGCGATGATCCACAACGGAGTAGCGGCGATGGAGCTCATGGGTGACTGGGACATCGGGTTCATCCAGGGCTACTACCCGGGTTGGGTCTCCACCGGCGCGATGGGTATCGGGTTCTTCCCGACCGTGCCGGGTGGCAAGGGTAACCCGGCTGACCTGGAAGGCAACACGACGGATTACCTCGAGTTGGCCTCGCACGTCTCTTCCGCCGAGACGTACGTTGCGGAAAAGTTTGCGGCCTTCCTGTGCGCCAGCCCGGCGTACGCGAAGTTCGAGGTCAGCCAGGGGCTCGTGCCGGTCATCGCCGGCTCGCAGAGCTTGTTCGCCTCTTCCCCACTAAAGCAGTACCTGGTGCCGATCTACGACGCCGTGCAAAAGGCGCCGTACTTCCAGTACTCCTGGGACAAGGCGCTGGGAGCTACGAGGGCAACGCCGTTGTACACCAACCTCGAGAACGTCTTCGACCTCACCGAGACGCCTGCGCAGTTCGCCAAGGCCATGAACGCCTACCAGTAGCGTCCCTGTTCTGGCACTGACCGGTTAGGCAGGTAGCCCGGCTCCACGCCCTTCCCTTGTGGAGCCGGGCTTTTCACAGTACGAGGTGGGCTCATGGCAGCTAATCCTGCGGTTCTCAAGAGCAGTCAAACGGGCAGCTCGCGCTCGGCCAACATCACAGCCCGGCGACGTGCGTTGCTCACCGACCTCGTCGGGATCTCGCCGACCATGGCCCTGTACGGGGCGTTCATAATCATCCCGACGGCGTTTGCCCTTTTCTTGAGCTTTACCAACTGGGACGTCGACGGCCCCATAAAGTGGGCTGGCTTTGCCAACTGGAGCGAGTTCTTCTCCGACCCGGTCTCCTATCACTCGTTGCTTGTGACATTCGAATTGGCGGCGTTCAGTTGGTTGGCTCAGACACCAGTGGCCATGGCTCTTGGCATATTCATCGCCGGGACGCAGCGCTACCGCGCCGTCTATGCCGCCCTTTACCTGTTGCCTCTCTTGTTGTCCACCGCCGGGCTGAGCCTCATGTGGCAGGACGTACTTTTCCCCCAGTTCGGAGGCTTGGCCTGGCTCGGCATCCACGCCCACTTGCGTTTCCTCAGCCGCAACTGGCTGGGCAGTAGCCACCTCGCGCTGTACACGATCGTAGTAATAATCGCATGGCAGTTCGTGCCCTTTCACACTCTCATCTTCCAAGCCGGGAGGCGGGCCATACCGGCCGAGCTCTACGACGCCGCCAGTGTCGATGGCGCGAGCATGCGGCAGTCTTTTTGGCACGTGACCCTACCCCAGTTGCGCTACAGCATCGTGACTTCGTCGACACTGGTCCTGGTCGGCTCGCTGACATATTTCGATATCATTTACATCTTGACTTCGGGCGGGCCGGGCAACACGACCCGCGTCCTGGCGATGGACATGTACAACATCGGGTTCAACCAGACCGAGTTCGGTTATGCCAGCGCGATAGCCACAGTGCTCGGCTTGATCGGTATCCTCCTGGCCGTCCTCCTGGTCAGGTTGAGCGGTTTCGGCTCTATGCAGGGTACTCAGGAGGGCATATGGTAGCGACCGGCCACCAGTCCCGAGACCGGGCCCCAGCCGCCGGCCGGCCTCCGGCGAAGGTGCCTGTCCGGGCCCCGGCCATGAAATTGGGGGGTATCAGGAGTAGCTCGAAGATTTCTCGCTTCGGCCCCTTCGTCCTCGGGACACTCTGGTTGGTGTTCGCGTTGGGGCCCATTTACTACATGGTGCTCATCAGTTTCCGATCGGCTAATCAGTACCTTTCTGCCAACGCCTGGCTGCCGACAGGTGGGCTCAGTTTGTCTTCGTACTCGTCGATCCTCCATCAGTCAGCGGTAGGCACAGATTTTCGCAACAGCGGGGTGGTTGCCGTAGGCACCGTCTTCGTCGTCGTGACCCTGTCGCTCGCCGCCGGGTACCGGATCGTGCGCCATGGTTCTCGCTACTCGGCCGTTTCGTTCCGGGTCATACTGTTTGGGATCGCCATCCCCATCCAGGCAATCATAATTCCTCTATACTTCATTACTAACAAGATCCATATGTACGATACGCTCTACGGGCTCGTGCTCGTGCTGTCGGCTTCGCTCATCCCGGTCGCCGTCCTTTTGATGGTCAACTACCTTCGCTTGATACCACGGCAACTTTACGACGCGATGGCAGTCGATGGAGCCGGGCCGTGGACCACGTTTACCCGTCTGGTCTTCCCCATGGCCCGCCCGGTATTGGCTGTGATCAGCGTCTACGCGGGTTTAGGTGCCTGGAACAACTTCCTTTTGCCCCTGATACTCACGCAGTCTAATAATGACCAGGTGCTGCCGTTGGGAATGTACCAGTTCGCCACGAACGGTCAGTACGCTCTCAACGTGCCCGTTGTAATGGCTTTTGTCATGTTGTCCGCCCTGCCGCTGCTGCTCTTGTATATCGGCCTGCGCCGCCAGTTTGTCAAGGGTATCGGCGGGTTCGCACTGCGTTGACCCGAAGCTCGCATCTTATGACCGTGTGCGCGTCCACCCCGACAGCTACCCCGATGAACTGACGACAAGGCAACCCGTGACCAAGCCCGCTTACCTGAATGCAGCCCTAGCGGTTGAGGAGCGCGTGAATGACTTGGTCGACCGGATGGCCCTCGACGAAAAGCTGGCTCAGCTGGGCGCCGTCGCCTTCCCGC
>Ga0335074_10016542_pt1 | contig 10385 bp, 8 predicted proteins | sample Lox_Sample_23_FD_206715 | JGI IMG/M metagenome (GOLD analysis project Ga0335074, IMG submission 206715) | Soil microbial communities from Loxahatchee National Wildlife Refuge, Florida, United States - Lox_Sample_2.3 | ecosystem: Environmental > Terrestrial > Soil > Wetlands | place: USA: Florida...
CGAGGCGGCATGTCCCCAGAATAGCCGAGAGGGCGCAGAACTGAGCTGCCGTTCAGTACTCATAAGTTGGCATCGCACAAGCTCTTTAGAAGGTGTGGCGACGCGCATCTGATGAGCCGCCATTCGCATAACGGGGCCGGTTGGAAAGTGACTTCGCAATCAAGCGAAAAATCCCAATACCCCCGAGTCCGTTCACACTCGCCGTTGTGCTGCCTCCTCTAAAGATGACCTCCTTCCGATTCCTCCTCTAAAAAGGACCCCAAATCCATGAAACCTTCAGAACTCTACGAGGCGCTTCATGCGCTGATCAGCGAACGTGTGCCCCTGCACATCTGGGGCGCCTGCGGTGTCGGCAAGTCGAAGATTGTTGCTCAGGTCGCCGCCGACCGAAAATGCCAATTCCTCGACATCCGCGCGGTGCAGCTCGATCCGGTCGATCTTCGCGGCTTGCCGCGAATCTCGGCAGACCGCGCGGAGTGGGTGCCGCCGAAATTCCTTCCTGTCGATGGAGAAGGCATCCTCTTCCTCGATGAGCTGACTGCGGCGCCGCAGATGACCCAGGCCGGCTGCTACCAACTCGTCCTTGATCGCAGGCTTGGCGAATATCACCTTCCCGATGGTTGGGTGGTAATCGCCGCCGGCAATCCGGCCTCGGAGAGAGGCGTCCATTTCTCGATGCCGCGACCACTGCGGAACCGCTTCGTCCATCTCGACCTTGAACCCGACTTCATAGACTGGTGCAAGTGGGCCGTTAGAGCAGGAATTCGTCCGGAGATCATCGCCTTCCTGCGGTTCAAGCCGGCGCTTCTGCATGACCCGGACGCGACTTCGGACGTGAATGCATGGCCGACGCCGCGCTCCTGGGAGATGGCTTCGAACGTCCTGAGTGGTTTTGCGCGCCGGCAGCAGAGTGGTTTCTTCGCGGGCACCACCGAGATTGAGGCGCAGCTGCTGGAGGGAACCGTCGGAGAGGCGGCGACGACAGAACTCGTGGCATTCCTGCGCCTCTTCCGGCAGCTGCCGTCGATCGACGAGATCCTGCTCAATCCCGACGCGGCACCTCTGCCCGATGAGCCATCGGCGCGGATTGCAATCGCCACAGCCTTGGGGCGCGCACTCACCGACCATTCGATCCCGAAGGGGATCCGGTATCTCGACCGGATGCCGACCGAGATGCGCGTGCTTGCGATGCGCGATGCCGCAGCGCGCAATCGGGCCATTACTCACACGCCGGAGTTCATCCGTTTCGGCGTGGAACACGCGGAGGTTCTGCAATGATTACCGAACGCGCCATGCTGGCAGCGATCCATATCAGCATCTGGACCGCGATCAAACATGACCGAAAGGTCAGCCGGGAAGTTGCCGAGCAGCACGGAGCCTATGCCGGCGCCGGCCGCTACAACAAGCAGCTCCTTCGTGAGGCGGAGCGGCTGGAGTCGCTGCGTACACTCTCCGGGCAGATCCGTCAGTACTTCTACAAGATCACGCTGCCCTGGTCCGACGAGGGCTATCGTCTGTTACCGGCCCACTTCTACTTCGAGCTGACGACGAAGATGCGGGAGTTCGAGCAGGCCTTCGCGCAGCAGGTGGAGGAGTTCCTGGCCGTCTACCCGAGCTACATCGAGCAGGTCCGGCCGGAGCTGAACGGGCTCTTCCGCGAAGAAGATTACCCATCGACGGACAAACTGCGGAACAAGTTTGGGGTCAGGCTCGAAGTCCTTCCCATCCCGAGCGGCAACGATTTCCGGGTGACGCTCTCGGAGGAAGAACAGGCACGGGTGGCTCGGGAGATCGATGAGAACGTCCGGCAATCGCTGCAGAAAGGGACCGAGGACTTGTGGGCGCGGCTGAAGGGCGTCGTTGCGCACATGGTCGAGCGCCTCAACGAACCCGAGTCGCGCTTCCACGCGTCACTGGTCACGAATATCGGCGAACTGGTCGATCTGCTACCGCGTCTCAACGTGAATCAGGATGAGGAACTCAACCGCTTCGCCGGGAAAATCAGGGATCGGCTGTGTGGGTTCACCGCTCGGGACCTCAAGAAGAACGAGATTCTTCGAGCGGCAACGGCGAACGATGCAGCGCAGATTCTCACGGAGATGGATGCGGTACTGCGCGAACGCGACCAACCTACGGAGAGTGATCCCTCAGCGATTCGGGCGAGCGCCGACGACATCTTTGCGCACATGGCCGCGTACATGGAGGTTCCGGCGTGATGAACCATCCACAAATAATCCCGAGGGATCTGCGCATTCAGAAGTCCCGGACTACGCTACTCCTCGATCATCCTTTTTTCGGCACGCTGCTGTTCCGTCTTGGGGCCAGGCCGTCGAGTTCAATCGCGACTATGGCCACCGACGGGGTTTCGCTCTTCTACAACCCCCAATTCGTGGACACACTGAATGCGGCCGAACTGGCTGGCGTTCTGGCGCACGAGGTCATGCACCCGGCACTGCAGCACCATACCCGCCGAGGCGACAGGAATCCGGCACGGTGGAATATGGCCTGCGACTACGCCATCAACCCGATTCTGCTCGACGCGGGTCTGACGCTGCCGAAGAACGTGTTAATCGACAACCGGTTTCGCGGATTGAGCGCGGAGCGCATCTACAACCTGATCGAGGAGGACGAAAAGCAGGAGGGTTCCACCGGCCAATCTGAAAGCCAGCCAGGAAATGGCTCAGGCGGTTCGGACACTAGCTCTCGTCAGAACGACAATGCCGGAACCGAGCCCCACGCTCCATCAACGCCTGGCGGTGTAGGCCAGGTCCTGGACGCGCCAGAACTAGACGCAGAATTGGGTCCTTCCGTTGCGGAGCAGGCACGCGAATGGCAGATCGCTGTCGAACAGGCAGAGACCGTCGCCAAAGTGGCGGGCAAGCTCCCAGGAGGCGCCGTCCGGGCCAAGGAAGCTTCGCAGGCTGCCAGAGTGGACTGGCGTGAGCTGTTGCGCCGGGTCTGGTCCGACACGATCCCTGCCGCCTACAGCTGGATGCGTCCCAACCGGCGCCACGTCTGGGCAGGGCTGTATCTCCCGGGAGTCACATCCGAAGGAGTGGGAGAGATCGCGATTGCCGTTGACTGCTCCGGGTCAGTCAGCTCGCGGCAGCTGGGCTTCTTCGAGGCGGAAATTCGGTCAATTTTGACCGAACAAAGGCCGCGGCTCGTGCACGTACTCTACTTCGACGCGGCCGTCCAGAAGGTCGAGACGTATCAGGCTGGGCAGCCGGTTTCACTCTCTCCAGTAGGAGGCGGCGGAACGGATTTTCGGCCGTGCTTCGAATGGCTTAATGAGCATCGTATCGTGCCGCAGTCGCTGGTGTTCCTCACAGATCTTTGCGGAACATTTCCGAACGAAGGGCCGCCGTATCCGGTGTTATGGGCTTCAACTGAGGCTCGAAGAGCACCATTTGGGGAGGTCGTTCCGATGGAAGGGGCGTGACGGCAAATCGCTCGGCGTAAGAACACTTCTCAGCCACGAACAAAGCGGAACCTTCCACCGCAATGTGCGAGTTGTTCTCCCGATCGCAAGTTGGCGGGTTACCTTCACGAAAAAGTGAGTGCTGAACCCGCATCAGTCTCCGCGGCTCTTCATTTTCATCTCCCGGATCTGCATGGTTGAGACGCTGATCCAGATCATTCATCCTTGCACGGATCCACGAATACCTGCTCCAATGGTGGCCATGAATTTGGCAAGCACACAAGGCGGTTTGAATCCCAGTTCGGGCACCTCGTCTGACGTGTATTGCATTACAGGTGTGGATCCAGAGGTGCAAGCGTACGCGATGGCACGGTACTCTCGATCGTCACTCTCGATGACCAAGTCGCTCTTAGAACTGTCCAAACAGCGTGCCGAGCAGTTTTTGAATACTTTCTACTTCCAGTATGGCCATCGATCTATCGCCGATTTGGCCCATCTCACCTTTGCGATCGAGCAGCTTTCGATGCTGGCGGCGATAGCCGTCGTTGACGAACAACGCTGGGATGGACAAGAACGGTCAAGCAGATATCAAGATTTTAAGAAGAGCGGCTTCTACACACCGCCGATCGCTGGTGCAGAGCGACAACAATACCTCGAAATCATTGAGGGGCTGTTTAGTCAGTACGAGGAACTGTCCGGAGCGGCGTTCAGGTTTCTTGCAGATCGAACCCCGCGTCCTTCCTCCATGACTGAGGATGCATTTAGAAGAACGCTGCGAGCTCGAGCTTTTGATATCGCAAGGTATTTGCTTCCCCTAGCCACAAATACGTCTCTCGGGCAAATCATAAATGCGCGAACACTTGAGAATCAGATCGCACGTCTCGGAAGCGACAGGCATCCGGAGATTCGGTTGCTTGCGGAGCGTCTTAAGCAAAGCGCCAAAGAGCCTCCTCTAGACTTTCGACTTGGCCAAATACGTGAGATCGTTGAACAAATGCGGGAAGTATGCTCAATCGATCAGCTGCAGCTCATCGACTCCTTATTGCAACCCGAACCGGTGGCACCAACGCTGGTTAAGTATGCTGAGCCGCGCGAGTACGATACAGAAAGAAAACGTGAGCTATCCGCCGCGGCCACAGAACTACTTGATAATGTCCCAATTCAAAGCGTTGATCGTGTCACATTGGTCCGCCCGCCGCACATCGAAGTGGAACTCGCCGCCACCCTCCTATACGAGCATTCCCACCATCCGTATACCCAGATAGTTGATCTTGTATCTGGCCTGCCTAGGCACCAGCGGAACGAGATAATCGGACTTGGATTGAAATCTCGACGCAGCCATGACGAAGTCAGCCGCGCATTCGCCGCAGGAAGCGGCTTCCAGTTCGATATTTTGATGGATATTGGCGGCTTTCGGGATATGCACCGCCATCGCAGATGCATCCAAATTCACCAAGATTACACAGCCGTCCACGGATATGAAATGCCAGATCAATTAGCTGAAATTGGATTCGAGGACACCTTCAAAGCATACCTAGAGCGTGCCGCCGGCTATTGGCATAAGATGCATGACAAGGTAGATTATGCAGACTACGTCCTTCCTCTCGCATTTAGACGTCGCGCACTTTTCAAAATGGATCTTGCGGAAGTGATCTACATCTCAGAACTTCGTTCCAAGCCTGCAGGCCACATGTCATATCGCCGAATAGCATATGACATGTTTCAGGCGGTTGCCCAGGATGTTCCGAGCATAAAGGATTATACGAAGGTCCATTCCCCGTCAGAATCTACGGGCTTACTGGACCGTTGAGTTCTAGTTCTGCGCTATAGCACCATACACGACCGATCCCAACGCTTGTCTTTTGCGGAAATACGTCACAAAACGGATACACGATGCTCACGGGTTTATTAAGGCATTCATGCAGATAGTAGATTCCGAAGCCCAGCACCTGAGGCTTTGTTGCGAGCGGGCAGAGATAAAGATTTGTGAACCGAGAGCTTTCAGAGATCTTCGATAGAGTTGTCGCAGTCATGAATGGATCATGTGCGGGGACAAGATGATTATCCTGATGGTCTCCAGCTCCCCTACCCAAGGCAGCGGAGGCTCTGCTTGCCCTTAGAATATTTTCTTGGTACATATCAGCACGCAGCGCTGGCATGCCGAATATTTCGACGACTCGTGCACCCTCTTTGGACATGGCTACCATCTTCAATAGTTGATGGTCATATCCAGCACCGAGCACGAGGAGATCGCCAGAAGTGTCAGGGATGTGTGAACCCTCGAATCCATACACTTGCCGCACTTCACGCACCACTTCACCTGAGAACTTTGTCTCTTCACTTTCTAGATACTTTCCCGGCTCCGCGTAGAGAACCTCAAAGTTGAAAATCTTCTTGGCCGCTAGCGCACGTAATAAAAACAGCAAGTAGGGAGCCAAGAGCCCTGTAATGTCGATACATAGCTTACTATTCGGCGTCAAACCTGCGGCATCCAGGAATCCCGCAATATAATCGGCCTCTCCAGTTCCAATATCGTGCGTGTAGCTTCCCTGCGGTATTTCAGCGGAGTTGAACTTGTATTCGGGCAGGACCAACCACTGCTTCCGATGAGCGTTTGCTTTATCAAATAGAATGTGTGCACGATCATCTGAAGTAAGAGCGGCGCAAAACAAATCAAATGTGTGAGCCGCAAAATAGGCGTCTGGCTGTAGCTGCTCCTTGTAGCAGATTGTGTAGTCAACCATCAGTCCTCCGGGAACAACGCAGGCTCGACTTCGATTCCCGCATCTCGGAATGGAACGCTCATTCGAGCTGTGCGAGTCTGCTTGATTTCTTCAAACCTGCGATCGTCCGGCTCGCCAAAAATCGCATTGACCTCGTCTGCGTTGAGCGCGAGAGCACCTCGGCGCGAAAGCGGCAATTCCCACCTGACCGCGAGCATCGGGCTTAGCTGGAATTTGTCATCTACACGGGACGAATTCCGATCCTTTTGTCCACGCCGATGTTTGATTAGCATTGACCAATCCTGGGCGAGATTCAGCATGGCCTTTGTTCGGTCGGTCAACGCGGTTACCGGGCAACTGAATGTGCAGAGTGAACACTCAGACGGCTTCTCTGAATACCTGATTTCCCGAAAGAGGGTGGCCAATCTATCGATTCCTCGTTGGATTTGGTCAGCGCTTTGCGTCGGCCTCGCCTCTTCGAAAAACCACGAGCTTGATTCGATGACTGCCCGTTCTTGCGTGTCAATCGTGATTGCCTTGCCCTTGAATGGCTGCTCCCCATGAAATATGGCCCAATCAAATACATTTTTAAGAATGAACAATAGGTTTCGTGGCAGGCCGCTCGACATTCTCACGAAGGTATCGAACCCGGAGTATTTGACCCGCACGCGTGCATCATGCATCAATTGAGCCAGCATGTCTGCACTAAAATGTTGATATGCGGAAGCATAGTCGGACGGTTCTGTCCCCTGCGATGCAATGAATTGCCGAGATTCAGCTCCAATGCGGACGGCAGACTTTCGAAGGTCTCTATGCTTGGACCAGTCCTTGTAAAGCAAGAAGATATTAAGCTTTTCGATAAGCGGATAAGGCTCACTCTTGAGTTCCGCGAGCACTTCGTCGATGTCGGTTTCTCTTTTGATCCCGAGCTTTTTCTGGCGCTTCCAGTCAGCACCTAGTTCATTTCGAAGGCGCTTTAAATAGGGGCGCTCATGTGGCGGGCATTTCGCAAACAAACTGTTAGTGTAATCCTGGTAAAAGCGGTCCGAGGTAGGCTCCTCAAAGGAGTTGACCAGGATCTTTTCTAGTACTTGCTGGTCCCTAGTTTCCGTCAAGTACCCGGATGCTTGCAGTCGACTGATGCAGAGCTTGGCACAGAATTCCTTGTACTGTCTCTTCGCGCGCCAATAAGCATCCAACTCGAGAACATCGAATTCGGCCCCCGGGCGGTTTATCTCACCGACGATTGTTTCGTTGGTTTTGATGCCATACAAGCGAGCTCCAAGGCGAAAAGAACAGTTACCTGTGCGGTGACGAATCAGCGTATTGATGTATCTCTGTTGATTAAAGGATAGGTTTTCCATCTCATCGAGCAGATAGAGAACAACCAATTTGGAGAGCCTTGCAGAGAATTTGCTCAGGAGTTGAGGTACGCCGAAAATTAGGCGACTTGGTCCTGTACGAATTCTGATTTCAAGTTTGCGCGTGATGGGAAGATTGTTGATTGCCACATCGATTTCCCTCTGGAACCCGCGAATCAGGTCACGAAGGTCATTGAGGGTCGTCGGAGAACATTCTGGGGGTTCATCAAACAGGTCACAAACTGCCTTCGGAAATCGCCCGTCTAGGCTCTCGGACGCTGCAGGCTCAGATTCAATCGTCGTAGCGATCTTGTCTAGCAGCGCTTGGGCAAGCCAGAGGTCGATGAAATATTGAAATACAGCAAGCCAAGTTTCTGCATCTTGCGACTTCCCGGAGAATCTTGCTGGGTTGAGGCTATCGCATCGAACGTAAACACCGAGGTAACCTTGCTTCTCGAAGACACTCAGTGGATCTTCACCTATTCCCGGATTGTGGACAGCCAGCGCGAAATGACGAAGGAGGTGCGTCTTGCCGCTTCCTTTGCCGCCGATTATCTCCATCGACATCAGACGAGTAGGTTTCAGGAGCGTGGACGCAGAAACCCCACCCGGCTCAACCCAAAAGCGCTGGATCTCTTCATTGGAGAAATCGTCGGATTTTGTGACGCCAAACGGGTTATCCATTATCGGTTCAGGACCTCTCTAAAACCGTTCGAAGATGGGCTTCCATTGCGAATCTGTGGACCACATTATTGGTAGAGTGTTGTCAGGCACATTGTGCGAAAAGCCTAGCAAGAGTTCAGTACCGCGAAAGCCGAGGGGATGCGCGGAAAGCCGGAGGCCGTATGTAGATGCGACACGATGCGCACTGGCTCTCTCGAGTTCCTTCGTTGGGAGATAGCGACTATTCGCATCGAAGCATTTGAAACTGGCGTCAAGTTCATGCACAGCTTCGACTCTGTCGAAGCCAGTACTGGGAGGCCGCAGGGCCGATAATGCTCCTGTTGTTGCAAACATTACGAAATAAGACAATTCGATTGATTTGCCAAATTTGGCTCGGATAGGTGCTACGATTTCCGCATCGTAATCTTTTGCTTGTTCACCGGTACCACAAATGTCATCAATGAACACGAGACGTTTTACGAGCGGCGGAGTAGCTTCTGCATTACCGGCAAACACCGCATCTGCCGTCACAAAACTGGCTTCACTCAGCCCTGTCGCCTTTCTAAAGGGATACAGCAGCATCGTACCGCTCTTTGCGACGCCGCCCAGCCCAAGGAATCGCGTTGCTTGGAGTTGCTTCAGGAATTCCGCATCTATCAATCCAGTATCGGTCGTGTTGTTGTTCCTTCGGCGAATGCTCGCAATGAGTGGATACCTGAACAAATCGAAATAGATGCTTCTGAGGAGCGCCCTGATTTCGCGTTGGCCGTAGTACATGAACCGCGTGAGAAGATATAGCATGTACGTCCTCTCAGTCTCGACGTCGAGTACATCTCCTTTGAAATTAGAAAGCCAACCGGAGATTTGTGGCCCATTTGCCTTCCCCTCCCAGATCGTGAGGCTCAGAGTCTTAAGCTTCTCGATGAAGTCGGAGTTAAGCTTCGCGCGTACCTCATCAGTTAGCGAGAGCACTGTTTGTCTCCAGCTTGCCAGCTTTCTGCATTAGTAGAATCCACTCACGGCTTATCAAATTTGCGGTCTTATTGCGCTTTGTCATCAGGCCTCGCGATTTAATGATGTCCACGAGTCGGAGTCGAGTGGTGAAACCTTCGACCTCGGCCATTCGACGAAGATAACGTTCCGTGGGAAACTTGACGCCGCACAGGTGGTTGTTTCCAAGGACAAGAACAAGGTAGCCGTTTGGCTTCATCAGGGCTGCAAGTTGCCTAATCACAAGCTGCATTTCCGACAAATAGCTACAGGCAATTTTTGCTCGGAGAGGGTTAATCCCAGCGGTGCGGCGAATTCTGCGGTCCGCCTCAGCGATTCCTGTCGGAGGTAGGTCCGAAAGAGTCTCCTTTCGGAAGTGCTCGCGACCAATACTGCGACCGTCAAGCATCCTAAGTTCATCGACATGCGCGAGCCCGAGCCACCCGAGGCTCAAACTGGATGCGCGGATATATTTCTGAGCTCCGAGATACGGAGGTGAAGTGATAATGAGCTGAATTGACTCTTTCTCGAGTTCCAAGCTAAGGGTCGTTGCGTCGCCCAGAACGGCTGGGGGCTCTTCCTTCCCAGGCACGGAAAATGGCGCTGATACGAATCGTGCATTTGCCTCGGCGATCTCAACGAAACGCTTAATGACGTTGATTCGACGCAGACGAGAGATCCTCTTCGTCGTTTTAGTCAGAAGCGGGTGCTCTCGGGGGTACTGGTCATGACGAAGGGCGACCGGGACGGAGAGTCTAGGATCTGCTTTGCTGACATCCCTCACGCAGCAAGAGAAACAGACCTGCAGGAATTCTCGGACCCGCAAATCTCTCGTTCGAGCAATCGCTTTTGAAAGCTGGATAAGCTCTCGCTTCACGTGCGGATGAAACCAGTGATCGATGTTGACGACATCAGGGCATTTGTCCACCGGGATGCCCTTCGCCACCCGTTTGATCCGCACTAATGCTTTACGGATTCGCTTCTCCGAAATTGAAGTGAGCTTTACACGCGTTATTAGTCGCGCAAGTGGATTTGAATCCGCACCGATTGGCGTCCGGCCTCGCTTAGCTGCCTCGAGAAGTACGGTCCCCGTACCGCAAAAAGGATCCATTACCAAATCTCCAGGTTCAGAAAGCATGGAAGTAGACAAGAAAAAGCTCGGGATCTCGGCTAGCATCTTCGCTGGATATGGATGCAAGAAATGCCGTCCCTTATCGATTTTTTGGA
>Ga0335074_10016543_pt1 | contig 10385 bp, 9 predicted proteins | sample Lox_Sample_23_FD_206715 | JGI IMG/M metagenome (GOLD analysis project Ga0335074, IMG submission 206715) | Soil microbial communities from Loxahatchee National Wildlife Refuge, Florida, United States - Lox_Sample_2.3 | ecosystem: Environmental > Terrestrial > Soil > Wetlands | place: USA: Florida...
GCTCACCGACGGACGTAACTTCCAGACTTACATCCCGGAAGACCCGACCCTGGTGCAGCGCCTGACCGACAAGGGCGTCCGGGTGATCGCCAAGCCGGAAGAGGCCGACGTCAACCCGCTGCTGCACTACCTGTTGTCCTGGTTCCCGATGCTGCTGCTGATCGGCGTCTGGGTGTTCTTCATGCGCCAGATGCAGGCGGGCGGCGGCCGCGCCATGGGCTTCGGCAAGTCGCGCGCGCGGATGCTGACCGAGAAGCAGGGCCGCGTCACCTTCGAGGACGTTGCCGGCATCGACGAGGCCAAGGGCGAGCTGCAGGAGATCGTCGAGTTCCTCAAGGATCCGCAGAAATTCCAGCGCCTGGGCGGCAAGATCCCCAAGGGCGTGCTGCTGGTCGGCCCGCCCGGCACCGGCAAGACGCTGCTCGCGCGGGCCATCGCCGGCGAGGCGAACGTGCCGTTCTTCACCATCTCCGGCTCCGACTTCGTCGAGATGTTCGTGGGCGTCGGCGCCTCGCGCGTGCGCGACATGTTCGAGCAGGGCAAGAAGAACGCCCCCTGCATCATATTCATCGACGAGATCGACGCGGTCGGCCGGCATCGCGGCGCGGGCCTGGGCGGCGGCAATGACGAGCGCGAGCAGACGCTCAACCAGATGCTCGTCGAGATGGACGGGTTCGAGAGCAACGAGGGCGTGATCCTGATCGCGGCGACCAACCGGCCGGACGTGCTCGACCCGGCGCTGCTGCGGCCGGGCCGGTTCGACCGCCAGGTCGTGGTGCCGAACCCGGACGTGAACGGGCGCGAGAAGATCCTGCGCGTGCACATGCGCAAGGTGCCGCTCGCCTCCGACGTCGATCCCAAGGTGATCGCCCGCGGCACGCCCGGCTTCTCCGGCGCCGATCTCGCCAATCTAGTGAACGAGGCGGCACTGCTGGCGGCGCGGCTGTCCAAGCGCGTCGTCGCGATGGCGGAGTTCGAGAACGCCAAGGACAAGGTGCTGATGGGCACCGAGCGCCGCTCGCTCGTCATGTCCGAGGCGGAGAAGCGGATGACCGCCTACCACGAATCCGGCCACGCGCTCTGTGCCATGCACGAGCCGGAATGCGATCCGGTGCACAAGGCGACGATCATCCCGCGCGGCCGCGCGCTCGGCCTGGTGATGAGCCTGCCGGAGGGCGACCGCTACTCCAAGAGCAAGTCGAAGCTGCTGGCCGAGCTCACCATGGCGATGGGCGGGCGGGCCGCGGAGGAGATCATCTTCGGCCCGGAGAAGGTCTCGAACGGCGCCGCCGGCGACATCAAGATGGCGACCGATCAGGCGCGGCGGATGGTCACCGAGTGGGGCATGAGCGACAAGCTCGGCATGATCGCCTATGGCGACAACGGCCAGGAGGTGTTCCTGGGCCACTCCGTCACCCAGCACAAGAACGTCTCCGAGGCGACGGCGCGGGAGATCGATGCCGAGATCAAGGACATCATCGACAACGCCTATGCCCGGGCGAAGCACATCCTGACCGAGAACATCGAGGAGCTGCACCGGCTGGCGCGCGGCCTGCTCGAGCATGAGACGCTGAGCGGCGAAGAGATCCGCACCGTGCTGCGCGGCGAGCCGGTGATCAAAAAGGTGGTGGACGAGCCCGCGCCGGAGAGCCGCCGCGCCTCCGTCCCCTCCGCCGGGCGTCCCTCCGCCTCGCCGTCGCCGGCGCCGGGCGGGCTCGGCCCCGCGCCGCTGCCGGGCTGAGCGCGGATCCGGGCGCCGACGCGGCGCCCGCCTCTCTCGTTTCCACGCACCAACGCTTCGGCTATGCCAGTGCCGATGCGCAGCCCTATCCTGTTCCCGTTCGAAGCCGACCTGCTCGTGCGGGCAGCAATCGGGAGCACGGGAGCGGGGCCTCATTCCATACGGGCGCGCGCATGCGGCTGATCGAGCCGCTGGGTCTGCTGCACGGCGCCGATGCCGCCACGGCCGTGACGGCGGGCAATGCTCGCATACTCGGAATGGGCGGCGCCTATGCGATGGCACGGCTGATCGGCGACGGGCCGCCCCACCTCGTGCGCGCCGCGGAGCTGCCGCCAAGTTGGCAAGCCCTCGCTGACCGGCTGGCGACGCCGCCACCGCCCTGGGCGGGGCTGCCCGACGGCGTCAGCGTCATGGGCATCCTCAACGCCACACCGGACAGTTTCAGCGACGGCGGCGATCATTTCGCCCCGGATGCCGCGATCGAAGCCGGCCGCGCGATGGTCGCGGCCGGTGCCGGGCTGCTCGATATCGGCGGCGAAAGCACGCGCCCGGGATCGCGGCCCGTGCCGCCGGCGGCGGAGCAGGCGCGCATCCTGCCGGTCCTGCGCGGCCTCGCCGATGCCGGCGTGCCGCTCTCTGTCGACACCCGCAACGCGGCGACCATGGCGGCCGCACTCGAAGCCGGCGCGGCCATCGTCAACGACGTCTCCGCCCTCGCGCACGACCCGGATGCGGCGCACCTGGTCGCCGAGCGCGGCGCCCCGGTCGTGCTCATGCACATGCGTGGCACGCCGGAGACGATGGACTCGCTCGCGCAATACGACGATGTGGCGGTCGAGGTGACGCAGGAGCTGGCGGCGCGGCTCGACGCGGCCGAGGCGGCCGGCATCCGGCGCGACCGCATCGCGCTCGACCCGGGCATCGGCTTCGCCAAGACCGCGACCCAAAGCCGGGAGATGCTGCGGCGGCTTGGACTGCTCGCCAATCTCGGCTGCCCGGTCCTCGTGGGCATCTCACGCAAGTCACTGATCGGCAAACTTTCGGGCGCAGAAATGCCGAAGCAGCGCGGCGCCGGGTCACTGGCCGCGGCACTGCTCGCCATCACCAGAGGTGCCCGCATCGTGCGTGTTCATGACGTGGTCGATACCATTCAGGGGATCCGGGTCTGGCAGGCGCTGTTGGCTTAGGCGCTGCTGATCTGAGCGGGAATTGCAGATGGAAGGATTGGTAATGAGCAAGCGACGGCTTTTCGGCACGGACGGCATTCGCGGCACCGCGAACACTGACCCGATGACGGCGGAAACCGCACTGCGTCTCGGCCAGGCCGCCGGCCTGCGCTTCGTGCGCGGCGACCATCGCCACCGCGTCGTCATCGGCAAGGACACGCGGCTCTCCGGCTACATGATCGAGCCTGCCCTGGTCGCGGGCTTCGTCGGCGCCGGCATGGACGTGACCCTGGTCGGGCCGATGCCGACCCCGGCGATCGCCATGCTGACGCGCAGCCTGCGGGCGGATCTCGGCGTGATGATCTCCGCCTCGCACAACCCGTTCCACGACAACGGCATCAAGCTGTTCGGCCCGGACGGCTTCAAGCTCTCGGACGAGACCGAGGTCGAGATCGAGGCGCTGATGTCCTCCGACCTGTCGCTGCGCCTCGCCGCCCCCGACCGGCTCGGCCGGGCGGCGCGGCTGGAGGACGCCGCCGGCCGCTATATCGAGGCCGCGAAGGCGACCTTCCCGCGCGGCCTGCGGCTCGACGGGCTGCGCGTCGTGCTCGACTGCGCCAACGGCGCCGCCTACCGCGTCGCCCCGACCGTGCTGTGGGAACTCGGTGCGACCGTGATCCCGCTCGGCGTCGCGCCCGACGGGTTCAACATCAACCGCGAATGTGGCTCGACCGTGCCGGAGCGGTTCTGCGCCGCGGTGGTCGAGCACGGCGCCGATCTCGGCATCGCGCTCGACGGCGACGCCGACCGGATGCTGCTCGCCGACGGCCAGGGCCGGCTGGTCGACGGCGATCAGATCCTCGGCCTGATCGCCCGCTCCTGGCACCAGGCCGGGCGGCTGCAGGGCGCCGGCATCGTCGCGACTGTGATGTCCAATCTCGGCCTGGAGCGATACCTCGACGCACTCGGTCTCGCCCTGATCCGCACCCGCGTCGGCGACCGCTACGTCGCGGAGCGGATGCGCGCGGACGGGCTGAATGTCGGCGGCGAGCAGTCCGGGCACATGATCCTGTCCGATTTCGCCACCACCGGGGACGGGCTGGTGGCAGCGCTGCAGGTGCTCGCCGTTCTCGTGGAGCAAGGGCGCCCCGCGGCCGAAGTCTGCCGCGTCTTCGCGCCGCTGCCGCAACTCCTGCGCAACGTCCGCTTCGCCGGCGCCTCGCCGCTGCAGCAGGCCCGGGTGCGCGAGGCGATCGCCTCCGCGGAGGCGCGGCTCGGCCGCGGCGGCCGGGTGCTGATCCGCGAAAGCGGCACCGAACCGCTGATCCGCGTCATGGCCGAGGGCGAGGACGAGGCACTGGTCGCCGCGATCGTCGCCGAGCTCGCCGAGACGATCGCCGCCGCTGCGCGCGGCGCCGCCGCCTGATGCAGCCGGCTCCCCCGGCGATGATGGGACGCGTGCTGGTGATCGCCGGCTCGGATTCCGGCGGCGGCGCCGGGATCCAGGCGGACATCAAGACGATCACCGCACTTGGCGCCTATGCCGCGACCGCGGTCACTGCGCTCACCGCCCAGAACACGCTCGGCGCGCAGGGCGTGCTGCCGGTGCCGCCGGACTTCCTGCGGCTGCAGATCGCGAGCGTGCTCGACGATCTCGGCGCCGATGCGATCAAGACCGGCATGCTGGTCGATCTGCCGACCGTCGAGGCGGTGTGCGACGCGCTCGCGGCCCGGCCGCGCCTGCCGGTGGTGGTCGACCCGGTGATGGTGGCGAAGAGCGGGCTCACGCTGCTCGACGCGCCCGCCGTCGCGGCCGTCAAGCGGCGCCTGCTGCCCTTCGCCGCGCTGCTGACGCCGAACGTGCCGGAGGCCGAGGCCATGACCGGCATGGCCATCCGCGATGCGGCGACGATGCGGTATGCGGCGGAGGTGCTGCTCACCCTCGGCGTGCCCGCGGTGCTGCTCAAGGGCGGCCATCTTCCGGGGGAGACGGTGATCGACCTGCTGGCGACCGAGAACGGCGTCGAGACGATGGAATATCCCCGCATCGCCACGCGCCACACGCACGGTACGGGCTGCACGCTGGCCAGCGCCATCGCCGCCGGGCTGGCGCAGGGCATGGCGCTCGGCGACGCGGTGCGCCGCGCCCGTCGCTACGTGCAGGCGGCGATCACGGCCGCGCCCGGCTTCGGCGCCGGACACGGGCCGCTGAACCACGCCGTGACCGTGGATGTGGCGCGGATCGGCGCGGCATGATCCCGCCGCCATAGGCGGCTCCCGGCCGCGGTGTTAGCGTTTCCGCGAGGATGCAGCACAGCCCCCCCTGCCGCCTGGCCCTGGCATCCCGCCTGACGGGACTGATGGCGGCGCTGATCGCGCTCGCGACGCAGCTCGCACTCGGCGCCATGCTGCCGGTCGGGGCGTCCGCGTCCCGTGCATTGGACGCGCTCGCCACGGTCGCGGTCATCTGTCATCCGCAGCACGCGCCGGTCCCGGGCGGCAAGCCGAAACCGGCGCCGCAACCGGATCGGGCGCTCTGTCCGCTGATGCAGGCCATCGCCCAGTCCGGCGCAGTGCTCAGGCCGTCCGCAATCGCGCTGCCGCCGCCCGCCGAGATGGCGTGGCGCCCGGCTCCCCCGGCACCATCGGCGCCGCCGCATATCGCACGACTGGCGGCCGCCTATCCGCGGGGTCCGCCCGGCTGAGCCGGCCTCGGCGTGCCCGGGTGACCTGGCCACCCTCGCCGCCATGCCCGATCCATCCCTCAGGCTGCGCCCGGCGCGCCGACCGGCTGCCCGTTGGCGCCCGCCCGGCGTGGCCCATCGCCCCTCGCCATCACCCATGGAGCGTCTGATGTCGTATTCCCGCAACGCCGTCCTGGCCGCCCTGCTGCTCGCCGGCTCGGCCGGGGCCGCCCTCGCCCACTCCTATCCGAAGACCAGCACGCCGGCGCCCGGCAGTACGGTGCAGACCGCCCCGGGCGCGGTGGTGATCGAGTTCACCGAGGAACTCGAGCCACGCTTCAGCAGCCTCAAAGTGTTCAATGCGCACCACCAGGAAGTCGACAAGCGCGACGCGCATCTGGCGGCCGACGACGCCAAGCATTTCAGCGTCGACCTGGCGCCGCTGCCGCCCGGCACCTACACGGTCGTCTGGCATGCAACCTCGACCGACACGCACAAGACGCACGGGCACTATCACTTCACCGTCGCGCAATAGCTTGGGGTGGGCCGCCCTCGGGCCGCACCTCGCATGGCCACCGCATGTTCTGATCCGACAAGGAGGACCGTCCCATGTCTGCAACATCAATCCTGAAACGATTGGCGCGGACCGGCGCTGGTTGCGCGCTGCTCGTGGCGCTGGGTGCCGCGGCCCCGGCTGGATTGCAGGTCTCGGGCGGCTGGTTTCGCAGCCTGCCGCCGCCGATCCCCGCGGCCGGGTATTTCACCTTGCACAACACCGGGGATCAGGCCGCCGTGCTGGTTGGCGCCGACTCGCCCGCCTGCGGCAGCCTCATGCTGCATCGGAGCATCCACAAGGGCGGTACCGACCAGATGGTGATGGTGGAGAAGGTGACCGTGCCGGCGCACGGCGCCGTGCACTTCGCCCCGGGCGGATATCACCTGATGTGCATGCAGCCGAACGCGACGATGAAGCACGGCGCGATGGTACCGGTGACGCTGGAATTCTCGGACGGCGCCTCGCTCGCAGCATCGTTCGCGGTGCGCAACGCGCGCGGTCAGTGACGGCGTAAGCGGTCCCGGTCGGCTGCTTCGCTCAGACCATCCGCAGCAGCCGCCCGACCACGCCGCCGCCGGGCCGTTCATTGACCAGCCGGGTCAGGTCCGACGCCGTGCCGCCGATGTCCGGCTTCGTGCTCGCCATCGAGGCGACCAGCAGCCGCGCATCGCCGGTGGCGTCGAACACGTAGATCGCTGTCGCATGCGTGACCGTGTACGGGTGCCCGGGCGAGGCGGGCGTGACCGAATAGGCGGCGCGATAGCGCCGGGCGAGCCGCGCCAGCGCGTCGGGCGTGCCGCGCAACCCGTCCATGCGCGGCGAGAAGGCGGCCGTGTACTGCTTCAGCCGCTGCAGGCTGTCGCGGTTCGGATCCACCGTCACGAACAGGACCTGCATATGCGCCGCGTCCTTGCCCATCCTGTCGAGCACGGCGCTGAGATTGCTGAGCGTGGTGGGGCAGGCGTCCGGACAGTTGGTGTAGCCGAAATAGAGCGCCACGACCTGGCCGCGGTAATCGGCAGCAGTGACCAGCTTGCCGTCCGAGGCACGGTCCATGTCGAAGGCGAGCGCCGGCATGCTGTGAGTGATGTCGACATTGTGCCAATGCGCCGCCGCGCCGCAGGCGGCGAGCGGGGTCGCGAGCGTCGCCGCGGCTCCGAACCGGAGGACGTACCGTCGCGCGATGCGGCGGGGATGCGCGAGGGACTGCGTCATGGCCGGACACTCCCGCCGCCGGTCGGGCGGCGGAAGTGAAAACTTGGACATTCCGCTTTATGCCCCGGCGCAGCTCTGGCCCCGGCTTTACCGGGAGCGCGGTTCCAGCTACACCCCTGCCCGGGTCACGCCCCCCCACCGGGGCGCTTTGCTTCTGCAAGGGAGCCGCACATGGCGATCGCCAACAAGCCGGATCTGCGTCCGGCCAATCCCCGCTTCTCCTCCGGTCCCTGCGCCAAGCGTCCCGGCTGGACGCTCGCCGCCCTCGACGGCGCGTTGCTCGGGCGCAGCCATCGCGCCCGCGATCCCAAGGCGCGGCTGCGCGAGGTGATCGACCGCTCGCGCGCCCTGCTCGGCCTGCCGGATGACTGGAAGCTCGGCATCATGCCGGCCTCGGACACCGGTGCCATGGAAGCGGCGCTGTGGTCGCTACTGGGCCCGCGGCCGGTCGACGTGCTGGCCTTCGAGAGCTTCTCCGAGGGCTGGGCGACCGACGTCGTGAAGCAACTCAGGCTGCCCGACGCGCGGGTGCTCTCGGCGCCGTACGGACGCCTGCCCGACCTGGCGCAGGTCGATCCGGCGCATGATCTGGTCTTCGCCTGGAACGGCACCACCTCCGGCGTGCGCGTCACGGACGGCGATTGGATCGCGGCGGATCGCGCCGGGCTCGCGATCTGCGACGCGACCTCTGCGGTGTTCGCGATGACGCTGCCCTATGACCGGCTCGATGTCGTCACCTGGTCCTGGCAGAAGGTGCTGGGCGGCGAGGCGGCGCACGGCATGCTGGCGCTGTCGCCGCGCGCGGTGGAGCGATTGGAGACGCACAAGCCGACCTGGCCGCTGCCAAAGATTTTCCGCCTGACCAAGGGCGGCCGCCTGATCGACGGCATCTTCGTCGGCGAGACGATCAACACGCCCTCCATGCTCTGCGTCGAGGATGCGCTCGACGCGCTGCGCTGGGCGGAGCAGCTCGGCGGCCTGCCGGCGCTGATCGCGCGCAGCGAAGCCAATCTCGCGGCGATCGCCGACTGGGTCGCGCGCACCGACTGGGTGGATTTCCTCGCCGTCGATCCGGCGACGCGCTCCTGCACCTCGATCTGCCTGACGATCGTCGCCCCGTGGTTCGCGGCACTGGCGCCCGAGGCGCAGGCCGCGGCGGCGAAGCGCCTGGTCACGCTGCTGGAGAAGGAAGGCGTGGCGCTGGATATCGGCGCCTACCGCGATGCGCCGCCCGGGCTGCGCATCTGGGGCGGTGCGACGGTCGAGACCAGCGACATCGAGGCGCTGCTGCCCTGGCTCGACTGGGCGCATGGCGTCGTCGCCGAAGAACACGCGGCGTCCGCGGCGCCCCGCGCGGCGGAGTGACGGTCATGCCGAAGGTTCTGATCAGCGACAAGCTCTCCCCCGCGGCGGTCGAGATCTTCCGCAGCCGCGGCATCGAGGTCGACCTCAAGGCCGGCCTGTCGCCGGCCGAGCTGCGCGCCATCATCGCCCCCTATGACGGGCTCGCCATCCGCTCCGCGACCAAGGTGACGCGCGAGCTGCTGGATGCCGCGGAGAACCTGAAAGTGGTCGGCCGCGCCGGCATCGGTGTCGACAATGTCGACGTGAAATCGGCGACCGCGCGCGGTGTGGTGGTGATGAACACGCCGCACGGCAACGCCATCACCACGGCCGAGCACGCGATCGCCATGATGTTCGCGCTTGCCCGGCAGATCCCGGAAGCCAGCGCCTCCACCCGCGCCGGCAAGTGGGAGAAAAACCGCTTCATGGGCGTCGAGCTCTACGGCAAGACGCTTGGCGTGATCGGCTGCGGCAATATCGGCTCGATCGTCGCCGAGCGGGCGCAGGCCCTGCACATGAAGGTGATCGCCTACGACCCGTTCCTGACCGAGCCGCGCGCGCTCGCCCTCGGCGTCGAGAAGGTCGAGCTCGAGGACCTGCTGCCGCGGGCCGACATCATCACGCTGCATACGCCGCTCACCGAGGCGACGCGCAGCCTGCTGTCGCGCGAGGCGCTCGCCGCCTGCAAGCGCGGTGTGCGCGTCATCAACTGCGCCCGCGGTGGCCTGGTCGACGAGGCGGCGCTGGCCGAGGCGCTGCAATCGGGCCAGGTCGCCGGCGCCGCCCTCGACGTGTTCGAGACCGAGCCCGCGAAGGAAAGCCCGCTCTTCGCGCTCGACAACGTCGTCTGCACGCCGCATCTCGGCGCCGCCACCAGCGAGGCGCAGGAGAACGTCGCACTCCAGGTCGCGGAGCAGATGAGCGACTTCCTGCTCACCGGCGCGGTGTCCAACGCGATCAACATGCCCTCGGTCTCGGCCGAGGACGCGCCGCGCCTGCGCCCCTACATGGAGCTCTGCCGGCAGCTCGGCGCCTTCGCCGGGCAGATGACGCAGGCGCAGGAGGGCGTGATCCGCCGCGTCGCCATCGAGTACGAGGGCGCGGCCGCCGCGCTGAACCACAAGCCGCTGACCGCGGCCGCGCTCGCCGGCCTGCTCTCGCCGATGCTGGAAGGCGTCAACATGGTCAACGCTCCCGTTGCCGCGCGCGATCGCGGCATCGAGGTCGCCGAGACCGTACACGACCGCGACAGCGAGTACCAGACGCGGGTCAGCGTCTCCGTCACCACCGATCGCGGCACCCGGTCCGTTGCCGGCACGCTGTTCCGCGGTGCACCGCGCCTGGTCGAGATCAAGGGCATCCGCGTCGAGGCCGACTTCGCGCGGCACATGTTGTACGTGACCAACCAGGACAAGCCCGGCTTCATCGGCCATTTCGGCGCGACGCTGGCCGAGGCGGGGATCAACATCGCCACCTTCCATCTCGGCCGCGCCGCCCAGGGCGGCGACGCGATCTGCCTCGTCTCAGTGGACGAGCCCGTGACGGAAGAAGTGCTCGCCCTGGTGCGGCACCTGCCGCTGGTCGTGCAGGCCACCTCCCTCTCATTCTGATGCGAAAGGAATGCGGGTCTGGGGGCGCTTGCCCCCAGCAGGGTTTGGGGCAGAGCCCCAACCTTCCTT
>Ga0335074_10016544_pt1 | contig 10385 bp, 8 predicted proteins | sample Lox_Sample_23_FD_206715 | JGI IMG/M metagenome (GOLD analysis project Ga0335074, IMG submission 206715) | Soil microbial communities from Loxahatchee National Wildlife Refuge, Florida, United States - Lox_Sample_2.3 | ecosystem: Environmental > Terrestrial > Soil > Wetlands | place: USA: Florida...
CACCGTGATCGTGCCGCTCCTGGTGCTGATGGCGAAGAAGCCGCGGGCGCGCAACGCCAAGGACGTGAGCATCGAGGAATTGTTCCTGGAGCCGCCGGGCGCGCTCGGGCCGGCGCCGAAAGCGCCGCAGCAGAAGCTTTCGTGGTTCTGGTTCTTCCGCGTCGTCGACGAGGTGCTGCGCGCGGCTGAGCCGCTGTTCCCCAAGCGCGCGCGCCAGCACGCCATCGACCGCGCCGTCGCCTGGGTCGGCGAGCGCTTGAACGGCGAGGACGGGCTCGGCGCGATCTTCCCCGCCATGGCCAACAGCGTGATGATGTACGACGCGCTCGGCTTTGCCGAGGATCATCCGCAGCGGGCCATCGCCCGCCGCTCGATCGACAAGCTCTTGGCGGAGCACGACGACGAGGCCTATTGCCAGCCCTGCGTGTCGCCGATCTGGGACACCGGGCTTGCCTGCCATGCGCTGCTCGAGGTCGGCGGCGACGCGGTCAACGCGCAAGTGCGGCGCGGCCTCGATTGGCTGGCGCCGATGCAGGTGCTCGACGTCAAGGGCGACTGGGTCGCGCGGCGGCCCGGTCTGCGGCCGGGCGGCTGGGCCTTCCAATACGCCAATCCGCATTATCCCGACGTCGACGACACCGCGGTGGTGGCGATGGCGATGCACCGCATGCAGGATCTGGCGAATGTCGACTATCGGACCGCGATCGACCGCGCCCGCGAATGGATCGTCGGCATGCAGAGCCGGAACGGCGGCTGGGGCGCCTTCGACGCCGACAACGAATATTATTACCTCAACAATATTCCGTTCGCCGATCACGGCGCGCTGCTCGATCCGCCGACCGAGGACGTGAGCGCGCGCTGCCTGTCGATGCTGGCGCAGCTCGGTGACACCCAAAGCGTTTGCGCCCGGCGCGCCATCGATTATCTGCGCCGGACGCAACTCGCCGACGGCTCGTGGTATGGCCGCTGGGGCATGAATTACATCTACGGCACCTGGTCGGTCTTATGCGCGCTCAACGCCGCGGGCCTTGCCGCCGACGCGCCGGAGATGCGCAAGGCCGCGGCCTGGCTCGCCGCCATCCAGAACGAAGACGGCGGCTGGGGCGAGGACGGTTCGAGCTACAAGCTCGACTACAAAGGCTACGAAAAAGCGCCGTCCACCGCCTCGCAGACGGCGTGGGCGGTGCTCGGGCTTATCGCCGCCGGCGACGTCGATCATCCGGCGGTGGCGCGCGGCATAAGATACCTTGCCGAACACCAGGGCGCCGACGGCTTCTGGAGCGAAGAACGCTACACCGCCACCGGTTTCCCGCGCGTTTTCTATCTGCGCTACCACGGCTATGCGAAATTCTTCCCGCTGTGGGCGCTGGCGCGCTACCGCAATCTCAAGAGCGGCAACGCCAAGACGGTGGCGTGGGGGATGTAATTTCCCAGTGGCGGGCGAGATTCGAAAATATCACTGAGGAGAACCGTCATGGCTCATGCCGCCAAGCGCAATCCAGCCCGCTGCCCGACGCACCCCGGCGCTCTGTTGCGCGAAGATATGATTCCGGCGACGGGACGGAGCAAAGCTGAGCTTGCAAAGCTTCTCGGCATTTCACGCCAGCATCTCTACGACATCTTGCGCGAGCGCAAGCCGGTGTAGCCAGCCATCGCGGTGCGGCTCGGCAAGCTGTTCGGCGACGGCGCTGCCGTCTGGGTGCGCATGCAGGGTGCCTACGATACCTGGCAAGCCGAGCGCAAAGAGGATGTGAGCAAAATTCCGACGCTGCGGGCGAGGGCGGCCTAGCTGGCGCGCTACCGCAATCTCAAGAGCGGCAACGCCAAGACGGTGACGTGGGGGATGTGAGACAGCGGCTCGCATCCTGGTCGGAAGAATCCAGTGGATGGAGCGCCGACCGCTCGCCGCCGCAATGCGGCGGGTCCCGCGGAATGCTAGCCTGACACGGCACGGCGGCAGCCGGGGCAGATTCGGATCACGCGATGCTCGGCTGGTTTCAGGCATTGATGCCCAAGGAGGAGCGGTTTTTCACGCTCTTCGAAAAGCACGCGACGATCGTCGTCGCCGGCGCCGAGGCGCTCAAGGGCCTGCTGGAGGGCGGCGAGGTTGCGGCCTACTGCAAGCAGATTTTCGATCGCGAGGCCGAAGCGGACGACGTCACGCGCCAGGTGATCTTGGCCGTGCGGCGCACCTTCGTCACGCCTTTCGACCGCACCGACATCCAGAGCCTCATCAGTTCGATGGACGACGCCATCGATCAGATGAACAAGACCGCCAAGACCATCGTGCTCTTCGAGGTCGAAAGCTTCGAACCTCAGATGCGGCAGATGAGCGACATCATCCTCCAGTCCGCCAAGCTCGTTCTCGAAGCGGTGCCGTTGTTGTCGGCGATCGGCACGAACTCGCCGCGCCTCAACACGATTACCGGCAAGATCATCGCCATCGAGGAGGAGGCCGACGACGTCTATAATCGCGGGCTCAAGGCGCTGTTCCTCGCCACCCGCGGCGAGGGGAGTCAGGGCGGCGCGATGAAATTCGTGGTCGGCGCCGAGCTCTACGATCATCTGGAGAAGGTCGTCGACCGCTTCGAAGACGTCGCCAACGAAATCAACTCCATCGTCGTGGACCAGCTCTGAGCAACGCCGCTTCATGACAGGCGCGCTGAACCTGCCTTTGCTGATCGGCCTCATTGCCGTCGCGCTGGCGTTCGATTTTCTCAACGGGTTGCACGACACCGCGAATTCGATCGCGACGCTGGTCTCGACGCGAATGTTGCGGCCCCGTTACGCCGTGATCTGGGCCGCCTTTTTCAATTTCATCGCGTTCCTTGTGTTCGGCGTCCATGTGGCGCGAACCATCGGCGTGGGCATCGTCTCGGCGCAGGTCATGGACGCGCGCGTCATCTTCGGCGCGCTGATGGGCGGGATTTCCTGGAACCTCATCACGTGGTGGGCGGGCATCCCGTCGAGCAGTTCGCATGCGCTGATCGGCGGGCTGGTCGGCGCCGGCGTCGTCAAGTCCGGCCTCGGGGCGATCGTCTGGCCGGGTCTGCTGACCACCGGGGCCTTCATCGTGCTGTCGCCGCTGTTCGGCTTCGTTCTCGCGCTTGCGCTCATTCTTGCGGTGTCCTGGGCTTTCGTTCGCGCCAATCCGCACGCGACCGAAGGAACCTTTCAATGGCTTCAGTTCGGGGCGGCGTCGCTGATCTCGCTCGGCCACGGCGGCAACGATGCACAGAAGACCATGGGCATCATCGCGGTGCTGCTGTTTTCGCAAGGCCGCCTCGGCGGCGAATTCTACGTGCCGCTCTGGGTCGTGATCACCTGCCAAGCCGCGATCGCGCTGGGCACTTTGATCGGCGGCTGGCGCATCGTGCACACGGTCGGCTCGAAGATCACGCGTCTAACGCCGGTGCAGGGCTGTTGCGCTTCCGCCGGCGGCGCCGTCATGCTGTTTACGGCGACGTTTCTCGGCATCCCGGTGTCGACCACGCATACGGTCACCGGCGCGGTCATCGGGGTCGGTGCCGCAAGGAAAGTGTCGGCGGTACGGTGGAACATCGCCGGCAATATCGTCGTCGCCTGGATCATCACCATCCCGGCCGCGGCGCTGATGGCGGCGCTCTGCTATTTTTTGACTGGACTGGTGGGCTGATCATCCTCCAATTTAAGCGTCGCGCGCGAGGCATGCCGCGCGCCTGGGAGGGACGATCCGGTCATGGACAAGGCCAATGGGACGCCGGTGATCGAGATCGGCATGAAGGTCTCCGTCATACGCAGCGGCCAACACCGGATCGGCGTGGTGACCCGGCTCCAAGGCGACTACGTCGTCCTGCGATGGACGCAATCCGACTTGGCCGAGACGGCCGAGTACTTCGCGCGCCGCGATGAGGTGACCGTCCTGGCGGGATGGATGTAGGCGCCGAACAACCCGCCGTCTTGCGCGGATGAAGACTGCCGGGTGAGCCGGCGGCGCCTACGCGGCGCTCGCCGAGGTCCGGCTGGCGTCCTTGGCCGCGGTCTTGCTTGCTTCTTTGGCCGCCTCTTTGGCCGCCTTCTCGCGCGCCTCGTTGGCGCGCATCTGCGACAGCGTGAGCTGGACGTTCGAGTCGAAGACGTATTTTGCGGGGCGCTGGTGCTCCAGCGAGATTTCCGGCGCCATCGGGCCTTCGGTCTTGATGCCCTTCCAGGAGATCATCGCCGCCTGGATCGGGTGGTCCATCATCGCCTGCGCCGCGGTCGCCTCGTAGCCGCAATGCGCCATGCAGTTGGCGCATTTTTCGTAGGCGCCGGTGCCGTAAAGATCCCAGTCGGTCGTATCCATCAGCTCGCCAAACGTCTTGGCGTAGCCTTCGCCGAGCAGATAGCAGGGCTTCTGCCAGCCGAAGATGTTGCGGGTGGGCATTCCCCACGGCGTGCAGTGGAATTCCTGATTGCCGGCGAGGAAGTCGAGGAACATGCCGGAATGGGTGAGATTCCACTTCTTGCCTTTGCCGAGCGCAAACACCTTGCGGAACAGTTCCTTGGTCTTCCTGCGATTGAGGAAGTGCTCCTGGTCGGGCGCGCGCTCATAGGCATAGCCGGGCGAGATCGAGACGCCGACGCCGAGCTCTTCGGTCAGGTCGAGGAATTTGGCGATGTCTTCGGCCGGATGGCCGTCATAGACGGTGCAATTGACGTTGACGGAAAAGCCCTTGGCCTTGGCGGCCTTGATCGCGGACACGGCCTTCTCGTAGCCGCCGTCCATGCACACCGATTTGTCGTGATGCTCCTTGATGCCGTCGAGATGCACCGAGAAGAACAAATAAGGCGACGGCTCGAACAGATGCAGCTTCTTTTCCAAGAGCAGCGCATTGGTGCACAGCGAGACGAATTTCTTGCGCGCGACGATGCCGCTTACGATCTCGCCGATCTCCTTGTGGATGAGCGGCTCGCCGCCGGGAATGGCGACCATCGGCGCGCCGCATTCGTCGACCGCGTCGAGGCACTCCTGCACCGACAGACGTTTGTTCAGGATGGCGTCCGGGTAATCGATCTTGCCGCAGCCGAAGCAGGCCAGGTTGCAGCGGAACAGCGGCTCCAGCATCAGCACCAGCGGATAGCGCTTGCGGCCGGCCAGACGCTGGCGCAGCACATAAGCGCCGACTTTCACCTTCTGACGAAGAGTTACTGACAAGGTTCAATTCCTCTTTTGTGAGTGGGGCCGCCGCCGGCGCCCGTTCAAACTCCGTTGCGCCGCGCGGTCAGACTTTTGCCGTGACCCGGCCGGCGGTGGCGCCGCCGGTCAATTCCGGCGGCAGGCGGAACTCGATCGTCTCGTGCCGGCCATGCAACTGGCTGACGTCGACCGGACCGAGCCGGCGCAGCGCGGTAATGACGTCCTCGACCAGCACTTCCGGCGCCGAGGCGCCGGCGGTGATGCCGACGGTGTTGGCATTGTCGAACCAGGACGCGTCGAGCTCGCTGCCGTCAGCGATCAGATAGCTCGGCGTGCCGGCCTCTTCGCCGATCTCGCGCAGCCGGTTCGAGTTCGAGCTGTTCTTGGCGCCGACCACCAGGATGACGTCGACCAGTTCGGAGAGCTCGCGCACCGCGGTCTGCCGGTTCTGCGTGGCGTAGCAGATGTCGCGCGTCTCCGGCCCGACGATGTCGGTGAAGCGGTTATGCAGCGCGGCGATGATGCCGCGGGTGTCGTCGACCGACAGCGTCGTCTGCGTGACATAGGCGACCGGTGTGTCGGCGGGAATTTCGAGTGTGGCGACGTCGGCTTCGGTCTGCACCAGCGTCACCGGCTCGGAAATCTGCCCCATGGTGCCTTCGACCTCGGGATGGCCGGCATGGCCGATGAGAATCAGCCGGCGGCCCTGCGCCACATAGCGCTTGCCCTGGTTGTGGACCTTGGTCACCAGCGGGCAGGTTGCGTTCAGCACCGGCAGATTGCGGGAGGCCGCTTCTTCCTCGATGCTCTTGGCGACGCCATGGGCGCTGAAAATCGTCACCGCATTGGTCGGAACCTCGGACAGCTCCTCGACAAAACGGGCGCCCTTGGCCTTCAGGCTCTCGACGACATGCTTGTTGTGCACGATTTCGTGACGAACATAGACCGGCGGCCCGTATTTCTGCAGCGCCCGCTCGACGATTTCGATGGCGCGCACCACGCCGGCGCAGAAACCACGGGGCTGGGCTAGGATCACTTTCATCACGACCTCCCGGCGCGGGGCCGGTTCTACGGAAGGTTAATCTTGGTCTGCGGCCATGCGCCGCAAGAATGAGCCGCGAGATTGCGCCGCCGGATTGCGGCTTGCCGCGGTATTAGTCCGCCTATGCCTGCTTCAGGTTGCCTTATTCGGTCTACTTGGCTGCGAACGCATAACAATCAAGTCCGAACCGGCCATAAACCGCCTCCATTGAGCGGAAATACGGGCTGTTGTCCAGCGGCCCCGGCCCCCGGTCCTGGGGGAGCGGGCCGGCCGGCCGCGGGCCGGGCGCCGCGAAAACGGGTCCGGCCGCTCGACGGCAACGCTTTGCGGTGCAACCGGTTCGGGGTGCCATACGTTGGCGGCAGCGGGATGCATATACGGGGATACCGGCATGCGCGGGCGGCAGCGGGCAAAGCGATGAACCGGCCGAGCCGCACCAGGAAAATATCCAAAATTTCACTTTTTCGGCCAGTCAGGGCATCTAGAGTGGGTTCATCCCGCTTCGCCCGCCACCATTTCGCCGTTGTCTTGACGCCTCAAACCAATCCGGTTGATCCGCCATTCCTGTCGCTTATTCCCATTACGCTGAGCCCATGAAGACGATTACCGCTCTCGTCGTCCGCGCAATCGATTTTTGCGCGAAATTCGCTTGGCCGGTGATCGCCGCGGCGGTCCTGCTGATGCTGGTGTCCGCCTGGTATGCGGCGGCGCATTTTTCCATGACCACCGACATCAATCAGCTCATTTCGCCGAACATCCCGTGGCGGCAGCGCGAAGCGGCCATGGAAAAGGCCTTCCCGCAATACGACACGATTGTCGCGGTGATCAACGCGCCGACGCAGGAACTGGTCGAGGAAGCGGCCAATGCCCTCGTTGCGCGGCTGGCGCCGCACAAGGATCTGTTCCGCTCCATCGTGCAGCAGAAGGGCGGGGCGTTTTTCGCCAGGAACGGGTTGCTGTTCGAAAGCGCCGCCGATCTCGGCCCGCAGTTGAAGGCGCTGACCCAGGCGCAGCGGCTGATCCAGGTGCTGGCCGGCGACCCGTCGCTGCGCGGCGTCATTCAGGCGCTGCAGTTCGGGCTGCTTGGCGTGCAAGGCGGCCAGATCACGCTCGACAACATGGCCTGGCCGCTGACGCTCGCCGCCGACACGCTCGACAATATCAATGCCGGCAAGCCGGCGAGCTTTTCCTGGCTCGAAATGGTGCAGGGCGCGGCGCCGAAGCCGGACGACCTGCTGCGCTTCGTCCAGATCAGGGCCAAGCTCGATTATTCCGAGCTCGAACCGGGCAAGCGCGCGACCGATACCATCCGTCAGGCGGCGCAGGCCCTCGATCTGCCGGGCAAATATCAGGCGCAGTTGCGCCTGACCGGCTCGGTGCCGATGGCGGATGAGGAATTCGCCACCATCAAGGAGAATGCGGCGCTCAACGCCACGGTCACGATACTGGTGGTGCTGTTCATTCTCTATCTCGCGCTGCATTGGATTCGCATCATCTTCGCGGTGTTCTTCGCGCTCGCCGTCGGGCTGTGCATGACGGCGGCGGCCGGCCTGTTGATGGTCGGCACGCTCAATCTGATATCGGTGTATTTCGCCGTGCTGTTCGTCGGGCTCGGGGTCGACTTCGGCCTGCAATTTTCCGTGCGCTACCGCGCCGAGCGTTTCGCCCACGACAATGTGCGCGAAGCGCTGCTGCAATCCGGCCGGCGCGCCGGCGCGCCGTTGACGCTCGCGGCGCTGGCGACCGCGGCCGGCTTCTTCTCGTTCCTGCCGACGGTCTACAAGGGCGTCTCAGAGCTCGGTCTCATCGCCGGCGTCGGCATGCTGATCGCGTTCGCCACCAGCATCACGCTGTTGCCGGCGCTGTTGAGCGTGCTCAAGCCGCCGCCCGAGGCGGCGCCGCTCGGCTATGCGGTGCTGGCCCCGGTCGACGATTTCCTGGCGCGCCATCGCATGCCGATTCTGATCATCACGCTCGCCGTGGTCGCCGCCGGCCTGCCGCTCTTGCATTGGCTGCGCTTCGATTTCAATCCGATCAATCTGCGCAGCCCCAAGACCGAGGCGGTCGCCACCTATCTGTCGCTCAAGAGCGATCCGGACAGCGGCGCCAACGATATTCAAATCCTGGAGCCGTCGCTGACCGACGCCGATGCGGTCTCGGCGAAGCTGCGCAAGCTTCCGGAAGTCGCCCGCGTCATCACCTTGTCGAGCTTCATTCCCGACAACCAGCAGGAAAAGCTGCCGCTGATCGCGGATGCCGCCAAGACGCTCGATCCGATTCTCAATCCAGCGGCGCCGAGCCCGCCGCCGACCGACGCCCAGAACGTCAGCATGATGAATTCGACGGACGGCTTCCTCGATACGCTCGCCGGCAAGGGCACCGGCGCCGGCGCGACGGCGGCGCGGCGGCTGGCCGCGGCGATGCGGACGCTGGCCAAGGCCGATCCGGCGGTGCGCCAGCGCGCCGAAACCGTCTTCGTGCAGCCGCTGCACACCGCGCTCGACGACCTGCGCAATCTTCTGAAGGCGCAGGAAGTGACGCGCAGCAATCTTCCGGCCGATCTGGTGTCGCAATGGGTGACGCCGTCGGGGCAGGCGCGCGTCGACGTGGCGCCGAAGGGCGATTCCAACAACAACACGGTGCTGCGGCAGTTCGCGGCTTCGGTGCAGGCGGCCGCGCCCAACGCCACCGAGGGACCGATCACGATTCTCGAGGCGCGCCGCGCCATCGTGTCCGCCTTCATCGAGGCCGGCGCCTGCGCGCTGATCTCGATCGGCATTCTGCTGTGGATCACGCTGCGCCGCCTCGGCGACGTGCTGCTCACGCTGGTGCCGCTGCTGCTGGCCTGCGTGGTGACGCTGGAAATCTGCGTCATCGTCGATCTGCCGCTGAACTTCGCCAACATCATCGCGCTGCCGCTTCTGCTCGGCGTCGGCGTGGCGTTCAAGATCTATTACATCATGGCGTGGCGCGAAGGGCAGACCAATCTGCTGCAGTCGGTGCTCACCCGCGCGGTGACCTTCTCGGCCTGCACCACGGCGACCGCTTTCGGCAGCCTGTGGTTTTCCAGCCATCCCGGCACGTCCAGCATGGGCAAATTGCTGGCGATCTCGCTCCTGACCACCATGGCGGCGGCGGCGTTCTTCCAGCCGGTGCTGATGGGCAAGCCGCGCGAGCAGCCGCCGCCGGCGGCGCCGTGAAACTCCGCTAGCGATGCGCCGCGTTCTGCGGCGCCATCATCTGCGAGCGATGCGCCGGCGGGTGCTTCGGCGGCACTATGCGGGGATTGACCGCCGGATTGGGATTAACCGACGGATCGAGCATGGTGTAGGCGGAACTGGGCAGCCGGGTCCAATACTGGTTCTCGCCGAGCAGCTCGATGCCGATATAGCCGCGCACGGTGAGCGTCTGGCCGTCGGGCGATAGCTTCATGATGGCGTGATAGATTTTGCCGTCGCGCGGATCGAGGATGGAGCCGCCGCTGTATTTGCTGGTGTCGTCCTCGCGCTTCATGCCGCGGATGATTTCCAGGCCGAGCCAGCGCTGGTCGTGGCGGTCGTCCTTGCATTGATCGCAGACCACGTTGGGATCCTCGCCCGGCTTGAGAAACATCTTGGCGATGATGCCGTCATAGACGCCGTCGTGATCGGTGATCAAAAACCAGCCGGTGGGCTGCTTGGTGTCGCTGTCGGTCGCCTGCCACAGGCCCGCCGGCGTCGCGCCCGCCGGCGCCGCGCCCGGCGCCGTCATCGGATCGGCGCTCGTGCCGCGCGCCGCCAAAATCAGCGCCGCCGCCGCAATGACCACTGCAAATCCTGCTCGCATTATCGGAACTCCCGGCCGTGCCAATGACGGGCTTGCGGACTGCCGCGCATCCGGTTCGGCAGCGCGGAAGGTCAATTAATCGCATCGCCGGCCTGCCGCAATGGCCCTGCACGGTACGACGGTATTGCATGCGAGGTGCGGCTTTATGACCGCGCCCGCGCAAAATGACGCAAACTTCGCCGGTGCCGCCGAAGCGCGCCGCCGCGCGGCCATGCTCCCGCGCGCGGCTTGCCGCTGCGCCGCCGCCGCCGTTACAATTCGCCGGCGGTTGGCGCTGGTGCGGCGCGGACCCATTTTCGCCAGGCGCGAGGCGGCATGAAAATCAAGACCATCGAGGCCATCGCGGTCAGTCTGCCGATG
>Ga0335074_10016545_pt1 | contig 10384 bp, 8 predicted proteins | sample Lox_Sample_23_FD_206715 | JGI IMG/M metagenome (GOLD analysis project Ga0335074, IMG submission 206715) | Soil microbial communities from Loxahatchee National Wildlife Refuge, Florida, United States - Lox_Sample_2.3 | ecosystem: Environmental > Terrestrial > Soil > Wetlands | place: USA: Florida...
CAGATTCAGGGACTGAGCGGGCCGGCGAACGCGGAGCTGTCGCTGGCGCAGCTGGCGGCGGCGGTGATGCCGTTGTTGGTCTGAGCCAGGCTGGCCACGCCCGAGCTGGACGCGCTGGGGCTGGCCGGGGCGCCGGAACTGGCCGAGGTGCTCGGAGTAGCGGAAGCGCCCGGGGTGGCCGGGGCAGCGGCTAGCCCGGTGAAATCTGACCCGAGGATCAGCTCGACCGTGCCCGGCGCCAGGCCGCTGTCCTGCAGGTCCGTGACGTCGGTCAGCTGCCGCTTGAGCGTATTGACCGCGGCCATGTCCGTGGTGGAGGCGTACTCGATCACCGAGTTGGTGTACGCGAAGCTGGCGGCGTTGCCGGTCCCGGTCACGTCGAAGCCCCGGCTGGTCAGCGCGGTCGCCGCCTGAGCGGCGATGCCCTGCTGGCCGGATCCGTTCAGGATCTTGACCTTGACGTCAGCCGGGCTGGTGGTGAGCACCTGCGCGGCTGACGTCGGCGTGGCCGACGGCGTGACCTTGACCTTCGGCACGGTCACGTCGCGCGCGATGGCGGAGAACACCTCGTCGGCCTGCGGCTGCGCGAACTGGACCCGGGCGTTGGGGTCGGGCGGCCAGGCCTGGTTGGGCGCGGTGATGAACTGGACGTTCTTGCTCGACACGTTGCGCAGGCTCTCGGCGATGCCCACCAGGTCCGACACGCTCATGCCGTTGTCGGTCGTCATCGAGGCGGCGGCGTCGGTGACCACCGACAGCAGCCGGAGCGGATTCGACAGCAGCCCGCTGTCCAGGACGCCTTTCACTACCTGCGCGGACATGAACTGGTCCCGCTGGATCCGCTCCAGGTCCGACCCGGTGCCGATGTCCTCGCGGGTCCGCCAGAAGGCCAGGGCCTGGATCCCGGTGATGTGATGCTCCCCGGCCGGCAGGGTCAGGCCGGACACCGGGTCGCTGACGTTGAACGGGGCACAGACGTTGACGCCGCCCAGGTCGTTGACGACCTTGACGAAGCCGAGCATGCCGATGCCGATGAAGTGGCTGATGAAGATGCCGGTCTGCTGCTCGACCGTCTTCCACAGGCAGCCCGGGCCGCCCGCCTGGAGCAGCGAGTTGATCTGCACGTAGGTGTTGGGCTCGGCCTGCTGGCCCGCGTACCCGGGGCCGGCCGGGCACTGGTACATCGGCACCATGGTGTCGCGCGGGATGCTCATCACGGTGACCTCATGGCGGCCCGGCGACAGGTGGATGACCATGATGGTGTCGGTGTTGTCGGTCTGGTCGTCGCCGGTGTGCAGGATGTACTGCTGATGCGCGTCCAGGCCCTTCCGGCTGTCATCACCGTAGACCAGGATGTTCTCCGACCCGGTACTGTAATCCGGCGGCCGCTGGCCGAGTTCGGATCCCGGCACATTGACCCGGGTGATGCTGTCGTAGATGGCGCGGTATTTCAGGTAGGCGGTCAGCGTGCCCGCGGCGAGAATGACCACCGCCGCGACCGCAACCCAGCGGAGCACGTGCCGCTTACCCTCGCGCGGCGTGCTCCGCATGCCTGACCTCCCGCTGTGACTGGGTCAGCCAGTTGCCCAACGGATAAAACACTGCCTGTAGTTCCCAAATGTTACCCAGTGGCACTTGCATTATCCCTGTGCGGGGGCTGGTCTTAATGTCCCGGTAACAGGGGTAAATCCTGGGAATCTCCCTCGGAAAGGCGGCGCAGCGCGGCCCTGACCAGCGCGGGGTCGGTGGTCGTCCAGAACGGTGGCAGCGACGCGCGCAGGAAGTCACCGTAACGCGCCGTCACCAGCCGGGGATCGAGTACCGCGACCACGCCCCGGTCGGTCATCGTGCGCAGCAGCCGGCCGGCGCCCTGGGCCAGCAGCAGCGCCGCGTGCGCCGCGGCCACGGTCATGAACCCGTTGCCGCCGCGGGCCGCCACCGCGCGCTGCCGGGCCGAGGCCAGCGGGTCATCGGGCCGCGGGAACGGGACCCGGTCGATGATCACCAGCCGCAGCGAGGATCCGGGCACGTCCACGCCCTGCCACAGGGACAGGGTGCCGAACAGGCAGGTCGGCTCGTCCTCGGCGAACTGCTTGACCAGCTGGGCGGTGACGTCGTCGCCCTGGCACAGCAGGGGGTGCTTGACGCGCTCGCGCAGGGCGCCGGCCGCCTGGACGGCGGCCCGCATGGACGAGAACAGCCCGAGCGTGCGCCCGCCCGCGGCGGCGATCAGCTCTTCGAGCTCGGTGAGGTAGGCCTCGGGCAGCGCGTCCCGGCCGGGCGGGGGGAGGTGCCGCGCCACGTACAAGATGCCGCTGCGCGGATGGTCGAACGGGGATCCGACGTCCAGGCCTTTCCAGGTGAGCTGATCGTCGCCGGGGATATTCAGCCCCCACTGGCTGGCCAGGGGGTTGAACGAGCCGCCCAGGGCCAGGGTGGCCGAGGTCAGGGTGACGGTACGCTCGCCGAACAGCTTGTTCCGCAGCACGGGACCGACCTCGAGCGGCGCCACCCGCAGCGTGGGCGGGCGCCGAGCGTCCTCGACGAACGGCCGGTCCAGCCAGACGACCTCCCGGCGGGCGGCGATGGGCTCCTCGAAGACGGCCAGGATACGGCTGGCCGTCTTCTGCAGGTCATCAACCTGGGCCAGGGTCATCCGGGCCGCCGCGAGCCGCTGGGGGTCCTCCTCCAGACCCTGGGCGCTGGCCGTGATCGCGTCCGTGCACGCTTTGGCCGCGTCGTGCAGCGACCGCAGCGTGGCGGCCAGCGTGTCGGACAGCTGGTCCATCCGGCCGGCCGGGGTGTCGTCGAGATCCACCGTCAGCGCCTCGGCCGCGTTACGCAACTGGTCGGCGACGGCGGGCCCGCCGTCGAGCGTGGCTGGTTCGGTCAGCCGGGCGGCGCGCCGGCCGGCCGTGTCCACCGCCGGACCGGACAGTTCCCCCGTCGTGGCCGAGGTGACCCGGTCCACCAGGTCGTGGGCCTCGTCGACGATCACCACCTCATGCGCGGGCAGCACGTCGATGTCGGAGGTCGCGTCGATGGCCAGCAGCGCGTGATTGGTGACGACGATGTGCGCCTTGGCCGCCGCCTCCCGGGCCTTCTCGGCGAAGCACCGGGAGCCGAACGGGCAGCGCTGAGCGCCGATGCACTCCTGCGCGCTGACCGAGACCTGACGCCAGGCCGCTTCCGGCACGCCGGGGACCAGCTCGTCCCGGTCCCCCGTCGTGGTCTGCTCGGCCCACTCGTGCAGCCGCTTGACCTGGCGGCCCAGCGGCGAGGTCGGACTAGTGTCAGCCTGCTCGAACAGCGCGTCCTGCGGGTCGTCGGCGGGACCGCCCCGCTGCCGGTGCAGGCACAGGTAGTTGCGGCGGCCCTTCAGGATCGCGAAGGCCGGCTCCTGGCCGAGCAGCGGCTGCAGGGCACTGACCAGACGCGGCAGGTCACGGTCGATCAGCTGGCGCTGCAGCGCGATGGTGGCCGTGGCCACCACCACGGTGGAGCGGGTGGTCATCGCGTACCGGATGGCCGGGACCAGGTAGGCCAGCGACTTCCCGGTGCCGGTCCCGGCCTGGACGGCCAGGTGCTCCCCCGTGTCGATGGCGTGCTCGACCGCCTCGGCCATCGCGACCTGGCCGGGCCGCTCCTGGCCGCCGATGCCCGCGACCGCCGCCGCGAGCAGTTCGGTCACCGAGGCAAGCTCACCGGGGTCCAGGCCACCTGCTGACACGGTCGGAACGGTACCTCGCGCGGGCCGGTGCGACGACCAGGCGACCCCCTGGGGCAGGTGGGCGCGGCGTGTCACCACGGATCGTTCGGCCCGGCGGGAGAGCGGAAGGGCGGACCGGATGCAAGCACCACGTTCCGTTCGGATAAATTCTGGTTTTTATGACCAGTGCCGAGCTGTTGACGGATGCCTTCGGACGGGTGCAGGAGACCGTGCACGAGGCGGTCGACGGGCTGTCCGACGGCCAGCTTGCGGCCCGGCTGGACGAGGACGCGAACTCGATCGCCTGGCTGTGCTGGCACCTGGCCCGTGTGCAGGACGATCACCTGGCCGACGCGTTCGGGGTCGAGCAGGTGTGGCCGGTTTTCGCGGAGCGCTTCGGGCTGCCGTTCGGGCCGGGAGCGACGGGCTACGGTCACAGCTCAAGGCAGGTTGGCCTGGTCCGGGTCTCGGGGGACCTGCTCGCCGCCTACCACGACGCGGTGCACGAGCAGACCGTCGCGCTGGTATCCGGGGTGACCGACGCCGACCTGTCGCGGGTGGTGGACGAGGGGTGGGACCCGCCGGTGACCCTCGGCGTGCGACTGGTCAGCGTGATCTCCGACGGCCTGCAGCACGCCGGGCAGGCCGCGTTCATCCGCGGCATCCTGCTCCGCGCGGAATAGGCCTCAGCAGGCCGCGGCCAGCAGGTCGCGCTGGTAGCGCTGGGTCCAGCGGCGGGCCCGGGCGACCGGCCCGGCCACCGCGCGCCAGTGGTCGGCGAAGCCCTGGTGCCCGGCGGCGGCCGCCTCGGCGACGATCGCGTAGGTCCAGTCGTGGTTGGCCACCAACGCCTCGGCCACCTGACGGCGGCCGACCCGGGGCAGCCCGGTGGCCTGCAGGAAGATCCGGAACCGCTCCAGGGCGCGGCCCTGCCGGCTGTCGGTGATGTCCTCGTCGTCGGTCAGCGGGGCCCAGTTGCGCGCGGCCGAGGCGAAGTCCCAGACGGCGCTGCCCGGACCGGCCAGGTCGAAGTCAATGAGTGCTACGGCCTGGCCGTCGCGGAACACCAGGTTGGCCGGGTACACGTCGTTATGGCTGACCAGGCAGGTACGGTAGTCGGCCGGGACCGGCCGGGGCCAGGTGTACCCGGCCGGGTCGAAGGACGCCGCGGCGCGGTGGTAGCGGCGCAGCAGGTCAGCCACGCTGACCAGGGCGGCGTCGGTGAGCGTGTCCTCGGCCAGCGGCGGGACCCCGGCCTGGCCGTCGATGTAGGTCAGCATCTCGGTCTCGGGGCTGACCGCCAGGACCCGGGGAGCGCCGTCGAAGCCGACGGCGGACAGGTGGTCGAGCAGGGCATGGGTGGCCCGCCAGCAGGGAGCGGTCGGCCGCAGCACGGTGTCGCCCACCCGGACGACCAGGCCCCGGTTGGCGGTGCCGCCGGGCAGCGTGGCACCGGGCAGCGTGGCGCCGGGCCACAGGCTAGGGGCTGGCACCGGGCTGGTCGGCCAGTCTGAGCAGGGCGCGGGCGAGGCTCGTGTGGGTGACAAGGCCATGGACAAGCCCTCCTCGGATCGCGGCACGTACCGCAGGGCCCTTGGCGACGCCGAAGGGAACGGCGAGGACGAACGGGATCCGCTCCAGCGCCGGGCCGGGCGTCACGATCATGCGGCTGTCCAGCGGCGTGGCCACCGGCCTGCCGTCCTCGCCGATGAACACCCCGGCCACCTCGGCGCGGACGCCGAGGTCGGCCAGGCGATCGCGCTCGGCGGGGGTAATCGCGTCGTAGATGGTCGACAGCCCGGGCCCCCAGGCGCCGACGGCGACCATCGCGATCGTCACCGAGGGCACCACGGCGAAGGCGGCGGCGATGTCGCCCTGGCGGCGGATGGCCGCGGCGGTCTGCGCGTCGTCCAGCAGCATGGGAGCGTAGAAGACGTGCGCCGGGCCGCCGCCCACCCGGGCCACGCTGCGGACCACGTCGAGCAGGTCCCGGCCGTCCGGCGGCGGCACGGCCCCGGTGAGCTGGACGATCGGGCACGGCGGGAACTGGGTCAGCGAAGCCGCGAGCCCGCTGAGCGTGCGCGACCAGGAGATGCCGAGGACGTCGCCGGGTGCGATGAGGTCCATCAGCGCCTGGCCGGCGGCCTCGCCCAGCCGGTGCCGGAGGGCCTGCTCCTCGTTATCGGGCAAATTGAAGACGAAGGCGTGGCGCAGCCCGTAGGCCGAGCACAGTTCGGCCGACAACGTGGCGTCCAGGTTGCCGCCGGGCAGTCCGATCTCGATGCGGACCATGCCCGCATCCCGCGCCGAGTCGAGCAACCGGGCGACCCGGAACCGGCTGATGCCCAGCCGGCCAGCGATGTCCACCTTGGAGACACCCTCGAGGTAGTACTGCCGCGCGACCCGGGCGGCCAGGACGACCTCGGACGGGCGGTCAGCCGACAAGCCGGCCATGTACCCCTCCGATGCAGCTCAGCAGTGCCGTTCTTCCGGCCGCTCATCTGAGCATCCAGATCTCATATTTGCAGCTTTTCTTGACTTTGCCTAGCAACAGGCTCACTGTGTCTTCATAACCCATATGAGCGTAACCCGCTCATATGAGCGTACATAGGGTTTCTCCGGCATCGTTCGTCCTCGGTCCCTCCCGCCAGAAGGTCCTCACCGTTGTGGAGGTTGGTTCATGAGTTCTCGCCCGTTCAGGCTCCGCACGCTCGGGGCAGTGGGCTCCGCAGTCGCCCTGGTGGCGCTGGCCGCCTGCTCCAGCAGCAGCTCCAGCGGCAGCGGCAGCGGCAGCACTAACAGCAGTTCGGGCACGGTGACCGTGGCGGTGGTGTCCAACCCGCTGATCACCGGGCAGATGATCCCGTTGACCCAGTCGGTGTTCGAGAAGCAGAACCCTGGGATCACGGTCAAGTTCGCGACCTACACCGAGGGTGACCTGCGGGCCGCGATCGAGAAGGACGTGTCCACGCATGCCAATACGTTCAACGTGATCATGATCGGCCCGTACGAGGCCCCGCTGTTCGCCAAGAACGGCTGGCTGACGGACCTGACCACGACATACACCAACAACGACCCCGGCTACGACGCGTCAGACATCCTGCCGTCGATCGCCAAGGCGCTGTCCTACAAGAACGACCTGTACGCGGTGCCGTTCTACGGCGAGTCCTCGATGCTGTACTACCGCAAGGACCTGTTCAAGGCGGCCGGGCTGACCATGCCGGCCCATCCGACCTGGACCCAGGTGGCCAGCTTCGCGGCCCAGCTGAACCAGCCGGGCAAGGTGTCGGGGATCTGCCTGCGCGGCCTGGCCGGGTGGGGGGACAACATGGCCTCCCTGGACACGGTGGTCAACACCTTCGGCGGTGAGTGGTTCAACATGAACTGGCAGCCGCAGCTGACCTCGCCGGCGTTCGAGGCGGCGACGAACTTCTACGTCAACCTGATCCGCAAGGACGGCGAGCCGGGCGCCTCGGCCGACAGCTTCAACCAGCTGCTGACCCTGTACGGGCAGGGCAAGTGCGCGATGTGGTACGACGCGACGGTCGCGGCCACTTCGATCGCCACCACCTACCCGTCGGTCGCCGCCAACACCGGGTACGCGTTCGCGCCGGTGGACAAGACCTCCTCCTCGGGCTGGCTGTGGACCTGGTCGCTGGGCATCCCGCAGGGCACCGCCAACTCCGGTGCGGCGTGGAAGTTCGTGTCCTGGGCCACCTCCAAGCAGTACGACACGCTGGTCGCCTCGAAGTACGGCTGGGCCGCGGTGCCGCCGGGCACCCGGACCTCGCTGTACAGCAACCCGTCCTACCTGGCGGCGGCCAAGGCGTTCGCGCCCATCACCATCCAGTCGATCGACGGCACCGACCCGGACCACCCGACCGTGAACCCGGTGCCGTACGTGGGGATCCAGTACGTCGACATCCCCCAGTTCGAGAGCCTCGGGGTCACGGTCGGCCAGCAGATCGCCGGGGCGATCGCCGGGACCGAGTCGGTGAGCCAGGCCCTGAGCGCCAGCCAGTCCGCGGCCTCGCAGTACACCCCAGCGGAACTGTCAGCCGGCTAGGCACTCCCGGTGAGCCGGCTCCCCGGGGGGCCGGCTCACCGGGCTCTGGCCCGTCCCGGCCGTCGCGGCCGTCCCGGTCAGTCCCGGCACGTCCTGAGGAGGACTTTTCGTGACCGTACTCGAAGACCTGGCGCCACCCCCCAAGGTCGAGGTCCGGCCGCGCGGCGCCACCCGCCGGGAGGCCTGGCAGCGCCGCCTGCCGCTGTTGCCGGCGCTGATCTACGTCGTGGTCGTGACCCAGATCCCGTTCCTGGTCACGCTGTGGTACAGCTTCCAGAACTACTTCTTCGACGTCCCCGGCGGCGCGCACTGGACCGGGGTGAGCAATTACACGCAGGTCTTCACCAACGCCGCGTTCCGTGGCGCGCTGTGGCGCTCGGTGGTCATGACGGTCGTCGCGGTGATCGTGGCCATGATCCTGGGCGTCGCCTTTGCGCTGCTGCTGGACCGCAAGTTCCTGGGCCGCAGCGTGGTCCGGACGCTGATCATCACTCCGTTCCTGGTCATGCCCGCGGCGGCGGCACTGGTCTGGGCAGGCCCGATGCTCGACCCGAACTTCGGGCTGCTGAACTACCTGCTGCAGCCGTTCGGCGTGCACCACGTGGCCTGGCTGTCCACGCACGCGCTGGGCTCGGTGATCGTGGTCATGATCTGGCAGTGGACCCCGTTCATGACCCTCATCGTGCTGGCCGGGCTGCAGGGTCAGCCCGCCGATGTGCTGGAGGCGGCCAAGGTCGACGGGGCCGGGGCGCTGGCCACGTTCCGCGAGTTCACGTTCCCGTTCCTTCGGCCGTACATCGAGCTGGGCATCCTGCTCGGGTCGATCTACCTGGTCAACGTGTTCGACGCGGTCCGGCTGATGACCAACGGCGGCCCCGGGACCGCCACTACCAACCTGCCGTTCTACCTGTACGAGCAGGTCAACAACGCCTTCGACGTGGGCGGGGCGGCCGCGGCCGGGGTGGTCACCGTCATCTTGACCATCATCGTGGCCACCTTCGCGCTGCGCATGTTCGCGCGAGTGTTCCAGTTCGAGGGAGCAGGGTCGTGAGCGCGGTTTCAGCTGGCGGCGGGCGGCCCGCCGGGCAGCGGTTCCGGGAGATGTCGGGGCAGATCGGCTGGGGCGTCATCGCCTGGGTGGCGGGGATCGCCTTCTTCCTGCCCGTGCTGTGGATGGTGCTCACGGCGTTCAAGCCGGAGTCCGCCGCGGAGACCTGGCCGCCCAAGTTCGTCTTCAGCCCCACGCTGGCCGAGTTCCGGCTGGTGTTCTCGGGCTGGGGCCCGTACGTGACCCATTCGCTGATCGCCACGACCGTCTCGACGCTGCTGGTGCTGCTGCTGGCCGTGCCCGCCGCGTACGCCCTGTCCGTGCACCCGGTCAAGCACTGGCGGGACGGGCTGTTCTTCTTCATCTCCACCAAGATGCTGCCGATCGTGGCCGCGATCGGCCCGCTGTATGTCATCGCGCTCAAGACGCATCTGCTGGACAGCATCTGGGTGCTGATCATCTTGTACACGGCGATGAACCTGCCGCTGGCCATCTGGCTGATCCGCTCGTTCATGCTCGAGGTGCCCGGCGAGATGCTGGAGGCCGCCGAACTGGACGGCGCCGGCCGGCTCCGGCAGATGGGCGAGGTGATCATGCCCGTCATCTCACCCGGCCTGGTGTCGACGGCGCTGATCTGCGTGATCTTCGCGTGGAACGAGCTGTTCCTGGCGCTGAACCTGACCGTGACCAACGCCGCGACCCTGCCGATGTTCCTGATCAGCTCGGTACCGCAGGAGGGGCTGTACATCGCGCACCTGTCCGCCGCGGCGACGGTGGCCTCGGTGCCGGTGATCATCGTCGGCTGGATCGCCCAGCGGTCCCTGGTCCGCGGCCTGTCGATGGGAGCGATCAAGTGAAATCAGTCGTATTCGTACTGGGAGGTCTGTGATGGCCGAGGTCAGGTACGTGTCGGCAACCCGGGTCTACGCCAAGGACACGCCGCCCGCGGTGAATGCGCTGGACCTGGACATCAAGGACGGCGAGTTCATGGTCCTGGTCGGCCCGTCCGGGTCGGGGAAGACCACCGCGCTGCGCATGCTGGCCGGGCTCGAGCCGCTGGACGGCGGGCGCGTCGAGATCGGCGCGCAGGACGTCACCTGGGTGCACCCCAAGGACCGCGACATCGCGATGGTGTTCCAGAACTACGCCCTGTACCCCAGCAAGACCGTCGCGGAAAACATGGGCTTCGCGCTGAAGATGCAGCACGTCCCGAAGGACGAGCGAGCCCGCCGGGTCCGCGAGGCGGCCAAGCTGCTCGACCTGGACGACAAGCTCCTGGACCGCAAGCCCAAGGCACTGTCCGGCGGGCAGCGGCAGCGAGTCGCGATGGGCCGGGCCATCGTGCGCGAACCCCGGGTGTTCCTGATGGACGAGCCGCTATCCAACCTGGACGCCAAGCTCCGGGTGCAGACCCGCAGCCAGATCGCCGAACTCCAGCGGCGCCTGGGGATCACCACCGTCTACGTGACTCACGACCAGGTCGAAGCCATGACCATGGGGAACCGGGTGGCGGTGCTGGCGGGCGGGAATCTTCAGCAATGCGACACCCCGCGGCAGCTGT
>Ga0335074_10016546_pt1 | contig 10384 bp, 10 predicted proteins | sample Lox_Sample_23_FD_206715 | JGI IMG/M metagenome (GOLD analysis project Ga0335074, IMG submission 206715) | Soil microbial communities from Loxahatchee National Wildlife Refuge, Florida, United States - Lox_Sample_2.3 | ecosystem: Environmental > Terrestrial > Soil > Wetlands | place: USA...
ATACGGAAGGGGCGGTGAACCCGAGAGAGGTGCCTGTTTCATATGACCCGGTTGTCAATCAGGCCGTCGCTAAGACCAGCATTGCGGCAGCAGTCGACTTCCTGTCACGCTTCGCCGCAAAAAAATGCGTCATACTGACGATGGTCCCCTATACTGGCACAGAAATAGGGACCGCGGAAGCCATCGCAAGGGGAATTGGCCTGAAACTGGTTACGCCGCAGGTCGAGGGACTTCAAACATTCGACGGGTACCACTTGGATCAACCAAGTGCGCAACGCTGGTCTCAGGCCTTTTTTCAGGCAGCCGGACCGGAGATCCGGTCATGCCTTGACAAGCGGAATGCAATGAACAACTAGGCCTCGTCCCCACCGGCCCGACCGCTTCGCTAAAAAGCGCCGCATCACTGTCCAATAACCGTCTCGCTCTGTGCAGCGATTCGACGGTGGCCCTGGGGCCCGACCTTGCCAATCAATAAAAGGAGTACCACAGTGACGAGCCAGGAGGTTCTGCAGATCTTCACTGACATTCTTCGCGATCTGTTGCTCGACGACTCAATCGAGTTGACAATGGAGACGCACCGTGAGGACGTTGCGGGATGGGACTCATTTAACTACATTAACTTTATTGTGGCTGTCGAGTCGCAGCTCGGCGTGAAGTTCAAGATCGCCGACATCGAGTCATTCCCCGATGTAGGCGCGATCGTCACCGCGGCGACGAAGAGGTTGGCTGTAAGCCAACCTGCCCGGGAAATCTAGCAGAGGACAATCCCGATGCTGTTTAACTCCGCCGAATTCCTGTTCGGATTTGTGCCGGTAGCGCTGCTGGGGTTCTATTTGCTCGGCAAGTTCTCCCGCCTATCGGCAATCCGGTGGTTGATCCTCGTATCTCTCGTGTTCTACGGGTGGTGGCGACCACTGAACGTGTTGATCATCGCCCCCTCGATCATCATCAACTTTGCCTTGGCACGTGCCCTCCTGCGGATCAATCAAAATGAGCCATCGGATCGGACCTCAAAAGCAGTTCTCGCGGTGGGGATTCTGTTCAATGTGGTGTTTCTGGGTGTTTTCAAATATACCGACTTTGTAACCGGCACGATCAACGACGTGTTTGGCACGAATCTCATACTCAGGCACATTATCCTGCCTCTCGGTATATCGTTCATCACATTCCAGAAGATCGCATTTCTGGTCGATGTGCAGGCTGGGCGTGTCAAGTCCTTTACCTTTCAAGACTACTGCACGTTCGTGCTGTTCTTCCCCCAGCTGATCGCCGGCCCGATCGTCCACTACCGCGAGATGATGCCGCAGTTCCAGACCGCTTCATGTCGATTCGATAAGGAGAATTTTGCCGTCGGTCTTACCCTGTTATTTTTCGGCCTGTTCAAGAAGGTGGTACTCGCCGACAAAATGGCGCCTCTGGTTACGCCGATCTACGGTCATGCCGCTTCCGGCACCCATATCTCTTTCGTTATGGCATGGATGGCGGCAATCGGGTTCACTCTGCAAATATATTTTGACTTCTCCGGCTATACGGATATGGCACTCGGCCTGGCCCGGTTCTTCGGAATCAAGCTTCCGCCAAATTTCAACTCACCGCTGCGAGCTTCGAGTATAATTGACTTTTGGCTCCGCTGGCACATGACGCTGACACGCTTCCTGACGGCATATATATACAACCCAATGGTGCTGACGCTGACCAGACGTCGGCTGGCAAAGGGACGCCCTGGGTTTGGCGGGCGGCATACGACGGCCGGCGCCTTTATCTCTCTGCTGATGGTCCCTACCATCCTCACGATGTTCATCTCAGGGCTTTGGCACGGTGCGGGTTATGGTTTCGTCGTCTGGGGCCTGCTCAACGGTCTTTATTTAACGATCAATCACGGATGGCGTCTGATGGCCACTCGGCTTTGGTCAAACAGGCGTGGCTACGACCGCTTTATGAGGCCGGGAGGGCAGCTCATTACCTTTATCACTGTCAGTGCAACGATGGTCTTCTTTCGAGCGCCGACAATAAAATCGGCCATTGACCTGGTGAAGGGTATCACCGGGCTGAACGGAGTCGGATTACCACAGGACCTTCTTGCCCGGCTGGGACCTCTCGCCCGGGTCCTGCATCGCATCGGGGTCATTGGTGAAGCCTGGAACAGCCATGATTTCCTCAGTGCAGGGAAGTGGATTTGCCTGCTGCTATTCATAGCACTCGCTCTTCCAAACACACTTCGGATCCTGGATCGTTATGAGCCGGCACTCGGTGTAAAGCCGGGCGCAGCCAGACCGGGGATCGCGAAAATCAGGATCTTTCAATGGGGGCCCTCGCTTCCGTGGGCAATCGCGATGTCAGCCATTGCAGCGATCGCGGTTGTCTCCCTCGGCGGCCCAAGTGAGTTTTTGTACTGGCAGTTCTAAGTAGCAAACCGATGACCGCAGAGCGCCTTAACATCCTTTGCGTCTCACAGATGCCGGCCAGCCCGCCGCGCTTTGGCGCCCAGGCGCGAACACATGGGCTTATGACCCAACTGGCGCAGCGCCACGACCTGACAGCGGTCATGGTGGTCGACGACGAATTTGACGCCGACGAGTGCCGCCGGGCCATGCAGGTTTACTGCCGCGAGGTGGTGCTGGTGCCGAATCCCTGGGGTCGGCAAGGCCTCACCAAACGGCTGCTCCAGGTCCGCTCCCTGGCCTCGATCCGGAGCTTTGAGCGGCTGCGGGTCACGTTGCCAGCGCTGCAGCAGGCTCTGGACCAGAGCCTGCGCGCCAAGCGGTTTGACGTTATCAACCTGGAGTTCCCGTATCTAGGTCACTATGACCTGCGCCGAGCGCCGCTCGGGCACAAGCCACCGCCTATCGTCGTCGACTCGCACGAGATCGCCTACGACTTGGCCCGGCAGTTCGCCCGCACCCAGGGTAAGCTGGGCCGCCGCCTGTATGCCGGGGCGAATTGGCGCAAGCTTCGGCGTGAGGAGCTGAGGACCTATCGCGACGCGGATGGGGTCTACCTGTGCAGCGCGGCAGATGAGCGGCGCCTGCGCGATGAGGTGCCCAGTGTCCGCACGACTGTTGTCCCCAACGCCGCAGACGTCGAGTATTACCGGCCGCGCCCTACGGACCCGCCGCCGGACGGCCGCACCGTGGTCTATTTCGGGCTCCTCTCGACTGTCCCCAATGTCGATGGCGTGACCCACTTCGCCCAGAATATCTGGCCCCGCATTGCCGCCGCGCACCCAGAGGCACGTTGGAAGATCATCGGCGGTCGGCCGCCGCCATCGCTCCTGGCACTGGCGGGACGCCGAGTGGAGCTGACCGGCTTTGTATCGGACCTGCGGCCGCACCTTGCGGCGGCCGCGGTCGTGGTGGTGCCGCTGCGGCTCGGCGGCGGTACCCGCCTCAAGATCGTCGAGGCCATGGCGATGGGCAAGGCCATCGTCTCGACCACGCTGGGCGCTGAAGGTATCGAGGCGGTTCCTGGGCGAGACCTACTCGTCGAGGATGAGCCTGTGGCCTTCGCGGACGCGGTGAGTCGACTGTTGTCGGAGCCCGATCTGGCCGTCCGCATCGGCCAGTCGGCCAGGCGCTTGGCAACCGAGCACTATAGCTGGAGTGGGGCCGCCCGGGGATTGGAGAGCTTCTACCGCCGGATCCTGGAGAACGCTTCGTGAAGGCAGCGCTCATCGGAGCTGGGCAGATCGCCCGGCAGCACCTGGCCTGCCTGAAGACGCTGCCGGGCGTCGATCTGGCGGCCATTTGCGACCTGTCACCCGCCACTGCGGAGGCTGCCGCTGAGAGATACGGCATTCGTTCTTGGTTCACCGACCACCGGGCCATGCTGGAGAAGGTCCGACCCGACGTCGTCCACGTCACTACACCACCCACCTCCCACTTCGGGCTGGCTATGGACTCGGTCAACGCTGGCGCCCATGTCATCGTTGAGAAGCCTGCGACCCCGAGCTTCGAAGAACTGGAGACGCTGGTCGGGCGCGCCCGGGATGCCGGCTGCCATCTCGTCGAGGACCATAATTACCTTTTCAACCATGCCCCTCAGAGGATTCTGCGGCGCATCGAGTCCGGCGAATTCGGGGCGGTGACACACGTCGAGGTGCTTATTTGCCTCGACATCCTCGGCCCCGGCGGCTTCGCCGATCCCAATTCGCCGCACCCCGCGCTCAGCCTGGCGGGCGGCGCCATCGCCGACTTCCTGCCCCACTTGGCATCGCTGGCGCACCTGTTCGTTGGTCGCCTCCGGACCGCCCAGACAATCTGGACAAAACGCAAGGACTCGCTGTTGCCATACGACGAGTTCCGCGCCGTGTTGGATGCCGAGCGTGGGACTGCGAACCTCGGCTTCAGCTCCAGTTCGCAGCCGGACGCCTTCTGGCTACGTGTCTACGGGGAGCGAATGCAGGCCACCGCCAATCTATTCGAGACGCGACTCACTTTCGACGGTCCCCACAATGTGCCCAAGCCGTTGCGCCCCTTCTTCAGCGGCCTGGAGGAGGGCAAGATCATCCGGCGCGCCGCGTTAACCACGTTGCTCCGCAAGTTCAAGGGCCCAGGGACTTACGAAGGGCTCTGGGAGCTCCTTGCGCGCACCTATCAGGCGCTAGCCAACCAGTCGGCTCTGCCGGTCACGGCGAGCGACGTTCTCGAGGTGAACCGGATGGTCGAGGCCCTGAAGCCCCAGGCGCGGCCGGCATGAGGGCTCTCGTCACTGGTGCTAACGGCTTCCTCGGCCGGCATGTGGTCCAGGCACTGCTTGCGCGTGGCATCGAAGTTCGTGCCATGGTCCGTCGCGCCGCGCGTTTGGAGGGACTCGGCTGGCCCTCCTCGGTGGAGGTCTTCAGGGCCGACCTGCGCACGTCGCGCGAACTCCCTCGTGCCTTCGAGCGCGTCGACGTATTGCTCCACCTGGCGGCGGTAGTCTCGGGCGGGGAGGACGCGCAATTCGCGGGAACCGTGGCCGGCACCGAACGTTTGCTAAACGCCATGGCTGTCACCGCCTGCCAACGGTTGGTGCTGTGCAGCAGTTTTTCCGTCTACAACTATAGTTCGGTCGCTCGAACGTTAGATGAGGACTCGCTGCTTCATCAGACGCCGGAGCTCTACACCCGCGATGGCTACACTATTTCCAAATGGTGGCAAGAGCGAGTGACCCGGCGCTTTGCCGACAAGCACGGCTGGGATCTTACTGTGCTCCGGCCTGGATTCATCTGGGGACGCGATCACGGTTACCTAGCTGCCCTGGGCCAACAGCTTGGACGACACCACCTTATCATCGGTCCGCTGACCCGCATACCGATGACGCACGTCGAGAACTGCGCCGACGTATTTGCGCTGGCGGCGGCGGACCCGCGCGCTCGAGGCCAGACCTTCAACGTGGTAGACGGCCCCGGTGAACGCATCTGGACTTACCTCTCCGACTACATGCGCGGCAACGGCCACCCGGGGTGGTGCCTACCCGTGCCCTATTGGCTCGCCATCATGATGGTGCGGTTGGCCTCCGCCACTGTGTTCAGAACCGCTACCAAGGTACCCAGCATCCTCATCCCGCGCCGACTCGAGTCACGACTCAAGCCACTGCGTTTCGAGAACCGCAAGCTACGGGAAACGCTGGGATGGACCCCTCCGCTCGACTACCAGGAGTGCTTGGCGCGGACCTACGGCGCGACGCGACGTACTGATTCCGTGCCACCGCGCGCGTCAGCGTCACGCGATCACGCACCTTTCGCAGCCCGAGCGCAATCGGCGGAGTGATTTGCGGGGGAGAGACTTTGTCAAGCTACCGCACGAGGCGTTCAATGACAGCTCGGCATTGTATCCGTAACCGGTCCTGCAAGACGAGGATGTCGCACTCGTCACGCACGTGTGGATCTCGCACGAGCACGTCCGAGGTCGCAACGCAACCTCTGAGGTCGCATGAGACGTGTTCGATGGAGAAGACTCTGGATGCCGCGAATAGGCGTATTCAGGACATCCAGCAGAAGCAGCCAACAACAAGCCTAACGAGAGGCGCCGGGCTGCCTCGTTCGTCCTTGCTCGGGTAGCAAACTCAGCGTCAAAAGCCTCAATCCGCCGGTCGAGATCAGCCCATTCGCACGCACGTCCTCGGCCAGGGTTCGGGTGTGCGAGCTGAGGACGACGCAGGCCACCATCACCATTCAGCGGCATTGCCGCAGTGAACCCGCGCTCCAACCGCATCGCCCGGAGCGCGCCCTGCTCTCGCCGACGATCAGGGGTCCGTACAGCGACTGCGCGCCAAGCTGCTCGGCCGACCTCAACTCGACGAAGCGCATCGTCGGTCTTCCTCACTCAGTTAGGGAAAGAGCATGTTCCGCTTTCTGATATTCCTGGTGTCTCTGGCCGCCCCGGTCGCCATCCAGATGGCGGCCACTGGGTCGACATTTACTGCTGCTAACGCTAGTGCCAGTATAAATCCTATGTCGAGCCGCAGCAGCGCCGGAAGCCTCCTGCCGGCCGATCGTAATGCCAGCGCGAACTGGCAGAAGGCTGGAATGCTTGCCTTGGGTGGCATTCCGAATAGAACCACGGTTTGCTCCACGGTTAACCCTTTAGGGAGTCATCGGGACGACACGGTCAATATCCAGAACGCTATCAGCAACTGCCCCCTTGGCCAAGTAGTTTCGCTAGCGGCAGGTACATTCACGATTGCGGAAGGCGAATATGTGATGCTCAACAAGGGGATAACCTTGCGTGGCGCCGGAGCGGGTGTCACGACGCTACAGAGGACCAATGGCGCAAGACTAGGTAGTTACCAGCCCGGCAGCAAGCCTTCGCCTATAATAATTGTTGGCCCAATGCGGTGGAATAACAACCTGACCGCCACAAGCCTGATTGCCGATGCCGCAGCGGGAACAAATTCGGTCAAGGTGGCCAGCACAGCAGGGTTCTCGGTAGGGCAGATTGTCTTGCTAGATGAGGCTTCGGGCGCTGGCTGGCAGAGAGACGTAGAGGGGCTCGGGCAGATTTGGGCCTCGCCGGACTATCGGGTAGTATGGCAGAAGCACAATCCTTCCCAGAGCTGGGACGATTTCAGCTCGACTAGTTATCCGTACCAGTCGGGCACCGCTGGGTGCTGGTTCAGCAGCTGCGACCGGCCTACCAACGAAATCAAGCAGATATCAGCCATTTCTGGCAATACCATCACCTTCGACTCGCCGGTGACCATCTCCTATCGTGTCAGCCATCAAGCCCAACTCCATTACTGGCAGACCCCGCATACACGAAATGCCGGTATCGAGAATATGACGCTAGAGGGGGGCGACAATGGAAATCTGCGGTTTGAGTGGGCAGCGTATTGCTGGGCGCAAAATGTCGAAAGTACGCTATGGCTCGGCGAGGGCTTTGCCATCGATAGTTCCTTTCGCATTCAGTTGGAGGAGTTTTATGCCCACGCGCCCGTTTGGCCAGTGCCAGGCGGGGGAGGCTACAACATTAGTCTATCGAACGGCTCGTCCGAAATACTGATCGAGAACGGCATTTCCGTTCTTGCCAACAAGGTCATGGTATCGCGCTCGTCAGGGGCAGGGTCGGTGGTTGCCTACAACTACATGGATGACGGTTTCATCAGCGGCCAAGGGGCTTGGCAAGAGATCGGACTCAACGCCAGCCACATGGTTGGCTCTCATCACATGCTATTCGAGGGCAATTACGGCTTCAACATGGATAGCGACACGACCCACGGCAACTCTATCTATCAGACGTTCTTCCGTAATTACGCGACCGGCTACCGGTCGCGGTTCATCGATTATATAAACCACAACTCTGTCGTTGACGATATCAACGACTTCCCGGGCAGAAACGGCCCGCTCCGGGCCGCCGGCGCGCAGGTCTATAGCTATTGGTTCTCCTTCATTGGCAACGTGCTCGGGACACCGGGGCATACCAGCGGATGGTCCTACAACGGCTCCTTCACGAACGGTACGCCGGCCATCTGGGGACTGGGGTGGGATAATCTCCCCAATCAACTCGATGATCCCAACGTAGCCAACACCACAATCCGCGACGCCAACTTCGATTATCTCACCAACACAGTGGTTTGGGCTGCAAACGACACCGCCCATACGCTGCCGAACTCGCTATATCTGACACGGAAGCCGGCCTTCTTCAACGTAGGGAGAGGGTACATTTGGCCGTGGGTAAATCCCACAGGATCGCCCCAGCTCTATACGCTGCCGGCCAAGGTGCGTTACGACGCCGGGACGCCGTTTAAGCAACCTTGAGCCGCTGGACAGTTCACGCCCGGCAATGCCCGATCGCTTCGATGACTTCACGGCCGGCGCGGTGATCGATCCGCTGGGTGCTGACCCCACCGGAGCGGCGCCTACGGCCATAAGTCCTGCGTCGGACCGCAGCAATTCCGGCGTCACTTCGAAGTTGTCGAGATTTGCGGACTAGATCAGCGGAGGCGGGTGGACCTCTGCGAAATATTGGTCTGCGGGTGGCGACGACGTTCTCACAGCGCTTGAAACGGTAGTCTGCTAATGCTTTACTGCGATCGTGGTTTCGTGCGATCTCCGCTCCGGTGCCGATCTGCGTCCACGTTGTCCAAGCCCTTAGTAGGTTCTGTCCATTGGGTCGGCCTATCATGCACAGCTACCTAGAAAGCATGTGGATGCGTAGCTCTGAAATTTGGGGGGTGGCGTTTGTTATTGTCGCTGCGGAAGTCGGTCTATACTGGCAGCCTCTGCCGGTTCGAAGCGCGGCTTACAGATCGAGGAGCGCGAGAACGGACACTCTTAGTCCCTTATTCGGCGCTCAAACCCCTCGGGTGCACATGGGGCGGTCATGAGCTTCCGCCTGGGGATCGGCGTCGGCTCGGTCTATACACTCAGACGGGCGAGGCTGCTTTCAGCCACGCAGCTCCCGGCTGCGGTGCGTGCCGGGCCGCCGCCCAACCTCCGTGGACATTTGCCAGCGCTGGACGGGGTGCGGGGCCTTGCCGTCCTGATGGTTCTGTTGTTCCACTTCGTCGGCACCGTGCCGCCGAGCAACTTGGTCGAGCGCGCCATCGTCGGCGTGACCAACTACGGGTCCTACGGCGTCGAGCTGTTCTTCGTCTTGTCCGGCTTTCTCATCACTGGCATCCTCTACGACACCCGCGACAGCCCGCATTACTTCCGCAACTTCTACATGAAGCGCCTGCTGCGCATCTTCCCACTCTACTATGGCGTGCTGGCGCTCGTCTTCCTGGTAGCCCCACTGATCCCGCTGCTGCGGGGGCCGACGCTGGACTACCTGGTAGACCGCCAAGCATGGGCTTGGCTCTACGCGGTCAACATCTACATCGCCAGGCACGGGGATTGGTCTTTTTCCTACCTCGACCACTTTTGGTCGCTCGCCGTCGAGGAGCACTTCTACCTCTTCTGGCCGTTGGTGATCTTCATGCTGGCGCGCCGGCCGCGGACGCTCATTGCGGTGAGCTTGGCGATCGCGCTGTGCGCCATGCTGGCCCGACTGATCGGGTCGCTGATGGGGCTGAGCTGGTGGACCACCTACACCCTGACCCCCTTCCGGCTTGACGGCTTGGCGTTGGGCGCCTTCCTGGCAGTAACGGCGCGCCAGGCCGGGGGCTTGGCGCGGCTGGCGCGGGCCCTGCCGCTGGTTGTGACCGTGGTTGGGGGGGGCCTGGCGATCACGTTCATCTGGACCCGACTCGTGTCGCAGGAGGGGCTCGAGCTGATTCTACCGATCCGGGCAGCGCTGATCCTAATGCTGCTGGCCTGCCTCCTGGTGTGGGCCCTCATCGCGCCGGAGCGGTCGATCACGTCACGCTTCTTCTGCAGCCGGTCCATGGTCTTACTGGGTACCTACAGTTACGGTCTATATGTGTACCATCACTTTATCTCATATTATCTGACCTCGAACCGCACTGACCTGGAGCTGGCGGGCTGGCTTGGGTCCCACGGGGCGGCGGTGGCGCTGCAGGCCATGCTTGGCGCGTCGATCTCGATCGCGTTGGCTTACGTGAGTTACGAAGTCTTTGAGAAGCGGTTCCTTCGTTTGAAACGGCTGTTCGAGACGGCCAAGGGCCGGCCGGCCTAATACTGTCGCCCATTGGTGAGGAAACCTGTCCAGCAGCGCGGTGGGGACCACGGCATCGCCAAAAGGGGCTGCCTTCAACTAGCAAAGGCGCGATTCGGGGTAACGATGGCGCGCTCGTAGCGCGTGTTCGTAAGCTAGAAGAGTACGCTGGTGGGACATAGACGTCGCGGCTGCTGCCCAAGGAGTTTCCGTCGTTCACCACGGTGCAGCGCTATTTCTAAGCTTGGCGCGCCGAGGGCCTGTGGCAGGTGGTCAACCACGCGCCACTGATGGCGCTGCGCAAGGCGGAGGGCCGCGAGGCAAGCCCATCCGCGGCCGGTGCTGAG
>Ga0335074_10016547_pt1 | contig 10383 bp, 9 predicted proteins | sample Lox_Sample_23_FD_206715 | JGI IMG/M metagenome (GOLD analysis project Ga0335074, IMG submission 206715) | Soil microbial communities from Loxahatchee National Wildlife Refuge, Florida, United States - Lox_Sample_2.3 | ecosystem: Environmental > Terrestrial > Soil > Wetlands | place: USA: Florida...
GTCCCGACCGTGCTGCAGGGCGATTCCTTCGCCTATCTCCCCGAGAAGACCGGAAAGCTCGATTCCTACGCCGCCCTTTTCGATCCCAAATGGAAGGGCTATGTCGCGCTCGAGGACAACTACACGACCGCCGGCCAGAAGACGGCGCTCTATCTCAAGCATGCGAAGCTGGCCCAGATCGCCAATCCGGACGACATGACGGCGGACGAAGTCAAGACCGTGGTCGACTTCCTCATAGACCAGAAGAAGAAGGGCCAGTTCCGCGTGATCTGGTCCTCCTTTCAGCAGGCCGTCGACCTCATCGTCAACAAAGAAGTCTACGTCATCGACTGCTGGGAGCCGATGGTGTTCGCGGCGAAGGGCAAGGGCGTCGACGCCGTCTACGCCGACCCGAAAGAGGGGTACCTGCTTTGGGCGATGGCGGCCTATCTCACCAAGAATCCGAAGCGAAGCCCCGAAACGACGAAGGCCGCCTACCAGCTTCTCGACTTCATGCTGGGCGGCTGGTACGGCGCCAAGATAACGGTGTTGCGCGGCTATATGACCAACACCGAGGCGCCGGTTTACGCCAAGGAGCATCCCGACGAGTTCCCGGCCGGAGAGGCGCAAAAGGTCGCCGAGATCACCGCCAACGTCCGCCGGAAGTTCGCCCAGGGCGGCACGTGGCAGAACCGCTGGCCGACGCACGTCGACGTCTACGAATCCGAATGGGCGCGCTTCAAGGCGGCATGACGGAGGGATAGGGCGCCGTGGTTCGGTCGATCGTTCTGCGGGCCTTTCTTCTGCTGCCGATCGCTTTCGTCGCCGCCTTCCTTCTCGCGCCGCTCGGATTGACCATTGCGGTCAGTTTCTGGCAGCGGGTCGGGCTTTCCGTCCGCCCCGCCTTTGTTTTCACCTCCTATCTGACCTTTTTCGACAGCGTGCGTTTCGAGGTCCTGACGAGGAGTCTCCTGGTCTCGATCGAGGCCACGGTTCTGAGCCTCTTCGTCTCGTATCCGATCGCCTATTTCCTCGCTTTCAAGGCCCGGCCCGACGCCACGCGGCTCGCGCTGCTCCTGTTCACGACGCCGTTTCTGGTGAACTACGTCATCCGGGCCTTCGCCTGGACGTATCTTCTCGGCCGCACCGGCCCGATCAACACGCTTCTGACGTCGGCCGGAATTGTGAGCCGCCCGCTCGACTGGCTCCTCTACAGCGACTTCAGCGTCCTCGTCGGGCTCATCTCTTCGTACATGCCTTTCATGATATTTCCGATCTGGCTGTCGCTCGCCGGGATCGACAGGGCGCTGATCCAGGCGAGCTGGTTGCTCGGCGCCTCTCCGTCGCGAACGTTCTTCAGCGTGACGCTGCCGCTCTCGCTACCCGGCGTGTTCGCCGCGGCGATTTTCTGTTTCGTCAGCTCTTTCGGCGAAAGCGCCATCCCGGTCATCATGGGCGGGGTCGGCTATCAGCTCATGGGCAATACGATCACGAGCGCCATGGACGTGCTGAACTATCCGCTCGCCGCGGCGATGTCGACCGTGGTGGTGCTTGCGATGACGGTCCTGCTCATGGGCTGGTATCTCCTCTTCGACATGCAGAGCTTCCTCGGGAAGATCCTGAACTGGCGGGCGTGAGAGGCATGGGTGAGAACGTTCGCCGGTCGCACGCGCTGCTCTATGTCGGCTTCGTGCTCCTGTTCATCTATCTGCCGCTCTTTCCGCCGCTCATCTTCTCGGTCGTAACCGGCAAGGCCGGCGCGCCGGCCTTCACCCTCTCCCGATACGCCGAGATGTGGCGGAACCCGGTGCTTACCGATGCCATCGTGACGTCGCTCGAAGTCGGCGCGATCGTCGCCGTGATCGCGCCGCTCCTCGGCCTCGCCGCGGCGATGGCCATTCGCGAGTTGCAGACGCCCCGGCTGATCCTGTCGCTCGTGCTTCTGCCGCTGTTCATCCCGGGAGTGAGCGCCGGCCTGGCGACGGCGCTCTTTTTCCATCTCGTCGGCGTCCCGCCGTCGCTCGTCGCCATCGCCATCGTGCAGGCGGTATGGGCGCTCCCCTTCGCGACCATCGTCATTCTCGTCGCCATGACCACCTTCGATCCGGTCTATCTCGAGGCGGCGTGGATGAGCGGCGCCGACCGGCTGCGCGCGTTCATCGACGTCGAACTGCCGCTCATTCGTCCAGGCATCCTCGGCGCCGCGACATTCTCGCTGATACTCTCTTTCAACGAGACTGTCCGCACTGCCGCAGTCCAGGGCGGCTACAACACGGTGCAGACCTACATCTGGGCGACCTACAAGCAGATCGGCCTCTCGCCCACGCTCTACGCCCTGATGGGGCTGCTGATCGTCTTGACCTTGATCCTGGTCGCCGCGTTCTTGCTTGTCGGGGCGCGGCGGAGACCGGGCTAATCCTCGAGCGGCACCACCGCGTCTGGATCGAAGCCGACGGTGACCGCGCTCCCGGGGGTGACGGGAATGTGCCGCGTGGTGGTCGCGACGAGCCGCTGCCCGTCGCCGAGTTCGACGACATATTCGAGAACGGTGCCCCGATAGGTGCTCTCGACAAGAACGCCGGGCAGCCGAAACGATCGCTCCTCGGCATCTGGTCCGATGTGAACGTTTTCCGACCGGATGGCGATGTGGGTGCCGCCCGTCGCCACGTCATCGGCGGCCGCAGCCTCGATTGGGGTTCCCGCCAAGCGGTACATGCGCGCGTTGTCCGCCCCACCGAGAGGCGCGGCTTCAAGCACATTACAGTCACGAAAGAAATCGGCGACAAAGCGCGTGCGGGGACGCTTGTACAGGCGCTCAGGTTCATCGCATTGCGCCATCGCGCCGCCGTTCAGAACTGCGACGCGACTGCTCATGGTCAAAGCTTCCTCCTGATCATGGGTGACGTAGAGAAATGTCGTGCCGGTCCTTTTGTGGACGTCCGAGAGCTCGGCCTGCATGGCCCGCCGAATCTTCTCATCGAGCGCGGACAGCGGCTCATCGAGCAAGAGCATGCGCGGCGAGGGCGCCAGCGCGCGAGCCAGCGCCACCCTTTGCTGCTCTCCGCCACTGAGATTGGATACGCTCTTCCCGGCGAGGCCGGCGAGGCCGACAAGTTCGATCATCTCGGCGACGCGCCGGCTTATCTCCTCACGCGGCGCTCCTCGGACTTTGAGGCCGTACCCAACATTTTCTGAGACGTTCATGTGTGGGAATACGGCATATTGCTGGAACATCATCCCGAGATTGCGCCGCCAGGGCGGCACGCTCGCGACATCCTTTCCGTCAATGAGGATTCGCCCGGAATCCGGGGCGACCAAGCCAGCGACCATGCGAAGGATCGTTGATTTTCCGGATCCGCTTGGACCGAGGAAGGTGAAGAACTCCCCCCGGCTCACCGTTAGCGACAGCCGGTCGGCGGTCACCGTCCGTCCGAACCTCTTCGCCAGACGATCAAGCTCGAGAATGGCGTCAGCCATATGGGCCTATGCGCCGTTTCGCAAGGCGACGGCAATCGCGAGCTCCACCGCGCGAACGCAGATCGCCAGTTCCATAGACGCGGTGTCTGCGCGCTGGTGGGCCTCGAGAACTTGCTCATCCTTGATTTGGCGCAGGAGCTCCGCCACCTGGCTCGGCAGGTAGGGAACATGAATGAAGCCGCAGGCTATCCGCTCGGGGGCCGACTCCGCCGCCGACAGGAAGCTGTAAAGGGAAGCGTTGCATAAATATGTCCCGGCCGTGTTCGAGATGCGCGCCGGGATCCCGGCGTCCAGGAGAGCGTCCACGATCGCCCGCACGGGGACAGTCGCGAGTCTGGCGGCGTCGCCGCCGTCGACGACCGGCTCATCAGCCGCCGAATACCCGGCATTGTCGGGGATTTCGAAGTCCGCGACATTGAGCGCCGCCCGTTCGACGCGAATGAGCGGCTCTCCAGGCCAGAGCCCGACGCTGATGACGACGCAGGGGTTTACGTCACGGAGCAAACTCTTCGCCATCCCGGCGATCTTCGCGAAGGAGACCGGCAACAGCCGGGAAACCACCGGCGTATTGGCTACACTCCTGCCGTCCAGCGCCCCGGCGATCTCTGCGGCCGGATTAACGCCGCGCCCGCCATAAGGGGTGAAGCCTGTAACCAGCGCCGGCCTGACCACCAGCTTCTCCTTGTCGCCTTACCAGAAGAGATCCCGAAAACAGTAGAGAAGGATGTTTGGGCGGCAATTCGTCGGGCGGTTTGGAGACACTACCGATGAAAGGAACCGCCCCCAGGGAGGGCAGCATGGGTGGCAAGACCGAGTAGCCAGGCGGTAGGTGCCTGCGGAATACGCTGCGACTGCGGAATACGCTGCGACTGCGGAATGCGCTGCGACTGTGGAATGCGCTGCGACTGTGGAACAGCACAACCGCAATGCCTTGGAGGACGAGGACCGCGGTGTCTCGTCGTGGCAAATCCGCATGTGACACCAGGCCGACACATCCTTCGGGGCGATCCGGGAACTTGCGACAACGCCCCAAGGGCGTAGTTCCTCCACAGGCACCAGATGCCGAGCGCCGCCATCTGCTTTCGAGGTCAGGCCGAAGACGCACCGAATACGCCCGCGGGCCCATACTGCATCGTGCTTGAGTCGAGGCGCCAACTAGCACAATCGCCCAGAGGACTAGGCCTGTCGCGGCAGGCGCGAGTCGCAGTCGCAGCTCCCACTCACGTCACTTCTTCAGGCGATACAGAACGTCGTTTGGGATCGCTTCGCTGATCCGCCAGGTGTCGACCACTTTCCCGGTGCGGTTGCTGATCGAGACGACGAAGAGCGGTGACTGGTCCTGGATATGCAGCTTGGGCGAGAAGGAACGCGGACCGAGAACGGTCGGTTCGTCATGGTACGTGTTCAACACGGCCACGACTTTGGTGGCGTCGAGCGTGCCGGCCTTCTCCACCGCCCTCGCCCAGAGCTGAAGGAAGCTGTAGATCGGGAAGGCCAACCCCGTGACGGGGCCGTCTTTGAATTTCGCCTTGTAGCGATCGATGAGCCCAACGATTTCCGGACGCGGTTCGTCGCCATAGACGGAGGCCTGCGTCGTCACATAAAAGTTGGTCAGGTCGGGCACGCTGTCGAGCCAGTAAGTGCCGTCGAACGTGGTGCTGGCCAAGATGGGCAGGTCGATCCCTGCGGCGCGTATCTGGCGGATGGCGCTGGCGCCCCCGGGCAAATAGCTGCAGAACATGATGGCGTCGACCTTCTTTTCCTCAATCGCGGTGCGCAGACGCGTCACCTGGGTTGCGATAGACGCGTCGCCATTCTTGAAAGTATCGTGGCCTACGATCGTTCCGCCCTTCTTGGGGAATAGCCAGTCGAAGCCGGCGCACACGGACTTCGTGTATTCTACGCTATCATCAAGGAGGACATAAGCGTTGCGGAATCCTTTTTTCTCGTATCCCCACTCGGCGAAGGTGGCGCCCTCGAGCTGCGCCGCGATACCTCCGGTAAACGAAAGCGGGCCCACACCAGCAACCCCAGCTTTGACGTCCTCCGCGCCCATGAAGACCGATATCTTGCCCGCCTTCTGCGCTTGCAGCAGGGCCGGGGCTCCGTAATCGTAATCCGTTGTGCCGATCACGATGTCGGCACCTTCATGCAAAACCTCCTGCCCCGCCTTCGCCCCTTCAGCGCGGTCGGACTTCGTGTCGGCGAACACAGCTCGAAGCTTCCGCCCGAGTAACCCTCCCTTCGCGTTCATGTCGTCGATAAAGATCTGGGCCATCTTGACGCCATTGTCGTCGTAGCCCTCGACTGGGCCGGATTGGGCGACGGCCAGGCCGACGACGATATCGTCGGCGCGAGCGGCTGGCGACGAGTTGAAAGCGCCGGCCAAGGCGAGCACGAGAAACGCTGTCGCTGTCGCTAGTCCATGGATCTTCATCGCTGTTCCCCTCGAGACGGATTCATCGCCGGCGACAGTCCGCATCGGCATTCGGCGCAACGGCGACAGGCTTGTGGACGCTCTGGTGCTAGGCCAGTGTGGCTGTATAAGATCGATTGAGTCAACGTCTCGCTGAGCCGGCGGCGGCAGCATGACCGCCGGCGCGATCGAAACCGATCCGCCCTATCGCGGATCCGCATCATCGCGAAGAACAATTTGCTCTCTGGGTTGGAGCCCCGGTCGGCGTGAGAGCGGTTTGACAGCGGCGCGCGGGGCGCAGGGGGAACTGGAGTGCTGGGTTCGTGACGACTGGGGCAGTGTCGAAATCGACAGGCGCGAGGAATGTCACCGCGCGGTCGGGTCTTCCAAGTGAGCTGTCCGCCGACGCTGTCGAAGTGAGGTTCGGCGGCCTTGCCGCTATGTCGGGCGTGAGCCTGTCGGTGCGCCGAGGCGAAGTTTTCGGGCTCATCGGCCCAAACGGAGCGGGCAAGACGACACTAGTCAACTGCCTGACCGGCTTTCAGAGGCCGACAGCCGGCTGCATCCGGTTGGATCGGACCGACGTAACGGGGTGGCGGCCAGAGCGGCTGCGCAAGGCGGGTGTCGCGCGCAGCTTCCAGGCCGGCCGGCTCTTTCGGGATATGACCGTTCTCGACAATGTCGAGGTTACGGCGGTGGGCATGGGGTTGGGGCGCCGCCAGGCCGCTGCAGTGGCGATGGAAATGCTTGTCTGGATTGGCCTCGCCGACAAGGCGGAAACGATCGCCGGATCTCTGGCCTATACGGACGAACGGCGTGTGGGCCTCGCGCGCGCCTTGGTGCTGTCTCCTGCTTTCGTCCTGCTCGACGAACCCGCTGCCGGCATGTCGGACAGCGAATGCGACGAGCTTATGCGGCTCATCGGCGAGATACCAAGGAGCTTCAAGTGCGGAGTCTTGTTGATCGAGCACAACATGCGCGTAATCATGGGCATATCCGAGCGCATCCATGTTCTCGACGGGGGACGCAGCATCGCCGAGGGAACTCCGCGTGAAATACGTGGTAACAAGGCGGTCATAGCGGCCTACTTGGGAGCTCCGCGTGACGCTGCGTAGAAGGCGGCTGCCGCATGCTTGAAGTCGAGGACATCCATGTGAACTATGGTCGTGTCGCCGCGTTGCGGGGGATATCGCTCAGGGTCGACGAGAGCGAACTCGTGTGCATCCTCGGTCCGAATGGCGCGGGGAAATCGACCACCCTCGCCGCCATCGCTGGTGGCGTGAGGCCGTATCGCGGCGCGATCCGCTTTAATCACGCGTCTCTGACTGGCAAGCCGCCTGAGACGATCAGCCGTCTTGGCGTATCGCTGGTGCCTGAGGGCCGGCATGTCTTCGCAACACTGTCGGTCGAGGAGAATCTGCGCATTGGAGCCTATCAGCGCCGTGATCGCGCGCGGGTCGAGTCGGACCTCGAGCGAGCCCTAGAGCTTTTTCCCCGGCTTCGCGAGCGTCTATCCCAACCCGCGGGTCGCTTGTCGGGCGGCGAGCAGCAGATGCTGGTGATTTGTCGCGCCATGATGACGAGGCCTCGCCTGATGATGATCGACGAGCCATCGCTCGGGCTGGCGCCCAAGATCGTCGACCAGGTCTACGAAGCGCTGCTACAGCGGCGCCACCAGGAAGGCGTCACGCTTCTCATCAATGAACAGTCCTCCGAGCGCGTTCTTGAGTTCGCAGATCGCATCTACGTTCTGCGCAGCGGCAGCGTGCGGCTTGAAGGTCGCGCACAGGACTTGCGCGACGGCGTCGCCATCATGAGCGCTTATTTCGGCTTCGACGACCACAGCGCGTCAAGCAGCGCGCAGGCCACCCTAGGATGATTGGCTTCCTGCAGAATCTGATTGACGCGCTTAGCCTTGGCAGCCTCTACGCCCTGGCGGCGCTTGGCATCGGCCTCATGTTCGGTGTTCTGCGGCTCATCAATTTCGCCCATGGTGATCTGATCACGGTAGGCGCTTATGCGCTCATCGTCCCCGCGGCCGACGCCACCGCGCGCATGTTCATCGGCGCTTGGCCTCTACCGCTTATGGTGCTGGGCGTATGCGCAGTGGTCGTGGCCTTCGCACTGCTCAGCGATCTGCTTCTCTTCCGTCACTTGCGCCGCGCGTCTGCGCCGACCTTGATGATCGCCTCTTTTGCGGCGGGCTATATCATCGAGAATGGCATTCTCGTGGTGTACGGCGCACGCCCGAAGGCGATCGACCTTTGGCCGGATCTAGGTCGCGAGATGGAGATCGGGGCGCTGCATGTTCCGAGACTGCAGCTCGTGACAATTGGCGTCACGGTTCTTCTGATGGCGGCCCTGACCTGGTTCCTGAAGCGGACCCGCTATGGTGTCCAGATGCGTGCGGCGGCCGAAGATTTCGCAATGGCGCGTTATATCGGCGTTAGGGCCAATTTTGTTATCGGCCTTGCCTTTTCGATTTCTGGCATCCTCGCCGCCGTGGCGTCGCTTCTCTACATCTCGCAAACGGGAGGGCTAAGCTTCACGCTGGGGGTGCCGCTCATGCTGTTCGGTCTAATCGCGACCGTCATTGGGGGCATGGGCAGCCTCCTTGGGGCAGTGGTCGGGGGCCTCGCCGTCGGTTTTGTCAGTTCGATGCTGCAAGCATATTTGCCCGAGGGTCTGCGCTCCTTCCGCGATGCCTTCGTGTTTGCAATCGTCATCCTCATTCTGCTGCTCCGCCCCTCGGGCCTGATCCCCACCAAGGCGCTTGTCCCGCGAATCTGATGGATCGAACAATGACTGGTTCCGGCGCAGTGCGTCTGATCGAAAAGTACTGGGTCGTCATTGGCCTGAGCTCGATCGTGGCCTTCGTCATCGTCTGCGTCCAAGCAACGCGCAATGACAACCTCATTGTCACAATTGACGAGATGCTGATCCGCATGACCGTGGTGGTCGCGACCTACATCTTCATTGGCAATTCTGGCGTTCTATCCTTCGGACATATCGCGTTCATGTGCATCGGCGCCTACGCGGCGGGTTGGGCGTCTTGCGACCCATCCTGGAAACAGCTCATGCTGACCGGCCTCCCAGAATTCCTGCAGGACAACCAGTACCCCTTCATGGTTTCGGTGACAGGCGCTGGCGCCCTCTCCGCTCTGGTGGCGCTCATCTTCGGCGTGGTGGTCATTTGCATGTCCGGGGTGGTAGCGTCAATCGCTACCTTCGCGTTTCTCGTCATCGTGAACAGCGTCTATTCCAACTGGGAATCGGTAACAGCGGCCACCAGTTCGCTCATCGGCATTCCCACCGTCTCGAGTCCTTGGATCTTCTTCGCCTTTGCGGTGTTCGCGATGGTCTGCGCGTTCCTCTTCCAGGAGTCGCGTTATGGACTGATGTTGCGGGCGTCCCGTGACGACGAGGTCGCGGCCAAGTCATCCGCGATCGACGTGGCGCGCGTCCGGCTGATCGCCCTGGTGCTGAGCGCATTCCTGGTGGGCCTCGGCGGCGGTCTTTATGCTCATTTCCTCGGCGTTCTGACTGTCGACGTGTTCTACATGAGCCTGACCTTCATCACGCTCTCGATGCTCATCGTCGGCGGCGTCGGCAGCCTGAGCGGCGCCGTTCTCGGCGTTTTGATGGTGACGTTGATCGTCGAAGCTTTGCGCGCGCTCGAGGGAGGCGTCAGCATCGGCTCCGTCTTGGTGCAATTGCCGAAGGGGTTCCAGGAGATCGGGCTTGGCGTGATGATGGCGCTGATCTTGATCTTTCGCCCGACCGGCCTGACCAGGAGCAGGGAGATTCCTTTCCCTTGGCAGATGCGTCGTCCGAACGTTCAACCGCGAGCGGCTGCCGCAATCGCGCCGGTCGAGCGAAGCTAGCTTGGACGGTGCGTGGCTCGAAGAAGAAGGGACTGTTGCGTCGCGGTTGCGGGCTAAACCGTCGAAGGGGACAACACCATGGTCGAATATAAGACTTTCGCGCTCGGCGATTTCGCGCTGCAGACGGGCGTGATTCTCCCCGACGCCAAGCTGGTCTACGCCTCCGTCGGCCGCCTCAACGACACAAAGGACAACGTCGTCCTGTTCCCCACCTGGGGGTCGGGAACACCTGACGAAGTCGTCGGCCTGATGATAGGGCCCGGGCGCGCGCTCGATCCCGACAAATACTTCATCGTGATTCCCAATCATTTCGGCGGCGGCCTCTCGTCGTCGCCCAGTAACTGTGCGCCGCCCTTCGAAAGGGGGCGTTTTCCACGGGTGAGCGGCTACGACAATGTCGTCGCTCAGTGGCGGCTCTTGACTGAAGTCTTCGGAGTCGACCGCCTCCGTCTAGTGGCCGGCTATTCGATGGGAGCGATCCTGGCGTATCACTGGGCGGCGCATTACCCAGACGCAGCGCACGCCATCGCTCCAATCGCCGGCTCGGCGCGCACCGGCCACTACAATAAGGTGTTCCTGGCCGGCATCCGCAGCGCTATCATGTCTGATCCTGATTGGAATAATGGC
>Ga0335074_10016548_pt1 | contig 10382 bp, 10 predicted proteins | sample Lox_Sample_23_FD_206715 | JGI IMG/M metagenome (GOLD analysis project Ga0335074, IMG submission 206715) | Soil microbial communities from Loxahatchee National Wildlife Refuge, Florida, United States - Lox_Sample_2.3 | ecosystem: Environmental > Terrestrial > Soil > Wetlands | place: USA...
CGCGAAGATGCACGCCGATCCGACGGCGGTGCTAATGGACGCTGACGGCAAGATCGGCCACCTTTACGGCGCCAAGACCACGCCGGAGATGTACGTGATTGATCCTGGCGGCAAGCTGATCTACGAAGGCGCGATCGACAACCGTCCGACTCCCGATGTTGATGACATCAAGGGAGCCGATAACTACCTCAACGACGCGCTGAACGAAGCCATGGCGGGCAAACCGGTGCTCAAGTCCTACACGCGATCGTATGGCTGCTCGGTGAAGTACGCGGACTAAGAAACAGAGATGAGGGGCCAGGTTTCAGGGATCAGACCGGCAATGTCCACGGATTCGTCCGCGAACGGCCCACGACGTCTTCAATGCGCCCCCGTCGCGAGGCCCACGTGAATCTCAACCTGGGCGCTTTGCATATTTGCGCTGCGCGCGTCGTAGATTTCATAGTCGGTCAGGAACGCGCGCCTGCCGCCTAATTCTGCCGGCGTCATCTTCCAGATGCGCGCCCAGGCAGCCTGCAGTATGCCCGGCATCTGGCCTTTGCCGGTGAGAATGACGGCGTAATCACCTGGCTCAACTTTTCTCCAGGTCATGCCGGCGGGCAAGTTCTCAACCGAGCTGACTCGCGCACCGAGCAGGTAATCGTAGTCGCCCTTTTCATCGCTCGCGTAGTTGGAATACAGCACGATGAGCGCGCCATCGGTGCGATTGGGAATCTGCGAGACAAGGTCTTTTCCCATTACGCGCTGCCACAGCGGGCCAATTTTTCCGTTGCTGCCCATTTCACCGGCGTTGCTGGTGCGGATCATCCAACCTGCCACGTAGAACGGCGCGCTGATCGCTATATGAGTCAAGGGCTTCTCCAGCTCCTGCGCTTGAGGGGCAATTTGGCTAAGGCTCAGGAAGATAGCGGCGGTTAAGCAGGCGTTTGCGCGAATCATTCGACTTTGCCCGGCAAGGATAGCACGCGGCGCGTGCAAAACATGGCAGGTGCGCGATGCTCGCGTTGTACGCCCGGACCTCCGAGGTGCTATCATGATAGCAGTGGAGGGCGGGATGGCGCAGATTCTAATTCGCAAGGTTGACGAACGGGTAAAGTCCCGTTTGCAGCGCCGCGCCAAGCGCAACGGCCGCAGCATGGAAGCCGAGGTGCGCGAGATTATTCATAATGCGCTGACTCGGGAAGAATCGGCTCCGGCGGTTGGGTTCGGAACGGCGTCCGTGGCGCTGTTTAGCGGTAGCGGCGTCTACCTCGACGAGCCGATTAAGGAATGGCGCGGTTACCCTGTTGAGCCTATCAAGTTCGACGAATGATCATCCTGGATACCAACGTGGTTTCGGAGTTCATGCTTCCAAGGCCGGACAGCCGGATTACTCAGTGGCTCGACCGCCAGCCCGGCTCGTCGCTTTGGACGACGTCGGTAACGATCTTCGAAGTCCGATTTGGCATTGAAATAGCGACTGCCGGAAGACGCCGGACAGCTTTGGCAACTGCGTTTGAGAACTGGTTCAACCAGGTTGTTCAGCAGAGGATTCTTCCCTATGACGAGCAGGCGGCCCGCGCAGCAGCGGTGCTAGCCGCCGAGCGAAAGAGAACCGGCCGGACAGGCGATCTCCGCGACACCATGATCGCAGGCATCGTCCTCGCCTCCCACGCCACCCTCGCCACGCGCAACACGAAGCACTTCGAAGACATTGCCAAATCGGTCGTGAATCCGTGGGAATAATGCGCCGACCACGCGACCAATGTCCGAGTTCGTTTTGACAAATCGAGTAAGTTGACCCGCGATCGAAATTGATGATTGTGATGTCCCCTTAGAGGGGCTAAAAACTGCGCCACCGGGAGGAGCTTCCGGTGGCGCTTTGCTTTTTGGGGATGAATCGAAAAAGGAGAACTGGATGCATTACGAATGTCGGAATGGAAACTACATCAACGCAGGAAATCCGTGCCCAAGGGTTGGGCATCACTTCCAGGCCGCCAAAGCCGCGCGAATCGGATACCAATGTGACGTCCAGGGTTGCGGCGCAAAACTGGTGCGCGTTGAGTCGCCCGCAAAGGAGCACGGAGGAAAGAGAATCCGCTTCGTATCCAAGGGAACGTCAATTAAACGTCGCTTCCAAAAGGGTCCAAGAAGAAAGAGTGCGGTAAAGAAGTAGCGTGTTCGTAAGTAGGCCTACTCAGCAGTGAACGACTCTGAGAGAGAATTAAGAGGCTCCTTGCTTGTTCGCTCTGATCCTGCGAATTTCTTCCAGCCGCTGCGCGAGTTGCTTCTCGCGGCCTTCCTGCGTGGGGTGGTACCAGTGGCGGCCTTTCAGCGAATCCGGCAGGCAATCCATGCCGGCTACTTTGCCCTCTTCGTCATGCGCGTATTTGTAGCCCTCGGCGTAGCCCAGCTCTTTCATCAACCTGGTTGGAGCATTGCGCAAGTGCAGCGGAACCGGCTCCTGCCTAGTATGTTCAATTTCGGCCTTCACCTCGCCGAATGCCGTGTAAACGGCATTCGATTTCGGCGCGAGCGACAAATACACCACGGCTTCGGCCAGGGCCAGCTCACCCTCGGGCGAGCCGAGAAAGTCGTAGGTTTCTTTCGCTGACAAACAAAGGTTCAGCGCCTCGGGCGCAGCCAGGCCGATATCCTCCACTGCCATGCGTACAATGCGCCGCGCCAGATACAGCGGATCCTCGCCGCCGGCCAGCATGCGGCCCAGCCAGTAAAGCGCGGCATCGGGATCGCTGTTGCGCACGCTCTTGTGCAGCGCCGAGATCAGGTTGTAATGCTCCTCGCCGGCCTTGTCGTACATCAGCACGCGCTGCTGGATGGCGACTTTCGCCGTTGCTTTGGTGATGCGTTTGCTGCCGTCGGCGCTGGCCAGCTGCGCGGCAACTTCAAGCGTGTTGTAGGCGCTGCGGCAGTCACCGCTCGAGTAGCTCGCGATCATCTCCAGTGCCTCGTCGTCGCTGGTAAGCTCCTGCGCCCCCAGGCCGCGCTCGCGGTCCTCGAGCGCGCGCTGCAATAAGGTCGCGACCTGGCCCTCGGCCAGCGGTTCGAGCACATAGACGCGGCAGCGCGAGAGCAGTGCGGAGATGATTTCAAACGAAGGGTTTTCAGTGGTAGCGCCGATGAGCCGAATGGTCCCGCGCTCCACGTACGGCAGAAACGCGTCCTGCTGCGCCTTGTTGAAGCGGTGAATCTCATCGACGAAAAGAATGGTGCGCGAATGCAGCTCCGCGGCTTTAGCCGCGTCGGCCATCACCTGCTTGATCTCCTTGATGCCGCTGGTGACTGCCGAAAACTCAATGAACGTGGCCTTGGTGGTCTCGGCAATGATCTTGGCCAGCGTGGTTTTTCCCACCCCGGGAGGGCCCCAGAAGATCATCGAACTGGCGTCGTCGCGCTCGATCTGCACGCGGAGCGGCTTGCCGGGACCAACCAGGTGTTCCTGGCCCAGCAACTCTTCGAGACTGTGCGGGCGCATCCTCTCCGCCAGCGGCGCCATTGCATGGAGGGGGTTTTTGGAGGAGTAACGTGGCGCTTCCAGCAATTGCTCGGGTTGGTTGTCGAATAAACTCATCGCCTTGCTCCTCGATGATTTGCCGGTCCGCCGCCAGCCGCCGCCCGCTGGCGCGCTGCTTCATAGAGCAAAACACCGGCGGCCACTGCTGCATTCAGACTCTCCACCGGGCCGGGGCAGGGAATCGTGATCTTTGCGTCGGCTTTCGCGACGAGATCGTCTGCAACGCCATTTCCCTCGTTCCCAATGACCAGCGCAACGGAACCAGACAAGTCCACCAGATCGACAGGCTGCGCGGCGCGCACCGTTGTGGCCAAAATTTTCACTCCCGCTTCGCGCAATTGCTCGAAGCATCGCCGTTCGCCGGCAGCGACGAGCGGCACGCGAAATACGCTGCCCGCCGAAGCGCGCACAGACTTGGGGTTCCAGGCGCTCGCCGTTCCCGGCAGGCTCACCACGCCGGTGGCGCCAAACGCCTCGGCCGACCGCAGAATCGTTCCCAAATTTCCCGGGTCCTGAACTCCCGCCAGCACAATCACGAGCACAGCCCTTTCGCGCGCGCCCAAGAGATGCGCCCACGACCACTCCGGGGGCTCGATCAGAGCGGCGACGGGTTGCGGAGTTTCAGTGCCGAGGATGCCGGAAAGCACTCCAGACGGCATGATGAGAACTTCAGTTTCGGTTGGTAAGCTCATCTGCCGGGACCATCGCTGCATGGTATCGCCGACGAAGATGGAGACGATTTTCAGGTGTGCCCGTATTGCCTCTTCGACGAGGTGCGGCCCTTCAATTCCGACAAATCGCAGCTCTTTCTGCCGGCGCGCATTCAGCGCCCGACTCAATACTTTCAGCTGCGCATTTTGCCTGCTTTGAATTTTGCGGACCGGCATTGCTCACTCGACCTTGTAGCCGATTCTATAGCTGTTGTGCGGGCCGAACTCATCGCGGAACAGCGGCGCATTGGATGCTTGCTAATTCGGGGTGGGCGTTTCCTGGATCCGGTCGATCACCAACACCGGCACCGGGCGGCTTTCCTTCTCGAGCTTCAGCCCAAGCTCGCGGCGCACCGCATCGAACAACGAAACAGCGCCGTTGGGATCGGCAGGCGTCGAGTCCATCGCGTTTGGCTGCGCGGCTGAGCCGCCGGGTGGGGGCGGCCCGCTGCCCAGAATGTTATTGACCGAGCTGAAGCTCAGCGTGAAATCGTAACCGCCTTTCAGGCCGGTCTTATCGAGAACAGTGTCGTAGATGTAGCCGCCGGCGAGGGACTGCAGTTGGCCGCCGAACTGGGCCATCGTCATGTTGTGACACGTCATAAGCCTGTTCAGGATCGGATTCGCGATGCGCGGATCCTTGCCGTCGGAACCCGGCCCCTCGGTGCAGCGGGTACGGGTTTTGGGATCGGCGGGCGTCAGTCTGGGGCTGATCGAAACCAGGCTGTAGGCTTTGCCCAAGCGATCTTCCATGTGCGCGTGGAAACTGAAACGCTCGGCCAGCAGCGCGCGCATCATCTGCTGGAATTGCCTGTAATCGGAGTTGGGCGGTCTGCTGGCGGTCTCGTCGTCATTGTTCGACCATTTGGCCTCGATGTCCCAACGATCCTTGCTTAACCATGCAGGCTCGTTGGCAATGACATCCTTGTTGTTGTCATTCAGGTCCCAGGCGACTGTGATCAGATCCCTAAGCGTCAGGCCCTGCACATCGAGCCGGCCGCGGCCGAAGGAGCCATGCTGCGGCGCATCGGGCTTGTGCGGAGTGACGAGCGATACTTCAAATTCGGGCAGCGGCAGCGGTGGCAAGGCTTTTTCGGCGCCGGGCGGATCGGGCGAAGGTGTCTCCGCGACTCTGTCGACCATCAGCACTGGCCGGGGCGCAGTCTGCAACGTCAGTTTCAGGCCAAGCTGCGCTTCAAGCGCGTCGAAGAGAGTCACGGCTGCGGCGCCGGCACGGTCGCCTGCACCGCTGGGCGTCCAAGTCAGTTCGAAATCAAAAGCATCTCTAAGGCCTGTGCCGTCCACCACCGGCTTGTCGAGGTAGCCGCCGCCGCGCAAATTCCGCAAGAGCCGGGCAAGTTGCTCCATCGTCTGTTTGTGGCACGAGAATCCGATCTGCGGCGGGCCGTCTGGAGCGCGCGGGATTGGATCGCAGGATGAGTGATCCGTGCTGGCGGCAGATTTCAGTTTTGGCGCGTCTTTGCCGACCTTCAGCACGTAGGCCGGCATGGGCGCCGTTCCGTTATGCACGACAAGCTTAAACCGCTCCGCGAGCAGCGCCTGGAGCATCAGTTTCTGGTCGGCGCTGGACGTGGTTGGCGCGGTCTTGGCCTGAATGTCATAGCGGTTGAATTCGAGCCAGCTGGGCCCGCCTTGGACGTTGTCCACGTCGAGGTTGTAGGCGTTGGCGATCAGATCGGCCATTGTGGCTTCGTAGACGACGTAGCGGTCGCCTTCGAGATGCGGCCCGTCGAGCCACGGATCTGCCATGTGAGGGCTCGGGCGCACATCGGCGAATTCAAATCTTGTCTCCGTCACCTTCGGGTGCGAATCGCTCGCGGGCGGATCGCCTGTATCCTGAGCCGAGGCTGTGAGCAACAGCAGAGCAAGCGTACCGGTTGCCGCAGGAATTCGAAACATTCAGTTGACCTCAATCGACGTGGGAAAGGTTGTACCCGGAGGCCTTGGTTAGCGCTCATTCTATTGCGACCCGCGCTGCTTTTGCACCTCACGATCGGCCCCAGCATATGCGTCGAACGGGTCTTCCGATGGACGTTGCCGCCTGGATTGTGTCACGGCGCCTGGCGCAAAGCCGCTGGCGGAAACGCGCAAGCTCCCGCGAAGCAGGTCGATCTTCGGCTTCACTTAACTTGCACCACGGCTGGTGCTGTGATAGTTTCCGTCATTGTAGACTCTTCTTCTACTCGGGAACCGAGGTAGGCCTGTTTGTCCGCGGAGATATTGCGCGTCAATCCCGATGAACCCCAACCGGACCGGATCGATTACATCGTCTCCTGCCTGCGTAAAGGGGGTGTCATCGCTCTGCCCACCGATACCTTTTATGGCCTCGCTGTCGACCCGGTGAATCTGTACGCGGTCGAGCAGATCTACCAGATTAAAACCCGCCAGAAGCACAAGCCGCTCTCCCTGCTCATTTCCAGCCTGGCGCAGGCCTATACCCTGGCGCGCGATAGCGACTCCATGCTGGATAAACTTGCGGACCATTTCTGGCCGGGGCCGCTCACCATCATCGTGCGCGCCGGCACCAAGCTGCCTTTGCGTTCAACGGCGAATACAGGCAATGTGGCCATCCGCGTGCCCGATGCCGCCATTCCGCGCTCGGTTGTTGAGCGCTTCGGGCTCCCCATCACGGCCACATCGGCCAATCTGCGCGGTGCGTCGGAGTGTACCAATGCGGGTTGCGTCCGCGACCAGATCGGCGACCGTATTCCGCTGATCGTCGACGGTGGTCCCACAGGGCGCTCTCAGCCGACCACCATCGTCGATCTCACCCTCGGCGAAGGCCGGTGGGAGATCCTGCGCGAAGGCGCCATCTCTACGCACCAGGTCGTGATGGCCTTGCAGCGGTGAGCAGAGAAGGGAACGGGATGGGGGACAGGCCGGACCGTGGTGCGAAACTAGGAGTTGCGAGCCACGAGCTGTGCAAACTGTACGAACGGACCACCGACCTTTGATCGCGAACCACGTTCTGATGCCTGCCCAACCCAAGCCGAAACGCCGCAAGCCCGCGCTTGTTGTTTTCGCTGTGATTTCGGCCTTGCTGGTGGGTGTCGTTATATGGTGTTCCTGGGTCTATCGACAGATTCAAAGCTATGCCAATCGGGATCAGGCCGCCCCGGCCGATGCGATTGGCGTGTTGGGCGCGGCAGAGTACGACGGACGCCCGTCACCGGTATACCGAGCGCGGCTCGACCATGCTCTGGAACTCTACCACCGCGGTATTGCGCCGCTGATCATCACGCTCGGCGGATCGGGCGGTGACGCGTACAACGAGGGATCGGTCGGCGAAGAGTATCTGATCAGCAAAGGCGTGCCTGAGGAAGACATCATTGCCGAAACGGAAAGCCGCAACACCGAAGAATCGGCCCGGAGAATTGCGGTGATTGCCCGCGTCAACGATCTCCATCGGCTCGTGATTGTGAGTGATGGCACTCATATGTTTCGTATTCATGCCATTTGCGCTGCTAACGGTCTCGACGTCCTTACCTCGCCACGCTCGCGCCCGGCGGTTGAAGACAAGACACTGGAAACCGAGCGCATCGCCCACGAGATTCTCAGCTACACGTTTTGGCGGATGCACCTGCATTGAGAAATCAAGGGAACAAGGGTGCGAGAGCGGGCAGGTATGCCGGACGAAAGCAAAGGCGGGGAGCCGAAGGCTGCTTCGTCAACGCCAGAGTGCCAGCATTGCCAGCCCAAACGCTGCAGCGCTGGCGGTGGATAGAAAATTGACCGCATCGTTATTCAGCAAGCGCCACCGCTCGAGTGTCGCTCCCAGCAGGCTATCGAAGAGGAGGCCGAAGACGCCCCCCGCGCAGCTCACAACGAAGAACAATCGGTTCCCCTGCAGCGAAAGAGTTCCAAGCCAGGCGACGATTCCTGCGGCCACAACACCTGCCATTGTTCCCGCCAAGCTCACCGCGCCGTCGGTTCCTGGTTCGACCCGGCGCAGGTTCGTGATGAGGCGCGGCCGGCCGCCGAGCACCTGCCCGATTTCCGATGAAACGGTGTCGGCGGCGGCTTCGGCCAGGGCGGCGATCGCCAGAACCAGCAGAACGACCCCATTCCGTGAGACGGTCTGCGACCAGGGTTGATCGAGGAGCCACGATTGAAAGGGACCGATTGCAACCAGGGCGGCCACGCCGAGATTGGCAGCAATTTGCGACGCTGAGCGGCCCTGACGCGCTTCCGCCGTTCCGAGCCTTTCCTTGGCCCCGTGGCCCACGCGGGTTGAGGCAAATGCGAGCACGGCAACTGCCGCCGCCGGAACCAAGGCCGAATGCCAGGGTTCAAATGGGAAAAAGCCGGTCGAAAACATCAGGCTCGCGACGATAACGGCGCCAGTCGCCGCAGCGGCGGCAGTAACAGCCCGCGCCTTCCACATCAGCAGCCCCATCAGAATGCTTATTCCGACGGTCCACCATGCCACCGGCTTGCCAAACCAAACGATGCAATCGAGGAGCGCGCTGGTTGCCGCAAACGGCAACACCAAGAGCAGAACGAGCTTTGATTGCCAGGCCAGTTTCACTTGGTTCACGCTTCATCCTAACCCTTGGCGTCGCCGGGGCTGCCGCGAACAGTTTTACGAGCCACCGATAACCCGGCAGCGGGTCTCCTGGTTGCCTCCGGCCGCGCCGTGCGTCTGATTTACAATCAGGTTGGTAACAGGAAAACATTGAGAATGAGGCTTTTTTTCATGAATGTGCGGCATCCGTGGGTGTTTTTTGCGCAAATTGGCGCGGCGCTTGCGGTGGCAGGCTTTGTTTCGGGTTGCGGCGACAATTACAGGCCGGTTATCGAGCCAGTGAACCCCAACGGGCCGCCCGCGCAGCCTACTTCAAACGTCATTGCGGTTTCGTCAACCGGCCAGTCAACCCCCGGCATCGTCACCATCATCGATTATTCCGGTGACTCGATTATGGCGGAAGTACCGGTTGGGCCGAATCCCAAGGTCTTCACGATCGACGAGACCGGATCGACCGGCTACACCATCAATGGCAACGGCACGCTTTCCAACTTCGCGCTGAGCACCTCGCTGCAGGCCAAGAACGTCTCCGAGTCCACACTTCCTTCTCCAACGTCTCAGCCCGTCAACCTGATGGCGCCGTCGTCGGGTCTTTGGGCCACCGATCTCACCGGCGACACGGTCGACATTTTCAGCGGCTCTCCCGAATCCTACAAGCGCTCGGTTCCCCTGGGATCGCCGACCAGCCCTGCAACCATGCCGGTCATGGTTACGGGTGCTCCATTGATTACGGGGGTGCGCGAATTCGTTCTGAGCCAGAATGTTCCCGATACTGCGCCGCTGACCTGCAATAATCCGGCGAACTTCGCTTCGGCTCCAGTTGGCGTAGTCACTCCGATCGAGAACTCCAGCTTTACCGCCGATCCGGAGATCTCGGTTGGGAAATGTCCGGTTTACGCATTGGAAAGCTCTGATCAGCAGCGCTTCTATGTGTTGAATCGAGGCGACGACACAATTACCGTCATCAACGCTCCCAATGATACGCTGGATGCGTGCACGCCATTCACGAATCAGAATGGCCAGACGGTTCACTGCCATCCCACACTGCCCTTATCGCTGAATGCCGTCGCTGCGACCGGGATCACACCTCCCAACGGAACCGCGGGCATGACGGCGTCTTCAGGCCCCGTTTACGCCGAATATAATGCGGCGACGCAACAACTGGTGGTTGCCGACTACGATGGCGGAACGATCAGCGTGATCGACGTGAGTCTGGATCAGTACGGCAACGACAGCTCCACCTTTGGAACAACGTACACGATTCCGGTAGGCAATACCGCCACGCCCAATCCGGCCAGCGTGACTGTTCTCTACGATGGCAGCAAGGCGTACACGGCAAATCAGAATGACGACAGCGGCACCGGAAATGGTACGGTCACCGTAGTCAATCTCTCCACATACACCGTGGAAAAGACACTCACCGTCGTCGGCCATCCGCGCACCGTGGTCAACACGCAAAACTCCGAGTACAGCAAGATCTATGTTGCCTCACCGGATAGTCCCTTCATCACGATCATCGAGTCGACACCCACGGTTACCGACCTCATCGACACGACCGTTCTGCTCGAGGGCACTGCTGTCGATGTGCGCACCACCACGCAAAACGGCACGA
>Ga0335074_10016549_pt1 | contig 10382 bp, 11 predicted proteins | sample Lox_Sample_23_FD_206715 | JGI IMG/M metagenome (GOLD analysis project Ga0335074, IMG submission 206715) | Soil microbial communities from Loxahatchee National Wildlife Refuge, Florida, United States - Lox_Sample_2.3 | ecosystem: Environmental > Terrestrial > Soil > Wetlands | place: USA...
CTCCGGCCGTTGCGACTTCGGGTCCCATTGCCCCGCTTTATCACGAAACGAATAGATCCGCTCCTTCGCTCGCGATTTCTCTTCATCGCGCCGTGCACCGCCAAAGGCCGCGTCGAACCCATAGTGTCGCAGAGCATCGAGCAGTGCCGTTGTCTTCAGCAATCCGCAGCAGCGCTGCGTTCCCAGCTTCACCGGATTCGCGCCCTCGGCCAGTGCCACCTCATTCCGCCACACCAGCAGCTCAAGCCCAAGTTCGCGCGTGTAGCGGTCGCGAAACTCCAGCATCTCGCGAAATTTGTAGCCTGTGTCCACGTGCATCAGCGGAAAGGGAAACGGCGCCGGATAAAAGGCCTTCTGCGCCAGCCGCAGCATGACCGACGAATCCTTGCCGATCGAGTACAGCATCACCGGCTTCTCAAACTCCGCTGCAACCTCGCGAAAGATATGGATGCTCTCGGCCTCGAGCTGCTTCAGGTGGCTCAGGGGCGCGCTAGCAGCCTGTTCTGGAACATCGACAACTACTGCGGATGCCATTCGTGTAGACCTTTGCAGTTGAAAATTGTGCGTAGAAAAAAGAAAACCCACATGCCGTCGAATCAGGCAGTGGGCTAGGGAAGCGGGAGGATCGTCAGATTATGACTGGATCTCGTCAGATACAAAGCTCACGGCCGTGGAACACGCAACACGCACAACAACAGGCGCGCTGCATGGAAATGGCCGAAGCTTCGATCGATGACCGCATGTATAGATAGCTTCTCCGAAGCTGCTCACCTTGTCAATCGGCAGGCAGGCCTCCGCGCCGCCATTTCACAAGCGAGTAAAGGCCAGCTCCTACAGCACGGCCAGCGGCTTGCTTAAATCTGTCACCATCGTCGGAACCGCACCCAGCAATGTCCGCGTGTACTCGTGCTTCGGCGCATGAAAGATCTCCGTCGATGAGTTCTCTTCCAGCAGAACGCCATGCCGCATCACCGCCACGCGGTCCGCAACCTGTGACACCACGGCAAGATCGTGCGAGATAAACAGCATCGTCAGCCCGAAGAGCTCGCGCAGCCCAGCCAATAGCTCCAGAATCTGCTTCTGTACCGTCACGTCGAGTGCCGTCGTGGGCTCATCGGCAATCAGCACCCTCGGCCGGTTCACAATTGCCATCGCGATCATGATGCGCTGCCGTTGACCCCCGGAAAACTGATGGGGATAATCTCCATACCGTCTCGCCATATCCGGCAGCGCAACAGCGTTCATCGCCTCAAGCACCGCCTCGCGCACCTGCCGCCGCGAATATTCACGGTGATGCGCGCGCACAGCTTCCGCCACCTGCTCACCCACCGGCATTACCGGATTCAGCGCCGTCATCGGCTCCTGAAACACCATCGCAATGTCTCGCCCGCGATGCCTGCGCATTGACTCCGCATCGAGCGCCAACAGATCCACTCCATCAAACCGAATCGATCCCTCCACTTTCGCCGACGCATCCAGCAGACGCATCACCGCCAAAGCCGTCACTGACTTCCCCGACCCAGACTCGCCTACTAACCCAAGCGATGCACCGGAAGCAATGCTCAGATTCAGCCCACGCACCGCGGCGCGGCCGCCAAAACTCACGGACAGGTTTCTGATTTCGAGAAGTGAAGCGTTTTCAAGAAGGGAAGCCACGCGCTCATGGTATCCCATATACCGCGACGCGGGAAAAACTGTGCGTGGTGGGCCCGGAGGGATTTGAACCCCCAACCAAGGGATTATGAGTCCCCTGCTCTAACCATTGAGCTACAGGCCCTTCAATGACTTACGAATGAGCTCCGCTTGACTGTAGCGGGTAGCCGTCGTTTGGGCTCGATTACGGCCACCTTGCTGGCTAGCTGCAGGCGCTCAAACGCACGTTCTACTGCCTCGGGTGTTGGATGAATATAACGCTGCGATACGACGATGCTGCTATGGCCCGCAATCCGCATGATGGTGAAAGCATCCACTCCCGATTCCCCGAGTCTTGTAAGCATTGTATGGCGTAGAGTGTGGAGCACAAAATCGGCCGGGAAGATCTGGACCCGCTTCCCGTCTATCTTCGGCGCGCACACATCCCGATGGAGGTCATTGATGGAGGTTCCCTGGTAACGTTCGCCATCTTTATTTGCGAACACATAGACGCTGACTTTGGGCTTCTGCTGCTCCTTATGCGCCGTCGTCTCAGCCGTTTTCCGGATATCATTGGCCGTCTTTCTTTCCTGTAGCATCGCCGATGCTCGGTCGGTAAGCGGAACTATCCGGCGTGCGTTTTTGCTTTTTCCTTCGCGAACCCGTAGAAAACCAAACCGCACTCCATTGACCGGCTCTAGGGTGATGTTTTCCCACTCCAGATTTAGCGCTTCTCCAATTCTCAGGCCTGCTTCCAGCATGAGGACAGCGATATCGTGCAATGGCTGCGGGCAAGCATCTAGGTAGATCTTTTCCTGCTTTATTGAGAGCACAAAGTCGCGTGCCCTTTCGCCGGAAAGTAGGCGGATGCGGGGGACGCGCTGAATCTCCTTCCACTCGTGAGCAAGTCGGAGCATCCGGCGGAGGGTCGCCAGTTCCCGGTTAACCGTAGCCGGTCCTACCGACGCGCGCCGATCTACTACATAGTTCTCAATGACTCCCTCATCTATCTGGTCGATCCGTGCGCTGGCAATAGGTTGGAATGCTTGCAGCCGGTTGAGCTTTGCCGCGTAGAACTGCACGGTCGCGGGCTTATTCTCGTGCCTGGCCTCAACGTGCGATGTAAATCGCTTCGCAAAGTCTAAAAACTTTGGTGCAGCCTTCCGCGCCTCGATTCCAACTTCACCCTTTGCCAGCGCAGTGCGCCGGGCCGCTTCGATTTGTCGAGCCACACGGGGATTGCCCTGCTTTGTGCTCGCCTGAATATGCTCTCCGTTGAACAGGAAGTGATACCAATAGACATTTCCTCGCTTGAAGATGGACATCGTCGCCTATGCCTTTCTGTGCACCCTGTGGTATTGGTAGTAGCTCTTTGCCCGCGTGCGCTTCTGCTCCTTGCGCTCCTCGGAACTCTCCCAGAACCCAACACGACATTCTTCAGAGTGGAATCTCTGATGAGAAAACCTCACGAAGTACCATCGGCCACATTCGCACCTTTGGATTCAATCGAGCTTGTCCAGCCAGGCAAGCTGCGTCAGCGCAGTGATCGCCTCGATTTCTTCGCGTGGGAGTTTCCCGTCGGGAACAAACCGAATATTCCAACCATGTGGCCCAGTTCCTGTTGGAACGAACATAGGACATGCCACGTAAGGTTAAGCATTGAATTCAAAACGAGGAAATGGGCTAGCATGTCGTGATCCATCGTTTCTAGACTCTCAGGGGGCCAATTTGTCGCCCGGAGGCGCTCCATGAGTTCGGACATGCAACCAAAGAGTGCTAGTACGCGCTCCTTCGATTCCTTGGCTTGAGCGGGAAATCGAATTGATGCCCTGGGGATTCAAGACCCCGGATCGGCTGCTCTTCAATGCCCGTTCTGAAGGCATCACGACAGCGAATTTCTGGAAAGACTCGTTCAATAAGCGACGCTGCATTGTGCCTGCCGACAGCTTCTTTGAATGGCAGAAAGTGAAGAGTGGCAAGAAACCCAAGTTTGAATTTCGTATCCCAAGCAGGGAGCCGTTCGGCATGGCTGGTGTGTGGTCCAATTGGGAGAATCCAAAGACCGGCCAGCGTGAGCCGACATTCGCCATCCTGACCGGCGAGGCAAACGATGTGATGCGCCCAGTGCACGATCCCCAACCGACGATCCTTGAGCCGAGGGACTACAAAGAATGGATTTCCGAAAGCGAACCGCCGCCGGTACATCTGCTCCGGTTGCTGCCTGATGAAGAAATGGAAGCGAAGCTCGTCAATTCCACATACGGCATCACTCCTGAGCAGGTTGATCTCTTCGAAAGTCTGTGACTTGTAATCATCTTAGCTGCCCGGGTCGGCAATAGTGGTGCGATCGTGGCCAGAAGCGCGTTTTTCATTACTAATCTCGTCGGTTCCGTTGATTGCTGGGGTGACAGAACTGCAATTTGGAAGCACCTCGTCGCTGTCATCCTCGCCGACACTCGAAGTGTCGGTAGTATTGGTCAGCCGGCCGCCACGTCTTGAACACGTTGCATCGGGACTCGCAGACGCCTTCAAGGTTGGTCGGGCCGTATGAGGTGTGAATTGAATCTGGCACCTTGCTTGCCCAAGTCGCGCGCGATCACGACTCGATGTTTTTGAATCGCACTGCTCATCTCGCCTCCTGGTGCTCCGGTACCTGAGCGGCGAGCGATTCAATCTTGCGCGAATAGAGGCTGATGCCGGGCTTAGCGCTTAGTCCATGGGCAAAGATGCTAAGAAGCACGGTCGCCATCACCGCGAAACGGATAGTTGGCTCACCCGGGAAATGCATCTCCTGCTCCAGATAGACGAGACCGAGAACAATAGAAGCCAAACCGCGGGGGCCGAACCAGCCGATGAAGACTACGTTCGCCGGACTGAGGCGCGTACCGATGAGGGCGATTGCAACCGGCAGCATCCGCACCAGCGTCAGACTTAGTAGCGCGTAGAACCACGATGCCATGCTGAACTGCGGCCAATCCCGCACCGCCGCCATGCCAAACAGGAAGAACACGGCCAGGTTGAACATTTGGTGCGTCGGTGTTGTAGACCACCCCTTTGGCGCGGTAAACAGTGCCCGGCAACTTACGCAGTCTTTCGCACAATGCTTCGAGCGTCAGCGGCTGGTCTGTCTCGTAGCTCCAGGTGCTGAATATCTTCGAATGGTCATGCTGCTCCGACGACGAGTTCGGCATCGATATTGATTGAGCCAAAGTCGTTGACCAGCGCGCAGGCCGTGATTCCCTGTCAGGATGCGATTGAGCAGCGTCGTCTTTCCCGCTCCGAGAAAGCCGGTCAGGATGGTGATCGGAACTGTCTTGCCGTTGTCTTCTACGATTTCCATGACTACCTCGATTTACTTGCGGGCGGGGACACCGGCACCACACTGCTACTTCGTGAATTTGCTCAGATCGATATTCAACGCCTGCGCCATCGCGCGCAGATCGACCAGCTGCGGGTTAGGGAGCTTGGTGAGCGGCTCGCGGTAAACGTCCGGCGGATAGTATTTATGGGGGTCGATCTCAAGCTCGCGCGTAAGCGCCTCCTGCTGCATCTCGCGCGGCAACCTCGGCTGTGGGACGACGCCCTGACCCGTGGCAATCGGCAGCGGATCGCCGAAAAGCAGCGTCGGAGGCGGCAGGGACTGGCCCGCAAATGCCGGCAACACAGCGTCCCGTTGCCATATCGCATCCTTGGTCACGTTGACGGTCACCACGTCCGGCGCGCGATACAGGAAGAGACCTTTCCAGTGGGCGCGAACGTCCGCGCTTTGCTCGTTGAGCGTGTCATTGTCGAACGCGAGGTGAGTGACCATACCGCACCGCGGGTTAACCTGGTTGATGAGATAGCCTGTGGCATAACCCAGGGTATGGTGGATGTCCACGGTGTAGTTGAAGAGGAATTCGGGCAATCCGTACTTCAGCAGGTTGATCCGCGCCAGATCGGGTTGGATCTCGGTGACAAAGACATCGACGCCTTTGGGATATTTTGCCGTCAGGTCGTCAGGCCGCCCATCGCCGGTCCAAACGAACGATAGACCGTTCCAGTCCAGACGATAGGCCGAGGCGCCGTCCTTAACGTGCGAGCGCCGCCAATGGCGGACCGTGACCCCGTTCTTGTCGTAGCAGATGCCGTTCTCGTCTTTCCAGTCGAACTCGTTGACCTCGATTTCGTAGCCGTCCCCGATCGGGCAGGCGTCGAAGGCTTCGAGGTGCCACTTGAGCATCTGCTTCATACCCGCGACCATCGCCTTCGTCCCAAGCTCCGGCGTGCGTCCGGAGGGTCCGGTGACGCGCAACGGCATGTGCCACCGGCCTGCCCATGCCGAGAACGGCAGCAGATAGGACAGGTCGTGGTAGTGGTCCACATGCAGGTGAGTGATGAAGATGTCGTTAATGCTCGGGACCGGGACTCCCATGGCGAGGATATTCTTGACGCAGCGGGACCGAAGTCGAAGAAGAAGCGGTCGCCATTGCCCAACTCGACCATGATGCAAGTGGTCGGCAGGCGCGTGGACATTTCGCTTCAAGAGGAGTGGGGCCAGCGTGTGCCGCGCACGCAGATCGTAGCAATTGGTGCGGCGGGCAGCATCGACACGAGCCTGCTGGAAAGAACATTCATCTCCTGCATTTCGCCAACAGCCGCGAGTGCGTCGTAGAGGAGAACATCAATGTCCTCATCCTCGACTCCATCCTGCCAGGCGTTCCTGGCTGTGACAACTTGTTTGTATTTCTGCTGCCGGTTTCCTGTGATAGGAAGCCGGGCGGGCCGCCCAGTCCCGAGCAGGCTCATCGAGCAGTGCCTGCTGGGCCGGTATCTTCACCAGACGAACTTCCTGGGGCGTCGAAAGACATCGCGCTGCCGACCAGCTTCGGACGTCACACCGGCGACCTCGATGACATGGTGAAGAGGCGGAACATCCGCGCCTTGCTCATCATCAACCCCATCGGCTTCTTCTACGACAAAGGCCAGCCTCACGGCGTCATGTACGAGGCACTGGAGGAGTTCCAGAAGTTCGCCAACCAGAAGCTGAAGACCGGCAAACTTCAGGTGAAAGTTAGGTTTCTTCCCATGCGGATAGACCAGACTGAAGCCGCTCTGACCGAAGGGCTGGGAGATATGGTTGCCTACGGGATCGTCGTCACGCCGGAGCGTAAGCGCGTCGTTTGGACGGAGGAAAGTCCGAAAGTGGGCTTGCTTCGACGGGTGAGTTGAGGATTCGGCTGACGTCCCGTTCTAATTTCTCTTTGCTTTTTTGCAGTCGGCGATAAGGAGCAAACATGGGCAAGATCAACGAATTTTGTGCCGGAATCGATGTCGGGGAGAGATTTCTTCTGTGTTGTGCTCTGACAGGTGCAGCACAGGACTGGCACGACACATAAGTTGCTCCACGGGCCATTGGCACCAATCAGGGATACAAAATGCCAGCAGGGTAGAGTTTTAACCACGGGGTCATCGGCACCAGTCCGGCAGCGTCCTCATCTCGGCGATGGGCAAGATGATCAGGGACATCCGATTGGATGTCAACGCAAGGCACTCGAATCCGTTTTCATCACCAGGGATGCGTGCGCAGCACTCATCAGGGTTTTATCCCGGCGCACTGATTTGGCGATTTGGGCACCTGAGTATCGTTCCCGACACCCTAATCAGTTGGCAGGTGAGGAGACAGATCACTGGCTAAATTTCGGCAGCGAGTTTTTTCATTGCGGCACTTTCGCGGATAACTTCGCCGGCCTCTCGACTGTGCAAAGCTATCTCTGCGGCGGCGAACGAAGCATACCGGGTCTCGGTTCCAGTCAGCCTCTGCCGGGAACGGATGCAGCGGCGTCATAGCAGCGCGCTGTCCTAATCGTTTGAAGTTGACTTTGCTGTTCAACGTTATCCATTATATGGATGCGCCATATGTGGGAGGAACCTATGACGCCAGAAGTCGAGTGGAAAAAGGTCAGTGCCGAGCTTTTGATCCTGTCTCTCGTCGAGGCCCGACCGCGACACGGCTACGAGATTTCCAAACTCATCGAGCAACGCTCGGGCGGGGCCATCCATTTCTATGCGGCCTCCCTCTATCCGTTGCTCTACCGGTTGGAGAAGCGCGGGTGGATTCAGGGCCGATGGGTGGAAAAAAGCGGCCAGCGCCGCCGGCGTTATTACAGCCTGACATCCCAGGGCCAAAAGGTCCTTGTGTCGCAGCGGCGTGGCTGGCAGGCATTTGTGGAGGCAGTCAACCGGATCACGGAGGCGGAACTTGCCTGACTGGAGAGAGGAAATTGCTCGACGGCTCTCGTCTCTCAAGCTGGACTCAACTCGCGAGATCGAGATCATTGAGGAATTGTCGCAGCACCTGGAGGACCGTTATCTCGAGTTGGTCTCCGGTGGCGCCACGGACGACGACGCCCGCCGCGATGTGCTGATGGAGCTCAATTACGAGAACCTGCTGGCGCAAGGCTTACTTGGGGTGGTACGCGAGGCTCCGCAAGAACCAGCGGTGCCTGGAGACAGTGGGCACAACTTCATCGCGAGCCGCTGGCAAGACCTGCGCTACGCACTCCGCCAGTTCCAGCGCAACCCTGGTTTCGCCCTGGTGGCGATCATCACTCTCGGGCTCGGTATCGGCGCCAGCACGGCGATTTTCAGCGTGATCGACAACGTGTTGATCGAGCCGTTTCCTTACAAAGATGCCGGACACATTATCTATCCGCGTGTTCATGGCTTAACGCAAGGTCCGGATGAGGGACGCCAGGGATTCAGTTCGGATGAGCTCCTCGCGTTTGTCCGAGAGAATCGTTCGCTTGACGGCGTGATTGGCACCACCGACGATCCGGTGCTTTACAAACACGGTGCCGGTGTCGAATGGCTCTACGGAGCTGATATGACTCCGGGCTCGTTTGAGTTCTTCGGGATGCCGGCGTTGTACGGCCGGGTCCTTCAGCCAGCAGACTACAAGCCAGGAGCACCGCCGGTATTCGTGCTGCGCTATAAGGCGTGGAAAGCGCGCTTCAACGGGGATCCAAAGGCGTTGAACAAGATCGTCGTGCTGAACGGGACGGCACGAACCCTGGTCGGAATCATGCCGCCACGCTTCGGCTGGTATGACGCAGATGTCTGGATTCCAAAGACGCCGCATCCCGGAATGTCGATTGGTTTTGCGGGCTTGCCGGAACGCTGGTTCATCCTTGGACGGTTGAAACACGGCGTGTCTGTGGCGCAAGCCTCGGCAGATCTGACTGGGATCGTCAATCCTCTGGCAAAACTGCGCCCGCAGGATTATCCCGCCCAATTTCAGATGTTCGCTGTGCCGTTCGGTCACTCAGGTGTGGGTCATCTTGAGTCCACGCTGTATACGGTTTTGGCGGCGGTTGGATTGCTGCTGCTGATTGCCTGTGTGAATGTGGCAAACCTGATGCTGGCCCGAGCGGCGTCGCGAGAAAAAGAGTTCGCGCTGCGCGCGGTGCTGGGAGCGGGCCAGGCGAGACTGGTGCGACTTTTGCTGGTTGAGAGTCTAGTGCTGGCAATAGGCGGTGCGGCGCTCGGCGTATTGATCGCGTGGGGTGCGCTGAAGTTTATTGTCGCCACGATGCCATCGGATTCGATTCCGGCGGAGTCGGTGATTGGATTGAACGCGCCTGTATTGGCTTTCACGCTGATGTTGGCGGTGTTGACTCCACTGGTTTTCGGGCTGGCACCGGCACTGCAGGCAGGGCGCCGCGATCTGAATGATCCACTGCGCGATATGGGAAGAGGCGTGGTGGGCGGATTTCGGACGGCGCGACTGCGCAATGCAGCTGTAGTGGTGGAAGTGGCGGTGTCCCTGACGCTGCTGATCGGTTCCGGACTGTTGATGCGCAGTTTTTTGGCGCTACGTAAGGTGAACCTGGGGCTGCAGGCAGATCACGTCTTCAAGACGACGTTGTTATTGCCGTCTGATCGCTACAAGACGGCGGAGCAGGTGAGCGCGTTTGTCCGTCCAGTGCTGGAGCGGGTGAAGGCGATTCCAGGAGTGACGGATGCAGCGGCATCGAGCTCCGTGCCACCCAACGACAGCCGGGACAGCAAGATCGAAATCTCGGGCAAATCGCCCGAGAAGCAATGGCGTGCCCAGGTGCAAGACGTCAGCGAGACATACTTTCGCGTCTTGCGAATTCCGTTTGAGATGGGACGAGGGTTTACCGAAACCGAAATCGACGATGCGAGAAAGGTGGCTGTGGTCAACCGGAAGTTCGTCTCGATCTACTTATCCGGTGAAGATCCGATCGGGCGTCGAGTGAAGCTGGTGGAACTCGAGAACGTAGCCGATTCGCTGCGCGAGCCCTCGTTTGAAATTGTCGGAGTGGTCGATGACGTCTCAAATCAGGGTGCGCCCGGCTACGGAAGAGGCGGCCTGCAGGCTCCGATTGAACCGCAGGTGTGGGTACCGTACACCGTTACAGGATCGGGAGAGCGAAGTCTGATCGTACGGTCGGTTCAGATGCCGATGTCGATCATGGAAGACGTGCAGCAAGCGGTATGGGCCACGGATCCGGGAGTGGCGCTTATGTATCCGGACGCTTTGGAGCAAATGATCAGCCGGAGATGGTACGCGGGCCCTCGCTTCGCCTTACTGATGATGATGATTTTCGGTGGTGTGGGGCTGGTTCTCGTCACGGTGGGCGTTTACAGCGTGCTGGAGTACACGACGGCTCAGAAGACGCATGAGATCGGAATCCGTATGGCTCTGGGTGCAGAACGCGGGAACGTGCTTCGCCTGATTGTCATCG
>Ga0335074_10016550_pt1 | contig 10382 bp, 11 predicted proteins | sample Lox_Sample_23_FD_206715 | JGI IMG/M metagenome (GOLD analysis project Ga0335074, IMG submission 206715) | Soil microbial communities from Loxahatchee National Wildlife Refuge, Florida, United States - Lox_Sample_2.3 | ecosystem: Environmental > Terrestrial > Soil > Wetlands | place: USA...
TCTGGAACAGCGAGAACGAGCAGGGCTGGCAGGTGGTCCACTGCGCTTCCGCGGCCGCGATCTTCATCGGCTGGTAGCGGGCCTCGATCACGCCGAGCTCGTCGCCCACCAGCATAGTGAGCAGGATCACCGGGACGAGGACGACGAGCGCCAGCCGCGCCGACCGGAGGAACACTTCCCGTGCTCCGCCGTGCCGCAGCTGCCACGCCGAGACCGCCAGCATGACGGCGGCGCCGGTGACCAGCGACGCCAGTATGACCTTCAGGTAGCCCCAGACGAACACCGGGTTGGTGAACACCGCCCAGATGTCGTTCAGCACAGGTTTCCCGTTGGTCATCACATAGCCGACCGGGTGCTGCATCCACGAGTTGGCCGCCAGGATGAACGCCGCCGACAGGATGCTGCCGAACGCGACCGCCCAGATCGCCAGCAGGTGCACCCGGCGCGGCAGCTTGTCCCAGCCGAACAGCCACAGGCCGAGGAACGTCGATTCCAGGAAGAAAGCGGCCAGGCCCTCCATCGCCAGCGGAGCACCGAAGATGTTGCCGACCAGCTTGGAATACGCTCCCCAGTTCATCCCGAACTGGAACTCCTGCACGAGGCCGGTTACCACGCCAATCGCGACGTTGATGACCAGCAGCGTGCCGAAGAACCTGGTCAGCCGCAGGTACTCATCGCGCTTGCTGCGGTACCAGGCCGTCTGCAGCAGCGCGGTCAGGAACGCGAGCCCGATCGTGACCGGGACGAAGAAGAAGTGATTGACGCTCGTGAAAGCGAACTGGATCCGTGAGAGATCGACGTTCAACGGCTTCCTCCAGTTCTGGCCCCACAGCTCAGCGAACCCTGATCACCCGTTGATAATCCGCGCCACCGCCGCGCCGGGACCTCATCCGCGACGGATGATGCTGGTCGCACCGGGGCCCGGCGCCGCGCCCCGCTCATCCCCGCGGGGGGAGGCAGCGCGGGGAGGCGGCAGCGAACATACGGGAGAGGCCCACGGAGAGGAGGCACCGGCGGTGAGCCTGAGCCGGCGTCAGTTGCGGACTCTCCGCGGTATCGAACAAGACCTGGCGTGCTCCGATCCGCGCCTGACCGAGTTCTTCCTGCTCTTCTCCGGCGGGTTCCGTGGCTATGACATGCCCCCGGTGGAGCGCCTGTCACGGTGGCCGTCGCGGCTGCTGGCCCGGCTGTGGGGCGGCCGGGACGTCACGGAGCGGATGGCGGCCTGGTACGCCGAGAACTGGCGTGACCCGTGACGACTAACCAGGTACTGATCGGGATCGGCCTGATCCTGGTGCTCGCGGTGGGCTCCCAGGTGCTCGCCAGCCGGCTGAAGATCCCGGCGATCATCGTCCTTCTGCCGGCCGGCTTCACCGCCGGCGCGATTACCACCGACGTCAACCCGCAGCTCCTGCTGGGGGCCGCGTTCCAGCCCCTGGTATCGCTCGCGGTGGCCGTCATCCTCTACGACGCCGGCCTGTCGCTGGACCTGCGCAAGCTCCGCGGCCAGACCCGGCGGGTGGTGGACCGGCTGATCGTGCTGGGCGTGCCCGTCACGTTCGCCTTCGGTGCGGTGTTCGCCGGCCTGCTGCTCGGCCTGTCCAGGCAGGCGGCGCTGATGACCGGCGCCATCCTGGTGGTGTCGGGGCCGACGGTGGTGGGGCCGCTGCTCACCTTCGTCCGGCCTACCGAACGGCTGCAGCGAGTGCTGTCATGGGAAGGGTCGCTGATCGATCCCGTCGGCGGCATTCTCGGGGCCGTCGTCTTCCACGCCGTGGTGGCGAGCACCCGCCGGGGACTCGGCTATCAGCTCGGGCAGTTCCTGCTCGGCATCGGCGTGGGCCTGGCGGGCGGGCTGGCCGGCGTCGCGCGGATCAACGAGGCCGGCCTCGAGCTGGCGCCCGGCGAGCTGCGCGAGGGCATCACGGCCGTGCTGCTGCTCACTGCCGAAGATGACTTCAACGCGCTCGGGTCGACGGTCCTGGCGGGCGGTGTCGACGGCCCGGTCTACCGGCTCGCGGCGCGCCTGCCCGGCCATGGCGTGGTCGCTCCCTACACCGGCGGCGAGGTCCTGTTCGATCCGCGGCTGACCAGGTACGAGGTCGGCCGCCGGTACGCCGCCGGCACGCGGATCCGCACCCGGCCCGCCAACGGCACCGCACCCGCCGACGACAGCCTGCTGTTCCTGGTCCGGGCGGACGGCAGGCTTGCCCCGGTCACCGCGAACGGCCCGCCGCGGTCAGAGCCTGGCGACACTATGGTGCTGTTCTGCCCGGCGGCGGAAGGTCCGTGATGCTGCACGTCCGCGTAGTCAGCCCGGACGCTCTCACCGGGCCGCTGACCGACCGGCTCGCCGCCGCCCCGGGCGTGCACAACGTCGTGGTGCACGCCGGCGCCGCGCGCGAGCCAGACGGGGACGCCGTCCAGTTCGACGTGCGTGACGCCGCCGCCAATCCGGTTTTCACGGCGCTGCGCGAGCTCGGCCTCGACCGCGACGCCGTGATCTGCGTCGAGCGGATCGACGCCACCCTCACCGGCCCGTCCGCGGCGGGCAGGCGGCACGGCGCGCTGCGCCGGGAGACCGCTCCGGTCTGGGAGATGGTGGAAGCGGTCATCCGCGACGGTGAGACGTACGCGCCCAGCTTCTACGTCCTGCTGGCTATCGCCGCCCTGATCGGCGCCGTCGGCATCCTCACCAACTCGCAGATCCTCATCGTGGGCGCCATGGTGGTCGGTCCCGAGTACAACGCGATCATCGGCGTGGCGCTGGGCATCACCAAGCGGGCCAGGTCGGAGATGCGGGACGGCCTGCTGGCGCTGTTCTGGGGATTCCTGGCCGCCATCGCGCTGACCCTGCTGTTCGGTCTGGCGGTGCGCGCGTCGGGCAAGACCCCCGCGCCTTACCTGAACGGGGTGCGCCCGGTCGCGGACCTGATCAACAGCCCCAACATCTTCTCGGTGATCGTGGCCGTGCTGGCCGGGCTGGTGGGCGTGGTATCCCTGACCGAGGCCCGGGCCAATGCGCTCATCGGCGTGTTCATCTCGGTCACCACCATCCCGGCCGCCGCCTCGGCCGGCCTGTCGATCGCGTATTCGAGCTGGACCGAGGCACGCGGCTCGGTGTTCCAGCTCCTGCTCAACGTTGTCCTGCTCATCGTGGTCGGCGCGGCCGGGCTGCGGACCCAGCGCGCGATCTGGGGATCATCCGCCGCGAGTGATCCGCCGGGGCTGCGCCGGCTCCGAAGATGGGGGCGTGACCGAACACTATGACGTGATCATCGTGGGCAGCGGCGCCGGCGGCGGCACCCTGGCCCACACGCTCGCCCAGTCGGGCAAGCGGATCCTGCTGCTGGAGCGCGGCGACTTCCTGACCCGCGAAACCGACAACTGGGATCCCGGCGCGGTGTTCGTGGACGGCAAGTACATCTCCCCCGACACCTGGTACGACGCCGACGGCAAGCCGTTCCAGCCGCAGGTGCACTACTTCGTCGGCGGCGCCACGAAGCTGTACGGCGCCGCCCTGTACCGGCTGCGGCCGGAAGACTTCGGCGAGCAGAAGCACGCCGACGGGATATCGCCCGCGTGGCCGGTGAGCTACGACGACTTCGAGCCGTGGTACACCAAGGCCGAGTGGCTGTATCAGGTCCACGGCAACCACGGCGAGGACCCGACCGAGGGCGCGTACTCGAAGCAGTACCCCTGGCCGGCGGTATCGCACGAACCGCGGATCCAGGAGATTTCCGACGCCCTGGCCGCCGGCGGCTACCACCCGTTCCACGCCCCGTGCGGCATCCTTCTCGATGAGGCTAACCGGCCGACCAGCCAGTGCGTCCGGTGCACCTGGTGCGACGGCTACCCCTGCCTGGTGCACGCCAAGGCCGACGCCGACGTGATCGCGGTTCGCCCGCTGCTCACCGAGCCCACCGTGACCCTGCTGGTCAACGCGGAGGTGCGGCGGCTCACGACAGATCCGGGCGGCGGGCGCGTTACCTCGGTCGTGGTCAGCCGCGGCGGCCAGGAAGAGGTCTATGAGGCGGACATCGTCGCGGTCTCGGCCGGGGCGGCCAACAGCGCAGCGATCTTGCTGCGGTCGGCGTCCGACCGGCATCCGGACGGGCTGGCCAACGGCTCTGGCCAGGTCGGCCGCAACTACATGTATCACAACAGCAAGGCCGTCGTGGCGCTGGGCAAGGAGCGCAACGACACGGTGTTCGAGAAGACGCTGGGCCTGAACGACTTCTACTTCGCCGGCGACGGGCGCGAGTGGCCGCTCGGGAACATCCAGATGTGCGGCAAGTCGAACGCGGAGGCCATGAAGGGCGAGGAGCCCAAGCTCACCAAGCTGGCGCCGCACTGGAGCCTGGCGGAGGTAGCGCGGCACGCCGTCGACTTCTGGCTGACCACCGAAGATGTGCCGAAGCCGGATAACCGGGTGACCGTGGACCGTGACGGCCGCGTGCATGTCGCCTACTCCCCGACCAACGCCGCCGAGGCCGCGGGGCTCTACCGCGAACTCAGGAAGGTCCTCAACCACATCGGGATGGCCGAGCATCACGTCCTCGACAAGAACTTCTACCTGAGCATGGACATCCCGGTGGCCGGGTGCGCGCACCAGGCCGGGACCTGCCGGTTCGGCGACGACCCCGCCACCTCGGTGCTCGACGCCAACTGCAAGGCCCACGAGCTGGACAACCTGTACGTCGTGGACACCAGCTTCTTTCCCAGCATCGGCGCGGTGAACCCGGCCCTCACCGCGATGGCCAACGCCATCCGGGTCGGCGAGCACCTGCTCAGCCGGATGTCCTAGATCGCACGTGAATACGCCGGAGGTGACCCTTGTCAGCTAACAGCGGTGAGCCTGGGCCGACAACCAAGGGCGGCGAACCCACGGCCGGAGTACCTACCACCGAAACACCCCCCACCGAAACACCCGAGACCGGAGAACCCGAGACCGATCACCTCACCGAGGACGAGCGAGCCGAGCTGGAACGGCTGCGCGCCGAAAACGCCGAGTTGCACCACGACGGGACCACACGGCGGTCGCGGCGCCGCTTCAGCTGGCGAGCCTTCTTCGCCACCATCCTGATCGTCCTCGGCTGCGTGCTCGCCCCGATCGCCGTGGTCGGCGTCTGGGCCGGCAATCAGATCACCGACACCGGCCGGTACGTGGCCACCGTGCAGCCGCTGATCGACGACCCGGCGATCCAGAACGTGCTGACCGACAGGATCACGAACGAGATCATCAGCCAGCTGAACGTGACCGGGACCGTCGACCAGGCCGCCTCCCAGCTGCAGTCCAGGGGGCTGACGCGGATCAGCACGCTGCTCACCACGTTCGGCCCGCAGATCACCAGCGCGGTGACCGGCTTCGTCCACAGCACCGTGCATACGGTCATCTCCAGTCAGGCCATGGCCACCGCGTGGGTGCAGGTCAATACGATCGCGCACCAGGCGGTGGTCAAGCTGCTGTCCGGGCAGGGCAACGGCACGCTCACCAACACCAACGGCCAGATCTCGCTCAACCTGGCCCCGCTCATCGCCGTGGTTAAGCAGGCCCTGGTGCAGCGCGGGTTCTCGCTAGCCTCCAACATCCCCATCGTCAACGCGACGGTGCCGCTGTTCCAGGCCAAGGAGCTCGGGAAGGCCCAGGCCGGCTACCGGCTGGTTTCCGACCTCAAGATCGTGCTGCCCATCCTGGCGCTTGTGCTGCTTGCCGCCGGGGTGTTCACGGCGCGCGGCCGCCGCCGGGCCCTGATCGTGGTGGGCCTGGGCGTGGCCGCGTCCATGGTGGTCCTCGCCATCGGCTTGCTGATCGCCCGGACCATCTACCTGAACAGCGTCCCCTCTAGCGTCCTGCCCACTGACGCCGCCGCGGCCGCGTACGACGCGCTTATCCACTTCCTCCGGGTCGGGCTCCGGGTGATCCTGGCGGTCGGGCTGGTCATCGCCCTCGGGGCGTTCATCACGGGGCCCTCGCGCGCCGCGGTGCGGACTCGCGCGGCCCTGGGGTCGGGAATCACATGGCTGCGGAACCTCGGTGAGCGCCGCGGGATGTCCACCGGCCCGGTCGGCCAGTGGACCTACCGGCACCGTGCAGTGCTGCGGATCGGGGCGGTGACGCTGGTGGCGCTGATCCTCGTCTTCTGGGGCCAGCCCACCGCGCTTACCGTCATTCTCCTCGTCGTCATCCTCCTCATCCTGCTCGGGCTCATCGAGCTGGTCGCCAGGCCTCCCGCGGAACCAGCGGCCGTGGGACAGGAATAAACCACCCGTTCGGAAAAAGGAAAGGATCCCCACCCATGAATATGCCAACGAAGGTAGACGTCGGCGACGCGACGAGGGACACGCTGGCGGCGCTGGCTCTCGGCGACCCCAGCCTGGTGGACGCGGGCCTGGAAATGCGGGCGGGGCTCCGCGACAAGAGCGGCCTCGACGACCGTACGTTCGCTCTAGTCAAGCTCGCCGCGATCATGGCGCTCGACGCCCCGCCGACCTCGTACCTGTGGCAGGTGGCCAACGCGGTCGCGGCCGGAGCGACGGCGGATGACATGCTCGGCGTGCTGATCGCCATCGCGCCGCAGATCGGCGGACCGCGGCTCACCGCGGCCGCGCCCGAGCTGATGGTCGCGCTCGGCCTGTCACTGCCGGACGGCACCTGATGATGCGGCGGCGGCGCCCGCTGCTGCGCGCGGCGGCTGTCGGCGGCGGCGCGTACATGGTGGGGAAGCACAACGCCAATCGCCAGGCCGAGGCGGAACAGTACCAGCAGGACCAGGACGCGCGCATCAGCAACCTGGAGGCGCAGCAGTCCCAGCAGCAGTCATATCAGCAGGCGCCGCCGGCGCCTGAACCGCCGCCGGCCCCGGCGCCGGCCGCGGCGTCATCGCCCATGATCGACCAGCTGAACCAGCTGGCGACACTGCACCAGCAGGGCATCCTGTCCGACGACGAATTCGCCGCCGCCAAGGCCAAGCTCTTGGGCAGCTAACGCGGGACAGGCTCACCGGCGGCCGGCGAGGGGATCCCTTCGCCGGCCGCCGCTGTGAAGGACGCGGTGATCCCCGCGGCGCCGTCAGCGGTAGGCCCGCCGCCGGCTGGGCAGGATCGCCCCGATCAGCCACAAGAGGGGAAATATGAAGCCGATAAGGCCCAGCACCCAGTGCCCCTTGCGGAAGGTCATGAGGGCGAGCGTGAAGATCAGGACCAGATAGATGACGGCCGAAAGAATCGCCCAGCCGGGTGTTGTCATGGTTGTTCTCCTTCTGTTACGGATATCGCTGGTCATCGGTGCGGAGCGCCTGGAGGGACGACTCGAAGGCGTCCAGCCGGCCGCGCACGGTCTCGGCCTGCCACGGCCCGGCGCCGCCGGGTGCCCGCTCGGCGGCCATCGCCGACCGGACGGCCTGCAACGAGGCCAGCGTGTCGGCGATCCGCATCTGACCGGCGGGATCCGGGACCGACTCCCGCAGCGCGTACAGGGTCTGCGCCAGGTCGTCCGCGCGACGCTGGATGTCAGCCCAGCGGGCGCCCGCGTCGGCCGCGGCCATCGCGCCCGGCGTCTCCGCGACGCTCATCGTGTCGCAGAGGGCCGACCCCTGCGCGTACGCGCCGACGAGCCTCGATCGCCAGTCAGCCGCGGCGGTCGTGGAGCCGCGCCTGGCCACCCGTGTTATCCACGTGATCAGGACGGCCGCCAGCACGGCGCCGAGCAGGATCCACAGCCAGATGAGGCTAGTGCCTGATCCGGCCGCCGGCGCAGCCGTGGTGCTCTGCGGCGCCGCCGGGCCGGGGGCGGCGGTCGCTGCCGGGGCGGTGGTCGCCGGCTGGCCAGCCGTCGTCGCGCTGCCAGCGGTGGCGCTGCGGCTCGGCAGGTTGCTGGCCACGCTGCTGATCGCGCCCTTGACGGTGCTTCCCGCGCCCGCGCAGCCCGCCGCTCCCACTGCCAGGCCCGCCGCTACCAAGATGGCGACGAGAATGGCCGCTGGCAGCGAAAGGCTCTTCGCAGAACGCCGCATGTCAATCCTTCCGCGCCGCATACGGCGGCCATGAACGAGGCACTCGTGACCCATGGTCCGCTGCCGCGCCCGGCCGGGGCATCATCCGCGGCGGAGTAATCCGGAGGGTGACGGAATCTCATCCGCTATGAATGGGGCAACTGGAGCAGAAAAGCAGGACGGTAGAACCTAGGCCATCCGATTCCGACCTGCTGGGGGCCGTGGTGTCATCGTCTTACTACGAGATCCGCGTAGCCGGTGTCCTCCCGCCCGAAGCCTTGCTCGACTTCGACCGGCTCACCGCCTCAGTGGAGCCCGTCGAGACCGTCGTCCATGGCCAGATCCGGGATCAGGCGGCTCTCCAGGGGCTGCTGGCCAGGCTCGAAGCGTTTGGCATCCAGGTCCTGGAGATTCGCCGCCTGCGCGCGGGAGATGCTCCTCCGGAGAAAGGACAGTCGGAGGGCCAGTGACGGCGACGGCCGTCACTGGCCCTAGTGGTGATAGCCGCAGGTCAGGAAGCGCTGGCCACGCTGGCTTGCGATCCGTTCTGCCAGGCCGACGCGCCAGCCGTGTACGCGGCCCTGGCCTGGGCCCACTTCAGCCTGGCCTGCTCGCTCGGCGGGACTTCCATCTCGTTGATCCAGCGGCGGGTGGCCGTGACCAGGTGGCCGCCGCCGATGGCCAGGCCAGCCAGGGCTATCAGAGTTCCGACGCCGATCATGGCAGCGCTCGTGATCAGCGGTGCGGGCTCAAGCTGCGGACCGTTCGATTTGCCGCTCATGGCACCATCCTCATCGCTTGTCGCGTCGGCCTGTAGAGGCATTGTGACCATTACTGTGGCCAGCCCTTAACTGACCGAAATCACTCGTGCCGGGTGATTTGCAATTCCATCTGGACCAAATGCCGGACGGTTCAGGTCGCTCAGCCGACGGCGGTGAGCGGGTTCAGCAGGACGACCACCGCCCGGGGGCCGACGGTGACGGTGTCGCCGGCCTCGCGCTCGCCGGCCGCCGGCGCCGCGGGGTCCCACGAATCTATCTCTACCCGCCACCTGGCCTGCGGCCTGGTCGCCGGCAGCACGAATTCCAGCGGTTCCCACCAGGCGTTCACCAGCACGAGGAAGTCGTCGTCGACGAGCCAGGTGCCGTTGGCGGCCCGGTCCGGGTCATCGGCCCCGTCCAGGTACAGCGCGATCGCCAGGGCGCTGGGGTCCGACCAGTCCCCGCCGTTCATCTCGGTCCCCTCCGGGGTGAACCAGCGCAGCTCGGCCGCCTCGGCACCGGCCAGGAACCGGCTGCGGCGGAACACCGGGTGCTCCCTGCGCAGCGCGATCAGCCGCCGGGTGAAGTCCAGCAGCCCGGTGTCCGCGGCCTCCCAGTCGAACCAGGTCATCTCGTTGTCCTGGCAGTAGGCGTTGTTGTTGCCCTGCTGCGTCCGGCCCGCCTCGTCGCCGCCGAGTAGCATGGGGATACCGAACGACAGCAGCAGCGTCGCGAGCATGGCGCGGGACTGGCGCGCCCGCAGGGCGAGCACGGCGGGATCGTCTGACGGCCCCTCAGCGCCGCAGTTCCACGACCGGTTGTCATCGGTCCCGTCCCTGTTGTCTTCGCCGTTCGCCTCGTTGTGCTTGGCGTCGTACGAGACAAGGTCGCGCAGGGTGAAGCCGTCGTGGACGGTGATGAGGTTCACCGACGCCGTCGGGCGGCGCCTGGACCGGGCGAACATGTCCGATGAACCGCAGAACCTGGTCGCGAACTCGCCGATGCCGACCGGGTGGCTGCGCCAGAAGTCCCGCATGGTGTCGCGGTACTTGCCGTTCCATTCCCGCCACACCGGCGGGAACCGGCCGAGGTCGTAGCTGTCGCCCTGGCCGACGTCCCACGGCTCGGCGATGAGCTTGGCGCGAGACACGACCGGATCCTGGGCGATGAGGTCGAAGAACGCCGACCGGGTGCCGAACACGCCCTCCTGGCGGGCCAGGGTGGGGGCCAGGTCAAAGCGGAACCCGTCCACCCGCATCTCGGTGAGCCAGTACCGCAGCGAGTCCATGATCAGCTGCAGCGTCACAGGATCGCCGGCGTTCAGCGAGTTGCCGCAGCCCGTCGTGTCCACGTAGCGCGCCGGATCGGCGGGATCCAGCCGGTAGTACGCCGGGTTGTCCAGGCCGCGGAAGCAGAACGTGGGGCCGAGCTGGTTTCCCTCGGCGGTGTGGTTGAACACCACGTCGAGCAGGACCTCGATCCCGGCCGCGTGCAGCGCGTCCACCATGGCCTTGAACTCGGCGACCTGACCGCCAGGGGACCCGGCCCTGACGGCGGCCGAATAGCCCTGGTGCGGCGCGAAGTAGCCGATCGTGTTGTATCCCCAGTAGTTCGTGAGCCCGCGCTG
>Ga0335074_10016551_pt1 | contig 10382 bp, 5 predicted proteins | sample Lox_Sample_23_FD_206715 | JGI IMG/M metagenome (GOLD analysis project Ga0335074, IMG submission 206715) | Soil microbial communities from Loxahatchee National Wildlife Refuge, Florida, United States - Lox_Sample_2.3 | ecosystem: Environmental > Terrestrial > Soil > Wetlands | place: USA: Florida...
CTCGACGAGGTGGTCACGGGTTCGGAGCGGCTGGCTCTCGACGCGGTGGCGGCACACGTGCTCTCGGCCGTGGACCAACTCGAGATCACTGCTCGAGCCCGCCGAGCCGCACTGAATGGCCCGGAGGCCGCCGACGCGCTGATCGGCGAGTTGACCACGGCCAAGGAACGTGCCGACGAGTTGCGGGAGCGCAGCGCTAAATGGCAGGCGCTGCTGCAAGACGGGTTCGCCGACATCGCCTCGGACGTCGACTTCGACCTTCGGCAGCGATCGCGGACGGTGCTGCACGAAGCCGAGGCCGCCATTAGCGAGGGCGATCCGGCCAAGAACTGGGAGGAGTTCGAGGCCTGGTTGCGACAGCGGCTGGCCGGGGAGGCGTTGGAGACCTATGCGATGTTCGTCCGACGAGCCAAGGAGGTCGCCGCGACCGTCAGCGAGCACTTCGCCTTCGCCGAGGCCGACGTCATCGGGGTGCGCGAGGTCGCGGCCCCGGTGGAGCTAATCGGCAGGTTCACCATTGACTCCGCGTTCGTGGACAAGAAGTCCAAGGGCGCGGGTCTGGCGACTTTCCAGAAGGCCTACAGCGGGCTTCTGATGTTCACCATGTTGACTCGCCTGGCCGCGTTGGCGATTCCGGCGCCGTTCGGTTTGGCCGCAGCGGCGCTGATGGGCGGCACCGGGCTCAAGGACGAACGCCGCCGCCGTCTGGAGCAGCGACGCAGCGAGGCCAAAGCGGCGGTGCGACGGTTCGTCGACGACTTCAACATGCAGGTCGGCAAGGACTCCCGCGACGCGGTCCGCCATGTGCTACGCGAGCTACGCAACGCGTGGGCCGACCGGGTGAGCGAGCTGCAGCGCTCGGCGAGCGAGGCGCTGGCCGCAGCGCAAGCCTCACGGACCGACACGGAGTCCGCCGGCGCGCAACGCGAGCGCATCGACAACGACCTGGCCAGCCTGGCGTTGCTGCGAGCGCGCATGGACGACCTTGCCGCGCACCGCGCGCGCACCGACGCCCCACCCACGCCCAAGAACCCGCTCAGCGCCGGTTCCGAGCCCGCGGCTGCACCATCGATGTCGGCCATCCCGCGGCAACGGGTGCTGTCGTGACCCGCCCCCAGCGCCCCTCGGCGGGTCCCTCGCCGCTGCTCGACGCGGTGCGGGCGTTGGTGTGCCGCGCCGGTCAGGTGTACGCGGGCGGCCCGCCGATGCCGGAGTTGCACGCCGCTGCCAGTCGCCTAGAGGAGCCGCTGCGGGTGGCTATCGCCGGTCGGATCAAGGCCGGGAAGTCAACCCTGCTCAACGCGCTAGTCGGCCAGGAGCTCGCCGCGACCGACGCCGGTGAATGTACCCGCATTGTGACGTGGTACCGCGACGGGCACACCTACCGGGTGATGGCCTACCCGCACTCCGGGCCGCCCCGGCCGCTGCCGCCGGGACCGTCCGGCGGCGTGCTCGACGTGAGCCTCGACGGGTTGCGCGCCGACGAGGTCGACCGCCTGGTGGTGGACTGGCCGTCTGCGGCGCTGTCCAGGATGACCCTGGTGGACACCCCCGGGATGGACTCGCTCAGCACGGAACTCTCCCGGCGGGCGGAGTCCACCCTCGGCACCGACGGCGAGGACGAGCAGGCCGAGGTGGACGCGGTGGTTTACCTGATGCGTCACGTGCACGGCTCCGATGTCCGGTTCTTGGAGACTTTCCGGAACGATCCCACAGACCGCCGTCCGATCAACACCATCGCCGTTCTGGGCCGCGCCGACGAGGTCGGCCACGGTCGAGTGGACGCCCTCGAAAGCGCGGCCCGGGTGGCGGCCCGCTACCAACAAGACCCACGACTGCAGGCCCTGTGCCAGACGGTGCTCCCGGTGGCCGGGCTCTTGGCCGCGACCGCGGCGACCCTGCGGGAAGACGAGTTCCGTGCTATCACCACCCTGGCCCAGGCCGGCGAGGCCGAGCTGGAGCGGCTGTTGGTCACCGCGGCCAGGTTCACCGGCGCGGAGACCGGCATCGCCGTCGACCCCGAACGCCGAGCTGCGCTACTCGACCGGTTCGGGTTCTTCGGGTTGCGGCTCTCGGTGCGACTGGTGCAAAACGGCGTCGCCTCCACCGCAGCTGCGCTCTCTCGCGAGCTGTCCGCCCGCGCCGGGCTCGGCCCGCTACGCGACGCCCTGACCGGGCGCTTCGCCGATCGCGCCGACGTCCTCAAGGCCCGGTCGGCGCTGCTGGCGATTGACGCGGTGCTGCAGCGCTGGCCAGTGCCCGCGGCCGCCAGCCTGCGCCACGAATACGAACGCATCACCGCCGGCGCTCACGAGTTCGCCGAGATACGCCTGCTAGACACCCTCCGCGTCGGGGCGTTGATGCTGACCGACCTCGAAAAGATCGATGCCTACCGCGTACTCGGTGGTGACGGGGCCGCCCCAGCCACGCGCCTCGCCGTGGACCCACACAGCCCACCCGACGAACTGCGCAGTGCCGCGATCGCCGCCCTGGCCCAGTGGCAACGCCGCGCCGAGCATCCCTCGTCGACCCGCGACGTCCGTGAGGCCGCCCGTGTCCTGGTACGAACCTGCGAAGAGCTGGTCCTGGGCGCCCAGCCCTACCCGTGCGCTGGCGCCGCGGACATCCGCCCGGCCGCGGAGCGGATGCTGCCATGAGCACCACCCCCGGCCGGAGCGCTTCGGCAGGCGGCGCTCCCGCAGACATGCCGGCGCGGCTGTGGGAAGCGGCCAAACACGGCGCCCGCGGAACGATTCCCCAGTGGGTGCGCGCCGCCCCCGACGCAGGCGCCACCGCTCCACCCCGCATCGGCCAGGTAGCCCGCCGGGCAACCCAGGCCGCGGCCGCTGCCGGGGTCGTCGCTGCCGGGATCGGCATCGGGATCGGCGCAACCGAGGTGGCGTCACACCCGGTCGACCTCGCCCATCCCGGCGACGGCGCGCCTGGTCCGGACCACACCAGCACAGGTCCCGGCGACGGTGCCCCCGGTGCGGCCCACATCAGCACGGATCCCGGCACCGGTTCGACCGCCAGTTCAGACTCCGGTGGAGTCACGCTGCACACCAGCGTCGACGGTGGCCACCTCGACACGGGCCTGGCGACCACCTGGCGGATCCCCGGCCATGGCGCGGTCAGCGGCGGTCACGGAGAAGCCGGCGTGGAGGAAGGACACGAGGAGCTGACCGTCGACATGTACCAGGACGTGGTCGTCCACGAGGGCACCGACGGCATGTTCAGCGTCGACGCGGTCGAGTATGTCGTGGTCCGCGACGAGCACGGCCACGCCTATGTGTTCCGCGATAACTACCACACGGTGGTGCCCGACCCACCGGGTCAGGAAACCGACCTGATCATTCACGAAACCGACCGCGCCCAGGTCGTGGAGCACCGAGACGGCAGCTTCTCGGTCACCCAGGCCGACAACAGCATCGGCGTCACGGTCGGCGCCGACGGCGATGGCAAAGACGAAGTCACCGTCACCCAGACCGAGAGCGTGCAGATTGGTCACGATCCCCACACCGACGGGCACGACACCGCCTCGCTGACGGAAACCGAGTACGGCGCCACCACCAGTGACCAGACTGAAGTGGTTACCGATCAGACCCTGCCTTCCAAAGCCGGATCCGACCAGCCCTGGGTGAGCGTGCCCCAACCGCCTATCGCCGGGTCGATGACCTCGTCGACAGCCTCTATAGCAGCGTCGTCTCAGGTGGGGGCGGGGCAGTCGGTGCCGGGGGGAGCTTTCTTCGGGGCTGGGGGGATGTCGGTGCCGCCGCCGGTGGCTCCTAGCCTGGGCGCCACGGGGGCGGCGGGCGGGCTGGGGTCGGGCTACGAGCCGCATCCGGTCGGCGCGTTCGCCGGGCCAGGCGGTGGACCGGGGGAGCCGGATGCCGGTGCCGGGCCGGCGGGGCATTTCGCGAACGAACCGGTCCCAGCGCAGGGCCTGGCGGGCGGAGCGTTCGGCTCCGCGTCCAGTCCGGCGGCCTCAAAGTCGTTCGGTCATCCGGCGGCGGAGCCGCCGGCCGGCGCACCGGGACCGGATCCAGGCCACGGCGCGGCGTTCGCCGGCCATGACGAGCCTGGTTTGGGTGATCCCGGTGGTCACGTGGGTCTTGATGTGGCGGGTGACAACCCTGCTGACGGTGATGCGGTCGGGGCTGGTGGGCATGAGGAGGCGGGCGGGGTTCATCCTGGCTCGGCGGCGGGCGGGGACCCCGTGGCATCCGGGCACGATCCCGGCGCCGACACCCCGGTCGTCCACTGATCCGCGCATGGGCACGGCTCGATGGGAGATCGGAGTACTCCGGGGCGGGGCCTGGTAAAGCCACAAGCTCGTGTATCAAGTGCGCTCTCGCGCGCACCTACCTAGAAAAGGAAGATCAGCTGACACGGGCAGCAGGGAACCCGGCCGCCGGATGACGGCCGCGTCCGTGTCCGTTCTCGATGACCCCGCCTGATGATCTTCCTCTGAGCTGGACGTATGCCGGCCTCCAAAAAGCCTGTCGATGGCGGGTCCATTTCCGCGAAGCCAGGCCGAAGGTCCAGGTGTCCGACGGTTCGGATGTACGCAGGGCTATTCCACAAGCGGGGGTGACGGGGAGATGAATCCGCTCGACTGGCCGCTGATCGCGGGGCCGCTGCCGGTCATCTTGCTGGTCAGCGCACTGCTCGCGTTGGCCTGGCTAGTAGCCGGGCGCAACGCGTCAGGGCATGGTTCTCTGTGGCACGGCATGCGCGGGGGGCGCGCCGACGGGGCGGCCTCAGTACGCTGGCTGGCGATCTGCGTGCCGCTCATCGTGATGGCGGCCGGCGGGGTCATCGCGTTGCTGACATGGCTGATCAACAATGTCTGGCGGCCGTTTCCCGACTTGCTGCCGTTCACTATCGTCTTGTGGTCTTGGGTGGCCCTGGTCGGCGTGGTGCTGGCGTTCGCCCGGCAGCCGCTGGTTCGGACCTGGCCGCGGCGGGCCGCTGCGATCGCCGCGGGCGTCCTGGTGATGGCGGCCGCGACTAACCAGGTCAACGGCTACTTCCAGGCGTATCCGTCACTGCGGGTGGCCCTGGCGCCCTGGCTGGACCCGAAGCCGGAGCTCACCCGGACCGTGCCCGTCAACGAAACCGTGGCCAGGCCAGGGCAGGCAGTGGAGAGCATCTGGCACCCGCCGCGGGAAATGCCGGAGACCGGTGCCGTGTATCAGGTGAGCATCCCCGGGGTCAGATCAGGGTTCGCGGCCCGGCCTGGCTACATCTACCTGCCGCCCGCCTACCTGGCCGCGCCCCGGCCTCAGCTTCCGGTGCTGGTGCTGCTCGGCGGGCAGCCGGGGGATCCTCGTACCTGGGTCGACTCCGGCCAGATCCAGGCGATGATGGACGGTTTCGCGAATCTCCACCACGGTCTCGCCCCGGTCGTCGTCATGCCCGATGACCTGGGCAGTGAGTTCGCCAACCCGATGTGCCTGAACTCACGCCTCGGCAACGTGCAGACATACCTGACCGTCGACGTGCCGAACTGGATCACGAGCCATCTCCAGGTCCGACCGCCCGAACAGGGCTGGGCGATCGGCGGCTTCTCCGAGGGCGGCACCTGCGCGATCCAGCTCAGCACGCAGGCGCCGCGGCTTTATCCGTTCTTCGTCGACATCTCAGGTCAGAGCGGGCCGACACTGGGCAGCCGCCAGCGGACGATCAGCCGGGCGTTCCGGGGGGACGCCGCCGCATTCGCCCGGGTGAACCCAGTCGTCGTACTGGCGCGCACCCGGTTTCCGCACAGCGCCGGGGTTTTCGTGGTCGGCACGAGTGACCGCGTGTACGCCCCGCAGCAGCGGGCCATGTACCTCGCCGCGCGGCGCGCGGGGATGAGCGTGACGCTGATGTACCTTCCTGGCGGGCATGACTGGCGGGTCTGGGGCGGCGGGCTGCAGCGCAACGTGGCCTGGCTGGCCAGCGTTCTGGGCATTACGGAGCGTGCCTGATGACTGTCCTGGACAGCCCGGGCCGGATCGGCGCCGAGCGGCAAGAGAATGCTCCGGTCATACCGGAGCGGTCGGCCAGTCCGTTCCCGCAGAACCAGATGCGCCGCCGGATATCGCTGCCTAGCCTGGCCTGGCAGCAGGTCAGACGTGCCCCGGCGACGATCTGCTACCTGACCGTGGTCTGGGTCGCTGGGCTGGTCACCGGCAGCATCGCGGATGGGCCGCCACGCTGGCTGTCCCACTACGTCGGCGCCGGGTTGCCTTCCCTCGGGCACAGTTACTGGTGGACCCCGCTTAGCGCGGGACTGTGGGCGTGCGGCCCAGGCGGGTACCTCGCCGTTACCGTCCTGGGCCTGGTGATCCTCGCCCCCGCCGAGCACCGGGTGGGCGTCCGTCGCACGTTCACCACGCTGCTGGCCTGCCAGGCCGTCGGCCTGCTGCTGGCAGCCGGGCTGATCAAGCTGGCCTGGCTAGCGCGCGAGCCGTGGCTCAGCACTCTGACCGGCGAGACGGCCGTCGGTGCCCTGCCCGGCATGCTCGGCGTCGGTTTCGTCCTAAGCTGCACGCTCACCCCGCTGTGGCGCCGGCGGCTGCGGTTGCTGCTGACCGCCGCCGTCGTGATCAGCGCGCTGTACCTTGGGCACCTGCAGCAGGTCGCACAGGCGTGCGGCGCGGCGGTCGGGTTTGCCGGCGTGACGCTGACGTACGGCCGCGCCCGGCCACGGGCGGGTCTGCGCATGTCCGCGCACGAGGCACGGGTGCTCGCCAGCCTGCTGGTAGCGGCGCCGGCGCTCGGCGGCATGCTGGCCGCGCTGGCCGCCAACGCGGACGGCCCTACGTCGCTGTTCTCCTTCCTGTTCGCGGTCCCGTGGCCCGCCCCAGCGCTGCTCCTGCTGCTGAGCGCTTACGGGCTGCGCCGCGGGCGCCGCCTAGCCTGGTGGCTCGCGGTGGTCATCAACCTGGCCGTGCTCGCTGCCGGTGTCCGGGTTAGTTACGCGGTCGGCTCCCACTCCGGCACGCACATCGCCGGCCTGCGGGCCGGGGGATGGGCGGTTCTGCTGCGCCGGGAGGCGATGCTTCTGCCGGTCGTGACGCTGATCGTGCTGTTGGTCACTCGCCGCCGCTTCGACCAGACCGCCGACCGCCGGGCGACCCGGAAGCTGACTACCACCGTGACCGCCGCGCTGACCATGAGCTGCGCCGCGTTTCTGCTGCTCGCCTACCTGCCGCGGGACCACTTCAGCCCGCGTCCGGGTTTCGGCGTGCTAGCGCAGGACCTGCCGGGGTGGTTCCTGCCGGGAAGGCTGTTCGGCAACCGATTCTTCCTCCCGGAGGGCCTGGTCGGGAGGTTGCTGTGCGCATGGGTTTTCCTGCTGTTCTGGATCGTGGTCCTCGGCGCCCTTGCCCAGTTCTTCCTGCACACCCGTACCAATCGCGACGCGGATGCGCCAGACCGGGCCCGCGACATCCTCGCCACCGGCGGCTCGACGCTGTCCTACATGTCGACCTGGCCGGGAAACCAGTACTGGTTCAGCCCGGACGGCCGAGCCGCCGTCGCCTACCGGGCTATCGCCACGGTCGCGGTGACCGTCGGCGGGCCATACGGCGAGCCGGCCGCCCTCGATTCCGCGATCATCGAGTTCGCCAGGTTCTGCGAGCACCGCGGCCTGCAGCCCTGCCTATACGGCGTCACCGCACAGGCCCGCGCGGTCACGCAGCGGCTGGGCTGGAAGTCGGTGCAGATCGCCGAGGACACCCTGCTCCCGCTAGACCGCCTGCAATTCACCGGCAAGAAGTGGCAAGACGTACGGACCGCCCTGAACAAGGCGGCCAAGGAAGGCATCACCGCCGAGTGGTGGAGCTATCCGCAGGCGCCGCCGGACCTGGTCGGCCAGATCCGCCAGATCTGCCAGACATGGATGGCTGGCAAGGGCCTGCCCGAGATGGGCTTCACCCTCGGCGGGCTGGACCAGCTCAACGACCCGCACATCCGCTGCCTCCTCGCCGTCGGCCCGGACGGCAAGGTCCACGGGATCACTAGCTGGATGCCCGTCTACGCCAGCGGCCGCCCGGTCGGCTGGACGCTCGACCTCATGCGCAGGAACACCGAGCCAGGCGCCTTCCGCGGTGTGATGGAGTTCCTGATTGCCACCGCGGCGCTGACCTTCGGCCAGGAAGGGGCGCGCTTCGTCAGCCTCTCCGGCGCGCCGCTGGCCTGCCTAGACCGCGGCGAGCGGCCCTCCGCTCCGCAGCGCCTGCTCGACACGATCGCCATCATCATCGAGCCGGTGTACGGCTTCCAGTCACTGCTGCAGTTCAAGGCCAAGTTCCAGCCGGTCTACCAGCCGCTCTACCTGGCCTACCCTGATCCGGCCGCATTCGCCGCAATCGCCACCGCGATCGGCCGCGCCTACCTGCCCCACCTCACATTGCGTCAGGCCCTGCGCATGCTCACCAAGCTCCGGTCGCCACTCACCAACTGCGACCCGGTGCAGCACCGCGAATGAGGCGTATGCTCGGCGCGGTGATGGCGCGTGGCCGGGACGCTCCGGCTCGAGCACGCGGTGCAGCCCGGAGACGTGCCGTTGCACCAGGTTCACAGCATTCCTAGGCGGGGCCTCGCCCCACACGGCATTGATCATCTGCTGCCTGCCGACCGGCCGGCCTGCCTGCAGCGCCAGCACGGCGAGCACCACCCGCTGCTGAACCGGCCCAAGATCTAGAACGGTCTCGCCCCGCCAGACCCGAAGCGGACCCAGGACGCCGAATCGCAGCGCGGGAACGTCGCGGGTAGTTCATCTTGCACCCCCGGGCAGCAGAACTCCACCCCAAAGTTAACTCCGAAGCGGCCAGCACAGGAACTCTTTATGCCGCGGACGGACCGTATTAGATGCGCTGACCGCTTCTGCCCGTACCTGAGAACGCCGCGTGGCTCCCCCTGGTCCGAGATCACCGCCCGGATTAGGGCGTCCGGTGTATCTGCAGCCTCGCCCAGGCCTCCGAACAGGTAACAACTACTCTTCTCAGACCACCAGGGGAGAACAAGCCATGACGAGCCTGGTCTGGGTGAGCCCGGGGGGCACGCTGGCCTGGATGTGGCGGGTGTCGACCCTGCTGGCGGTGATGCGGGCGGGGCTGGTGGGCATGAGGAGGCGGGCGGGGTTCATCCTGGCTCGGCGGCGGGCGGGGACCTGGCGGCGTCCGGGCACGATCCCGGCGCCGACACCCCGGTCGTTCACTGATCCACGCATGGGCAGAAAGAAAAGGTTCTGATGAGTTACGGGCTGGGTGTCGACCTGGGGACCACGTTCACCGCGGCTGCCATTGCCCGCGACGGGCGAGTCGAAATGGCCACCTTGGGTGACCACACTGATGCGGTTCCCTCGGTGGTGCTGATGCGCGCCGATGGCACCGTGCTGACTGGGGAGGCCGCCGAGCGGCGGGCCGCGGCCGAGCCGGACCGGGTCGCTCGGTCGGTCAAGCGCCGGTTCGGCGACCCGGTACCGGTGATCCTTGGCGGGACGTCGTACACGGCCGCCGCGCTGATGGCCCACCAGCTGCGCGCCGTCGCCGACCTGGTCAGCGGCCGTGAGGGCGGCCGGCCTGCGATGGTCACCTTGACCTACCCGGCGAACTGGGGACCCTACAAGCGCAAGCTGTTCGCCCAGGTTCCCGGGCTGGCCGGGCTGGGTGAGGTCCGCATGCTCACCGAGCCCGAGGCCGCCGCCGCGCACTACGCCCGGAGCGCTCACCTCGACCCCGGCGCGCTGGTCGCGGTCTACGACTTGGGCGGGGGCACCTTCGACGCGACCGTTCTGCGCACCGCCGAGCGCGGCTTCGACATCCTGGGACGCCCGCAAGGCATCGAGGGACTCGGTGGCGTGGACTTCGACGAGGCCGTGTTCACCCACGTCGACCAGGCCCTCGACGGCGCGGTCTCCCGCCTCGACCCGGCCGATCCCCGGGCCACCAGCGCCGCCATCCGGCTCCGCCGCGAGTGCGTCACCGCCAAGGAAACCCTGTCCGCGGACACCGAAACCACCATTGCGGTGCTGCTGCCCGGGCTGCAAACCGAGGTCCGGCTGACCCGCGGCGAGTTCGAGAAAATGATCCGCCCGGCGATCGACGCCACCATCGCCTCGCTGCGCCAGGCGCTTGACTCTGCCCGCATCGATCCCCGCCAGCTGCACACCGTGCTGCTGGTCGGCGGTTCCTCGCGCATCCCCATGGTCGCTCACCTGGTCTCCGCGGAACTCGGACGCCCGACCTCCGTCGACACCCACCCCAAACACGCCATCGCCCTCGGCGCCGCCGCGGCGGGCGCCGAAACAGCCCGGGCCGCCGCCGCGGCCGCCGCGGCGGTAGCGCCGGTTCGCCTCACCCCGCCGCCTGCCGGCAAAGCCGAGCCCG
>Ga0335074_10016553_pt1 | contig 10381 bp, 9 predicted proteins | sample Lox_Sample_23_FD_206715 | JGI IMG/M metagenome (GOLD analysis project Ga0335074, IMG submission 206715) | Soil microbial communities from Loxahatchee National Wildlife Refuge, Florida, United States - Lox_Sample_2.3 | ecosystem: Environmental > Terrestrial > Soil > Wetlands | place: USA: Florida...
CGCCGCGCATGAAGCTGTCCGAAAATGCTCTGCTCACCGGGCACGCGGCGAGCGGCATGGTCAAGCGCGGCTTCGTCGACCGCCCGGCGACGCTTGCTGTCGTCGACCGCACCACGCAGACGTTCGACGTGCGCAAGGGCAAGCGCGATCCCGAGGCGGCGAGTCTGTCCGGCGGCAATTTGCAGAAATTCGTCGTCGGCCGCGAGATTCTGCGCGAGCCAGGCGTGCTGGTGGCGAGCCAGCCGACCTGGGGAGTCGATGCCGGCGCGGCGGCGACCATTCGCCAGGCGCTGATCGATCTCGCCGGCCGCGGCAGTGCGGTGCTGGTGATCAGCCAGGATCTCGACGAACTGACCGAGATTGCCGATCGCATCGCCGTGATGTTCCATGGCCGGCTATCGACGCCGCTCGCCGCCGCCGAGGCGACGCGAGAGAAGCTCGGCCTCTTGATGGGCGGCGCCGGCGCCGGGACCGCAGCGGGCATCGATGCGTCGCACCAGAAAATAAGCGACCAAGAGGCAAGCGATGCAGTTGGTCCTTGAAAAACGCGCCGAGCGCTCGACGCTCGCCGCGATCGCCTCGCCGCTGGTGGCGATCGCGTTCACGCTCGTCACCATGGCGGTGATGTTCGCCATCCTCGGCAAAAACCCGATCACGTCTCTTGGCGTCTACTTTGTCGATCCGTTGACCGATTCCTATTCGCTGGAGGAGATCGCCGTTAAGGCGACGCCGCTGGTGATGATCGCCATCGGCCTGTCTTTCTGTTACATCGCCAACATCTGGAATATCGGCGCCGAGGGCCAGTTCCTGATCGGCGCAGTGGCCGGAAGCTGGCTTGCGGTGCGCACCAACGGCACCGATGCCGGTCCCTGGGTGCTGCCCGTCATGCTGCTTCTCGGCGCGCTCGGCGGCGCGCTCTACGCGCTGATCCCCGCGATCTGCAAGGTCCGCTTCGGCGCCAGCGAGATCCTCACCAGCTTGATGCTGGTCTATGTCGCCAATTTCGGTATGGACTATCTGGTGCGCGGACCCTGGCGCGATCCTCACGGTCTGAATTTTCCGACGACCGCCGATTTCGATCCGGTGGCCACGGTGCCGATCCTGATACCGGGCAGCCGCGTGCACGCCGGCGCCCTTGTCGCCTTGCTGGTCGTGGCGCTGGGCAGTGTACTGCTCGGCCGCACCATCATGGGATTTGAAATGCGGCTGCTCGGCGCCGCGCCCAAAGCTGCGCGCTTTTCCGGTTTCGATCCCGACAAGCTCGTGCTTCTCACCTTTGCGATTTCCGGCGCGCTGGCCGGGCTCGCCGGCATCATCGAGGTGGCCGGACCGGTAGGTCACCTGCAGCCGGACTTCTCGCCGGGCTACGGATTTACCGCCATCATCGTGGCGTTTCTCGGCCGGCTCAATCCGGTGGGCATATTGATCGCCGGTTTGTTCCTCGCGCTCACGTTCATCGGCGGCGAGAACGCCGAGATCGCCATCAAGGTGCCGCTCGACCTCACCAAGGTGTTCCAGGGCGTGCTGTTATTTTACGTGCTCGCCTGCGATTCGCTGATCGTCTACCGCATCCGTCTTCTGCGTACGTTGCACAAGCCCGACTACGCTCATGCTTGAGGCCCTCCTCGAAATCGGCAAGCTGATCTTCTCCGTCAGCTTCATTCTGACGGTGATCACGGCGTCGACGCCGCTGCTCATAGCGGGGGCCGGCGAATTGGTGGTCGAGCGCTCGGGCGTGCTTAATCTCGGCGTCGAGGGCATGATGATCATGGGCGCGGCCTGCGGTTTCGCCGGCGCCTACGTGTCGGGTTCGATCGTCTTCGGCGCGCTGTGCGGCGTGCTCGCCGGCGCGGCGTGCTCGGCGATCTTCGCCCTGCTCACGCTCGCTCTCGCGGTCAACCAAGTGGCGACCGGCCTGGCGCTGACAATTCTCGGCACCGGACTGTCGGGACTGATCGGCAGGAGCTTCGTCGGAGCCAGGATTGTCCCGGCGCCGAAACTCGATCTGCCCATCCTGACCGATCTGCCGGTCATCGGGCGAATCATGTTCGGGCAGGACGCGTTCGTCTATTTTTCGCTGGCGCTGGTCATCGGCATCTGGCTCTTCCTCTATCACACGCGGGCCGGCCTGGTGCTGCGCGCCGTCGGCGACAATCACACCTCGGCCCACGCGCTCGGCTACCCCGTGCTCAAGATTCGCCTGTTCGCGGTCCTCTTCGGCGGCGCCTGCGCGGGGCTGGCGGGCGCCTTTCTGCCGCTCGCCTATACGCCGTTCTTCATTCCCGGCATGACGGCGGGACGCGGCTGGATCGCCGTGGCGCTGGTTGTCTTCGCCTCATGGCGGCCGGGCCGTCTGGTCGCCGGCGCCTATCTGTTTGGAGCGGTGACGTTCCTGCAGCTTTCCGTGCAGGCGCTCGGCCTCGGTATCCCGCCGCAGCTGATGTCGTCGCTGCCCTATCTTGCAACCGTCGTCGTCCTGGTATTGATTTCACGTAAGCGCGGCACCGCCGGGTCTGCCGCGCCGGCTTCACTCGGTCTGGTGTTCGTGCCCGACCGCTGATGAGATCGCTAACGAGACTGCTAACGAGACTGCTAACGAGTCCTGGCGAGCGAAACGATGGGCGCGCTTCGCACGCGGGAAGGCTGAAGAGACGCCCGTGCTGCCAACCCGGAGCTAGTCACATGAAATATCGAATGCTGATCGCGGCAGCGATCGGAGCGCTGGTCCTTGCGCTTTCGCTTTCTGCCACAAACCTCGGCGCCTACGCCGCCGCTAAACTGAAAGTCGGCTTCATCTATCTGGGGCCGATCGGCGATTACGGCTGGACCTACGAGCACGAAGTGGCTCGACGGGAGCTCGTCAAGGCGCTCGGCGACAAGATCGAGACCACGTATCTCGAAAACGTCAACGAGGGTCCCGACGCCGAACGCTCGATCGAGCAGCTCGCGCGCGCCGGCAACAAGCTCATCTTCACCACGTCGTTCGGCTACATGGACCCGACATTGAAGGTCGCCAAGCGATATCCCAACGACTTCTTCGAACACGCCACCGGCTTCAAGCGCGCGAAGAACATGAGCACATACGCCGGCCGTTGGTATCAGGCCCGCTACATCCAGGGCGTCATCGCCGCCAAAATGTCGAAGACCGGGATTCTCGGCTATATCGTCTCGTTCCCGATCCCGGAAGTGGTCTCCGGCATCAATGCCACGATGCTCGGCGCGCAAACCATCAATCCGAACATCAAAGTCAAGATCATCTGGGTCAACACATGGTTCGATCCGGGCAAGGAGGCCGACGCCGCCAAGGCGCTCGCCGATCAGGGCGCCGATGTGCTGATGCAGCATACCGACTCGCCCGCCGCCATGCAGATCGCCGCGCAGCGCGGCATTCTGGCCTTCGGCCAGGATTCCGACATGATCAAGTTTGGACCCAAGAGCCAGCTCACCGCCATCGTCGACAACTGGGCGCCCTACTACATCCAGCGCACCGAGGATGTGCTGAATGGGACCTGGAAATCCACCGATACGTGGGGCGGCTTAAAGTCGAAACTCGTCGTCATGGCGCCGTACACGAACATGCCTGATGACGTGAAGGCGCTCGCCGAAAAGACTGAGGCCGGCATCGAGGACGGCTCGATCAACGCCTTCAAGTGCCCGATCACCACTCAGGACGGCCAAACGGTCCCATGCAAAGGCGGCGACCATCTCGCCGACGACCAAATCCTGAGCATGAACTTCTACGTCAAGGGCGTGGACGACAAGATTCCGGGGAAATGATCCTCCGATAGAGTTGTTTGTTTCTGCTGGCAAAGGACGGGCGTGAGGTCGGCCGGAATACGGCCCGCAAATCGCGCCCGTTTTCATCCGACAGCCAACAGGGACAGTGCGTCGCCTGAACAGCCGACCGGTTGGGCTCGCGTTACTCGGGTTTGAGCAATACGGCGAGCGCCTCGCTGAGCCTTTGGTTCTGGTTGGCTTTGCAGTAGTCGGCAACGTTGCGGATCGCGTATTGCACGCGCGCCATATTGATACCGCGTTTCTTCGCGATTCCCGCATACCAGCCGCTGTACCACGTCACCAATATCTCGATGTCCGCCGGGGACGCCACGGCGAGATGGGCGCATGTCAGGCGTTGAATGTCGAGATTTCCGTTTGCGTCGGCGTAGGTGGATAGCGGAACGTACGGTCCGGCAGGCGCTTGCGTCTGTGCCGACAGTGGCGTCGGCTGTCCGGGCGCCTGCGGCGTCGCCACGGGCTGGTTGGGGCAAGCTCTCGCCAACCGCGACGTCATGTCGTCGCCGAGAAAGGTTTGCCCGGGCTGAAAGACGGTGCCTGGACGAACCCAGACATTCTGCACCGGGATGAAAACTTTGCCGGTGACGCTCCAGGAGCCGTCGGCATTTTTGAGAAAAGCGCCGCAGTCGATTTCGCTGTCCTGCGCGCGCGCCGCCGTGGCGGGCCAACCCATCAGCAAAGCAACAACGGCGATGACGGGTACGAGAAATCGCATAACAGGCCTCCTGGCGCGTACCTGCCTACTCTACGGTCGAGCCGCAAATCAATCCACAGATTGCAGCGCGCGTGCGGCAGCCGAGTGGCGCCTCGCAAGGGCGGCCAGATCGAGTCCTGGAATCTCGCCGTTCTCCACGACCCAGCGTCCACCGACCATCACCCGGTCGGCGCGATGGGCGCCGCACAGCACCAGCGCTGCAAGCGGATCGCCGCTGCCCGAGAAGCGCAATTCGTCGAGCTTGAACAGCGCGAGATCGGCCATTTTGCCCACCGCGATCTCTCCGACGTCGTCGCGGCCGACACACGCGGCGGAGCCCTGCGTCGCCCATCGCAGCGCATCTCTGTGGCTTACCGCATCGACGCCGTAGCGCCCGCGTTGCAGGAGAAAAGCCGCGCGCACCTCCTGTATCAGGTTCGAGGCGTCGTTCGACGCCGACCCATCGACGCCGAGCCCGATCCGTACGCCCGCCCGTTCCATGGCGCAGACCGGACAGCCTCCGGAGGCGAGCGTCTGATTGCTGCATGGACAGTGCGCCACCGCCGTCTTCGCGCGCGCCAGCCGAACGACTTCGTCGGACGTGAAATGAATGCCATGAGCGAGCCAGACTCGCTCGTTGAGCCAGCCGCACTCTTCGAGATAATCGAGCGGGCGGCAGTTGTAGACCTGCTGACAGAACCGACTTTCGTCCTCGGTCTCGGCTATATGCGTATGCAAACGCACGTTCAGCCGCTGCGCGAGTCCCGCCGTCGACCGCATCAGTGAAGGCGTTACCGAGAAGGGAGAGCACGGCGCCAAAGCGATCTGCACCGTCGCGCCATCGCCGCGCTGATGATGACGCCGCACCAGGCGCTCGCTGTCGGCGAGGATCGTGTCCTCATCCTGCACCACGCTGTCCGGCGGCAAGCCGCCGTCACGCTGCGAGAGATTCATCGATCCGCGAGTCAGGAGGACGCGCATACCAAGCCGCTTCGCCGCCGCCACCTCGATGTCGATTGCGTCTTCGAGGCCGACGGGGAAAACGTAATGATGATCGGTCGTCATCGTGCAGCCGGAAAGCAGCAGTTCCGCCATCGCCAGCGTCACGCCGAGATCGAGCGCCTCCGGCGTCAACCGCGCCCAGATCGGATAGAGCGCACCCAGCCAATCGAACAGCTCGCGATCGAGCGCCGCCGGAACCGCGCGCGTGAGCGTCTGAAAAAAATGATGATGTGTGTTGATCAGTCCCGGAAGCACAACATAGCGGGCTGCATCGAAGATCTGGACGTTCGACATCGCCGGCTCGCGTCCAGCCGGCACCAGTTCCGCAATCCGATCCCCCTGCACGACAAAACCGCGGTCTGCGCCCGTCGCCAGGATTGCCAGCGGATCCTTGATCCAGAGTGCAGGATTGCTCACGGTTTTCCGCTTCCCTGGCGCACCCGCGCCGCGCCAATTGCCGGAAGAAGGACCTGTGAGGCCCGCCCCCGTGATCGCGTCGCGCTCATGCCAAAGGCCGTTTGGTTGCGAGATGCGAGCGCCGCAAAAGTACAGTCAAGTCGAGCGCCAGAACTTGCCGTCGCTTTAGTCACTTTGTTCATTAAATGAGCTTTGGCGCGGCGGTATTTCAGATCATCCTCGCGATGCTTCGACCGTCTGCACGGGATCGGCCGTGGGCGTAAGGAAGAGAGATGGCGCTAGACGCGGCAAGAGTCTCTCCGGCATCGCTGCCTATCATCGACGTTTCCGGTCTGTCGAGCGGCCGCACCGCTGATCGGCAGGCCGTAGGCGCCGACCTGCGCTCCGCATGCGCCGACAAAGGATTCTTCTACATCGAGAATCACGGGATTTCCGAATCGCTCATCGCCGACGTATTCACGGAGGCCGCCGCTTTTTTCGCGCTGCCATGCGAGCAGAAGGCGGAAGTCGACAAGGCAAAATCGAGCGCCAATCGCGGTTACGAGCCCTTGCAGGGCCAAACCCTGGAAGCAGGCGCGCCGCCTGACCTGAAAGAAGGCTATTACATCGGACCGGACCACCCGACCGACGATCCGCGGGTCGTCGCCGGAACCTTCAACCACGGCGTCAATCAATGGCCGGCGCGCCGGCCGAACTTTCGGCCGGTCATGCTCGCCTATCTCGAGGCCATGCTCGGGTTGTCGGCACGAATGATGCGCGGGGTGGCGCTTTCGCTCGGTTTGCCGGAAGATTATTTCGCCGACTTCTGCCGCGACGCGATGGCCAATGTGCGTTTGCTGCATTATCCGCCACAACCCTTCAACGCCCGGCCCGGGCAAAAAGGCGCGGGCGCCCACACTGATTTTGGCGGACTCACTCTACTGCGGCAGGACAATGTCGGCGGTCTGCAAGTGTGGGATTGGCGTGCGGATGGATGGATACATGCCGATCCGATTCCGGGAACCTTCGTGGTCAATCTGGGCGACATGATCGCGCGCTGGACCAATGACCGTTACCGCTCGACCGTTCACCGTGTCGTCAATGCATCAGGGCGCGAGCGCTATTCGGTGCCGTTTTTCTATAGCGGTAACTTCGCGCACAAAGTCGAATGCATTCCAACCTGCCTGGCGCCGGGCGAAACGCCGAAATATCCGCCGACAACGGTCGAAGCGCACATACGCGAGATGTACCGCAGGACCTATCAGGGCTGACTCGAAACGCGGGACAGCGGCCGCAACCCCCGCCGACGTGGCGCAAGTCTTGCTTAAGCCTGGCGTAAGTCCCGTCGTACCCAGGGTCCGATGTAGATTACGGGAGGGTCTGAAATGCTTACCAGACAGCGTGCGCTCGGCCTTTTCGCCGGACTGGTGGTCGGCCTTGGTGCCGCGGTACCGGCCTTTGCCGCGGAAAAAATCGTTTTCATGATCGATTGGCTGCCCGCCGGCGACAAGGCAGTGCCTTACCTCGGCGTGCAAGCTGGGCTGTTCGCGGCGGAGGGGCTCGACGTTACAATTCAATCCGGTCGCGGCTCTTCCGATGTCGTAACCAAGCTTGGCACTGGCGCGGCGGATATGGGCACCGGCGGCCTTGCGGCGCTGCTGCAGGCGCGTGCGGAAGCGCCGATTCCGGTCAAAGCCATCATGTCGATCTACACGATCCAGCCGGACGCGCTGTTCACCACTCCCGATTCCGGAATTTCGAGCATCAAGGATGTCGCGGGAAAGACCATCGCCACAGCGACGTTCTCCTCATCGAACGTCGTCTGGCCGCTGCTGCTGAAGGCAAACGGCGTCGACGCGAGCAAGGTCGATCTGCTCAAGGCCGATCCTGGCGCCCTGGCGCCGATGCTGGCGTCCGGAAAGGTCGCCGCCACGATCAATTGGGTCACGGTGGCGCCCGCCTTTGAGAAGCCGCTGGCCGAAGCGGGCAAGAAGCTCAAGTTGGTCATGTGGTCCAAGTACGGCTTTGACGGCTACGGACTTTCGGTCTTCGCCTCCGAGAAGATACTCAAGGAGCGTCCGGAAACGGTGCGGAAATTCATGCGCGCCTACATCAAGGCCACGGCGATGGCGATTGCCGATCCGCTTGCCGCCGCCAAGGCGGTGCATGTTATGGCGCCGGAGGTGGACGTCGATGTCGCGCGCGATCAGTTCGTCGCCTCTATACCGCTGATGGTGAACGACATCAGCAAGAAGGACGGCAACGGCGCGTTCGAAAAGGGCCTTCTGGCGACCACATGGAAGTGGACTGCGGAGGCGCAGAACATTCCGCTCGACAAAATCGATCCAGAGGCCGCCGTCGATCGCTCCTTGCTGCCGCAGTGACGCGCAGCACCGCCGTCCCCGGGACACGGCGATGAAGGATCGACCGCAAGTCATTCGCTTCTCCGACGTCGAGCAGACCTTCGGGCGGCGCGACGGCGCGGCTGTCACCGCCCTGGAGGCCGTGACGTTCGATATCGGACGCCACGAGTTTCTCGCGGTACTTGGACCGTCCGGCTGCGGCAAATCCACTTTGCTGCGCCTCATTGCCGGCTTGATCCTTCCCACACGCGGCACCGTCACCGTCAACGACATGGCCGTTGCCGGACCGCGCGACGAAATCGGCATCGTGTTTCAGCGGCCGACCTTGTTGCCGTGGTTCGACGTGCTTGGCAACGTCACCTTTCCGTTGCGCCACAAATACGGGCGCGTGACCGCCGCCGACAAAACGCGGGCCAGTAATCTGCTGGCGCTCGTTGGCTTGTCGGACTTTATGTCCAAACGCGTCGACGAATTGTCCGGCGGGATGCAGCAGCGCGTCGCTATTGCCCGCGCGCTGTTGCTCGACCCGGATATCCTCTTGATGGACGAGCCGTTCTCGGCGCTCGATGCGCTCACGCGCGACGAAATGAGCTTCGAACTCCTGCGCATCTGGTCCGAACGGCCGAAGACGGTGGTCTTCATCACCCACTCGATACCGGAAGCCGTGCTGCTCGCGGATCGGATCATCGTGATGACGCCGCGCCCGGGCCGGGTGCGGGAAGTCATCGATGTCCCGCTGCCGAGGCCGCGCTCGATCGCCACCTTATCGGACCAAACCTTCAATGCGCTCGCAAACCATATCCGCGGTGAACTCTTCAGCCGCCTCGTCGCCTGAAACCGAGCCCCGCCCGGTGGCGCCGCGTTCAGTCGCCAAGCCTCTGCGCACCAAACCAGGGTGGCGCGCGTGGATGGACCGGCTGGCGCCCGCCGCGGCTTTCATCGTGCTGATCGGCGTATGGGAAGCGGCCTGCCGGTTCCTTGCAATTCCGCCGTATTTGCTGCCGGCGCCAAGCGCCATTGCGGCCGCCGGCCTTAAAATTCCCGTCACGCAGTGGATTGGCAACATCGCCGCGACGCTGCGCGTCGCGCTGATGGGCTATGCGGTCTCTATCATAGTATCGATTCCGCTCGCCGTGGCGCTCGTGAGCTCACGCTTTCTGTCGCGGACGCTCTACCCGATAATCGTGATCGTCCAATCAACCCCCATCGTCGCGGTTGCGCCGATCATCGTGGTGACGCTGGGGGCCTCCGACCTGCCGCGCATCGTCATAACGTTCCTGATCACGTTCTTTCCCATCGTGGTTTCCACGGTGACCGGGTTGATGGCGACGCCGGAGGAACTGATCGAATTGTCGCGCTCGTTGCGTGCCGGCCGCGCGCGCGAGATGCTGCATATTCGACTGCCCTTCGCGGTGCCGTTCATCTTCAGCGCGCTGAAGATATCAACCACGCTTGCGGTGATCGGCGCCGTTGTCGCCGAATTCGTGGCCGCCGAGCGCGGCTTGGGCTTCTTCATCATGTTCTCGACATCGTTCTTCAAGATCGCCCAGGCGTTTGCCGGCCTCGCCATGCTGGTCGCACTGAGCCTGACGCTGTTCCGGCTTTGCAGTATCGCACAGCGCTGGCTGGTCCCCTGGTCGCTGCCGAAATCGGAACGGTAGAGGACCGACCGCTGCATCGCGGACGCCCTGCCCTCAGCTTCCCCGGTAAGTGGAATAGCTCCACGGGGTAGTTAGCAGCGGCACGTGATAATGCCCCTCCGGCTCCGCAACGGCGAACCGGACCGGCACTGTTCCGAGGAAGGGCGGATCGGCAGCCGGCGTTCCGCGGCTTGCAAAGTAGCCACCGACGTCGAAGCGCAGCTCATATTCGGCGATCGCAATGGGCCGATCAGCGATCAACGGCCGATCGGTACGACCGTCCGTGTTGGTACGCGCTCGCGCAAGTAGCCGTGCTTCGCCCGATAATGCAATTTCGAACAGCTCGACTGCGACCCCTGCTGCAGGGGAGCCGCCTTGGGTGTCGAGTACGTGGGTCGACAACCGGCCGTGAACCTTGAGGCGATCAGGCGCTGACACCTGCTGGTCGAGACGTAACGCGGCGATGCGAAGAATCTCGCTCAGCGCCACTT
>Ga0335074_10016554_pt1 | contig 10381 bp, 11 predicted proteins | sample Lox_Sample_23_FD_206715 | JGI IMG/M metagenome (GOLD analysis project Ga0335074, IMG submission 206715) | Soil microbial communities from Loxahatchee National Wildlife Refuge, Florida, United States - Lox_Sample_2.3 | ecosystem: Environmental > Terrestrial > Soil > Wetlands | place: USA...
ATCGGTCGCGGCCGGGATCGCTGCGACGATCTCCGCGGCGATCTCCGCGGCGAGCCCCACTTCCGTCAACTCGCGCAGCATCTCTGTTTGAATCGGAGAGCGCCGTGCGAGATCGCTCCATGCCAGACGGGCGAGCTGTGTCTCGAGCACGTGGCGCAAGGTCTTCAGCTCGCTCTGCATCGCAAGAACGTTCGGAGAGTGCGTTTCGCCGGTCTCGTGCGACGGCGTGAGCGGGGAAGCGGAGTGCGCGTGGCCGGCGTTCTGCGGCTCGGGACCGCGAGCCAGCTCGGTCGTCACGGACGGTTCGACCAGTCGCACCGGCGCGGCGGGTGCGGTCGGCTCGGCCTGGGCGATGAGGCTTTCCGCGTCAAAGTCCATCGCCGCGGTCACCTCCACCCCGTCGGCCGTGCGGCGGGAGGAGAGAATAACGGCATCGGGACCGAGCTGCTCGCGTACCGCTCTGAGCGCCTGGCGCATATCGGGCGCCGCGTGTCGGGTGATCTTCATATCAGCGTCCTACCGCCGTCACGAGGCGGACTTTTCGGTTATCGGGTATCTCGTTCCAGGCGAGCACGTGCATGCTGGGCACTGCCGCGCGGATGAATCGGGCCAACGTCTGACGCAGGGGCGGCGGTACGAGCAGCACGGCAGGCTCTCCGATCAGCTCCTGGCGCTGCGCGCTTTCGGCAAGGCGCTGCTGCAGCCGCTCGGCGAGCCCCGGCTCGAGCGCGGTGCCCGTGCCGCCGGCGGGCGGAGTGAGCGTCGATTGCAGCAATCGCTCGAGGTCTGGTTCGAGGGTCATGACCGGCAGCTCGGTCGCAAGTCCCGCGATGTCCTGAACGATCTGCCGAGAGAGCGCAATCCGCACCGCGGCAGTGAGCTGCACGGGGTCCTGCGTGCGCGGCGCGTGCTCTGCGAGCGTCTCGACGATCGCACGCATGTTGCGGATCGGAACGCGCTCGGCGAGGAGCGATTGGAGAACCTTGACGACGACCGCGGTCGGAATGACCCGCGGCACGAGATCCTCGACGAGCTTCGGCGCGCTCTTGGCGAGCCCCGCGAGCAGATGCTGTACCTCTTCGTGCCCGAGCAGCTCGTGCGCGTGCGACTGGATCATGTGCGAGAGGTGTGTGGCGATGACGGTGCTCGCATCGACGACGGTGTAGCCGAGCGTCTGCGCGTGATCGCGCTCGCCGGACTCGATCCAGACGGCCTCCATCCCGAACGCCGGATCGCGGGTTGCGACGCCTTTGACAGGTCCGAAGACGCGGCCGGGATTGATGGCGAGATCGCGATCCGGATAGATGACACCCTCTCCGAAGGGCACCCCGCCGAGATTGATTCGATAGGCATTCGGCGCGAGATCGAGGTTGTCGCGGATGTGCACGGCCGGGACGAGGAAGCCGAGCTCCTGGGACAGCTTGCGTCGCACGCCGCGGATCTTCGCGAGCAGGTCCCCGCTCTGTGCCTTGTTGACGAGCGGAACCAGGCGATAACCGACTTCGAGGCCGAGCATGTCGACGGGCCGCACGTCCTCCCAGGAGAGCTCCTTCTCCGGGGGCGGCGTAGCGGATTCGGTGCCCGTCGGCGCAGCCCGCGCCGCCGCCTCGCGCCGGAGCTTGCGCGAGCGGATGGCGTAGGCGGCCCCGCCGCAGAGCGCGGCGATCGACAGAAACGCGACATTCGGCATACCGGGCACGAGGCCCATCGAGGCGAGCAGGCCCGAGGCGACGGCGAGCGTGCGCGGGTGGCCGAAGAGCTGGCGGGTCACCTCGCCGCCCATGTCCTGACGTCCCGACATGCGCGTGACGATGATCGCGACGGCCGTCGAGAGCAGCAGAGCCGGAATCTGCGCGACCAGCCCGTCGCCGATCGTGAGAAGCGTGTAGGTGCGCGCCGCATCGGCGATCGCGAGACCGTGTCCCACGACGCCGATGGCGAGTCCACCCGCGATATTGATGAAGAGGATGAGGATTCCCGCGATGGCATCGCCGCGCACGAACTTGCTTGCGCCGTCCATGGAGCCGTAGAAATCCGCCTCGGCCCGCACCTCGGCGCGTCTCTGGCGCGCCTCATCCTGGGTGATGAGCCCGGAGTTGAGGTCCGCGTCGATCGCCATCTGTTTGCCGGGCATCGCATCGAGAGTGAATCGCGCGCTCACTTCCGAGACGCGCCCGGAGCCCTTCGTCACGACGACGAAGTTGATGATCGTGAGAATCACGAACACGATCACCCCGACGGCGAAGTTGCCTCCGATGACGAATTCCCCGAACGACTGAATGACCCGGCCGGCGGCGCCGGGCCCCGCGTGGCCGTGCAGGAGGACGACGCGGGTCGAGGCGACGTTGAGCGCGAGTCGCAGCAGCGTCGCGAGCAGCAGCACGGTCGGGAAGACGCCGAACTCGATCGGCCGCGGGACGTAGAACACCGCGACGACGATCATGATCGAGAGCGCGATGTTGAACGTGAACAGCACATCGAGCGCGAAGGGGGGCAGCGGCAGCACGACCATCGCCAGCACCGCGAGCACGCCCGCGGGCACGCCGATTCCGGCGCGCAGCAGCTGACGAACGTCGAGGGAGGAAGGCGCTTCCGTGGCCATGAATCAGTGCCTCGTCCCGGCATCGGGCGGCATCTCGTCGAACGCCGTATCGATGCGCGGCAGCGGCGGAGGGGCCGCACCGGCTGCCCCGGCCGCACGGACCTGGTAGACGTAGGTGAGCACCTGGGCGACGGCGACGTACAGCGATGTGGGGATCTCGCCGCCGATCGGCACGGCCCGATGCAATGCACGAGCAAGCGGCGGCGCTTCGAAAATAGGCACGCGGTGCTCCGCGGCGACTTCGCGAATCCGGGCCGCGACCTCGTCGGCGCCTTTGGCTACGACTGCCGGAGCGCGCATGCGGCGCTCGTCGTAGCGAAGCGCGACGGCGAAGTGCGTGGGGTTGACGACCACGACGTCCGCCTTGGGCACCTCCTGCATCATCCGGCGGCGCGCGACGTCCTGCTGCATGCGCCGAATGCGACCTCTCACCTCGGGGGAGCCTTCGCTCTCCTTGAGTTCGTCGCGGATCTCCTGCCGGCTCATGCGCAACTGGCGTCGGTGGTTGAAGAGCTGCCAGGGCACGTCGATCGCGGCGATCACACCGAGCCCTCCTGCGAGCGCAAGCAACGCATTCCCCGAGAGCGCGGCGGCGTCCGCGATCTCACGCTCGAGAGGTTCGTTTCCGAGTGCCAGCAGCCGCCCCGAGCTCCTCCAGATAAACGCGCCGCCGATCAGCGCGATGACAACAAATTTCGCGTAAGCCTTGCCGAGCTCGACGAGACTGCGGGCCGTGAAGATGCGCTGCGCGCCGTTGAGAGGTGAGAGCCGGGTGAAGTCGGGGACGAGCGCCTCGAAAGAGAAATTCCAGCCACCCAATGCGAGCGGTGCCGCGAGCGCCGCGGCAAGGGCCAGCAGCAAAAAGGGCGCGCACGCCTGAAGCGCCTGCGCGCCGCAGCCCGCAAGCGTTCCGAACAGGGCGCTCTCATCGAAAACTTGCGCCCGGCGCAGAGCCAGGCCCGACCGCATCAGGGCGGAAAGCGTTTGTGCGGCGTGGCGACCGAACAGCTCGAGCCCGCTGCCCGTGACCAGCACCACCGCGGCTGCCGCAAGCTCCGGAGAGCGCGGAACCTGACCGTGCTTGCGCGCCTCGTCGAGCCGCTTGGCTGTCGGTTGTTCGGTGCGTTCCTGTGCGATCTCGGCCATCGCGTCAGACTCCTGCGCCCGCCAGCCGCCGGGCGAATGTGAACGCGTCCGCGATCATCCGCACGAAGCTCGATTGCAGCAGCGGCAGGCTCGCGAGCACGATGAGGAGTCCGCACACGAGAGATACCGGAAACCCCACCGCGAAGAGGTTGAGTGCGGGAGCGGCACGGCTCACGACGCCAAAGGCGAGATTGACGATGGTGAGCGCCGCGACCCCCGGGAGCGCGATGGCGAGGGCCCCGGCGAATATCTCGGCGCCCCAGTCGACGAGTTGCCACAGCCCATCGGTGCCGAGACCTGCCGTCCCGAGGGGCAAAGTGCGAAAGCCTTCCGCGAGCACTTCGACCACGCGCAAATGGCCATCGAGCGCGAGAAAGGTGAGCAGGACGAGGATGCTGTAGAGCTCGCCGAGCACCGGCGACTCCGCGCCGTGTATCGGATCGATGTTGAACGCGAACGACAGGCCCATGCTGTTCGCGAGCAGCTGACCGCTCATCGAGACGGCGTCGAAGATGACCTGGAGAGCAAAGCCGAGCGCGGCGCCGATGACGAGCTGCTGGGCGGTGATCACGAGCCCTTGGGCCGAGAACGGCGTGATGCCGGGCGGCGGCGGTACGAGGGGCGCGACCACGAGCGCGATGCTCGCGGCAAGCACGACGCGGATGCGCGCAGGCACGGCAACCGCCGCGAAGGCCGGGGCGATCATCAGACAGGCGCCGATGCGCACGAACGGCCAGAACAGCTGCGCGAGCCAGCTTTCGAGCTCTCCTGTGGTGAGCGTGATCATGCTTCGAGCCGGTGTCGCGCGTGAACTTCGCTAGCCGATGAGCCCCGGAATGCTCGTGATGAGCTCGCGGGTGTAGCCGACGAGCAGCTTGAGCATCCAGGGTCCGGCGATCACGAGCGCGAGCGCGAGCGCGAGCAGCTTCGGGATGAACGAGAGCGTCATCTCGTTGATCTGCGTTGCCGCCTGGAAGGCTCCGACGACGAGGCCCGTCACGAGCGCGGTGAGCAGGAGCGGCGCCGAGAGCATCAGGGTGATCTCGAGCGCGCGTTGGCCGATCGTCATAATCGTCTCGGGAGTCATGTGTAGAAGCTCGCGGCGAGCGTCCCCATCACCAGCGACCAGCCATCGACGAGGACGAACAGCATGAGTTTGAAGGGCAGGGAGATCAGCACCGGCGAGAGCATCATCATGCCCATGGACATGAGCACGCTCGCGACGACGAGGTCGATGATCACGAATGGTATGAAGATCAGGAATCCGATCATGAATGCGGTCTTCAGCTCGCTCGTGACGAAGGCGGGTACGAGGACCGAGAGCGGCACGTCCTGGGGCGTCGCATAGCCCTGGCCGCCCGAGATGCGCACGAACGTCGCAATGTCGCGCTCGCGCGTCTGATTGAGCATGAACGCCTTGAGGGGCACCTCCGCCTTCGCAAGCGCGGTGGTCGCGTCGATCGTTCCCGCCTCGTAGGGCTGCACGGCCTCGACGTTGATGCGTTGGATGACCGGCGCCATCACGAATAGCGTCAGAAACAGCGCGAGTCCGATCAGAACCTGATTGGGAGGAGTCTGCCCGGCACCAATGGCCTGGCGCAGGATTCCGAGCACGATCACGATCCGCGTGAATGCCGTCATCATGAGCATCACGGCCGGCAGCAGCGTGATCGCCGTCATCAGGAGCAGGACCTGCACGGTGAGCGTGTAGGTCTGCCCGCCGCCGGGCGCGGCATGCACCGTGAGCGCGGTGAGTCCCGGATCGATGATCATCGGCCGAGGCTCCTCGAGAGCAGCGCACGGAAGCTCGGGCGCTCGGCTGGACCGCCCTTCACGCCGGGCGCGGGCGGGACATTGCGATCGATTGAGACCGGCTGGGCGAGCACATGCAGTGTCGCGACCCGCCCGGGCGCGACCCCGAGCAGCAGCTGCTCGTTGCCGACTTTGACGAGCACAGCGCGCTCCTTGGCTCCGAGGCGGACCTCGGCGAGCACGCCCAAGGCGGACGCGGAGCCGGCCACACCCCGTACGCGTCGCACGAGCCAGGCGAGCGCGAAGATGGTCGCAAGCACCAGCGCGAGCGCCAGGGTCACCTCGGTGAGGCTGCCGACGCCGATCGCCGGCGATCCCGAGGCGATCTGCGGCGCTGCAAATGGATGCGCCGGGCTCATTTGAGTTTGCGGATGCGCTCGGCGGGGCTTACCACGTCCGTGAGGCGGATGCCGAACTTGTCGTTTACGACGACGACCTCGCCGTGCGCGATGAGCGTACCGTTCACGAAGACATCGAGCGGCTCGCCCGCCTCGCGATCGAGCTCGACGACCGAGCCTTGATTGAGCTGCAGGAGATTGCGGATCGGGATGCGCGTGCGGCCCACCTCCATGGAGAGCGTCACGGGCACATCGAGGATCACCTCGAGATTGAGGTCCTTGGCGGCTTGCGCCGCGGCCCCGTTCAGTTCCGCCGCTGCGGCATCCTGCCCGGCCAGGTTTTCGAACTCCGCGGCGCGCGCCTCGGTGCTTTTCGCGTTCATGACGGTTCTCAGGCTCTCTTGAGGTTGAGGGGCTCGGAGGGTTGGGCTTTGGTGCGGCGGACGCGCTCCTCGATCTTCACGGCCTCGAGTCCGCGCGAGATGCCGAAATTGCCCCGGAAGACCGGGACCGTCTCGGCGAGCAGCGTGACCTGGCCGCTGAAGTCGCAGGGAATCACGTCACCCGGCTTGAGATTGAGCACGTCGGCGAGGCTCATCGAGGAGCGTCCGAGGAGCGTCGTAAGCTCGACCTCCGCGTCTTCGATGTCCTCGCGCAGGGCGTTGAGCCAGCGCTCGTCGTGTTCGACGCGATCGCTCTGTACCCCGGCGTCGAGGAGGTCCCGCAACGGCTCGAGCATCGCGTACGGCATCGTGATGTGCAGATCGCCTCCGCCGCCTTCGAGCTCGAGATGAAAGCTCGTCACGACGACGATTTCGGAGGGGCTCACGATGTTGGCAAAGTGCGGGTTGATCTCCGATTGCAGGTACTCGACTTCGATGCTCGCCACGTGCGACCACGCCTCCCGCAGATCGGCGAAAGCGCTGCGCAGCAGCATGTGAATGACGCGCTGCTCGGTCGCGGTGAAGTCGCGTCCCTCGATCTTCACGTGCCGGCCGGTGCCCCCGAAAAAATTGTCTACGACGCAGAAGACGAGATTCGGATCGAGCACGACGAGCGCGCTGCCCCGGAGAGGATTCATCTTCACGAGGTTCAAGCTCGTCGGCACGTGCAGGGTGTGCACGTACTCGGCGAACTTTTTCATCTCGATCGAGCCGGTGCTCACCTCGGGTGCGCGGCGCAAGATGTTGTAGAGGCTCTGACGAAACAGACGCGCGAAGCGATCGTTGATCATTTCGAGCGTCGGCATGCGTCCGCGCACGATCCGCATCTGATTGCGGAAGTCGAAGGTGCGCGCCTCATCGGGGGTGGGAGGCGAGTCGGTATTGACGGCCCCCGAATCGACGCCATGGATCAGCGCGTCGATCTCCTCCTGATTCAGGATCTTCTCAGCGGACAAGCTCTTTCCTCCGCGCTCGCAGCTACTGCATCACGAAGCTGGTGAAGTACACGGCATCGACTCGATCGGCATGTCCGCCGTTCGCGGCGACGTCTTTGCGCAGGGTGGTGAGGGCGGCGGCCCGCAGCCGCTCCTTGCCTTCCCGCGTCGCGATCTCGGAGTATTTTTGGTTGCCGAACAGCAGGAGCAGATCGTTGCGCACCACGGGATCGTTCGCTTTGATCACATCGGCCGTCGCGGGGTCGTGAGTCATCACCTCGACGCTGATCTGCAGGAAACGCACGGCCTGGTCGGCCTCGAAGTTCGTGACGAAAGGCGGATCGAGCGACACGTAGAGCGCCGGTCCACTGTCGTGGCTAGCCGGTGGGCTTTTGGCGCTCTTGCGCGATGCGCCGAGGAAGTGCCAGCCTGCACCGGCTCCGCCCGCCAAAAGGAGCACGGCAACTGCGATGATGATCCACAGCTTCGATGATTTCGGCGGTGCCTCCTCGTCCGCGAGGGGCACATCCTGCGCAGGCTCCAGGGTGGGAATGTCGGCCATCGGTGCAACGTCGTTCAGGTTCGCTGCGCCAATCGGTGCAACGGTTGTGCCACGGCTTGCAACGCGCGCCTAAGTTGCCAACGGCAAAGGATTTTCCGGTGTTTTGGCCGAGTGTGACGCACGTCTCGAGGAGTGCGGCGACAAAAACTTGGCGCGTAGAACCGCTTTCAAATTGTGTCGCGCGTCGCGGGCCGCGCCTCGCGCTGCGCCGCTCAGGCGTAGAGGTCGAGAAGTCCGAGCCGTACGGCAGCGTGCGTATTCACGGTGCGGGAGGTCTCTTCGCTCGCCGCGCTGATCGGCGCGACGGATCGCGAGGGCGCCTGATGGGCGGACCCGCGCGGCGGCTCGCGAAAGACGCCTGCGTCCGAGAGCGTGAGTCCATGGGAGCCGAGCAGCTGCCGAAGCTGCGGGAGCGTCTGCTCGAGCGCCGTGCGCGTCGTGGCCTGCGCCGCGCCGAACCAGATACTCGCATCGCTGCCGTGCACGGCAATGCGCACTTCGATCGGACCGAGCTCGGCGGGCGAGACGTGAAGGGACGCCGACTCAATGCCCCGATTCGCCATCCAGCTCAGCTGCGTACCGAGCTCCTCCACCCACGCCGACGTGCCGAGCGGAGATTGCAGCACTCCCGATGCCTGCGCGCCTCCAGCGTGCGCGGCATCCGCAAGATGCAGCGGGAGGGCGTTCGTGGAGAGTAGCGCGTTCAAGCTTTGAGAGAAGTCACTCGAGAGCGAGTCCGCGCGAACGGCATCGCTCGAATCCCCGGACGCCGAGGCTCCCGTCGTGGTCTCGCCGGGCTGAATACCACTCGCCGACAACGCCAGTTCTGCAGCGACGGCAGTCGCATCGAGTCCGACACCCGCGGGGGAAGGCCCCGAGACGACGGCTCCGCCCGTCGCGGAATTCGTACTGGCCGGCCCCGCGGCAGAAGGGCCCGGAGCGGTCGGCCCGGCAGTGCCCGATTGCAAGGTGGCCGTGCCCGACAGCCACGCGCGCAGCTGCTCCGCCTGAGCGCTCAAAGCCGCGGCGCCCAACGGCGTGTCGGGGCTGCCCTGTGCCGGAGGTGCTGGTTGGGTCGCTGGCGCTGCTCCCGCGGTACCCTCCTGTCCATCCGGACCGATCGATTCAGTCGGCGACGCAGCCGCCGTCGAGGAGCTTATCTGAGCATTCGCCAGCGCTGCTGAATCGGCTTTGGCGGAATCCGCCGGACCGGGAGCGGGCCATCCCTCCTTATCCGCTGATGCGGGCGAGGCCGCCGATACGGGCGATGCGGATGATGCGGGCGACGCCCCTGATGCAGTCGATGCCGCTGATGCAGTCGATACCCCTGATGCAGTCGACGCCGCCGAAGCACCCGAGCCGTCGGCAGTCCCGCGCCCGCTCGATTCGTCCGCGGCGTGCGGCGAGCTCAGCGTGGCGGTCGCCGCGGCGCTTGCAGGCCCGGCGGCACTTGCGGCGCCCCCTGCATTGCCAGCGCCGTCAAGCCCGGGGGATGTGCCGTGGCGCACCGTCGAGGCGTCCGAAGCACCGTCCGTCGCGTCTCGCGCTTTGCGCCTGTCAGCGTCGCGGGATTCCCCGCGCCCGGATTGCTGAGAGCTGCCGGCGCTCTCCGTCGCAGCGGGCGGTTTCGCGTTACGGCTTCCCGCAAGCAGCGCTTGAAAGTCCGAGCCCTGTGGGGTGCCAGCGGCGCTCGAGCGATTGTTCGAGGCAATGCCGTTTCCCGGCGCGGCCGCCGGGCGATCGGGAAGTGTGGACAATCCCGTCGATGCAGCGCCCCGGCTACTCACGGCGGCGACTCCGCGCGAGACTCAATTCGTCCGATTCCCGCTGTTCGCGGCGCTCGCCCTCGCGACGGGCCTCGGCTTGCCGATGCTCCACCACGCGACCCACCATTTCGGCACGCCGCGCCGCCTGCCGCCAGCCTTCGAGGTCGGCGTCCCGCTCCGCTCTGGCACGATCGACGATCTCGCTCTGCTGCCGTACGGCCTCGCCCAGACGCGCGAGAAAAGTTTGAAAATGCCGCACGCGCGCCCCATCGAGCCCGCTGCCCGCGCGGCGCGCGAAATCCCGCGCGTACTCGGCCTGGTACGTGCTCAGCTCGGCGAGTTTCGCTTCGCAATCTTTCACGCGCTTCTCCGCTGCGGCGAGCCGCTCCGCGCGGCGCCGCTCCTCGCCGCCGGCGATGCGCTGGACCGTCTCGAGCTGCTTGCCTTGTGCCATGACGGATTACGCCGCTCCGGATTCGGTGAAGAGGGCGCGCAATGCCGCGAGGCTCTGCGGGAAAGCGACGCGCTCGCGCATGTCCTGAGTGAGATAGCTCGTGAGTCGCGGCCAGGCGGCGATCGCCGCATCGATGCGCGGATCGCTGCCGCGCTGATAGGCGCCGATCGAGATCAGATCGCGATTGTGCTCGTATGTTGCGACGAGCTGTCGGAAGCGCCGCGCGAGCTCCAGGTGATCGGGAGGGGCGATCTCGTGCATCACGCGACTCACCGAGGCTTCCACATCGATCGCCGGGTAACGGCCGGCCTCGGCGATGCGGC
>Ga0335074_10016555_pt1 | contig 10381 bp, 10 predicted proteins | sample Lox_Sample_23_FD_206715 | JGI IMG/M metagenome (GOLD analysis project Ga0335074, IMG submission 206715) | Soil microbial communities from Loxahatchee National Wildlife Refuge, Florida, United States - Lox_Sample_2.3 | ecosystem: Environmental > Terrestrial > Soil > Wetlands | place: USA...
CGGGTCACAGTACGAAACCAGGAAGACCGAGCCGGGCCTCGGCCAGCACATGACCTTGGAACGCGAGCCCGGACGGCCTCGCTGGTCCTACTTCCTGCGCGCTGACACCATGCACGGTCAGTACAGCTACCTGGAGAACAACCCGGGCAGGCAGCCCGAGCGTTTCCACGAACTCAGCCATGGCGAGGGCTTCCTGGAGATCCTCCGCACCCGAGTGAACCAGACAGGCCTTTACCTGATGGATGAGCCCGACGCACCGCTGTCATTTACCGCCAGCCTGAGCCTGCTTGCGCTGCTGCACGACCTCATCCAGGCCGGCTCGCAGGCAATCGTGGCCACTCACTCGCCGATCATCGCCGCCGTTCCCGGCGCGCACATCCTCGAGCTAGGTGACTGGGGCATCCGGCGCGCACGCTGGGATGAACTCGATATCGTCGCGGCCTGGCGCCAGTTCCTGGCCGAGCCTGAGTCTTACCTGCGCTACCTGCTCGGCTAAGGCGTATCCCCGGGGGTTCGGCTGGCCGGTGCCGGCGGAATACTGACGGGATGGTTGACGATACCGCGCGGGATCGGGCTATCTATGACGCGCTCAAGGCCGCCGACGAGGTCGCTGCGGCAGTTCAGGCACACCTGATTGAGGAGCACGGGGCTGATCTGGAACGAGAGGCCGCAGCGGGTCCCGCGACGAATTCGCTCAGGCTACTGCGGCAGGCTCGCATGCGGCTAGGTCACGGTCTGCGGGCCATCGAAGCTGACAATATCGCCGAGTTCGACAAGGTTCCGCTGCGCAACCGGTGATCGTGCGGCTGCATCGTTTGCTGCCTTGGCGATTGTTGGTAGCGCGGGCGGGTTTCGGGTAGTCCCAACCGATGTACCGGCTGGTCCCCGCTTCCGGACACGATCGCGGAGCCAGCAGAACTGTGTCGAATGGGATGAGATGGCCGACAACGCACTAGAAGAACTGCTCGTTTCCTCTGAGGTACAGACGGCGCGTGATCGCATGGAGGACTTTGACGCGGCCGAGGTCGCCGCGGAGGCCAACCCGAACGGTGAGCAGGAGCTTGTTGATCTGCGCCAGGCGCTCATTGAGATGCCCGGCGCGGTGCGAATGCTACTCGGCGCGATCGACCGGGCCGGGGCAGATGCGGGCGAGCCGCAGTACGACCCTGGCGACAGGGCGGGGTTCTCCCGGCCAGCTGGACCCTGACCAGCTCACCCGGGTGAGGATCGAGGATCCCGGCGCAACGGGTGGTTGGCGGGGACTTCCACCAGAACGATCCGGACGCCGTCGGGATCCTCGATCCACATCTCAGTCAGTCCCCAAGGCTCGGCTACGGGCTCGCGCAGCACGCGCACGCCCGCCGCAAACAGCCGCTCGTACTCGGCGGCAAGATCTCGCACCTGGAGCCAGATCATGACCGACTGCGCGGCAGCCCCATCAGAGTGCCCGGATACTTCGAGGAAGCCAGTGCCCAGAAAGAAGACCAGGCCGGGACTGTCAGGCGTGCCGAACTCGCGGTAGATCGCGAGGCCCAGCACATCCCGGTAAAACTCGTGGCTTCGCACCAGGTCGGCAGGACGCAACAGGATCCGGCTGCTCAGCACCTCCACTCCGTTATCGTCGCACCAGGTCAGCAGTCTGATGGCTGCGGCCGACCGTGACCTCACCGTCGGCGGCCCGCAACTCGCCTAGCAGGCAATCGCGGCCGGTCTGGTGGACGAATTCCAGCTGTTTGCCGTGCCAGCTGTCGCCGGAGGCGGCACCCGGGCCCTGCCAGGTCAGGTCCGCCTGAACCTCGCGCTGGCCCCAGGAGCACAGGTTCGCCAGCGGGGACGAGCAGTTCCCCGAGTGGCGAGTGTGCCCCCGGCTGCCCGGAAACTCTGCACGAGATCAGTAGAGTGTGACATATTACTTGTAGAGGGGAAGTCCTTCCGAATGCTGACACAGCCTGACCGCCCTGAGCGGATCGCGGTCAACGCGGCCGGAGATGCCGCGGCTTTCGTCGTGGGTCCGGGCACCGACGGGCCGGGCGAAGCGACCGGCCTCTGGTACGGGTCGCTCGACGGGAGGCCAGCGAAGATCGCCGATCTCGTCCCTGACACTAACCTGGCGTTCGCCCCTGTCAGCGACACATCCGCCAGCCGGAATGCGTTCGCCATGGCCGTGCAGGACGACGCTGGCAGCCGCCTGATCATCGCGGACCCGGCGGCGGCGCCAGACGGCTGGCGCGAGTACCGGCTGCCGGCGTTCGCCGAGCGGGTCGCGTGGACGGTCGCGGGCCCGGTGGTGCTGGCGGCCGATCCCGGCGCTGACGCCGCGTCACTCACGTCCGGGAAGCCGCTGCCGGGCGGGGACTCCGATCCGGTGGTGGCGCGCGACAGCGTCGGCTGGCGCCGGCTATGGATGATCGACGCCGCCACGCAGGTGCTGGCCCCGGCCAGTCCCGACGGCCTGGCCATCTGGGAGTTCGCGCCCGTTCCGGGCGGCGGCACAGTGGTGGTGGCCAGCAGCGATCCCACCGAGGCCGGCTGGTACCACTGCGTCCTAGCGCTGCTTGACGCTAGCGGACAGCAGGGGCGCGTGCTGCATGAGTCAGACTGGCAGCTTTCCTCGCCCGCGGTCAGCCCCGACGGCCGGCTGGTCGCCTACATCGAGGGCTGGGCTAGCGACCGCGGACTGCTCGCCGGCGAAGTCCGCGTTGCCCGGCTTGACGACAGCGCCGGCAACGGGGGCGGCACCGGCGCCTTCCCAGCCGGCGAGCCGGTCGACGTCGACGTGACCTGGCTGTCCTGGGCGGGCGACGGACGACTGTGGCTGGCCGGCTGGCACCACCTCGGCACGGCATGGGGCTGGGCCGACGGGGCCGGCGGGGCCGGAGTCATCTCCCCGGCCGGGCTGGTCGTACGAGCGGAAGACGCAAGCTGCCTGAACTCCCGCTGGCACCCGGAGGTCGTCCCGCTCGCCGACGCGTCGGTTCTCACCGCACGGTCCACCCCGGCGCAGCCGCCCGAAGTGGTACGGCTGCGACACGACGGCGCGCTAGAGCAGTGGACCGCTCTTAACGGGAGCCTGGCTGGCTCACGGCAGATGGTCGTGAGCGAGCTGCACTGGCTGGCACCGGACGGCACGGCGATAGAGGCCCTGCTGGCCGAGCCCGCCGGCCCGCGCCCCGGTCGGCCTCGCCCGCTGATCGTCGACATCCACGGCGGGCCCAGCCTGGCCTGGCATCACAGCTGGGATGTGGCCTGGGCCGAGCTGCTCACCGGCGAGGGGTACGCCGTGCTCATGGCCAACCCGCGGGGCAGCGCCGGCCGCGGCCAGCTGTTCGGCCGCGCCAACCTCCAAGACCCCGCGGGGGCCGAGTTCGCGGACCTGCTGGCCGGCGTGGAACATTGCGCCGCCGCCGGGCTGGCCGACCCGGACCGGATCGGGGCCATCGGCGCGAGCTACGGCGGCTACCTCACCGCATGGGCCGTCGCCCAGGGACGGGTGTTCCGCTGCGGCGTGGTCATCGCCGGGATGAGCGACCTGGTGAGTTGCTGGGGCACGGCCAACAACGCGCCGTTCTATGACTACCTGCTCGGAGGGCGGCCGGACGAGCGCGGCAGCCTGTACCTGGACCGCTCGCCGGCCGCGCGGATCGGTGCCGGCTCGCTGCCCGCGCTCATCCTGCACGGGCAGGAGGACCAGTGCGTGCCCGTCGGGCAAGCGCAGGAGCTGCATGCCGGGCTGCGCCGGGCTGGCGTCCCTGTCGAGTTCGTCAGCTACCCGCGGGAGGGTCATCAGGCCCGCGAGGCCGCGCACGTCGCGGACCAGCGGGAGCGCGTCCTAGGCTGGTTCGGGACTTACCTGAAGGGATCTGCGTGAAGTTCGGCCTGCACCTGCCCAATTTCGGCGCCCTGGCCGACCCGGCCGCCGTGGCCGACCTCGCTGGCCGGGCAGAGGCGGCAGGCTGGGACGGTTTCTTCCTGTGGGACCACGTGGCGAGGCCAGAGGGAGAATTCCCGATGGCCGACCCGTGGATCACGCTGGCGGCGGTCGCCCTGCGCACCGAGCGGATGCGGATCGGCCCGCTCATCACGCCTCTGTCACGGCGCCGCCCGTGGAACGTTGCGCGCCAGGTGGCCAGCCTTGACCACCTGAGCGGCGGCCGGGTCACCCTCGGCGTCGGGCTAGGCGTCAGTCAGGGTCCTGAGTTCCGCGACTTCGGTGAGGTCTCCGACCCGAAGGTCCGCGGCGACATGCTCGACGAGGGCCTGGACATCATCAGGTCGGCGTGGCAGGGCAAGCCAGTCAGCCATGCCGGCGCCCACTACCGCCTGGATTCGGTGGCCATCCTTCCGCCGCCGGTGCAGTGCAGCCTGCCGATCTGGGGCGCCACCGAGCGCACAGCAGGCCGGCCGGTGCGCCGGGCAGCCACGCTGGACGGCGTGTTCCCCTTCGGGCTGCGGCCCGATCAGCTGCCGGAGTTGCTGGACAACGTGTCCAGGCTGCGTCCTGGCGGCCTGGACGGCTACGACGTGGTGATCAGCGGTACCGATGACTGGCGCGAGTGGCAGGACGCGGGCGCGACCTGGTGGCTGCGCGTGCTGCCGTGGTCCCGCCCCGTCCACGAGTCGGCGGGCATAGTCGAGTCGGGCCCGCCCAGCCTGCGGAGCACGGATTCATGAGCGCGGGGCGCTCCTACGACGTCGTCGTAGTCGGCGCCGGCATCGTGGGCTCGGCCTGCGCCTACTTTCTTGCCCGGGCCGGCCTGACGGTCGCCGTGGTCGAGCGCGGCACTGTCGCGTCGGGCACGACGGGCGCTGGAGAGGGCAACATCCTTGTCTCGGACAAGGAGCCAGGACCCGAGCTGGAGCTGGCGCGGCTGTCCAACCGCTTGTGGCACGAGCTCGGCGATGAGCTAGGTCCGGCCGCCGAGCTTGAACTCAAGGGTGGCCTGGTCGTGGCCGCCGGACCGGTGCAGCGCAAACAGCTCGATTCGTTCGCGGGTACGCAGGCCGCCGCCGGGGTGCAGACTCGCCCGGTGGCGCCGGACGACTTGCCTGACCTTGAGCCGCACCTGGCCGCAGGCCTTGCGGGAGGCGTTTTTTACCCTCAGGACATGCAGGTGCAGCCGATGATGGCGGCCGCGTTGCTGCTGCGCCTGGCCCGCGATCTGGGCGCGGATGTGCACCTGCGCACGGAGGTCACCGGAGTGCAGACCGCGGCCGGGCGAGTGACCGGCGTGCGCACCAGCCGCGGAGTGCTCGCCGCCGGACAGATGGTCAACGCGGCCGGACCGTGGGCCGGCGCGCTGGCCTCGCTGGCCGGGCTGCCGCTGCCGGTGCTGCCGCGCCGCGGCTTCATCGTCGTGACCGAGCCGCTGCCCGTGCTGATCCGGCACAAGGTCTACACGGCCGACTACGTGGCCAATGTGGCCAGCGGGTCAGCAGGGCTGGAGACCTCTACGGTCATCGAGGGCACCGCCGGCGGCACCGTGCTGATCGGCGCCAGCCGGGAGCGGGTCGGGTTCGACCGCAGTTCGTCGCTGCGGGTCGTCGGAATGCTGGCCGGTCAGGCGATGCGCCTGTTCCCGGTGCTCGCCGAGGCCCGCGCCATCCGCTTTTACCGGGGCTTCCGGCCGTACTGCCCCGACCACCTTCCGGTGATCGGCGCCGACAGCCGCCTGCCGGGCCTGCTGCACGCCTGCGGCCATGAGGGCGCCGGTGTCGGGCTCGCCCCGGTCACCGGTCAGCTCATCGCCCAGGTTGCCGCGGGCCAGGCGCCGTCCCTGCCGCTGGGCCCGCTGCGGCCCGACCGCTTCGAGGAGCTGGCCAGTGCCTGAGCATCCGCGGCCCCGGATCGACATCACGGTGGACGGCGTCGCCTGGTCAGTCCCGGCGGACTGCACCATCGCCGCGGCCTTCACCGAGCACGGCCAGCCCGGCTGGCGCCGCACCCGCCGCGCTCGGCCGCGCGGTCTGAACTGCGGCATCGGCGTGTGCTTCGACTGCCTGGTGACCGTCAACGGCATGCCCGGCATCAGGGCCTGCCTTGCTGACGCCCGGCCCGGAGATGTCATCTGCACAGAGGAAGGGTCGGGATTTGGTGAACACCGTTCCTGACCGGATCCCTGCGCCGTCACCGCCCACCCGGACCGGCATAGCGATCATCGGGGCCGGACCTGCCGGTCTCACGGCAGCCGTGACGGCGGCCGACGCTGGCTGCGCAGTGTGCGTCCTCGACCTTGGTGAGCGGCCCGGCGGGCAGTTCTGGCGCTTCGGCCCGGCCACTGGCGACGGGCGCTTTCACCACGGGTGGCCGGCCTTCACCGCGCTGCGCGAGCGGTTCGCGGCGCATGTAGCCGCCGGGCGGATCGATTACCGGGCGGGGCATGCCGTGTTCCACGTCGGACGCCCGCGCGACGGCGGGGTGTTCCGCGTGCACGCCGTCGCCGATGACCGGCGGCGCGAGCACGCTGCTGTCGAAGCCGCGGCCGTCGTGATCGCCACCGGTGCTTACGACCGCCAGCTGCCGGTGCCGGGCTGGACGCTGCCCGGCGTCATGTCCGCCGGCGCTGCCCAGGCACTGCTTAAGGGGAGCGCCGTCGTGGCGGGCCGACGGGTGGTCGTGGCGGGCAGCGGTCCGTTCCTGCTGCCGGTCGCTGCTGGCCTGGCGCAGGCCGGCGCCCGGGTCGTCGCCGTGGTCGAGGCCGGGCAGCCGCTGGAGTACCTGCGCCACCCCGCCCGCGTGGCCGCGACCTGGCGCAAGCTGCCCGAGGCGGGCGGCTACCTGGCCCGGCTGGCCCGTCACCGGGTGCCGCTGCTGTCCCGTCACGCCGTGGTCGCGGCGCACGGTGACGAGCGGCTGCACTCGGTCACCGTGGCCAGGCTCGGCCCGGCGTGGGAACGGGTGCCGGGCAGTGAGCGCACCCTCGAAGCTGACGTCCTGGCGGCCGGGTACGGCTTCGTGCCGCAGGTCGAGCTGCTCGCCGAGGCAGGGGCCGGGCTGCGAGCGGCGGCCGGCGAAGGCGCATTCGCGGCGGTCGTCGGGCCGGATCAGCAGACCACGGTCCCCGGCCTGTTCGCCGCCGGTGAGACCACCGGGGTCGGCGGCGCCGACCTTGCCCGCATCGAAGGCCTGATCGCCGGCCGTGCTGCCGCTAGCGCCGCCGCCAGTGCCCTCGGGCGTGCCGCGGGTAATGCCGCAGGCGCGCTCGGGCACGACCGCCGGACCGATCGCCAGCGTGCCGCGCTGCGCCGGTTCGCGGCGGTCATGGACCGCGTGCACGCCGTCCAGCCAGGGTGGACCGGCTGGCCGGACGACGACACCGTCGTGTGCAGGTGCGAGGAGGTCACTGTGGGCCGCCTGCGTGCCGCCATCGATCTCGGCGCAGATGACGTTCGCTCGGTGAAGCTGCTCGCCCGTCCGGGCATGGGCTGGTGCCAGGGCCGGATCTGCGGCCAGGCGGTAGCGGCGCTAAGTGCCAAGCATTCGGGCTACTCCGATCACGAGGGAAGCGCCGAGCGCGACGACGCGACGCAGGACGCGGAGCGCGCCGTCTCGCGGCCGCTGGCCCAGCCCGTCCCGCTCCGCGTGCTCGCCGAGCTGGCCACTGGTGATGCGGACTCGCCGGATTGAAGGGTTAAATCACATGTCAGATGTCACTGGAGGTGATGCTGTGCGGACCAAGCCATGGCATGGGGTCCTGGTTGCCAACGCCCTGCCCTACAACAGCGAACTTGAGGTCGACTTCGACCGTTACGGCGAGCACGTGGCGTGGCTGGCCGCGTCGGGATGCGACGGGATCACGCCGAACGGGTCACTGGGGGAGTACCAGGTACTGACCCCACAGGAGCGCACTCGCGTGGTCGAGACGGCGGTCGCCGCGGCGCCGGACGGGTTTTCCGTCATTCCCGGCGTGGCCGCGTACGGGGCCAGGGAGGCAGTCCGGTGGGCCGAAGTAGCGGCCAAGGCCGGCGCCGCCGGCGTGATGCTGCTGCCGCCGAACGCCTACCGCGCCGATGAGCGCAGCGTGCTAGAGCACTACCGGGCCGTGGCGGCCGTCGGCCTGCCGATCGTCGCTTACAACAATCCGGTCGACACTAAGGTCGACCTGGTCCCTGCGCTGCTGGCCCGGCTGTTCGACGAAGGGCTGATCGTCGCGGTCAAGGAGTTCACCGGAGACCCCCGCCGGGCCTATCAGATCGCCGAGCTTGCCCCTGGTCTCGACGTGCTGATCGGCTCTGACGATTCCGTCCTGGAGTTCGCCCTGGCCGGAGCGAAGGGCTGGGTGTCGGGCTATACCAACGCCTTCCCGCGCTCCTGCGCCGCGCTTTATCACGCGTCAGTGGCGGGAAAGCTGGACGAGGCCGGGAGCTTGTACCGGCTGCTGCACCCGCTGCTGCGCTGGGATGCCAGGACCGAGTTCGTCCAGGCCATCAAGCTGTCTATGGACATTGCGGGCCGCTACGGCGGGCCGTGCCGGCCACCTCGCGTGCCGCTGACGGCTGAGCAGGAGGCCGACGTCCGCCGGGCAACTGAGCAAGCACAAGCGAAGGACTGCGCCTGATGCATTCCCGGCGGGTGTTCCATGCGGTCGACTCCCACACCGAGGGCATGCCGACCCGGGTGATCGTCGGCGGAATCGGCGTCATTCCGGGCGACACGATGTTCGACCGGCGGCGCTATTTCATGGAGCACCTCGATGACATCCGGACGCTGCTCATGTACGAGCCGCGCGGGCACAGCGCGATGAGCGGTGCGATCCTGCAGCCGCCCACCCGTCCGGACGCCGACTGGGGGGTGCTCTACATCGAAGTCAGCGGCTGCCTGCCGATGTGTGGCCACGGCACCATCGGCGTGGCGACGGTGCTCGTCGAGACAGGAATGGTCCCGGTCACCGAGCCGGTCACCGAGATCCGGCTGGACACGCCCGCCGGCCTAGTCGTCACGCGCGTGGAGGTTCGCGACGGGCATGCACAGTCGGTGACGCTGCACAACGTCGCGTCGTTCGCTTACGCGCTCGGCGCACGGGTCGACGTGCCCAAGATCGGTGAGATCGAAGCGGACGTCGCGTTCGGCGGCAACTTCTACGCAATCGTGGAGCTAGCCGCTCTCGGCATTGAGTTCGCGCCGGGCGACCCCCCGGGCCGCCAGCGGATGCTGGATGCAGGGCTAGCGATCATGGATGCTGTCACCGAGCAGGTCGTACCCAAGCACCCTGAGCAGCCGGGTATCGTCGGCTGCCACCATGTCTACCTGGCCGCGCCCGGGTCGAACGCCGTCCGGTCCAGGCACGCGATGGCGATTCATCCCGGATGGTTCGACCGCTCGCCGTGCGGTACCGGCACATCAGCGCGGATGGCGCAGCTGCACGCTCGGGGCGAGCTTGCTCTGAACACCGATTTCGTCAACGAGTCGATCATCGGCAGCAGGTTCGTCGGTCGCCTCGTCGACACCACCTCGGTCGGCGGTCTGCCGGCGGTGGTGCCCACAGTGACCGGCCGCGCCTGGGTCACCGGAATGGGTCAGTACCTGCTCGACCCCACCGACCCGTTCCCCGCCGGATTCCAGCTCTGACCCCCAAACCTCGCGAGCCGAAACGGAGATTCCCCGTGACCATTGTTCAATCCACATCTCCACAGCAGCCGGGCGACGTCGTCGTCTCAGTGCCTGCGGCCGGCCCCGCCGAGGTGGCTCGCGCGGCCGGTGAGGCCCGCGCCGCCCAGCCTGGCTGGGCTGCCAGCCCGCCAGCCACGCGCGCCGCCGCCCTTGATGCTGCCGCCACCGCACTCGCAGACGCCGCCGACGAGCTAACGGCGCTGGTCATCCGGGAGGTCGGCAAGCCGCGGGCCGAGGCGGCCGGTGAAGTGGCGCGATCGGTCGCGATTCTCCGGTACTACGCCCAGCAGGTGTACCACCCACTCGGCGCGGTGCACGCCTCGAGCGCGGGCGCAGGCCTCACCTACACCCGCCGCCGTCCGCACGGTGTCGCCGGACTTATCACGCCGTGGAACTTCCCCCTAGCCATCCCGATCTGGAAGGCCGCGCCGGCGCTGGCCTGTGGCAACGCCGTATTGCTCAAGCCGGCGCCACAGTCCACGGCATGCGCTCTTCGGCTGCACGAGCTGGTCGCCCCGCACCTTCCAGACGGGCTGCTGCACGTGCTGCCAGGCGACGCGGAGGCAGGCCGCGGCGTCGTCGACATCGCCGATGTCGTGTCGTTCACGGGATCACGCTCGGTCGGGTCGGGCGTGGCGGTCGCTGCCAGCCAGCGCGGCGTGCCCGTGCAGTGCGAGATGGGCGGGCAGAACCCCGCGGTCGTTCTTCGCGATGCCGACCTGGCAGCCGCGGCCGCCCAGATAGCCAGCGCGGCGTTCGGCTTCGCCGGGCAGA
>Ga0335074_10016557_pt1 | contig 10380 bp, 9 predicted proteins | sample Lox_Sample_23_FD_206715 | JGI IMG/M metagenome (GOLD analysis project Ga0335074, IMG submission 206715) | Soil microbial communities from Loxahatchee National Wildlife Refuge, Florida, United States - Lox_Sample_2.3 | ecosystem: Environmental > Terrestrial > Soil > Wetlands | place: USA: Florida...
GATTCGCCCTGGTATAACCAGCCCGGAATCGGATTGGCAGGAAAGAGCACAGCCTACATTGAGCAGGCATTTCGATGGGCGCGGGAGTCGGACCCGAAGGCCTTGCTCTTCTACAACGATAACGGAGGTGAGGGGCTGAACCGCAAATCCGACGCAGTGTACGAAATGGTTAAGGACTTCAGACGCAGGGGCGTACCCATTGACGGGGTTGGGCTTCAGATGCACATCGAGAAACTTGACTTCGATGTGAACGCGGTCGCAGCAAACATTACTCGTCTCGCCAGGCTAGGAATCCTGGTGCATATTACGGAATTAGACGTGTCGTTGCCGCTCGCCGCGGATGGGCAAGCCAGCGCTGAGAACTTGCAGCGCCAGGCCGAGGTTTATCGCGGGGTGGTTCGCGCCTGTCTGAAAAACCCGGGCTGCACGGCAATCCAGACATGGGGCTTCACCGACAAATATTCGTGGATTGGCTCGCATTCCCACGGGGCACGTGGCGCGGCATTGCCCTTCGATCGCGGATATAGGCCGAAGCCTGCGTACGACGCCATTCTGCAGGAATTGAAATCGAAGCGTAGCAATGCAGAGTAGTGAAGAACGCAGTTATTTCGGCGGATACAGGTTGCCATTTCAAGCATCTTCGTTCCGATTTTGCCCATCTATAATGACTTGCATGGCCCGGCGGTGGTCTCTTCCTTGAGCCAGGGCCCAGAGAAGTCGTGCCACAGAGCTCCCCAATTCCGGCGGCGAAGACCTCGTACCGCAGACAGGTCATCATTCTGCTGTCGATTTCAGTCTTCCTGTTACTCGCTGTTCTGGTCTCCCAGACAGCGTTTGATCAGACCATGCTGCAGCCGGAGACAAACCAGCAAACGGTCGTGCTTTACGCGTTATCGGTGCTGATTTCGCTCCTGTTTGTGGCGCTGTTTTTCGTGCTGGCGCGCAACCTGCTGAAGCTGATGGCGGAACGGCGACTGGGAGTTTTGGGATCGAAGTTTCGCACACGCATGGTGGCAGGCGCACTGCTGCTTTCATCCGTGCCGGTCATGGTGATGTACTGGTTCGCTTACGGATTGATGAATCGCTCGATTGATAAGTGGTTCTCGACGCCGGTAGAAGAGGTGCGTGCGGATACGCACAAGATGACGTCGCTGCTGGCGAACTATGCGACCCAGAATGCGCGGGCAGAGGCAGCGGCCATGGCGGCATCGCCGGAGATGGAGCGCGCTTTCTCCGGACACGGCTTCACCGGCGCCCTGGAGGAATTCCATCGTCACGAAATTACCCTGCAGGGTGGATTCGCGGTGGCAATTCGGGATGGTGAAGCGGAGGCCAGTTTCAATGTTCCGGCTCCGTGGCCGATTCTGAAATCGCAGATGCCGCTGGCGGAGGCGGCCGCAGGACGGCACGCGCAGTTTACCTGGCAAGAAACAGAATATTCTCTCGGCAGCGCGCCCGTTGCCGGCGGCGGAACGATATTGGTCGCGATCCCGCTCCCGGGCGAGTTTTCCCAGACAGTGAAGGAAGTCGAAGCAAGCCAGCAACGCTACTTCCAGTTGAGCCGTGAGCGGCGGCGCGTGCGCCAGACCTATATGGGGCTGCTGCTATTGCTCACGATGATGATTCTGTTTGTCACCAGCTGGCTGGCGCTTTTCCTGGCCAAGCTCGTGACCCGGCCGTTGTCGGCATTGGCGGAAGCCACAGAAGCGATTTCGCGGGGACATCTAGACCATCGTGTGGACGTGAGCTCGGGCGATGAAATCGGGGACCTGGTACGGTCGTTCAATCGCATGGCGGAAGACCTGGAGGCCAGCCGCCGCCAACTGGAGACCTCTAGCCGCGATTTGGGTGCTGCCAATGCGGAGCTTGACCAGCGCAGCCGCCAAATGGAGACCATCCTCGAGAGCATTCCGACAGGCGTTCTATCGATCGATGCCGATCGCCGGGTGACGCATGTCAACCAGGCTCTGCTGCGCATGTTCCATCCGGACGGGAAATATGAAGGTACGAGCCTCATCGTTCATGGAGCCACTTTGGCCGAGGTATTCCCGGGCGAGGTTCTGGAGGATCTTGAACCGCTCCTGCGTCGCGCCGACCGCATGGGCATGACAACCAGCCAGATGGAGTGGCAGTTGGCGCGCGGTTCGGTCAGTGTGGCAGTCACCGCCGCCACTCTCCGGCATCAGGGAGAGAAGTCCGGATACGTGGTCGTGTTTGAAGATTTGTCTGACTTGCTGAAGGGGCAGAAGCAGGCAGCATGGCGCGAAGTGGCCCGTCGCGTAGCTCATGAGATAAAAAATCCCCTCACTCCGATTGCGTTATCTGCCGAACGCATCCAGCGGCATCTGGATCGAGCAAATCCCGAGGATCCGGTGTCGTCGACGGTGGTTCGTTCCTGTGCGGAGACGATCGCCGGAGCGGTGGAAACGGTGCGACGGCTGGTCGACGAATTTGCCACGCTGGCGCGATTTCCTGTGGCGAAGCCTGAACCAGCGGACATCAACGGCATTATCGAGAGCGCTATGGCGATGTTTGCGGGGCGGCTTGACGGAATTACGCTGCACGAATCCCTGGCGGCAGATCTGCCTAAAGTGATGGCCGACAATGAGGCGATGAAGCGTGCCATCGCCAATCTGGTGGACAATGCCGCCGAGGCGGCGCAGAACTCCGTTGTGCGGGAAATCGAGATTTCGACGGCGTTGGTCGGCACACATGATGCCGTCGAAATTATGGTTGCCGACACCGGTCACGGCCTGACTCGCGAGGTGAAAGAGAAACTCTTTCTGCCGTACTTCTCCACCAAAAAGCGCGGGACTGGACTTGGCCTTTCCATCGTCAGCCGAATTGTCGAAGATCATCATGGATCGATTCGCGTAGAGGAGAATCGGCCGATGGGAACGCGCTTTATTATTGAGCTTCCGGTAGTTCCCGAAGCTGCGCCGGCAGCTGTTCAACATGCATAACGTTCTGATCGTCGACGACGAAGCCAGCATTCGCGACTCGCTGGCTGGCATTCTGGCAGACGAGGGATATGCCACATCCACGGTCGACAGCGGCGAGGCCTGCCTCGATCTTCTGAAAAAAATTCCCTTCGACATGGTCCTTCTCGATATCTGGTTGCCCGGCATCGATGGCCTCGAGACGCTGGAGAAAATTCGCGATTTGGATGGTCCTCCCGAAGTAGTCATGATCTCGGGCCACGGAACGATTGAAACGGCTGTGCGTGCCACAAAACTTGGCGCCTTCGACTTTCTTGAAAAGCCGCTTTCCATCGAAAAGACGCTCATCGTCTTGAAGAATGCGATTGAGTCAAAAACGCTGCGGCGAGAGAATGTCGACCTGCGGAAGCAACTGCAAACCAAGAGCATCATCGTGGGCGAAAGCATTCCGATGAAGGCTCTGCGGCAGCAGATCGCTTTGATGGCGCCGACCAACGGCCGGGTGCTGATCTACGGCGAGTCGGGAACAGGAAAGGAACTGGTCGCACAGGCCATCCATGGACAAAGCCTGCGCAAGGACGAAACCTTCGTAGAGGTGAATTGTGCCGCCATCCCGGAGGATTTGATCGAAAGCGAATTATTTGGACATCAGAAGGGTTCCTTTCCGGGCGCCAGTGGAGACAAAGAAGGCAAATTCCAACGCGCCCATGGCGGAACGCTTTTCCTCGACGAAGTTGGAGACATGAGCCTGAAAACGCAGGCCAAGGTCCTGCGCACCCTGGAAGAACAACGGCTCACACCAGTAGGCGGGGATGCGCCGGTCACGGTGGACGTGCGCGTCATCGCCTCGACCAACAAGGATCTTGATGAGGAGATTTCGCGGGGAAATTTTCGTGAAGACCTCTTTTACCGGTTGAACGTGATTCCCTTTTTCGTGCCGCCGTTGCGCGAACGGAAGGAAGACATTCCCCTGTTTTCGAGACATTTCTTGAAGGAATTGGCAGCAACTTACGGACGGCGCCCACGAGAGATTACCGACGACGCCATTGAAGTCCTGATGCGATATTCGTGGCCGGGAAATGTGCGCGAGTTACGAAATGTGATCGAGCGCATTGTGATTATGAACCCGACTACAACCCGCTTCGAAAGTAAGCACCTGCCTCCGCTGGTTTATCGGGACGGCACCCGTCGTCCGGCACGGACGGAGTTTTCCACCTTACAGCAGGCGCGCGACGCCTATGAACGGGACTATATTCTGAAAACCCTCGATCAGAATCATGGCAACATGAGCCGCACGGCGGAAACTCTGGGACTGGAGCGCAGCCATCTCTACCGCAAGATGAAAACCTTGGGAATTGCCGCCAAAGAGTAGTTACATCGGTTCTACTGGTTGAGTGGCAACAGCGCTTCGCAAGCTGCTTCGCTGGCGATTCCCGCACCCGTCGGCTGAACCCGTATCACCGCGTCTTCAAACGAGCAGAAACTTCGAATGCCCGTCTGATTCACCTTCATTGGAATCGCGGTGACGAAATACTGCACGGCCGGCGGTCCGCCTGATCCTGTCGCGGTGAAATTGTAGCCGCTCTTGTTTCCGCTGGTTATAACGCTGTCAAGCAGACAGGAGGTGGTTGAACTTGGCGTGCAGGGCGCCATGCCTCCCAAATTCGACAGGGCAGGGGCATAGCCGACCGTGGGATAAGTCGAGCTATAAGTGATCTCGGCCGTGTTGATTGCTTTAACGGACTGCACGGCAGAAGCCTCATTTGCAGCCATTTTGGCGTGCAGCAGATTCGGAATCGCTATAGCGGCGATGATCAGAATAATGGCTACCACAATCAGCAACTCGATCAGGGAAAAACCTTTTTGTTTTTTCATACTCTTTTTCAGATCCGTTGATAGATTCTTGCCGCTCATTTCGAGCAAACCGGGAGGGCGATCAACGCTTCACCATGTGTATTTCCGTACCATTCTTGTTGAACTTAACTTCGTCCATCAATTGATTAATCAAGAAGATGCCCCGCCCGTGATTCGAATAGACGTTCTCGCCCACCGTGCAAGCCGGAATGGATTTTGGATCAAAACCTTGCCCCGGATCGCGAACGATGATCAGAACTCCATTCACGTCATCGCAGGCCACCAGACATTCCACAATCTTGCTTGGATCCTCCTTGGCGCCGTGAATCACAGCGTTGGCCAGAGCTTCCTGGAGTGCCAATTCGATGGCGTCGGCCTTGCCGTTCACGCATTCCACTTCGTTGACCGCCTCCATCACCTGCTGAACGACCGGATCGACTGAGCTACGGCTCGCGGCTAAAGTGACTTTCACGCGGAGACGCAACCGATCTGGATCAAAATCGTGTTCTGGAAAATGCCCCTCGCAAGACGCCTTGGATTCCATATTGGCGGGATCGTCCCTTCTCGCCCCCGGGTTCGGACCCTAGGATTCTAGCTGTAAAGAGTAGGAACGAGCAATGCCGCCATCCGAAGAACGCTGCAGGTTCTTTAACTTGCAGGAAGGAATGTGTCACTTCACAGGCGCGTCACGATCGGCGATCATGCGGTGCTCCAACTGCCTGCGCCAGTCAAGTTCTTCGACAAAAAAGCGGGATTCGCGCCATCCAGGCTGGACCTTCACGTAAAGCTCGAGGAAGACTCTTGTCCCCAGCATCCGCTCGATTTGCAGGCGAGCGGCAGTGCCAATTTTCTTCAACATCTGTCCACCCTTGCCCACGAGAATTCCCTTCTGACCATCGCGCTCGCAATAGATGGTGGCCGCGATATGCGTAAGTTTGGGACCTTCCTCAAAGCTGTCGACGATCACTGTGGTGGCGTAAGGAATTTCCTCGCTGGTGTTGAGAAGCACCTGTTCACGAACAATTTCGGCAGCCATGAACCGCGCCGGCTGATCCGTAACTTGATCTTCCGGGAAGTATGCAGGACCGGCTGGAAGCGATGACATGATTGCAGCCAGAAGTTCTTGGAGGCCTTTGCGCTTTAGCGCGGAAATCGGAAAAACCTCGCCAAAATCATAAAGTGCGCGGTATTCGTCAATGAGCGGCAGAAGCTTTGACTTGTCTGGGATCAAATCGATCTTGTTCAGGATGAGAAAGGCTTTGGTTCCGGATTGCTTGAGCAGATCAAGGGCGAATTTGTCGCGGGGATCGAGCTTGCCTTTGACATCGATAATGACCAGCACCAGGTCGCAGCCTTCCATGGCCTCGCGCACTTCGACCATCATCTTGCGGCCCAACGAACTGTCGGGCTTGTGAACCCCGGGAGTATCGATCAGGACGATCTGGGCGCCAGGCTGGCCTTTGCGCTTTGGAATGTGAATGATGCCTTGAATGCGGTTGCGAGTGGTTTGTGGCTTGGGAGAAATGATGGCCAGTTTTTCGCCAACCAGCGCATTGAGCAAAGTGGACTTGCCCGCGTTGGGACTGCCAAGAATGCAGACGAAACCGGAGCGAAAAGGCATGAGAGTGAGTTTACGACGGAACGCCGTGCCTGTTTACATGAGTTTCAACTGTTGGGGCTGAACAGAGGTGACGCGCACGCGCTCGACTTTGCGGTCGGTCGACTCTAAAACTTCAAACCGCAGACCGTCATCTTCGACAATTTCGCCTTTATGCGGAATGCGTCCGGCGAGTTCGCTGACGAGCCCAGCAATGGTCGCGCTCTCGCGCCCCTCAGGCTTGGTGCCGAAAAGTTCGTCGAGCCGGTCAACGTCCATGCCGCCGGAAACCAGGAAAGAACGGTCGCCTTCGCGGACGACCTCCGGTTTCTCATGATCGTCGCGAATCTCCCCGACGATTTCTTCCACCAGATCTTCAATCGTGACCAGCCCAGCGACTCCGCCGTATTCATCGACAACAATCGCCATACGGATGTTCTGCTTCTGCATTTCTCGCAGCAGATCGCTGCCCAGCTTGCTCTCCGGGACAAAATACACGTCGCGGCGCATCAAGCTTTCGAGCGTGCGAACGTGCGCCTCGGTGTCCGGCACTTGCAGCACATCCTGCGTATAGACGATGCCCTTGATAGTGTGAATGCTGCCTTCATACACCGGAACCCGCGAGTAATGTTTATTGCGCAGCATCTCGATGAAACGCTCAACGGTCGTGTTCGTGGGAACGGCAAACATGGCAGGCCGAGGCTTCATCGCTTCCCGCACTGTTTTTCCACTGAACTCGACAACGGATTGAATCAGATCGCGGTCGCCCTCCTGAATGATACCCTCTTCTTGTCCGGCTTCTATCAGGGCATCCACCGCTTCCGTCGCGCTTTCCGGCTCCTCGCGCGTATTCTGCTTGGTGAGAGACGCCACCGACTTCATGAATCCAAGCACGAGGGTGATCGGAAGCAAGAAGTAAATGAGAACTTTCAGAAAAGGCGTCCAGGGAATCAGCCATTCCCCCTTGGTTCGTGAGAAAAAAATAAAGGGCAGGAAGCGGTTGAACACAACCACGATCAGCACCAGGCTGAAGGTCGCCTGCAGGATTTCTGAAACGCTCCAACGCTGATCGCTGAACACGACGAAACCGACAATCAGAGCTATCGCGGCCGTAGTCATTTGCGTGAGCACGGCCATGGAGAGAGAAGCGCGAGCACGGCTGGTTTTGAGCGCCGGCTCGATCTTCTGCTCGAATACATCGATGTTGTCCTGGAACTCGCGCGAAAGAAATTTCCCGGCTTCCTGGTAGACGCGGTCCACATAGGAAACGAGCGTGAGCAGTCCCAGAAGAAGCAGGAGCGCGACGGCAACGCCGAGATTCATGCTGCGCTCCGTTTTCTGGCGGGTGGGTGCGTACGTCTTCGGCTCTGTATGCCCTTATGGTTTGACTGGGATCGTTCAATCAAGCTGTCGGGCAGGCCAAGCGCCTTTCGCAGCTGCGCCTCTTTGCGGGCCATGCGTCCGTTATCGCGCTCGTGATCAAACCCAGCCAAGTGAAGAATCCCATGCAACGCGAGGATTTTCACTTCCTCGGCTGCCGAATGTCTCAGGCGGGAGGAATTGCTCGTGGCCATTTCAGCGGAGATGGCGATCTCTCCAACCGGCGTGACACGAGACGATCTGGAACCAGATCCCGCCGGATTGGACCAAGGAAAAGACAACACATCGGTGGTTTTGTTTTGTCCGCGAAACTCGCGATTCAAGGAGCGGACCGCAGCTCCGCTGGTAACCAGGACGTTCACCGTTCCGCGCAAACCCGCAGCTCTGCGCGCCCGCAGAACAAAGCGCGCGAGCGAATCCTCCGTCAAGCCTGGAACTTTCTTCTGCAGAATCACCAAGTACTTCGTCACTCCATTGGACGAATAGCCATTGGATGTGCAGCCATTAACTTGCGAGTCCGCTTCGTCCTTCGCTGGCTGGAGCGTCGGTCTGATCTTTCATCGCCGCAGCATCCGCATTCCTGGGCTCGCTCAACAGGAGCATCTGTTGTTCGGCGATTCGTGTTTTGTGCTCGTCATAGGCGCGAACAATACGCTGCACCAGATGATGCCGCACCACGTCGCTCTCATCGAAGCGGACAAAGGCTAGTCCATCCACGCTCTTCAAGACTTCCATGGCTTCCAACAACCCGCTGCGACGCGCGTTGGGCAGATCGATCTGGGTGATATCGCCGGTAATCACCGCCTTCGAATTGAACCCGAGCCGGGTCACGAACATCTTCATCTGCTCGGAGGTCGTGTTCTGCGCCTCGTCGAGAATAACGAACGAGTCGTTTAAGGTACGGCCACGCATGAAAGCAATGGGAGCAATCTCAATGACGTTCTTTTCGAGATAACGATCCACCTTTTCCGGATCGAGCATGTCATAGAGAGCGTCGTAAAGCGGACGGAGATAAGGATCGATCTTGTCCTGCAGCGTACCCGGCAAGAACCCGAGGCGCTCGCCAGCTTCGACTGCCGGACGCGCCAGGATGATACGGTTCACGCGCTTGGCCAGTAACGCGGAGATCGCCATTGCTACCGCAAGATAAGTTTTCCCAGTGCCCGCCGGACCGATGCCGAAAACCATGTCATGCTTCTCGATGGCTTCGAGGTAGCGGCGCTGGTTGCTGCTCTTCGGCTGTACCGTGCGACGGCCAAAGGAACGCTGTCGGCCGGCATCGGCCAACCCGCGGAGCGTTGCGGACGAATCCGAAGCGAGCACACGCAGCATGCTGTTGAGATCGCCATTGTTGAAGCTGTAGCCGGAACGCTGCAGGCTATCATAGTCGGCAAAAACCTGTTCGGCACGGGCCACGTCACGCGGGGCGCCTTCCAAGTCGATGGCGTTCGAGCGCAAATTAATCGTGATATTGAGCCCGTCTTCGAGGAGACGAACGTTTTCATCCCGCGTGCCAAACAGCGTCTCGATATTGGGGCTAATTGCGATACTTTTTTTCATGCTGATTGAGTCATCGTGTCGCGGACCAGAGCTTGCTTCGAGCAAAGGCAGAAACATCTGGATGGACAGAGCAGCGACTGGTTGGAGATAAGGCCTGGGAGTGAAAGCAATCCATTGCGCTTCGCGGATGAAACAGAAATATGCTCTGAGACGGGAAGAATTGCGATATTCGCGCCCATCGGGCGGGCCAATACCATTGGTTTAAGCGTACCCCGGAGTAGACGGGGAGTCAATGGCATGGCTCCATTGGTCCTGAGGAGGCGAAGAACTGCGCCGCTCTCACGCCATCTGATTGACCCTGCGGGAGTTGCTCGCCTATAATTACAGCTTCGGAATTACTCCCGAAGAATCTCAGGTACACCAAGGGTTGATCACTCAGATATGGCAAATCATCTTTCGGCGCTGAAGCGCGCCCGTCAAACTGAACGCCGCACGACACGCAACCGCTCTAACGCGTCCACCTTGAGAACGCAACTGCGGCTATTGCGTGAAACCATCGCGAAGGGCGACAAAACGGCAGCCGAGCAGGCCTACCGCAAGACAGTTTCCGCTCTCGACAAGGCAATTCAGAAGGGCACATTGCACGGGAACACCGCGTCGCGCTACAAGTCCCGCCTGGGCACACGCGTCAGCGCGATGAAGTAGTCGATGTTTTCCAGCTTATAAGCGGATCCCGAACTGTTCGCGCAAAATGCGCGTTCTCTCCTCTTCGGAATTGAGAACCTCTTCGTTCAGATGACCGTTGCGGGTGACGATCCATTTCATGCCGGATAGCGTGAGACACCCGTCTGGAGTCGCGCGGCTGCAGATTCGATTCTGGGTGAAGTGCGATTCGGGCGATGTCTGGTGGTAGTGGCACATTGCGGCGAAGTCAGAGAGTTGCCGCGGCTCCAGAGTGAAGGAATATTGCCTTCTCCAAACTCCTTCGGCATTGAGTCGGTCCAACTGCAAGCGTTCTGCGATCCTTCTCAGCCGAAACTTGCCCGCCGGATCATGTTGCTCGATTCTTGTCTGCAAGCGGAGTGGCTCCAGAAATGAGTCTCCGAATCC
>Ga0335074_10016558_pt1 | contig 10380 bp, 11 predicted proteins | sample Lox_Sample_23_FD_206715 | JGI IMG/M metagenome (GOLD analysis project Ga0335074, IMG submission 206715) | Soil microbial communities from Loxahatchee National Wildlife Refuge, Florida, United States - Lox_Sample_2.3 | ecosystem: Environmental > Terrestrial > Soil > Wetlands | place: USA...
CCATGCGTCCGCCGCCAAGCCTCGAAGGCCTGCCACGAGCTGTGTCGCACCAGAGTAACGGCGTCGAGATAATCCATGCCCGCGCGGCGGAAGGCGCGATCGGACGCGGGAAAACCCGCCGGAGCCACGATATGCGCCTCAATTCCCAGGCAGGCACACAGCCGCAGAATTGTTCCCGTATTCTGCGGGATGTCGGGCTGATAGAGCGCGATGCGCATTGGTTCCCGGGGGTGAGGTCAGGCCACACTTGCACTGAAGCGGCAAGGGTGCCAATAGAACCCCGCCGGATTGCGTCGTTTCCGACCTCCCCCAGGCCGGTGCGACCGGACCATCCACCGAGCGCCGCTCTTGCCTCCTTGTTCATCTGGAGGGCAGCGGCGGGCCATAGCGCGGCTGGTCGAGCGGCAAGACGGAAGAGGGTCGAGACGGTGACTGCAATCTCAACGGCGAAGCCAACGCGCCGCGACTTGCTTCCATACTCTTCGATATCGGCCCACGCTTAAGGCTGGATTATGAGCGGATACCCCACCTATCAGCCGCAAAGCCCGTTCATGAAGTGGATGGAACGGCGGCTGCCGATCGCGAGCCTCGTCTATTCGTCGTTCATCGCCTATCCGACGCCGCGCAACCTGAACTATTGGTGGACCTTCGGCGGCATTCTCACCTTCATGCTGACGGTGCAGATTTTGACCGGCGTGGTCCTGGCCATGCACTACACGCCGAACGTCAATCTCGCCTTCGACTCCGTCGAAGGCATCATGCGCGACGTCAATTACGGCTGGCTGCTGCGCTACATCCACGCTACCGGCGCCTCTTTCTTCTTCGTCGCCGTCTACATCCACATGGCGCGCGGCATGTATTACGGCTCCTACAAGGAGCCGCGCGAGGTCTTATGGATCCTCGGTGTCATCCTGTTTCTGCTCATGGTGGTGACGGGCTTCATGGGCTACGTGCTGCCCTGGGGACAGATGAGTTTTTGGGCGGCTACTGTCATCACCAATCTGTTCTCGGCGCTCCCGGCCGTCGGCCACGGCATAGTCACCTGGCTGTGGGGCGGCTTTGCCGTCGGCAATCCGACGCTCAACCGCTTCTATTCGCTGCACTACCTGTTGCCGTTCGTCATCGCCGGCGTAGTCGTGCTGCACATCTGGGCGCTGCACATGGTCGGACAGAACAACCCGACCGGTGTCGAGCCGCAGGACGAGCGGGATACGGTGGCCTTCACGCCCTATGCCACGGTCAAGGACGCCTTCTTTATTGGCGTGTTCTGCATCGTGTTTGCTTACTTCATCTTCTACATCCCCAACTATCTCATGCATTCCGACAATTACATTCCGGCCAATCCCAGCCAGACGCCGACCCACATCGTTCCGGAATGGTACTATCTGCCGTTCTACGCCATCCTGCGCGCCATCCCGAGCAAGCTCGTCGGCGTCACCGCGCTCGCCACATCGATCGTCGTCCTTGCCTTCATGCCGTGGCTCGATACGTCAGCCGTGCGATCGGCGAATTATCGGCCGCTGTATCGCCAGTTTCTGTTCATCTTCTTTGCCGCTGTGATCGGGCTCGGCTATCTCGGCTCGCAGGAGCCGGTCGGCGGTTATGTCATCGCCGCCCGCCTGCTCACCGCCTACTACTTTGCCTTTTTCTTCATCATCCTGCCGCTTCTCGGCCTGTTCGAGAAGACGAAGCCCTTGCCGAACTCAATCTCCGAAGCAGTGCTGCGCAAAGGCCTTCCAGCCGGCGCGTCCGGGCCGCCGCCGGCGGGCGCTACGAGTTAGCGGGAGCAGCGCATGTATCGTCATCGCAGCTTCATCACCGCGTTAATGCTGGCGACCGTATTGTCCGGCGCGGCCAGCCTGACGGCTTACGCGCAGGAGGAGGCTCCCAACCCGCCGATGCAGCACTGGTCGTTCGCCGGGCCGTTCGGCACCTACGATCCCGAGCAGTTGCAGCGCGGATTCAAGGTGTATCGCGAGGTCTGTTCGACCTGCCACAGCTTGAAACTCCTATCGTTCCGCAACCTCGCCGACCCCGGCGGTCCCGGCTTTACCGAGGCGCAGGCGGCGGCGGTTGCCGCCACATTCCAGGTGACCGACGGGCCAAACGATCAGGGGGCGATGTTCCAGCGGCCGGGAAAAATCTCCGACTATTTCCCGCCGCCGTTCGCCAACGATCAGGCCGCACGCGCCGCTTTGGGCGGCGGATTGCCGCCGGATATGTCCGATCTCGCCAAGGCGCGCAGCTACGACGAAGGTTTCCCCTGGTTCCTCGTCGATGCGTTCACGATGTATCAGGAGCAGGGGCCCGACTACATCCACGCGATCATCACCGGCTTTACCAACACGCCGACCGGCTTCACCTTGCCTCCCGGCACCTACTACAACACGTATTTCCCCGGCCACGCCATCAAGATGCCGCCGCCGCTGCACGACGGCCAAGTGCAATATACCGACGGCGCCCCGCAAACGGTCGACCAGTACGGACGCGACGTCGCCGCCTTCCTGATGTGGGCGGCGGAGCCGAACCTCGATCAGCGCAAGCAGCTCGGCTTCCAGGTGATGATCTTCCTGATCGTGTTCACCGGGCTGCTCTATTTCACCAAGAAGAAAATCTGGCACGACGTCGAGCTGCATCCCGAGCTGGAAAAGCCGCACCCGGCGCCGGAACATCGCAGCTGAGACTTATCAAAGCAGGATATTAGGGGCGACTGCCGGAACATTCGTGCGGTCGCGTCGCGCAAGCAGTCCTCAACGCCGCAACAGATGTTCGTTCGGAAGAGTAACTAGATTCCGGCGAATGACGCATCGCCGAGCAAGTCCGGCGGCTTCCAGATCCTGAATCTGAATATCGCTCGGCCATTTGGTTCGTGTGCCGGTTGTAAGCATCGCACAGATCGAATGTCCATGCGAGGAGTTGAACCTCATATGAGAGATGACCAGCGAAGGTCTGCGCTTTTGAGCGGTGGGATCGACGAACGGAAATGGCACAACGGCCACATCGCCGAAATCACCGATCACGGAACGGGGTGGGGTCAAGCGCCTTCGGCCAGCGCCGAGGCCCTTTTGTGCTTGCCCGGTTCGACGTCGGCTCAGAAAGACCATTGCCGCATCATCACGAACCCGCCGTGGCCGAAAAGCGCGGCGACCAGCGCCGTCGCCAGCATCAGCAGAAAGCCCACGGCGAGGGCGGCGGGGATGGCGGCGAGCGCAGCCTTGATGAAAAAGACGAGCAGGCGGACGAAGGGAATGCGCAAATCGACGACGACGATGCGCTCGGCGGGGTCATTCATGGCGAGGTTCTCCGGTTGCGCCCGCCGTCATCGTTCGCCAGAGTGCGGCCGGCTGCAAGCAACTTCGAGACAGGGCTTCGACCATGGCGACTAGCGCGATCGAGAACGATTTGAAGGACGCGATCCGTTCGATTCCGGATTACCCCAAGCCGGGCATCATGTTTCGCGACATCACCACCCTTCTGGGTAACGCGCGGGCCTTCCGTCGCGCCGTCGACGAACTGGTTCAGCCATGGGCCGGAGGCAAGATCGACAAGGTCGCCGGCATCGAGGCCCGCGGCTTTATCCTCGGCGGCGCCGTCGCTCATCAGGTCTCGGCCGGCTTTGTTCCCATCCGTAAGAAGGGAAAGCTGCCGTTCAAGCGCGTCTCCATCGGCTATTCGCTCGAATACGGCATCGACGAAATGGAGATGCACGAGGATGCCATCGCGCGCGGCGAGCGCGTCATCCTGGTCGACGATCTCATCGCCACCGGCGGCACCGCCGAGGCGGCCTGCAAGCTATTGAAGCAGATCGGCGCCGATGTGCTCGCCGCCTGCTTCATTATCGATCTGCCGGATCTCGGCGGCGCCAAAAAGATCGAAAGGCTCGGCGTGCCGGTGCGCACGCTGATCAGCTTCGAGGGACATTAGCCGAGTCCGGGCAGCCTTACTGTCCGCGCTGGCGATGTTTCGGCGTGCTGCCGGGCGCCTGCTTATCGTTGGCGGAATCGAGCGCTTTCACCGCGGCCTGCCAGAGGATTTCGAACGCCGCAATGCTGACGAACAGGGCAATCGAGGCGGCCAAAAGGCCCAAGCCGAGTTGCGCGAGCTGCGTGCCGCGGCTGAGCGCGAAGATAATCGCAACGGCCGCTATTAAAGCGACCCATGACCACACCGTGGACATGTTGTTTTTAAACCACTGGGTCATGATCACGCCTGCACCCTGCCGAGCTGTCGCGCCGCGGCCGCGACGCCTCCAATCGCGACGACAGCGCCAGTAAACGGGAATAACGCCACCCTAGTCCACCGGTTCTGGAAAGTCTCGCCCGAGGGCCGCCGCCGAGGGTGCGACGTTTCGCGTCAGATCGCCGAACGTGTCGCGTCGAACGCAAAGGACAGCGTGTGGAGGCATTTCGCGCGGGAGCATCCGTCGGCGCCGGTACTATAGCCCCGGCCGGCGCCGCGGTCCGGGTGCGCGCGGCGGTGCGCCGCCGAGCGCGGACGAAAGCTGTCCCAGCATGAGACGCAATTCCAGATCGCGAAATTCGGTGAATATGGTGCCGATCCAGTCGTGGATTTCCGTCGGACCGCCCGGCTGGACGGTGAGGTAGGCGGCAAACGAGAAACGTGGCCGGTCGACGACCCCGCGCACGATCTGCGATAATCGCGGGATGCGGATCGTTCGGCACTCGGAAGGTGAGGGCGGAAAATCCTCCTTGTCGCAGGCCACCGAGACCGCTTCGTTGTGTACCGGTATGAACGTCGCCTCGGGCAAACGCCGCCGCAGCTCGGCGTAAGCGCGCACGCTCGACGCGGTGCTTTCGGTGATGAACAGCACGGTCGGCTCGATCTGCCGCCGTTTTGCCTCGGCGGCAAAGCCGATCTCGGTCATCACATTGAAGAATTGGTCGTATGCGCCGTAGCCGACATCGACTACTCGGGTGATTGAATCGCGGCTGATCAGCTGGTCGAATAGCGCCACCTGGCCGCGCGTGTCGGCAATGTCGACGCTCCACACCAGGTCGGGAAAACGGCCGGCAAGCGCCGGATCGCGCGGGCTGAGATCGTAGCCCACCAGCGGCCGATCCGCGGAATGAAAATACTCCATCAACAGCCGCGCAATCAGGGTCTTGCCCACCCGCGGCCGCGCCGAGGCGACGATGTAGAGAGGCGTCAGTTGCGCCATTCCAGACTCGCTGTCCTGGACGCCTCTTTGGGGCGGCAGGAGCTTACGAACGCACTACTTGCACTTTCGGATTGGCTGGCGGCGCCGCGGCGATCATGTCGTTGAGCTTGATGCGATCGTATTCGGCCCAGACGTTGCCGAGCCAATGGCGCACATAGCCGCGCAGCACGAAAGAGTAATTGGCGGATTCGCCTTTCGCCCCCTTGTTGGCGACGAAGGTGAGGAACGGGACGGAGGCAAGCTCGACCTGTTCGTAGGCCATTTCATTGAGCTTTGGGATGGTGACCTCCACCGCTCTCTTAAGCTTCTTGAAATAGGTCGAATGGGTGGCCTGATCCCATTCGAAGAATGTGGTGTTGTTGAAGTAGTTTTTCACCAGGAAGTATTCGGCGTCGGCGGTGTAATGGGCGGTGTCCTCGATCTCGTTGAGCGAGGCGATCGAGGAGCCGAGGATGTGAAACACCAGGAAGGTAAACTGTCCCTTCTTGACGGCATCGAGGAAGCCGATATCGCGCAACGCCCGCAGCGTCGGCGACAGCAGTCCGGCGCGCACGTCAATCACCGTTACGCTGGCGTCGGCGGTCGACAAAGTGTCGAAGATACGCATCTGATCGGGGATCGAGGTGACGTCGACGATCTCGCTGATGTCGGGATGGAAGCGTTTGAGTGTGCCCTTGGGCGATTCCGAGTCGAAAGCGCGTGTCGAGATGTGATGGACGGTGAAGTAATCCAATAGTGTGCGCGAGACGGTCGTTTTGCCGACGCCTCCCTTGTCCGCGCCGACCAGGATGATTGTTGGCTTCGCCATGGTTTCCCCTTACGCATGCGGCGGCGCGCCTGTCGGTGCCGGTCAGCCGGCGGCGTCGCGTCGCTTACCCCGATACTTGTTTCTACACAGCCGGCGGCAAATTTGGAAGCCCGACAACGAGTCGTTGCGGGCAACGATTCCGTTTCGTGGTAAAAGTCGACGGCGCAAATGTGACGCCAGTGCGGCTGAGGTCAGTGCGGGCCCCACGGGCCGGGAGTCTTTTGATCCGGCGCCGGCGCTGCGGCGTCGCTGGGCGCCGCGGTCCGCCCGTCATCGGCCGGGCCCCAGGGGCCGCCCGCCGCCGGCTGATCCGGTCCCGGCCCGGCATCGCCTTCGTCCTCCGGCGTCGGCAGCGCAATGGGACCGGGATCGTGTCCGCCGGCATACTTCACCAGCGCGGCGACCCGATTCTCCACCGTCGGATGGGTGTCGAACAATTCGCCGAAGCCTTCGCGCGGATTGTCGACGCAGAGTTCCATCACCGCTGAAGTGGCGCCCGGCAGCTCGCCGCGGCCCTCGATCTTGCGCAACGCCGAGATCATGGCGTCCGGATTCTGCGTCAGCTCCACCGATCCGGCGTCGGCGAGGTACTCGCGCTGGCGCGACAGCGCCAGGCGAATGAGAAACGACAGTACGTAGGCCACGACGAGAAGGGCGACGGCGATCAGCACGGCCAGCCCGGCGCCGCCGCCGTTGCGCCCGGCGGAACGGGAGCGGCCGAAGCCCAAACTGTTATAGAACCACAGCCGCGCCACCAGCTCCGCGACGAACGAAATCGCGCCGGCGATCACCACGGCAATCACCATCATGCGTACGTCGCCGTTGCGGATATGGGTAAGTTCGTGGCCGAGCACCGATTCCATCTCGGCGTCATCGAGCAGGTTGAGAAGCCCGGTGGTGACCGTGATCGAGTATTGCTTCGGGTTCATGCCGGTGGAGAAGGCATTGAGCGCGTCGCTCTCCATCACCTTGAGCTTGGGCATGCTGATGCCGCGGGAAATGCAGAGGTTTTCCAGCAGGTTATAGAGCCGCGGCTGTTCGCTCCTCGTCACCTCGCGGCCGCCCGTGAGCGCGTCGATCATGTTCTGGTGAAAATAATAGGCGATCACGATCCACAGCGCCGCGCCGATCGTGGCGTAGGGCGACGCGTTGACGAGATCGATCCAGGCGAGTTGCAGGAGCGTGTTGAGATCGGCGTTGACCGACAAGCCTTCGGCGACGAGCGCGCCCGCATAGACTAGCACGTAGACGAGAACGAACAGCCCGGCGAGCAGAACGATCGAACGGCGCCGGTTGGACTGAATATGCGTGTAAAGACCGTAGGCGGCCATTTCAAATTACCGCTCATTTCCGCGTAAGCGGGAATCCAGTGGACCTTGTCCCCGCTGAAGCGGACGGGCCGGGTCGCGGCTTGCAACCTTCGCGCTCCGCGCTTCGGCAGACTCTAAACCCGCCGCGACTCGCAAAGCGAGCGTGGGAGGGCCGCCGGGACGGGCGGATGACGGCGACCGTTCTGCGGCCATTTCTTCGCTCTAGAACTTCACCTGCGGGGCCTGCAGCTCGGCTTGGCGGTCGGTGCCGAGGTCGAAGAATTCCTTCGGCGCAAAGCCGAACGATGTGGCGAACAATGCCGCCGGGAAGCGCTGGATACCGGCATTGTATTCCTGCACCGCATTGTTGAAGAAGCGGCGCGAGGCGGCGATCTTGTTCTCCAGGTCGGTGAGCTCCGACTGCAATTGCTGGAACTCGGCATTGGCCTTCAGATCCGGATAGGCTTCGGACAGAGCGAACAGCTGGCGCAACGCCCCGGAGAGCATGTTTTCCGCCGCCGCCTGCTGGGCAGGCGGCGCGCTCTGCGCGGCGACCGCCGCGTTGCGCGCCTTGACCACCTCGTCGAGCGTACCGCGTTCGTGCGCGGCGTAGCCCTTCACCGTCTCGACCAGATTGGGAACGAGGTCGTGCCGTTGGCGCAACTGCACGTCGACGTCGGCAAACGCCTCGTTGACCCGCTGTCGCATGGTGACCAGGCCGTTGTAGGAACTGATCGCCCAGAGCACGATGAGGACAATGACGACGAGAATGACGATTGCCGTAATGCTCATGAAGGCGGCTCCTTTTTGCGGTCGCGGCAGCAGGATATTCGCAGCGTAGCACGGCGGCGAGCGCGGCTGCGAAAACCGCTTCCCCGCGCGGACAAGAGAAAACGTCCGGCATCATATAGGTCGGCCGGCGGTCGCCGTTAAGGTTACTGCTCGATGAACGTCGCCGGCTCCCCCCTGCTCGTTTAGGAATCGGACAAACGACAAACAGGTGGCCCCATGCCGAAGCGTTACCTCGGCGCCCAGCCGTCAGGCGACCTGGACGGCGACACGATCGCGAGCGAAATGCAGGCGTTTGCATCGGCGTTGCGCGGGCCGCTTCATGGCGCCGGCGAAGCCGGCGCACTCGGCCACAACGATCAACTCGCCCGCGACATCGCCGAGATCGAACGCGCCACCGCGGCGCTGCGCAAGGGCGAGCCGGCGCTTGAGTCCTGGGACGAGTCCTGGTCCGGCGATGTGCTGGCGATGCCGGCGCGCAAGCCGAGGCCGGTGTGGCTCGTGATCGGCCTGTTGTGGCTGTCGACCGCTTTGCTCACCGCCGGCGCGGTCGCCGCGATTGCCCGCCTGGCGGGTTAGCCCGTCTTCTGCTCGTGCAGCGTCGCCTGGAGCGGCCGATTAAATCTCGCGTGAAGGTGACCGCATAACAGCGTTCAGTACGCGTTGCGGTAGGCGGCGGGCGACAGCACCGTGCGGGCGATGATTTTAAGGTCGAACCACAGCGACCAATTGTCGATATAGAACAGATCGTACTCGACCCGCTTGCGCATCTTCTCCTCGGTCTCGGTGGCGCCGCGGAACCCGTTGATCTGCGCCCAGCCGGTGATGCCCGGCTTGACGTTGTGTCTCCGCGCATAGAGCGAAATGCGCCGCTCGTATTCGCGGTCATGCGACAGCGCATGCGGGCGCGGGCCGACCAGCGACATCTCGCCGGTCAGTACGTTGAACAGCTGCGGAATCTCGTCGATGTTCCAGCGCCGCAGCCAGCGGCCGACCGGCGTCAGCCGCGGATCGTTGGGTATCGCCTGCGGCACCACCGCGCCGTCGTCGAGCGTGCGCATGGTGCGGAATTTGATGATGCGGAACGGCTGTTGGTTGAACCCATAGCGGCGTTGCACGAAGAAGACCGGGCCAGGGCCGTCCCGGCGAATGAGTATCGCCACGGCGATGAGCAGCGGCGTGAGCGCGATCAGCGCCAGCGCCGCGAACACGAGGTCGAACAGCCGCTTCTGCACCACCTCGAACCGCGACAACGGCAGCCGGGTGAGCTGCAGGCTCGCCAGCGGGCCGAGCTTCGACAGCTCGACGTCTTCGAACTTGTGCAGGATCTGTTCGGGTCCGAGATGGACCTCGACCGGCAGCGCCGTGAAAGCCTCGGTGCAGCGGGCGATGGTCTTGTTGGCCGACCAGGGCAGCAGCAGATAGACCGCATCGGGGGCGACGCTACGCACGCCGGCGATCGCCTCGGTGAGATCGCGATCGAGCGCCGCGCGTCGGTTTTCCGGCGGCGCACCGGCGGCGACCGGGGTGAGGAAGCGGCAGCCGACCACGTTTATGCCCAGGCTCCACGGCTCGTAATAATTGATGAAGGCGCCGACATTGCCGCCGCTGCCGATGAGAAAGATGCGCTGCGCTGACACGAGCCCGGCGGCGCGGGCATGCGCGGTGATGCGCACGATGAGAAAGCGCTCGACGATCAGCGCGGCGAGCGCCGTCGCGTAGAACAGCACGAACCAGCCGCGCGAATAGGCGGCGCTGTTTTGCGTGAGAAATCCGATCATCAATAGGCAGATCAGGGTCACGTTCCACAGCTGAACGGTGCGCTTGGCGTGCGGCTTGAAGGCAAAGAAGTTGGGCAGCCGATATTCGCCGCGAAACAGGTTGGCAATGGCGAAGATGCTTGCCGCCAGCAGGCCGACGCGAACAAACGCGTAGCTGTCGCCGGGATCGCCATAGATGATTTCACAGTACGCCGTGCCGGTGGCGAAGGAGGCCGCCACGATCAGTGCCACGTCGAGCAGGAAAAAAGCGACGGAAAACGTGCCGCGCGACAGTACCGCCCAACCGCGCAGGAAGCCGCTCGTCTGCGGCCGCGCGGCCAGCGTATAGCTCGGAAGTGTGTTCATCGGCGCCCGCGCAACTCCGCCGCCAATGCGGCGCACGGCGCCCACGCGTTGCCCCGGAATGGGACAGCGCCATTCGCCGCAGACGCTGCGTCGCCAGAACCATGCCAGCCGCCCGGCGTCGGGCGCGCGGCGGCTGGCGTCGCTCGCCGGCCGTGTTACGGTTAATCA
>Ga0335074_10016559_pt1 | contig 10380 bp, 4 predicted proteins | sample Lox_Sample_23_FD_206715 | JGI IMG/M metagenome (GOLD analysis project Ga0335074, IMG submission 206715) | Soil microbial communities from Loxahatchee National Wildlife Refuge, Florida, United States - Lox_Sample_2.3 | ecosystem: Environmental > Terrestrial > Soil > Wetlands | place: USA: Florida...
GGCTTCCGGGCCGAGGGTATGACGCCGAAGCAGGCGCACCACGCGGCAGCGCGGCAGTTCGGCAACGCGCCGCGGCTCAGGGAGCGGAGCCACGAGGAAATAGGGTTCAGGATCGAGAGCGTGCTGCAGGATATTCGCTTTGCAATGCGGCAGTTGCGGAGGAATCCGGGGTTTGCGGCGACGGCGGTGCTGGTGCTGGCGCTGGGCAACTGCGCGAGCGTGTCGATTTTTGCCTTTGTGGATGCCGCACTCATCAAGCCGTTGCCATATAAGAATCCGAACCGGCTGGTGGTGCTGTTCGAGACTACGACGATGGGCAAGCGGTTCCATCTTTCGTATCCGGATTATCTGGACTGGAAGCGTGGCAACAAGGTTTTTGAGTCGCTGGAAGTGTATGAGACATACGGATTCACACTGAAAACACCAACTGGTCTACAGGTGGCGGACGGTGCGAGCGTGAGCGCGGGATTTTTCAAGCAGCTTGGCGTAACTCCTGTGGTGGGACGGGATTTTCGCCCTTCAGACCAGGAGGCGGGAAATCCTCCAGTAGTGTTACTGACCTATGCAACATGGGAGAAGAAGTATGGCGGACGCAAGGATGTGCTTGGGCAGACAGTGGTCTTCGATAATACAGCCAATACCATCATCGGCGTGCTGCCGAAGAGCTTTTCCTTTGCCCCTGCGGAGCCGGCGGACTACTGGAGAATCTATCAATCTTCGTGGGACTGTGCGGAGAAGCGCGAATGCGACAACCTGTTCGGGGTTGCGCGGCTAAAGCCGGGCGTTTCTTTTGCCTCGGCTTTTGCCGACATTAAAACGATCCAAGGCCAGCTTGAGCGGCAATATCCGAATGCCGACCGCAACCGCGGCGCGTTCATGATGACGCTGACAAATGTGGTGGTCGGCGATATCCGGCCGATTCTGCTGGTGCTGTTGGCGGGAGCAGGGTTGCTGCTGCTGATCGCGACGGTGAATGTGTCCAGCCTTCTGCTGGTGCGTTCAGAAAGCCGCAGGCGCGAGATTGCGGTGCGGGGCGCACTGGGAGCATCGCGAGCCAGATTGATGCGGCAATTTGTTACCGAGGGGCTGGCGCTGGTCGCCATTTCGAGTGTGCTAGGTGTGGCTGCCGCCTATGGGGTGATGCGGTTACTTCTGCGGATGATTCCTGCAGATATGCTGGCGAAGATGCAGTATCTGCAATCGGCAGGAATAAATGCCCATGTGATTCTGTTTGCCTGCGTGGTGGCGCTGGTGACCGGGCTGATTTTCTCGCTTACTCCCGCACTGCGGCTCTCCTTGAGCGATCTGCGCGAGGGGCTGACGGGCAGTGGCCGCAGCTTTGCGGGCGTTGCGTGGCGACGCTTTGGCGCGAACCTAGTAGTGATTGAGCTGGCTACGGCGATGGTGCTGCTAGTAAGTGCTGGTCTGCTGGGTAAGAGTTTGTACCGTCTGTTGCATGTGGACACGGGGTTGCAACCTGACCATCTTGCTACGCTGCGAGTCAGCGCGGAGGGGCCGCAATATTCCAAGGACGCGCAGTTGATTGCATTGAAGCGTGAGATTCAGGCAAAGTTGTCGGACCTGCCAGGCGTGAAATCCGTCGCCTTTACGGATGCATTGCCATTGGGGAATGGCGATGGCGCAGCCAACTACTGGATCGTCGGCCGGCCATACCGCGGCGAGCAGGACGAGATTGCCGATCGCGACGTGAGCGCCAATTACTTTTCCACGCTTCAGGCGCAACTGCTGCAGGGTCGCTATTTTACGGAAGATGAAGACAAGTCCAAACCTCTTGTAGTCGTAATTAACGAGCAGATGGCGAAACGGTATTTCCCTGGACAAGACCCTGTGGGGCAACAAATATATCCGCAGGGATCTCCGCAGCGGCGTTTCGAAATCGTCGGCGTCGTGAAGGACATGCAGGAAGGGCAACTGGGTGCCGCACCGGCTCCTGCGCTTTATTTCCCGTTTAATCAAAATACGCAGAACGACTTTGCAGTAATCGTACGTTCTTCACAGGAACCGGACGCGATGCTGCAGCGGATGGCAGACGCAATTCATGGAATCGATCCGGGACTGGCGACGTATGACCCCGTCACCATGCAGCAGCGCATTCACGATTCGCCTGCAGCTTATCTGCATCGCTCATCGGCATACCTGGTGAGCGGGTTTGCACTGGTGGCGCTGTTGCTCGGCGTGGTCGGGTTGTATGGAGTGACGGCATATTCCGTAAGCCAGCGCACGCGGGAGATCGGCGTACGGATGGCGTTGGGCGCGCGGCGCGAATCGGTCTACCGACTGGTACTGGGCGAAGCAGGATGGTTGACGATCGTCGGCATTGGCGCTGGACTTGTCTGTTCCATTGCGGCGGCTACGCTGATGCACAAGCTGTTTTTTGACGTGAGCGTGTGGGATGCGACGACACTTGCCGGTGTCGCTTTCCTGCTCGCAGTTGCGGCACTTGCTGCGAGCTATATTCCAGCACGACGGGCGGCGTCTGTGAATCCGGTGGAAGCGCTGAGGTCCGAATAGGTCTTTTCCCGCAAGGGCCTTGGGCGGCATGACCTATCCTGCGTGTTAGGATGAGTGCCGTTGCCGGAGGTTGTCGATGAAGTGTTCGCGTGTGTGTGCATTTGTGTTTGCCATGTCGGGTTTTCTTCCGGTTCTTGCCCAGCAGACGTATAAATATCCATTCCAGAATCCGAATTTGCCGGCGGAGAAGCGCATTGACAACATCCTGTCGTTGATGACGATACAGGAGAAGATTGACTGCCTAGGTGTGCAGACAGGCGTGCCGCGGCTGGGGATTCCGAGTTATGGCGGGTCGGAGGGGATTCACGGCGTGGTGCAGCGGGGCAACGCGCGGTTCCACCTGACGCGCATTACCACGACGCAGTTTCCGCAGCCGGTAGGGATGGGCGAGACGTGGGACCCGGAGCTGGTGGAGCGCGCCGGTGGAGTGGAAGGTTACGAGGCGAGATTTATTTCACAGACGAAGAAGTACCATCGACACATTCTGATGCTATGGGGGCCGCAAGCCGATTTAGCGCGTGATCCGCGCTGGGGGCGCAGCGAAGAGGTGTACGGTGAAGACCCGTTTTTTAACGGAACGATGGTGGTGGCGTTTATCCACGGTCTGCAGGGCCACAACCCGAGGTACTGGCAGGCGGCGTCGCTGATGAAGCACTTTCTGGCGAACAGCAACGAGGACCATAGGACGAGCTCGTCTTCGAATTTTGATGAGCGGCTGTTCTGGGAGTACTACTCGGTGCCGTTCAGGATGGGGTTTCTTGAGAGCGGCGGGAAAGGGGTGATGGCCTCGTATAACGCATGGAACGGCGTGCCGATGGCGGTGAATCCGGTACTGCGGAAGGTGGTGATCGACAAGTGGGGCGCGGATGTGGTGTCAAGCGACGGCGGCGCGATCACCGACCTGGTGACGCAGCATAAAACGTTTCCGACGCTCGAAGAGGCGGTGGTGGCGAGCTTTCATGCAGGGATCAACCAGTACCTGAATGAGTACAAGCCGCAGATGGAGACAGCGGTGAAGGCGGGGACCGTGACAGAAGCCCAGCTGGATGAGGCGTTGCGGCGGAAGTTCCGCGTGACGCTGAGGCTGGGGCTGCTGGATCCGCCGGAGATGGTTCCGTATTCGACGATCAGGGATTCGCCGCTGCCGTGGGACATGGCGCGGGACAGGGACGTCTCGCGGGAGATGGCGCTGGAGTCAGTGGTGCTGCTGAAGGACGCGCACCACTTCCTGCCACTGGACAAGACGAAGGTGAAGTCGATTGCAGTGATCGGACCGCTGGCTAACGTTGTGCACTGGGATTGGTATGGCGGGATTCCCCCATATGCAGTGACGCCGCTGGAAGGGATCAAGGCAGAGGTTGGGCCCGACGTGACGGTGAACTATGCCGAGGACAATACGAATGACGCGGCGGTGAAGGCGGCGCGGGCATCGGACGTGGCAGTGGTTGTTGTCGGGAATGATCCAACGTGCGGGCCGGACATGGCGCATGCGTGGTTGCCGGATGCTTCGACGAAGCCGTGCCCGTATCCAAGCGAGGGCCGCGAGGGGCGCGACCGGACGAGCATCACGCTGGAGGAGGAAGCGCTGGTGCAACAGGTGTACGCGGCGAATCCGAAGACGGTGCTGATTCTGGTTTCGAGCTTCCCGTACGCGATCAACTGGTCGGAGGCACACGTACCGGCGATCCTGCACATGGCCCACTCCTCGCAGGATGAAGGGACGGCGCTCGCGAAGGTGCTGTTCGGGGACTATGATCCGGGCGGGCATCTGGTGGTGACGTGGCCAGCGTCGCTCGACCAGGAGCCGCCCATGATGGACTACAACATTCGCGACGGGCGGACGTATATGTACTTCAGAGGAAAGCCGCTGTATCCGTTTGGATATGGGCTGACGTACACGAAGTTCCGGTACAAGCACATGAAGCTGAGCGCGAAAGACCTGGCGAAGGACGGCGAGATCACGGTGAGTGTGGAGGTGACAAACACGGGAAAGCGCGTAGGCGATGCTGTGGTGCAGCTGTATGTCGCATATCCAAAGTCAAGTGTACAGAGGCCGCGCGAAGAGCTGGAGGGCTTTCAACGAGTGACGATTGCGCCCGACGAGTCGAAAGTGGTGAGGATTCAGCTGAAGGCGTCGCAACTGGCGTACTGGGATGTGAGGGCAAACAGCTGGGCGGTGGAGCCGGGGCCGGTGAAGCTGATGATCGGGGATTCGTCGGCGGACATCAAGCTCTCGACGACGGTGCCGGTATCGTAACGAGGCTTTGCAGGGTGAGGACGTTGCGGGCTTCGTCGCCTTCTTCGTCGACGGGGGTTTCGGCGATGAAGGCACAGTGGGCAAAGCGCTGGTCCCTGAGCAGCCGGCGGAAGGGTTCAAGGCCCATGGTGCCGAGGCCAATGTGCTGGTGGCGGTCGAGTTTGGAGCCACGCGGGGCTTTTGCATCATTCATGTGCCAGACGCGGACAGTGCGGAGGCCGACGGTGGAGTTGATGAGGCTCGCGGTTTCGTCGTAGCCTTCGGTCGAGACAAGGTCGTATCCGGCGACATGGCAGTGGCAGGTGTCGAGGCAGGCGGCGACGGGCGCGAGGGACTTGAGGCGGTTGATGAGCTCGGCGACCTGTTCAAAGCTGCCGCCGAGGGAGAATTCGGCTCCGGCGGTGTTTTCGATGAGGATGTGGAAGTCGCGTCCGGCAAAGTCGATGCCGGAAGTCGAGGCGACGATGGATTCGGCGGCGAGGCGAAGACCTTCCTCGCGGGTGAGTCCGCGCCATGAGCCAGGATGCAGGACGAGGTATTCGGCGCCGAGGGCGAGAGCGCGTTCGACCTCGCTGCGGAAGGCGGTGACGGATTTTGCGCGGACCTCGCCTGAATGGCTGCACAGGTTGACGAGGTAGCTGGTATGGATAACGAGCGGCGATATGTTGTATCTGCGGCGGAGGTCGCGCATTTTGGTGCAATCCTCAGCGGGAATGGAGGCGGCGCGCCACATGCGCGGGCTGGAAGAGAAGATTTGAAATGTGTTTGCACCGATGGCGTGGGCACGCTCGGCGGCCATGAAGACGCCGCCGGAGGTGGACAGATGGATGCCGATGCGCGGGGCTTTAGGCTTGGTCACGTTCAGGTTTCCTGAGGATTAGTTTAGAGGCGTGCTTGACGGCGGGGCCAGCGAGCGGTGAATCTCGGTAAGGCACGAAAAAATAACGGGAGATGTGCTCAAGAAGATGCAAACAATTGTGACGGCGGCGAGACTGATTGGGCCCGACAAGACGATTGAGAATCCTGTAGTGGTGATTGAGGACGGCGTGATTGCGAGTATTGCATCGGGTGCGGAGTCAGAGGTTCCGCGCGGAGAGCGGGTGGACTTCGCGGGGTGCACGCTGACCGCTGCGTACTTCGACGTGCATTGCCACGGCAGCGCGGGACATGACGTGATGGAGGCGACTCCGGAGGCGTTTGCGACGATCGGGCGATTCCTGGCAAGTCATGGCGTGGGCGCGTATTTTCCGACGACTGTGACGATGCCGATGGATGCGACGTTACGGTCACTTGAGGGGATAGCAAAGTTTGTGGGCAAGCACGGGGGTGGCCCGCGCGTGATGGGTATCCATATTGAAGGGTTGTTCCTCTCGCCGAAGAAGAAGGGCGCGCATCCGGAGCGGCTGCTGCTGACGCCGTCTATCAGGGTATTTGACCAGATGTGGGAAGCGTCAGAGGGAACGATCAAGCTAATGACGATTGCTCCGGAGCTGCCGAATGCTCTGGATGTGATTGCACGGGCGACGAGCCTTGGGGTGCGAATCAGCATGGGACACAGTAATGCCACCGGGGCGGAGGCGAAGGCGGGTGTGAAGGCCGGGGCTGCGTCGGCAACGCACACCTATAACGCGATGCGGAACTTCGATCACAAGGAAGCCGGGCTGATCGGCGAAACGCTGACTAATGACAACCTGTATGCGGAGATGATCTGCGACGGGTTCCATGTGGACCCGCCAGCTGTAGACATGTACTGGCGATGCAAGGGGCCGGAGCGCGCGATTCTGATTACAGACGCCATGGTGGCTGCGGGCATGCCAGACGGCAAATACAAGCTAGGCGAGCTGGATGTGCAGGTGATCGGCGGTAAATGCGTGCTGAATGAGAACACGCTGGCAGGAAGCACGCTAACGCTGGATCGCGGCGTGAAGAATTTTGCCAGGTTCACGGGAGCAAGCATTGGTGAGGCGGCGCGGCTGGCGAGCCGGAATCCGGCGAGGATGACCGGGCTGGACGGCGAGGTGGGCGTGCTGGCTATAGGAAGATCGGCGGACATCACGGTGCTCTCGGCAGAGCATGACGTGGTAGCGACGATACTGCGGGGTGAGCGGGTACGGTAAGGAGAAACCCCATGTCTTTACGAGACACGGGGCGCCCGCCTAGTTGAACATTTTTGCGACGCTATGCCTGGGCCTCATAGATGATGTTAAAGGGCGTCTCGGTTGCGCGGCGGAAGCTGCTGAAGCCGGCAGTATTGATGACGGTACGGATGCGGTCTTCACCAGCCTGCGCGCCGAGACAGAGACCGACCTCTTGCGAACGCGAACAGGGCGTGCAGAGCAAAGTTGAGAAGGCATAGTAGACTCGGCCCACGGGGTTGAGGTTTTCCTTAAGCTCGTTGTTGGCGTAAGGTTCGACTATCATCCATGTGCCGCCACTTGCGAGTGCCTGATGGACGTGGCGCGCGGCTCCGACGGGATCGCCCATGTCGTGCAGGCAGTCGAAGACAGTGATGAAGTCATAATTCTCGCCGGGGAAGTCTTTGGCTCTGGAGACGTTGAAGACGACTCGGTCGCTAAGGCCTTCGCGCGCGGCGGACTCGCGTGCGGCTTCGATCGATTTGTCGTGGTAGTCGAAGCCGAAGAAAATCGAGTTTGGAAAGGCTTTGGCCATGAGCCTTGTGGATGCGCCCTTACCGCAACCGATGTCTGCGACGCGCGCTCCGGCTTCAAGCTTTTCCTTCACGCCGTTGAGTGAGGGGATCCAGGTGTTGACGAGATTGGCAGCGTATCCGGGGCGGAAGAACTTTTCGCAGCCGTGGTAGACGCCATCGGCGTGCTCGCCCCAGCCCATTCCGGCTCCGGTGCGGAAACAATCGGCAATTCGTGGGACTGAGGCCAGGGAGCCAAGAGCAAGCTCGAAGGCTCCGGGCAGGTAGGCGGGGCTGTCTTCGTTGGCGAGCGTGAAGGCCTGCTCGGCGTTGAGGCTGAACTTGTCCGATTTTTCGTCGTAAGTGACGTAGCCGCCTGCTGCCTGCGAGGCGAGCCATTCGCGAACGTAGCGCTCGTCGGTTCCGGTTTTGGCCGCAAGCTCCGCAGAGGTCATGGGACCTGCGGCAAGCGCCTTGTAGAGGCCGAGCTTTTCGCCGATGACGACCATTCCGGTGTGAACAGCGGCACCGAGGTCGTTGACGAAATGGCCGAGGAATGCGTGGAGTTTGTCCATGTCTGGCATGGAAGCCGCAGGCGCAGTCGTGGGTTGAGTGCTCATGAAGCGATCTCCTGTTTTATTGATGAGAGGTGCCTCAGATGCCTGAGCAGGCGAGCGTGGGTGTAGGGGGAGTTCGGAACGAAGAACGTGCGAGGCACTTCAGTGGAGAAATTCTTGCTCCTGAATGGGACAGGAGTCAAGCGACGTGCCGGGCGCGGCAAAGTGCTCCGGAGGTGGAGTCGACGGCTTCGGTGGAATCCGAACAGTGGGGGCGGCAAGCCGTCTATCCGGAAGGCGCGCTGTCATTCAATCCCAATATGTGGAAACGAAATTTGCCGTCCATGGGGACCATGCCGCAATTGAGAGCATGCATGCCGCTGTCCGCATAGATCATGATCATGTTCGGCTCCGTTTCAGGAGGGCGCTTTCACATACCGGAGTGCGAAGATCTCGCAGCGGCCCCGGCCGGTTTTGGCCGGTTGAGATAAACGCCTGGATTGAAAATTCTGGCCGGGGTCGATTTATTTTTTCGACTGAATGAGCCGGATGCGAGCGGTCAAGGCGCGGCCGAGTGGCTCGCTGAACATAAGATAATCAGGCGAATCGACATTGTTGTTGACGACAGTGGGATTCTGGCTGTTGGTAGCGTTTACCATGATGCCGCGCAGGCCGAAGTAGTAGCCGTGGAAGTGGAACCTCCATTCGAGACCGGGGCTGAAGGAAAGGTAGTTGGGGAAGCTGTGCGAGCCGACGGCCCCGATGACCTGGTAATTGGCGTTAATGGAAGTGATGGGAAAGCCGTTATGCCAGTCCAGGCTATAGACAAAGTCCCAGTTTTTTCCGAATAGCGGCAAATCAAACGGCAGCCAGCCCCAGGAGATGACGCGATTGGGCACATTCCAGGCGAGCGGGCCGCTCTGCTGCGGGCCCAGGAGCGAGACGGTAGGCGAGTAGTCGATGGCCGCATTGGTGTGCGCCAGAGAGTGGGTGTAAGAGAGGAAGAGCGTGTATCTCTGGCCGAAAGTGCGCCGGGCTTCGATCTCTGCGGCATAATCGTGATCGCGCCGGTTGCTGGTGAGCAGGTAGTTGCCTGAGAGCGCGGCCGGGCTGCTCTGGTTCACATAGGTGAAGAGGCCGGAGACGTGTTTGTCAATGAAATTCGCTTTTGCATAGATGGAGGCAGGGAGTTTCTGCTCGACGCCGATGCTCCAATTGATGGCACGGGCCTCGTGCAGCGAGCTCTGGTTGTAGCTGAAGGTGGTAAGTTGCGGCAGGCCAGAGGGGGTGACGCCATCCGCGTTGTAGTAGGTGTCGAAGCGTGAACCGCCAAGCGCGTCCTCAAGGTAGTCCAGTTGGGTGTGCTCATAATAGACGCCGACGCCAGTGGAAATTTTGGTATTAGGCTCCTGGCCTGGCGCGTAAACGACGGCGATGCGCGGAGAAAAGAGCGGACGGCGAATGATCTCGTCCCAGTCGAAGCGGAGGCCGGGCTCGATGAGAAGGCCGCTGAGGCTAGCGTTCCAGTGGTCTTCAAGGTAGGCCCCAAGCTCGGCATTGTGGCGAGTGAAGGGCGGCACAGACGTGAAGACGCTGCGGCGCAGCAAGGTTCCGTCTTCGCGGAGATAGTTGACGGGCGCATTTATGACCCGTTGGCCGAACCGGATGTGGTCGAGGTCGATGCCGCCGCGGATATCGTGGCTGCCCAGCCACTGCCGGCGCGGCAGAAAGAGCGTTGCGTTGTCTTCCTCGCGCTGCGAGGTTGCGACGAGGTTCTGGAAGTAGCTGCCTTCAGCGGTTTCGGGGGTGAGCATGTAGGGGGAATCGCCGTGGGGCTCGTAGCCGTCGCGGAAACGCAGCACACCAAAACCTGTTTCCAGCAGGGCGCCCGCCGGGGACCGCTGCCGGTCTTGCACATACGGGAACCAGGCGATCGTGTCCCGTTTGGTAGTGCTTTGCTGGGGAACGAGAGGGGAGATGCCGTCGTAGGGTGAGTGGTAATCGTTGAAGAGCAAGCCCCCAATAACGCTGTTGGCGCTGCCAACATTGGTCTGGAGTTTGAGCAGGTTGCTGCCGCGAATCAGTTCGTCGGTGTTGGCTCCGGCGGGAAGCTCGGTGATGTAGATGTTGTCATATTCGGTTTCGAGCCCGTCGAAGAACCATGCGCGGTTTCGCACAATAGGCCCGGAGAGGGTGAAACGCGGTACGAGTTTATCGAAGCGGATGCCGTTAAGATCGTGGAACGAGGGCAAAAAGTCAGTGGCATTAAAGCGGAATTTATTGTCTCCCATACCGGTGGAGAAGGCGATGACGCCACCGGTGCTTCTTCCGTACTGTACCGGGTAGCGCGTGGTTTCCGCATCGATGGAGCGCACCGCATCGGTGCT
>Ga0335074_10016560_pt1 | contig 10380 bp, 11 predicted proteins | sample Lox_Sample_23_FD_206715 | JGI IMG/M metagenome (GOLD analysis project Ga0335074, IMG submission 206715) | Soil microbial communities from Loxahatchee National Wildlife Refuge, Florida, United States - Lox_Sample_2.3 | ecosystem: Environmental > Terrestrial > Soil > Wetlands | place: USA...
GCCGGCCGGGCTCGAGGGCTACTACCAGGCGCTGGCCGACATGCCGCCGGGGCCCAGGGACGTCAGCAAGATGAAGCAGATCATGGCGGACTTCGGCATCGTGCTGCAGCTGCCACCCGAGGTGCGCTGACCATGCGTGTCGGGATCGTCGGTGCTGGGGTCGCCGGGCTGGCCACGGCCAAGGTACTCAAGCAGGCGGGGCACGACCTCGTCATCTATGACAAGGCCCCCGACGTCGGCGGCGTGTGGAGCCGCACCCGCCGGTACCCGGGGCTGACCACGCAGAGCCCGAAGGCGCAGTACTCCCTGTCGGATTTCCCCATGCCGCGCGACTATCCGGAGTGGCCGACCGGCGCGCAGGTCCAGGCCTACCTCGCGGCGTACGCAAGCCATTTCGGCCTCGACCCGGCGCTGCGCCTGTGCACCGAGGTGACATCCGCCGTCCCGGCACCTGGCGGGTGGGACGTCACCGCCGCCGGGACGGCCGAGCAGTTCGACACGCTCGTGGTGGCCAACGGGGTGTTCTGCGAGCCCGCAGTGCCGCGCTACCCGGGCGAGGCCGACTTCACCGCGGCCGGCGGCCAGGTGCTCGCCGGTACCGACCTGCACGACGAGGAGCAGGCCCGGGGCAAGCGGGTGCTGGTCGTCGGGTACGGCAAATCGGCCTGCGACATCACGGTCCCGGTGAGCCAGGCGGCGGCGAGCACCGATGTCATCGCCCGGCACTTGCTGTGGAAGGTGCCGCGTCGTATCGGCGGCTTCCTCAACTTCAAGATGCTGCTGCTGACCCGGATGGGCGAGGCCCTGTTCAAGTACCTGCGTCCGCGCGGTGTCGAGAAGTTCCTGCACGGCCCGGCCAACGGCATGCGCGGCAACATGATCAACTCGATCGGGTCGGCGTCGGTCCGCCAGTTCGGGCTCAAGCGGCTCGGCCTCGTGCCGCCGGGGCAGATGGAAGACATCGTGCGCGGCGCGATCGGGCTCGCCACCGAGGGGTTCTACGAGGGCGTCGCGGCAGGCCGCATCGTCGTACACCCGAACCGGACCATCGCCCGGCTGCTGGCCGACGGCGGAAAGCCGGCCGCTGAACTGGACGACGGCACGCTGCTGCCCGCCGACCTCATCATCTGCGCGACGGGGTTCACCCAGGGCGTGCCTTTCCTGCCCGCCGACGTGACGCGGCGCGTGCTCGACGAGCGCGGCAATTTCATGCTCTACCGGCAGATCCTCCCGGTGGACGTGCCCGGCCTGTACTTCAACGGGTACAACTCCTCGTTCTTCAGCCCGCTCAACGCCGAGATGGCCGCGGTCTGGATCGCCGCGGACCTGGCGGGCGCGGTCGCGGTGCCCGAGTCGGCCGCGATGCGCCAGCAGGTCGCCGACCAGCTCGCCTTCATGGACGTGGCCACCGGCACCCACCACTGCCGCGGCGGGAAGATCATCCCGTTCTCGCTCCACAACGCGGATGAGGTGCTCGGCGATCTCGGCGTCAATGTCAGCGCCGCGGTCCGCGCGTGGCACTGGCTCATGCCGGTGAGCCCCGCGGCATACCGCCACATCACCCCCACGGTCCTGCACCGCCTGCCGCGCGCCAGGACGGCGCCCGCTCCTGAACCGGTGCCCGGCCCAGCCCATGCCAGGTAAAGACGACAGCGGGAGCCGGTTTCCCCGGAACAGGAGCCACTGTCCGTTCGGACCAATGATCTTTCATCCCGAACGGGCCGGGCCTTCTCCTCCGGCACCGGCGCGAGCACTGCCGTCCGCCCTGCCTGGCGACCTCGCTTACGTCGTGCCAGGCACAGCCAGGTTCACCGTCGGCGAGACCACCTACGAAGCGCCCGCCGGGACGCTGGTCATGGTCCCGCCGGGCGTGCCGCACACCTTCGCCAATCCGACCGACGCCGCCACGGTACTGCTCAACACCTTCACCCCGGACCTGTACGTGGAGTACTTCCGGGACCTGCGCGGCATGATCGCGGGCGGTCAGCCGCTGACCGCCGAGACCACGGTCGAGGCGATGAGCCGCTACGCCACCGAACCGGCCAGCGACTTCGCCTAGCTCCGGCGGCCCGCGTTATCGGGAACTCCATCGGGGGCTGGATCACCGCGGAGATCGCACTGCTGAAGTCGCCGCGGGTCAGCGGCATCGTGCTGATCGATGCGGTCGGGATCGAGGTGCCCGGCGCGTGGTGACGGGAGCACCCGGATCTGGCAAGTCCGCGCTGCTCGGCCGGATCCTGGAACTGTCCCAGGAAGGCGCGGCAATGCGTCATCCCGATCTTCCTGCGGATACCCTTCCGGCTCTTGCCGAACATCTGCGTACCCCGCGCCGCACCACCGAAATCTACCGCCGACTCACCGAGGCTGTTCTTGCCCGCGTTCCGCCCGCCGCCGGAAGCCACCCACTTTGACCTATGCCTACCGGGGACGGCTTACCTTGTTAGCGTGGTTGCCATGCCGGACGATCTGCCCGATCTGCGGGCATCGCATGAGGATCGCGACCGCGTCGTGGACACGCTGCGGGTTGCCGGCGGTGACGGCCGGCTCACCGCCGGGGAGCTTGACGCCCGGCTGGAGCGTGCGCTTTCAGCCCGGACGCTCGGGGAGCTGGCCGAGCTCACCGCCGACCTGCCGGGCGCGTCCGCAGCCAGGGACGTCCTCGTGGTCAGGCAGCACGGCGGCAAGTACGTGAAGGAGGGCCGCTGGCTGGTGCCTGCGCGCATCGCGCTCCGCACGCGAGAGTGCCGGGTCACCCTCGACTTCACGGATGCGGTGATTACCTCGCGCGCCCTGCGCATCGACGCGGACATGGTGCACGGCAAGCTGTTCATTGTCAGCTCGCCGGGCATCGCGATCAACACCGACGGGCTCACCTGCACCTACTCCAAGCTCAAGCTCCATTCCACGGACGAGGCTGCCGATTCCCGTCTGCGCGTCGAGTTCGTCGGCAGGCTGCTGCACGCAAGGATCATCGAGCGGCGGCCGCGGCGTTAGCCCGCGGTGCCTTGAGCAGTTCGCTAGGTCCCGCACGGCTGGCCAGGGATCCTGCTCCACTGGATGACTTGGCCAGCCGCAGTGCTCATCACCCCGGTCGGCACGCACGCCAGGCGGCCACGCGGGTAGAAGGTCCCGCAGATCCTTTCATCAGCGCGGCCAGGTACGTTGCTCCGCAATGGCCAGCTAGCCTGCTCTGTCACAGGCATGCTGATAATCGGCGTGACCGGTTCGCAACGGCGACGCCGTGGTGAGCCCGGCCCGTGCCGGCGTCCGCCGGGCGGGGGCGGTTGTGCCCAGGCGCAGTGTCCTGGCCAGCCGGTCACGCGCCGCTGGAGCCATGGCCTGGTCCTCCACAATCCCAGATCGTCTGCCGCGCCGGGCAGGCCCATCCGCACCAGCAGCAAGTCCTCGTCGGTGTCCCCGCGGCATTCGTACAGCCCGAGCAGGACGGCGATCGCGACATCGGCGGCCGCGCGCCGGGCGCCGCGTTCCTTTCGCCGCTGCGGCTGGGCCGGATCCAGATACCGAACGAGCGGTGGTGACTCAGTTCGAAAAGACCATCGCACACGCTGCTGTCGGCGCCACTCCGCTCGCCGAGGAGCGCACGGAGGAAGCTACCCGACCGGTGCGCTGGTGAATGCCGATTGCGGCCAGGACGTCGTCAGCCGCAGGAACGTGCAGGTACAGGCGTGACAAGTCGGTAACGATCGCCTTCGCCGTTTCCGCGTCGACCGGCTTGGTGATCTTACGGGTGACGGTCACGAAGAACTCCTGCAGGACCTGAACGCTGAGACAGCCGTCGCGCGACCCCCAGAGCTGCTCGACCAGCGCCCGCGCCTGATCGCGCTTGGTGCCTGCGGAGTCGTCATGCGCATAAGACATTTCTGGTCACCGCTGAGATCATCCTGGCCCTCTGGCTGCAAATCCCGCGACCCAACGGACTGACTCTGTTCCCGTGCGGCCCAGCGAAAAGGAAGCGCAGCCATAACGAAGCTTGACGCCGATGTAGTTCCTCCGCTTGCCAGCAGCTTCATCACCAGCGCAGAACGGACGTACGAGGGTCCATCTCTGTCGCACGCCGGTGGCATGGGCCCCGTGCCGTGCCGTGAATGGCTGCTGGTGGCATTGCGGAGGGCGCTGCTCAGTCCGGATATCGGCGGGTTGTGGCGATTAGCCTTTCCTGATGGGAACGAAAGGATGGTCGTGACCAAGAGCAACCGCCGCAAGAGGCAGGACCGCGTCAAGGCAGGTGCCAAGCGCGCCGAACAGGCGCGGCGTCGCGCGAAATCCGAGCGCGAGCAACAGACAGCCGAACGCTACCGGCGTCTGCTCGATCCGCGGACCAGCCCCGTTGATGTCGCCGGAATCCTCGCGGCGGAGCTGCCGGACTCGCTTGCCGCTGGCGCGATGATGCAGATCCGGCTGAGTTTCGGAGTCCCGGGCAAGGAGATAGCCGAGACGGCACGGCTGATGCTGGCGTCCGCGACAGGGCCGCCCCAGAACGGCACGCTCTCGGTGGCCGCGTGGGCGGCGCATGTCACTGGAGACGAGGATGCCGAGCGGGGGTATGCCAGCGAGTTGCTCTCCCGGGCGGTTGCCGTCGACGACCTGGAACTGCGACTTGAGGTGATCCGCGCGATGTCGGTCAGGGGGCATCCTGGTGAGGCGTGCGAGCTGATCGCGCCATGCCTGCGCGAGCGCCCCGACGACGAGCTGGCTGCCGGAATCTACGCTGAGGCGCTGGCAGCGGCGCACGCGGAAGCCGCGCCCGGTGAGCGGGAGCGAGCCGCTCTGACCAGGTACGGCGACCGGTCCGGCAGCGAGGCGCTACGCAATGCGATCGATGCCTTTCTGGGCCGGACAGAGTGGGGCGCGACGGTCAGGAAATGGGTGGACGCGGAACGGTCCAGATTGGAGGCTGACTACTGGCAAGCCGCCGAACGCGACGAATTCGACGCTCTAGCCGTCGAGGTTGCGGTCACCTATCCCGTTGCCGGTGTTTCCGAATCCACAGAAGCCGACGGGGCCGCTTCTGGCGAAGGTCCGGTGAACACCCCATTGCGGGCGTTCGCGGCGGACCCGGCGACGCCAGGGGAACTCGCGGCGCGGGCGGCGGAGTGGGACCGGCACGTGCGGTTCGGGATGTGGCAGGTGGAGGAGCCGGATGCGTCACCGGGCGTGTGGTGCACCGAGCTGGTTTCTGGCGTGCGCCGGTACACGCACTTCCCGGCGGCGGCGCTGGATGGCGCGGCACCATGGTCGGTCTGGCTGGGCGCGCTGCTGCCGGCGGAGGGGATCTGGCGCAGCACGGGGAACGGGATCTGGCTCAGTCCCCTTGAAGGCGACGCGGCGGCGGAGTACGCGGAGCAGGCGGTGTGGCACGTGCTTGAGGAGTTGTCGGGTGTGCCGCGCGACCGGCTTCCCGAGCCCGGTGGGATCAGGTTCGGGCAGGCCGAGCCGTACTGCGTGCGCTGGGAAACCGGCGAGGAGCCAGAGCCGGAGTTCGGGGAGAACATCAGTCCCGTCATCGCGCGGCTCGCGACCGTGCTGGCGTCCCGGATCTGGTGGAAGCGGTCGGTGCCGGTGGCGCTGACGAATACCGACGGTGACCCCATGATGCTCATCGACGCGACGGTCACGGTCAGCGGCGACGTGACCGAACGGCTGTCCGCGCGTTCCGACTTCGGGGAGGAAGAAGGCGGTCAGGACGGCCAGCTTGTCTGGTGGGGTGACCAGGTCACAGACCCGTCTGGTGGACCCATCGTGATGCACCTCCACCAGGACGGATCCGCCCACCTGCTGGACCCGGCCGAGGACGCGGAGCGCCTGGTGCTCGGCCGGGTAACGCCGGGCAGGGACCGGGTGCGGGTCCAGGTGAACTCGCAGCGTCGGCTGACGAGGCTGCTGCAGATCCTCTCGGATATCGGCGCGGAGCCGGAGGTTGCCGAGCAGACGCAGTCTGAGCCGTCGCTGGACTTCGCCTGGGGACCAGTGCCCGATGGCGCGTCGCCGGCACGGGAGTGGGAGAAGGCCTGGCTGGATCAGTCCGTTGCCGTGCTGGACTTCTGTTCTCCGCGGCACTCCGCGGCGAGAGCCGCCGAGGGCAGCACGGCGGAGGCGCTCCGGCTGGAGAGCCTGCTGCGCCAACTCGAATACCAGGCGGGGCTCGCCGCCGCGCGAGACGAACGACCGATCGACACGGAATGGCTGCGCACCGAACTCGGCCTCACCAGCCCGCTCAGCGAACGCCTGCCATAGTCGCGGACAGGGTGTCATAGCCGGCCTCGCTGCAACCGGGCATGGATCGAAGGACCCGGTATGGGCAAGCGAGGTGCCCTTCCTGGAAGCGACGGGGTAAGACCGCGGCCGCAGGGAGCGCTAACGGTGTGGACAGATTCACGCGACGACATCCATAAGGAGACAGGTCATGCCCCTGCTGCACCCGGGCGACACGTTCCCCCGGCTGACCCTCAACATTCCCGGTGCGCAGGCCATCGAGGTTTCCGCCTCGTTCGCCGGCGAGTTCGGAGTCGTGCTGTTCAACCGCGGAGCATGGTGTCCGTACTGCACCGCCCAGCTGCGCGCGTTCCAGCACGCCACCGAGTCCCTCACCCAGGCCAGCATCCGGGTGGCCGCGCTATGGGTCGATGACGAGCAGACCACCGCGGAGTTCACCGCCAAGCACGGCCTCACCTTCCCGCTGGGGCACAGCGCCGACGCCCACGCGGTCGCCGGACTGACCGGCGCGTTCGTCAACGAAGACCCGCTGTACCTGCAGTCCACCGGCTTCGTGCTGGACCCGCAGGGCAAGGTGATCGTGAGCGTGTACTCCAGCGGCGCCATCGGCCGCCTGGTGCCCGAGGACGTGATCGGCCTGGTCCGCTACCTGCGCCAGCACGCCGCCGCGTCGTCCCAGTAGCCATGGGACCCGATGACATGATCGCCGCTAAAGTCCTGGCCGAACTGGGTGCCGTCGACATCCTGGTGAACAACGCCGCCACGGTCGAGCCGGCCGGGCCAGCCACCGCCGCCGGGCCGGAGGACTGGGCCCGGGCCGTCGCGGTCAACATGACCGGCCCGGTCCGCCTGACCCTCGCCGTCCTGGACGCGATGATCAGGCAGGGCTACGGCCGCATCATCAACGTCTCCAGCGGGCTCCAGGCGCGAGTCCGGGCCTGAACGCCTACGCGGCCTCCAAGGCCGGCCTGGAGGCGCACACCCTCGGCCTGGCCGCCGAGCTGGCCGGAACCGGCGTCACCGTCAACATCGTGCGCCCCGGCCCGGTCGACACCGCGATGCCAGCCTGGATCCTGGCCCTGCCACCCGCCCAGATCGGCGCCGGACTGCACGACCGGTTCGCGGCGATGCGCGACGCGGGTCTCATGGCCTCCCCCGACCAGCCAGCCAGAATGATCGCTGCCCTCGTCGCCGGTGACACCACCGGCCAGCTCGCCGGGACCCGCAACCCAGCAACGATCTCCGGCTAAACGGCCGAGCCGGCGTCGTCAGCCAGTACGTGGAGTAGCTTGATGGGCATGAGGGCGTCGGGCTCGCCGCCGGAACGGGTGGCTGACGAGACGCCGGTGCTGGATGAGTGGGTTCGGGCGCTGAGCGGGGGCGGGGCCGAGCGGGAGCGCGCCACGGCCCGGCTGCATGAGATGCTGCTGCGCGTCGCGCGGGCCGAAGCGCGCCGCCGCAGCGGGCAGTTGCGGATCTCCGGGCCCGAACTGGACGATCTGGCGTACCAGGCCGCCGCGGACGCGGTTCTGGCGGTCATCGCCAAGATCGGCCAGTTCCGCGGCGAGAGCCGGTTCACCACCTGGGCGTGCAAGTTCGTCATCTTCGAGGTGTCCGGCAAGATCGGGCGGCATTTCTGGCGCCATCCCGCGGTCGCGCTGGAGGCGGGGGACTGGGACCGGCTGCCGGACAGGTTCGGCCTGGACCCGGCCCGGGAGTCCGAGTGGCGCGACCTGGCCCGGGCGCTGCGGCGGGCGGTCGAGGAGGAGCTCACCGAGCACCAGCGGCGGGTCTTCACCGCGATCTGGGTGGACGGCGTGCCGCTGGATGCGCTGGTCGCGGAGCTGGGATCCAGCCGCAATGCCCTGTACAAGACGATGTTCGACGCACGACGTAAGCTGCGGGCCAGCCTGGTCGCCAACGGATACCTGCACGAGAACCGGTGAGGCACTCATGAACAGCTGGCCGGAACTGGACCGGTTCCTGCAGACCGACCCGCGCGACGCGGGATGCGACAAGGCGGTGGAACTGCTCCACGTATACGCGGAAATGGCGGTCGCCGATCCCCGCGCAGCGGAGCTGCGGTACCCGGAGGTGGCCGCGCACCTGCGGGCCTGCGGCCCGTGCGCCGAGGACCTCGAGGGGCTGCTCGCGGCCGTCAGGATCGACCTTACAGAACAATGACCGCCTGCGGTGCGCCGCCGCGGTGACCGCGGCTCTTCTCCGGGGCCCAGCCTGGCCGCCGCCCAGCCGCATGTCGGCCGAGACCGGCAGCACCGGCGGGAACGCTATCGCCGTCCACGACAGGGCTTGCTGCTGCCACGTCCTTCCCGGTGTTGCCGATGAAGTCCGTCACCTGGCGCAGTTTGCTGTTTGCGCTCCGCATCTTGTCCCGGTCTGCGGCGTCACTAAACCCCATCGGCGACGCGACCGGCCAGGCTGTCCCCTGTGGGCCATTGGCCTACGGCTCGCCGGGCGGCAGCCGTGACCTCGGTGACATACCAGGGGTTCGGGTCACCACCGGTAGCGAGTTTGCGGTAGTCCCGCACGTAGAGTCCGCTGAGCGCGTTCAGCGCCCGGTTGACATCCTTCGGGTCGAAACCCGTCGCCTCGGCGATATCCCTGACCGTGACCGCAAAGCTGCCTTCGTCGAGCAGGCGGATCACCGTGTCAAGCACCGGCGGATCGCGGTTTGCCAGGTGTCTTCCACCGGTCCTCCTTTCGCGGCGCGGCGCTCAGCGGGGGAGCCGGCCAACCGGGAAGCGCCGTATCACCGTCACGCGCACCTGGCATTAATTGCACCTAGCAATGATATGCCTATAATAATAGTGATTATTGCAATTCTGAAGGGCGGATGAGCGGTGAGCGAGCACGTGCCGAGCGGGCATGCGGCGGACCAGGCGGCGGTGGATGCGGTGCTGGCGGCAAGCCGGACGTTGATCGCGGTGGCCACCAAGTCGCTGGGCGCGGCGGCGGAGGAGACCACCATTGCCCAGTACCGGGCGCTGGTGGTGCTCGCCTCCCGGGGCCCGCAGCGGATGGTCGATCTGGCCGGTGCGCTGGGGGTCGCGCCGTCCACCGCGGGGCGGATGTGTGACCGGCTGGTCCGCAAGGGGATGATCCGCCGGCACCGGGCCCGGGCGGATCGCCGTGCCGTGCTGGTGTCGCTCACCGCGGCGGGCCGTCAGGTCGTGGATCAGGCCACGGCCCGGCGGCGGGAGCTGCTCGCCGGGATCTTGGAGCATCTCCCGGCCGGGCAGCAGCGCGCGGTCGCCGATGCGCTGGGCATCTTCGCCGCCGCGGCGGGGGAGATACCGGACAGCCAGTGGCCGGCCCCATCCCCCGAGACGCCGGCCGGGATAGGCCGGCGGCGTCCTGGGGCCGCGGTGGGAGCGGCATCATGACTGGTCGGGTGAGGGCCCGCGCGGCAGCGGTAACGGCGCCGGTGCGCGGCAAGGCGGGCAGGTGGCTGCGGGGCTCGCGATCCGGGCTGTTCCTGCTGGCGCTGGTTGTCGGCGTGGGGTCAGGGCTGGGCGCGGTGGTGTTCCGGTACCTGATCTACTTCTTCACCTGGGCGGCCACCGGGCACAGTCAGTTCGGTCAGCAGGGTCGCGTGGGCAGCGCGCACCTGCCCTGGCTCGGCCTGGGCTTCCTCGTGGTCATCCCGGTCATCGGCGGGCTGCTGTACGGGCCGCTAATCTACCGGTTCGCCCGGGAGGCCCGCGGGCACGGCGTGCCCGAGGTGATGATCGCCGTGGCCGACAACGGCGGACGGATCAGGCCGCAGGTCAGCGTGGTCAAGGCGGTCGCCTCAGCGCTGTGCATCGGGGTGGGCGGGTCGGTCGGCCGGGAGGGCCCGATCGTGCAGATCGGGTCGGCGCTGGCCTCGAGCATCGGCCAGCGGGTGAAGATGCCGGAGAACCGGCTGCGGATCCTGGTCGCCTGCGGCGCCGCCGGCGGCATCGCCGCCACGTTCAACGCGCCCATCACCGGGGTGTTCTTCGGCGTGGAGATCATCTTGCGAGAGTTCTCCATCGACGCCCTATTCACCGTGATGCTGGCGGCGATGATCGCCGACATCACCGCCATCCCGTTCCTCGGTGACAAGCCGTTCCTGTCCGGCTTCCCGGCGGGCATCGTCTTGCA
>Ga0335074_10016561_pt1 | contig 10379 bp, 5 predicted proteins | sample Lox_Sample_23_FD_206715 | JGI IMG/M metagenome (GOLD analysis project Ga0335074, IMG submission 206715) | Soil microbial communities from Loxahatchee National Wildlife Refuge, Florida, United States - Lox_Sample_2.3 | ecosystem: Environmental > Terrestrial > Soil > Wetlands | place: USA: Florida...
AGAAGGCACATTTCCTTTAGGTGCGCGCCCGGACTGGCCTCACTTGCCCGGCAATGCGATGATGGTTCAGTCTACTCGTATGAATGCGAACGCCCCGGCCTCCGTCTGGCTCCACGCCGCGCGCCAGGCCATGGAAATTGAAGCCGATGCCGTCGCGCGAGCCGCCCGGCGCCTGGACGGCAATCTGAGCTGCGCGGTGGAGCTGATTCTGGCGAATCCCGGCAAGTTGGTGGTCACGGGGCTGGGGAAATCGGGCCACGTGGCGCGCAAAATCGTCGCGACGCTGTGCAGCACTGGAACGCCGGCCGTGTTTCTGCACGCCGCGGAAGCCTCCCACGGCGATCTTGGTCTGTACTCGCCGGGCGACCCTACGTTGATGATCTCGAAGAGCGGGAATTCACTCGAACTTCTCCAGCTCATTCCTTTTCTGCGCGATCTGCCGTCGCGCCGCATCGGCATCCTTGGAAATGCCAAATCGCCGCTGGCGGCTGAGATGGACGTGGTTCTGGACGCTTCGGTGGAGCGCGAAGCCGATCCGGACAATCTGGCGCCCACCGCCAGTTCCACGGTAGCCCTGGCGCTCGGCCATGCGCTGGCGATTGCGTTGATGCGCGCGCGCAACTTCGGCATCGAGGATTTCGGACGTTTTCACCCTGGTGGCCACCTGGGACGCAGCTTGCGGCTGACGGTTCGCGAAGTGATGCGCGGCCGCGATGAGATCGCCTGGGCGCACGCCGAGGATTCGCTGAAGCAAGTCGTGATCGCCATGACGCATTTCCCGCATGGCGCGGCTTGCGTCATCGATTCCGCGCAGCGTCTCACCGGCTTGATCACCGATGGCGATGTTCGCCGCGCGCTGCAAGCTCACGACGATATCCGCGGGCTGCGTGCGTCCGCCGTGATGACTCCACACCCGGCCACCATCGATCCCGGCGCCCGTTTGCAGGATGCGCTGCGTCTGATGGAAGACCGTCCATCCCAGATTTCCGTGGTCCCCGTGGTCGATGAAACCGGCGTCTGCCTCGGCTTGTTGCGCCTGCACGACATTTACCGGTCGGGCCTGCTTTGATGCTCCTCCATCCCGGTGTTCATTCTTGCGCGTTGGAGCTCGGCCGGCAGTTTGAAACAGCGCAGCCCTTCAAGCATGTGGTGATCGACAATTTCCTGGAGCTCGCATTCTGTCAGGAACTGGTGTCGCAGTTTCCCTCGTTTGATGCCTCAAGGGCGGTGAACGAGCATGGCGAGGTCGGTGGAAAGGCCGTGTTTCCGGACTTGCCGCGCCTGGGCGGCGCTTATGAACGTTTCGATCAACTGATGCGCGATCCCCAATTCCTGGAACTGATGAGCCGCCTCACCTCGATTCCGAAATTGCTCTACGATCCGGCCTACGTGGGCGGAGGCGCGCACGAAAACCTGAGCGGCCAGGAACTGGACCCGCACGTCGACTTTAACTATCATCCTTCCCGGCACTGGCACCGCCGCTTGAACCTGATTGTCTTTCTCAATCCGCAGTGGGACGCTGGCTGGGGCGGATGTTTAGAACTGATTCGCGATCCGTGGAATCTCGACAACGGCGACGACGGCCGGCGCGTGATTCCGATCGCCAATCGCGCCGTAATTTTCGAAACCACCGAGAATTCCTGGCACGGATTCGAGCAGATCCAGTTGCCGCCAATGGCGCCGGTTGCGTCCCGGCGTTCGATCGCTGTTTATTTCTACACCCAGGACCGTCCCGCGGCCGAGACCGCGCCCGAGCACAGCACCGTCTATGTGCAGCGCCCTCTCAGCAGCCGCATTCAGCCCGGCTATACACTGTCGGAGCAGGACGTGGAGGAAATCCGGACATTGGTTGGCCGCCGCAATAAGCAGATCAAGTTTCTGTACGAACGCGAACTGGAGTTTTCCGGGCTGATCGGCAGTCTGCTGCGATCGCCTTCCTTCCGGCTGGGCCACCTGCTGACCTGGCCTTTCCGCACCGCGCGAGATCTTATCCGCCCCGGCTCCAACGGACGCGCGGGAAATTGACCCATTCGCCGCGGTTCCGTACAATAGTTGCGGTAGTTGTTGATTTGATCCGATGCGACGCGGGGTTGGCCTAGCGGTCGGGCGTCAGCCTTCCAAGCTGATTTACACGGGTTCGATTCCCGTACCCCGCTCCAGATATTATTCGTGCCGCAACGCGACTACCGGATCCACATGTGCGGCCCGCCACGCCGGAAGATAGGCCGCAAGAGCCGCAACCGCAGCCAGACCCGCCGCCGCAGTACACACCACAACCGGATCGTCCGGCTTGACGTCCACCAGCATCCCCGCGACAACTCGCGCTGCCGCCAGAACGCAGGGGATCCCGATTGCCAATCCGGCTGCCGCCAATCCGAGTGACTCGGCCAATACGGTCCAGAACAGCCGGCCTTGCGGCGCGCCCAGCGCTAATCGAATTCCAAGCTCTGCCGTTCGCCGAGCCACGGTATATGACATCACGCCATACATTCCGAAGCTCGCGAGTCCCAGCGCCAGCGCGCCGAATGTGGACGTGAGCCACATAATCAGGCGATCCTGCCGCAACGATCCGCTTACCTGGTCATAGAGCGGGGTAACGCGGTTGATGGGAAGTTCGCGGTCCACGGCGGCTACCGCTTTGCGAATGTCCGCGACTCTGGATACCGGGTCGCCCGTGACGCGCACGTCCAGGCTTTCGGCATAAATCACTTCAGGCTGTTGCGTCAGCGGATAATAGGCCATCACCGGCGGCTCTTCGCGTGCGCTGTTTACGCGCGCATCTTCGATCACGCCCACGATCTGGGTGTTCAGTTTCCCGCCGTATCCAAAGCGCGCCCCGATTGCGGCGCCGTTGGGCAGATAGCGGCGCACAAAAGCTTCATTCACGATCGCGACGCGGGGGGCTTTCTCGTCATCGTGTGCGGTGAAGTCGCGTCCCGCATCGAGGCGCATGCCCACAGTGGGGAAATAATCGAGGCCGACGTAATTCTCCTGGACATATATCTGTTCGCCGCGGCGGGCCCGATATCCGGCAATCTGAATGTCGGATGTGGAACGGCAGCCGGCCTCCAATCCGCACATCGCAATGGCCGCCGAGCGAACTCCAGGCACAGCTTGCGCGCTTGCGACGAGACGGCGATAGAGCTGCGGTATGCGATCGGCCGGGAATCCCACGGATTGTGGATCGATTTGAACCGAGATCACATGTTCCTGGTCGAATCCCAGGTTCAGGTTCGCAAGATTGCGCAAGCTTTCGGCAAACCATAGCGCTCCCACTACCAGGATGAGCGTCAGAGCCATTTGCGAAGCGACCAGCAGTTTCTGGGCGTTGAACCGTGCGCCCCAATGGACCCCACGCGCCGTGGTCTTGAGAGTTGATTCCAATTCCCCGCGCGTGGCGCGAAATGCGGGCGCGAGGCCGAACAGAATGGTGACCAGCAGCGCCAGCGCGGCCGTGAAACCGAGCACTCTTGCGTCGATCCCGGCACGAATGGGAGCCTGAGCGGCGCCGGTGGTTCCGCGAATCAGCAGCTGGCTGGTAACATTCGCAATCGCGAGGCCCGCGGCAGCGGCAATGGCCGCCAACAAAAAGCTCTCCGTCAGCAGTTGCCGGATCAGCCTGCGCCGGCTGGCGCCCAAAGCCAGCCGCAGAGCCATCTCGCGCTGTCTGCGGTTCGACCGTGCGAGCAGCAGGTTCGCCGTGTTCGCGCACGCGATCAGCAGAACCAGCGCCACCATCGCCATGAGCGCGAAGAGAGGCTCCGTATATTGCTCGCGCAGTTTCGAAAATCCGCGGGCGATGGGATCAAACTCGAGGTGCTGGCGCAGGAACAGGCGCCGGTCCTGCGGGTCGCCAATCTTCGCGGCTTCCTGCGCCGCCGACTGGCGGAATACTGCGTCTAAAGCACCCGCACTGGTCTTGTTCCGCACAACCAGATTCAGCCAGCGAATCTCTTCCTGTTCGAGCCACGGCTTTTGAGGATCTGAGCCGTCCGATGCACTGTAGTTTTGTCCGTAGTGCACTGCGGCCTGCAGGGCGAGCGGAATCCAAATTTCGGTCGGCGATTCGAGCCACACACCAGTGAAGCCGGCTGGAGCTACGCCCACGATCGTTACGTGCGCGCCATTCAGCGTAAGGCTGCGGCCGAGAACGCTGCTTGATCCGCCAAAACGCCGCTGCCAGAAATCGTGGCTGATCACCGCAATGGGCTGGCCCGCGCCGCGATTGTCCTCGGACGTGAGCGCGCGTCCGATCACTGGAAATATTCCCAAAACACCGAAATAAGAGCCTGATACCAACTGTACCGATCGAGTTTCGGTGTCCGTGCCGCCGTCCACCGCGGTGTGCACGTGCGCTACACGGCTCATCGCTGTGATGTCACCGCGGGCGACGTTGCGCATCCTTTCGAATATCGGGTAGGAGAAGCCGTCCGGCCGTCCGTAGCGTGTTTCCGCTTGGGTCAATTCGAACAATTGCTCGGGATGCGCCACAGGCAAGGCACGCAGCAGGACCGCGTTCAACACAGAGAACAGGGCGCAATTGGCTCCGATCCCGAGCGCCAGCGAAATTATGGCGACGGCCGAAAATCCGCGATTGTTTGAGAGGCACCGCACTGCGTAGCGCAGATCCTGCAAGAAGCCATCGAGCCACGCTCCGGGCCGCGCGTCGCGCACCTGTTCCTTCACCTGCTCGATGCCGCCGAACTCGATTCGAGCCGTGCGTTCCGCTTCTTCGGCGCTCATGCCGGCTTGGACTTTCTCTTTCACGAGAGCGTCCACGTAAGATCGCAGCTCTTCGTCGAGGTCCCGTTCGTTCGCGGAGCGGTGAAGAAAATTCGCAAGGAATTTCCACATAGCGTCACCGGGTTTCCAGCGCCTGGGCGATCGCGACCGCGACCCGCCCCCACCGGTGAGTTTCGGTTTCCAGTTGCCGCCGTCCGGCCTTGGTGAGGCGGTAATATTTTGCGCGCCGGTTGCTTTCCGATTCGCCCCATTCGGCGGCAAGCCAATCCTGCGCCTCCATGCGATGCAGGGCGGGGAAGAGTGAGCCCGGTTTCACTTGAAACGTTCCGCGAGTGATTTGTTCGATCCGGCGGGAGACGCCGAGGCCGTGCAGAGGGCCAAGGGAAACGGCTTTCAAGATCAACAGGTCGAGCGTTCCAGGGAGAAGATCGGCGGGTTCAGAGGGCATTTGGGCTCACGTCCTATAGGCTATCGATAGGATACTGCCGCTCCCTATAGACTGTCAATAGGAGCGAGCCGAACCCGCGGTCAGCGCGGCCCGTAGTGGGGCAGCGGACGGTCCAGCTCATAGGCGCCCAGGTCCGGCGCGCGGCCAGTGAAGCCATCGGTGATGGAAGGAAGCTGCGTGCCTGCATCCACCGCGCGCGAACCCGCCTTCAGGCGAAAATCGAACTCGCCAGGTTTGTAGAGATGCTGCGGGTCGGATTTGTCGGGGATGCGCACGTTCACGAAGACGTCGTAATCGATCAGAATGCTGTGCTGCTCCTGATGCGTCGCTTGGCGGTACTCTTCGAGCGATTTGAATTTGCGCGTGACCTGATTGTGCTCGTAATCGGCCGGGACATCCAACGGGGGCGAGTTCCACTCGAACGCGTCCTCGACGCCGGGATTGGGGCGAAAGCCGTTGTAGTCGGACGTCGAGTAGTTGGTATACGTCCGCAGATTGAGCACCGGGTCAAGGTAGCCGTCACCCAAAATCAAATTGTTGAGGAAATGTACATTCGAGGCCGGCCCCATCAGCCGCCCCTGGCCGATGAAGGTATTCTGATAGACCAGCACTCCGGCCGGGGTGTCGACAAATTTCAATGGCCCGCCGGTGGTGGCGTCGTACACGAGATTGCGGTAAAAATACAGCGGACCGCCGAAGGTGGGCTGAGCGCTCAGCGCGCCTCCGGCCGAGTTGAAGCACCGGTTTTCGAACACCCGGATGTTGCGCGCGCCGCCATCGGCCTCGATGCAGTTGTCGGCCATATTCGAAAAATCGTTGTTGTAGAAATCGATGGACGCGGGCAGGCGATCCTGCGGTGGATTCGGCGTGCCGTCCGGATCGCCATACGTCGCGATGTCGATCCCGTCGTGCCAATTGGCGGCGTAGTTGTAAGCCACCACGTGCCCCTGGCCGTACACTTTCACGGCGTATTCGGACGTGATCGGCGCCGGATAACCGGGAAACTTGCCCCACACTGCGGGTGTAAACCAGCTCAGCAGCTTGTTCGGATCGTGGCGGCCGATGAATACGTTGTCCGCGATGTAGAAATTCTTCGAGCCCGACCAATCGTCCTCCACGCCGCGCCCGATGTTCTCCAGCCGCGAATGCTTCAACGTGAAGCCGCTTGCTCCGGCGATGTTCTTGATGCCGAGCAGAAACGCCACGTTCGTATTTCGCACGGTAATTCCTTCGAAATAGTTGTAATTCGCAGCCATTAAGTTGAAAAGAGTCTGGCAGCCGTCGCCATCGAAGATCACTTCGCCGTCGCCCGCGGCTTTGATGACGATGGGCTTGTCCGCCGTGCCGCTCTGCGTCAGATAATACGTGCCGTCAAAAGGCGTGCCGAGCGCTGCGAGGTTGCGGTCGAAACCGCCGTAGATGAAACGATTATCCTTGTATACTCCGGCATGCACCAGGATGATGTCGCCCGGCTGAACGCGCGGGGGAAACGTGTTGGAGTGATCCGACTCATCCGAACCCATATAATACGCAGCGAGCAAGCCGGTGAATGCAGGCTCCTGTTTTGCGCCCTGGTAGCCGAACGGATAGACGTGATAGACGTGACCTCCCGCGGCCGGTTCGGGTTCCGTGCGGGTGCGCATGGTGACGGTCCGCTCAGCCTTGCCCTTCACGCCGTCCGGATCGGAAAGCACGAAGCGGCACTCATATTCGGCGCCCGGCTCCAGGTTCAGGATGCTTCCGGCGAATTCATTGGGCGCGACGTAGCTGTAATAGTGGTGTCCGCCATTGCGCGGGCTGCCTCCGAACACCTGCTCATGCTGGAGGCGCAAAAACGGCAGGCCTTTGCGCCATTCCTGGTCGCCCTGCTTGCGATAGGTGACATCGATGCGCGCGTTGCGATTGTCGTCGCCGGTGATTTTCCACTCGAAGCCGAGCGACAGCAACGTCGGCGGATCGGTGATGAACTCGCCCGCGATCGTTTTGTTTTGCGGCGAGGCTGCCGGCGCGCACAGGGCCGAGAGCGCGAGTATGAGAATGAGGCGCGTATTTTTCACCGGCAACCATTCTATCCATTGATTGAGGGGATAGCGCCAGTGTGGATTGCGCCAGGGCGCCTGCACGATCTATTCTGGGACTACGAGTGATCAAAAGCTGGCGTAGCTCAGTTGGTAGAGCATCTGATTTGTAATCAGAGGGTCGGGGGTTCAAGCCCCTCCGCCAGCTCCATAAATGTCTTGTTGTCAAGTCTATTGGCGGTGATGGCATTTGCTTCCGGCCCGGTTCCAGTCAGCGCATCCCTTCGCGGTAGCGTGCCAAAGTTGCTTCCAAGGTCTTCCGCAACGGGGTGGGCGTAGGGCTCAGCAATTTCAGCAGCCGCTCCAATGTGCTCGCGGCCGCGGCCCGATCGCCATTCATCCAATAACCCTTCGCCGCGATTTGCATGGTGTCGACATCGTCGGTGTTGAGCGCAAGGACCCGCTCGGCCAGCCGCAATCCGAGCGGCGCGTCGGAATAGCCGGGCACCTTGCAATCGAGCAGCGCCGATGCCGCCAACCCGAACTCCGGCGCGGACGCCCGCGGGGCCAGCGCCGCCGCCTTCAGGACCGGAATCCCTGCCGCCGCCAGCCGCTTCGCTTCATCGCGCAGGCCCAGATCCCAACTCACGTTGGCGGCGTCCACCTGCTGCTCGGCTTGTGCCAGATGGTACGGGTGGCTGTCGGGATCGCGCGCCAGCAGCTTGTCAAAAATTCCGATGTCCGCCAGACGATAGCGCAGTTCCTCGCGTTTGTTCCCAGCCAGAGCGCTCAATTCGGCCAATTGATAATACGGCAAACTGCTCAGGTATAGCGACTGAATGTCCTTGGGATCTTGGGCGGCGATGCGGTCGCGCAACTGCCGCGCTTCTTCAAGAGAATGAAATGCTTCGTCGAAATGGCCCAACTGCCCCAAATTTCTTCCCAGTCCCAGAAGAACGCTCGATCGGTTACTGCGCGCGAGTGGTGTATCGGCAGCCGGACCGGTAATGCGATCCATAGCGCTGACTGCCTGCCGGAAATACCAGGTCGCGCCCGCCGGATCGTGCAATTCTTCGATGGAGCCAGCCATGTTGTAATCGATAGCCACCAGGCGAACCGCCTCCGTGCTACGTGGATCCAGCCGTATGGCGGCTTCGGCATGTCCGATGGAAGTCTGGAGCGCCGATAAACTCTGGGCGGTATTCTGCCCCGTGAGATATCCTCCGGAGGCCTGGCTCAAAGAACGCATGAGAGCGAAGTACGCCCATCCGGCGTTATAGCGGATTTCGTAATCGTTCGGCCAACGGCCGGCCATGCGCGCAAAGTCCCTGGTTCCGTCCTCAATCCGGGTGCGGCCGGAATTGCTGTCGAAGTCGAGCAGGCGGCCCAGGTTGATCTTGGTATTCGCCAAAACCAGAGCGGCGCGGCGGTTTCCGGCCTGGGCGGCCGGCGTGAGGATCGCAATGGCCTGCAGGTATGTCTCCTTGGCCTTGGCGGGCTGTCCGATGTTATTGGTTGCCGGATTCCCCAAAATGGAGCCCAACTGCGCGTAGCCCTCGCCGACCTCGGTCCGCAGAACCGGGTCACGAATGTTCTCCGCCGACAACCGGTCCAGATACTTCAGCGAGTGCTCGACCATCTCCGCGCGCACGGGCGTGGCGCCGGGGAGCTGCGTCACGGACTTATTGAGGTCGAACATCAGGTAATGGGTCAGCTCGCGCGCTTCGGCGAAGCGTCGTGCGGCGATGCGCGATTCCCAAGCTGTCGCGGCCGCGCCCCCTGCGAGCGAAAGCGCGATCAGCCCAGCCGCGGCCGCTCCCATTTTGTGCCGCGCTATAAATTTGCGGGCGCGCCGCAAAGAGTTCGCGGGCGCAGCCTCGATCACGTGCCCATCCAGATGCCGCGAGATGTCCGCCGCCAGCCGATCCACGGACGGATAGCGCACCGCCAGCGACCTCTCCATGGCCTTGGACACGATGGAGTCCAGATCCCCGCGCAGAGCCCGCCGTAGACCGGGGACCGTGAGACCACGCTGTTCCGCTGCGCGCTCTGCCTCGGTGCCTTCGATGGCGCTGACAGGCGGAGGATCGCCCTCGAGCACCGCTTGGATGATTTCCGACGGCGGAGTGTTGGCGCCGAACGGACGTTTTCCGCTCAGCAGTTCATACAAAAGCACGCCGAGGGAGTACACGTCGTCGGAGACGGCAGCGGGCCGGCCACGGAGAACTTCGGGACTGGAATATTGCGGGGTCAAATAGAGGGTGGGGTTGTCGTCGCGCGCGGTTGCCTCTTCGATGGGGCGCGCGAGGCCAAAGTCGACCAACTTCGCCTCGCCCGAGCGCGTTACCAGGATGTTGCCCGGCTTGATGTCGCGGTGCACTACCAATTGTTGATGGGCGAACGCGGCCGCACGGCAAACCTGAAGGAAAAGTTTGAGCCGCTCCCGGATTCCCAGGCAACGTGTATCGCAATAACGGTCAATCCGCTCGCCGTCCACATACTCCATCACCAGGAACGGCAGGCCATCCTCGGTCACGCCGCCGTCCAGAAACGCCGCGATATTGGGATGCCGGAGCTGCGCCAGGATCTGCCGCTCACGACGGAAGCGGTCCTCCAGCAAAGAGGACCACAGCGGAGAAGAAATCACTTTTACGGCGACGCGCAACGTCACTTCGCCATCATCCCGAGTGGCAGCGTAGACCGCGCCCATGCCGCCGCGTCCGATCAGTTCCTGGGCCTGGTACACGCCAAAGCGCGGCAGGGGCTGAACCGGCCGAGTGGCGACGCTCTGCATGGCGAGGTCTTTCTCGACCAACCTCGCGAGATCCCTGCGCAGCGCGGAGTCTCCCGCGCACGATAGCTCTATGAACTCGTCGCGCTGGGAGCCGGCAGGGAAGGCCAGCGTCTGATGAAACAGGCGCTCCAGCCGCTCGAAGTAGTCTCGCGTTACGGAGGTCATACGAAATTACGGCGCAAAAGCCTGGTAAAACCCGTCATGGCGCCGGATGCAGCCGGTCATGCAACCACACCAGCGAAAAACGGATGTCGCGCTCGACGCTGGACGAGGAGACGCCTAGGATAGACGCGGTTTCATCCACCGTGCATCCCAGGAAATACCGCAGTTCGATGGAACGTGCTTTGGCTTCGTCAATCGCATAGAGCTCTTCGAG